>LNAP01002571.1_pt1 | contig 21652 bp, 21 predicted proteins | sample 602601 | NCBI WGS metagenome assembly LNAP01 (sample SAMN02440304, study PRJNA202911) | soil metagenome | biome: Subtropical and temperate rainforests or woodlands; isolation source: soil samples (1 kg each in a 20% v/v slurry with milli Q water) were... ...
GTGCGGGCCAGCGCCGGCACGCTGGAGCGGGGCTGGCACAGCCTGGGCCTGGCCGCGCGCCAGGCGTGGGATGCGATGCTCAACATTGGGCGGCCCACGCCGATCGAGGAACTGCGCAAGCAGGCCCAGGCGCAGCGGGCGTTGCTGGAAGACCTGGAGAAGAATCAAGGATTTCGGTCCACCGATGGGGGCGCGGCCTACGGGGGCGGCTCCAACGCTGCCAACCGTGCCCGCAAGCGTGCCGCGGCGGAACTGGCGGCCACCGAGCAGGAGTTGCGCAACAGGGAGGAGCTGGAGGCGACTGCGCGGGGCGAGGGGCTGAAAGCTCAAGCCGAACAGGAAAAGATTGCCGCCGGCGATCGCCTGCGCGAGTTGATGAAATCGACCCGCGACCGCGCGCAGATCCGTGCCGACGAGATCAAGCAGATGCAGGCCGACGCCCAAAAGGCGAATTGGTCCGCCCAGCAGATCGCCGAGGCGGAAAGGCGTATCAACGAGAAGTACAAGGACCAGGGCGGCGCGGCGCATAGGGATGACACTGCGGCCCGCCGCCTTGCTGAACTTCGTCAGCAGGAAGCGTCCCTAGCCGCGCAACTGGTGGGGGAGCGCAAGCTGACGGACGCCGGCAAGGCCCGCGCCGAGTTCGAGCAGGAAATCGCCGACCTCAAGGACAAGAAGATCCTGACGGCGGATCAAAAGAGCCTGCTCGCCAATCAGGACGCAATCCGCGCCCAGCTGGTGAAAAACGAGGGCTTGGCCAAGGAACTGGCAACCAAGCAGGCCATGCTCAAGATGGACGAGCGGGCTGCGCAGATCCAGCAGGCGATCGCGTCGTCGGCCGAGTCGCGGCAGGAGCAGTATGACCGCCAGCTGGGCACGGCAGGCCTGGGCCAGGTTGCGCGCCAGCGCGTAGAGGCCGAGAACTCCATCCGTCTGGAGTTCAAGCGCTATCAGGACCAGCTTGCCAAGGCGACTCCCAAGGATCAGCTTGGCTCGGACCGATTCCGGGAAGAGCAGAGCAAGATCCGCGATGCGCTGCAGGCGGCATTGGCCGACCAGCAGGACTACTACGACAAGGTCGACAAGCTGAACAGCGACTGGCGGAACGGGGCGCGTGAAGCGTTCTCCGACTACGCCGAATCCGCTGGGAACGTCGCCCAACTGTCGCAAGGGGTCTTCTCGGGCGCATTCCGGGGCATGGAGGACGCGCTGACCCGGTTTGTGAGCACGGGCAAGGCGAGCTTCAAAGACCTCGCCACGTCGATCCTGGCGGACCTGGCGCGCATCGCCGCGCGGCAGGCAATTGTCGGGGCCATCGGCAACATCGTCGGTTCGCTGACTGGGGGGATCACCGCCGGCGCTGGCGCCACAGCCGGCGGCTCGATGACGGGCAATGTCGACGGCTTGTCCGGCGCTTGGGGCTCGATCGGACGTCGGGCGATCGGCGGCCCTGTCGCGGCGCGTCAGATGTACGAAGTCAACGAGCGCGGCATGCCGGAGGTGGCCCGCATCGGCGACAAGTCTTTCCTGCTAATGGGGTCGCAATCTGGTCACGTCAGCCCGATGGTGGCGCAGGGGGCGCCGCAGGCGGGTGGCGGCGGCCCGGTGCCGAACATCTCTATCCAAGTCAACGTCTCGCAAGACGGCAGCGGCGACACCAGTGGGGCAGGCCAAAGCGAACTTGGTGACCGGTTGTCGGAGGGCATAAAGACCTTAGTCAGGCGAGAAATTGACCGGGCCAACCGTCCTGGCGGTGCGAACTGGAACAAGAGGAATGATCGGGTATGACGACAGAAACGTTTCGGTGGAAGCCCGTGGGGCAACCGGCCGGTAATGTCACTTTCCGGCGGCTTGTCGCGCAGTTTGGCGACGGCTTCCGGCAAGTGGTTGGCGACGGCATAAACAACAAGGTCCAGGCGTGGCCGGTGCAGTTCGCCGGCACGCGCGAGCAGATGCGAGAGCTCATTGATTTTCTGGATAGCCATGCCGGTATCCGATCATTCCTCTGGACGCCGCCCTTGGGCGTTGAGGGCTACTACGAGGTTGCAGAGTACAGCCCCACACCTATGGGCGGGCCCGCTTACACGGTGTCTGCGAGATTTCAACAGGTTTTCAGGCCATAGACGCTATGCAAGAACTGGAACAAATCAATGTTGGCCAGCAGGCCAATGACGGCACGGGCGATCCGCTGCGCGATGGCATGGTCAAGGTCAACGCCAATTTTTCCAAGGTGCAGACGGGTGTCGACGCGGTGGAGTTGGCCGTCAGTCATGCCGCCGACTTGGCGGCCGCAGCCAAGGAGAAGGCCGATGGCGATATACCCGCGTCCGAGAAGGGAATTGCCGACGGGGTAGCGCCGCTGGATGGTGCTGGCAAGGTGCCCGCTGCACATTTGGATGACTACCTTCATTCTGATGAAAGGGGGGCGGCTGGTGGTGTGGCGCCGTTGGACGAGACGGGGAAGGTCCCGGCGGTCAACCTACCGGCCGCGGAGGATTCAATTCCTCTATCGCAAAAGGGCCAGCCGGGCGGGGTGGCCACATTGGATGCGGAGGGGTTGGTGCCGAAGGAGCAGCTGCCGCCCATCCCCAGCGGGCCTGCCGTGGGAACGCCAGACTATTGGCCTCTGCGCTCATCCATTCCTGCCGGTCAGATTCCGCAGGACGGCCAAACCGTGTCTCGTGCGACCTACCCGGATTTGGCCGCCATGGTGATCGCCGGAACTCTCCCGGTTGTGTCCGAAGCGACGTGGCAAAGCGATCCGAAGCAGCGTGGCAAATACACGTTAGGTGACGGTTCCGCAACCATCCGCCTACCGGATCTGAACGGCAAGTCTGCCGGATCGTTGGGGGCCGTGGTGTGGCGTGGCGACGGTGCTATGTCGGCTGGCGAGGGCGGCGTGATTCAACGTGACGCCCTACAGAATATAACGGGTACTTTTTTGGGACGCCCGGGTGGTGCGGCTGGTCAAGCCGGCCCGCTTATTGGAGGCTCTGGCGCGTTTAACCAGACCATCCAAACAGGGGGCAATGGTGTAACGGGCATGCCTGCGACAGGAACGTTGCTTCCTGGTGACGTTATGACGTTCGACGCTTCACGCGTTGTTCGTACTGCTACGGAAACCCGCCCGTTAAGCGTCACTGGCATTTGGACCGTCCACGCGTTCGGCGCTGTCGTGAATCCCGGAAGCGTGGACGCCGCCCAGCTTGCCAGTGACTTGGCGGCGCTCGGCGCTGCGTTTCAGTCCGTGGATTCGGAGTTCCAAATAGTGAAGGCTTCGGCATTCGGTGTGGAGCAGACAATCCAGAACGTCACGGCATCTCGGGCGGTGGGCGTCACCTACACCAACACAACCGAGCGACCTATCGGCGTGTACATCGGCGCAACGGCTATTGGTGGACTTGCGAATGTCGGAATTTACATGGGCGCTGTACCGGTTGCCCGATGCTATACCGAGTCGAACGGCTCGTTAAACGGCTCACCTGTTTCAGCGAATGCGCTTATCCCGGCGGGTGCGAACTATCGCTATGACGCCTACAACATCAGTGGCCTAGTGATTTTGGAGTATCAATAATGCTCACATTCAAAGACACTGCAACCGGCCTGTTCTGGCAATTCAACGACGATGTGCTGGTCACTGGCACAGACGGGGCACGGTACTTCAATGCTCCGCACGGGGCGAGCCTGAGCGTCCCGGTCACGCTGGTCCCCGCCGAGCTTCCCCCGCCAGTCGATCCGCCCGCCCCAATCCCTCAGACCGTCTCGCGCTACCAAGGCCGCGAGGCGATGCGCCTCACCCCCTACGGCAACCCCGAGGACGGCGTGTCCCTCTTCGACGCCGCCGTGGCGCTCCTAGCGCTCCCCGAAACCCCGGCCTACTACGTGCGGGCCTGGGAGGAGCTTCAAAGCTTCGAGCACGACAGCCCGATGCTCACGGCAGTTGCTGACGAGCTTGGGCTGACCAGCGAAGACCTGGGCGCGCTGTTCCTTTTCGCAGCGTCCCTGCGGGCATGAGGGAGGATCGATGAGGATATATGCGGACGTGCAAAAGCTTGAGGTCGGCGACCTGGTCGAGCTTTACGAGCTGGACGCCACGCCGATCGGCGGAACGCTTCAGCGCTTTCACGGCTACACGCAGATTGGCCCAATCTGGTGGCAGGGCCAGCAATACGAGCCGTGGGCAATCTCGGCCGAGGGCTTCGAGCAGGTGGGGGACGGCCAACAGCCCACGCCGGCGCTTTCGGTCGGGAACATTGGTCTCGATGCGGATGGCCAGCCGGTCGCCGGCGTGATTTCTTCGCTGTGTATTGCCTTGGATGACATGGTGGGCGCCTGGGTTCGCGTGCGCCGGACGCTGGGAAGCTACCTGGACGCCCAGAATTTCCCTGAAGGCAACCCCACGGCCAATCCGGCCGAGGAACTGCCGCCGGAGGTCTGGATTGTGCAGCAGAAGACCAGCGAGACAGCCGAGGTGGTGGAGTTCCAGCTGTCGAGCGCGTTGGACTTCGACGGACAGCAGTTGCCCAGCCGTCCGATCATCGCCGGTGTGTGCGGGTGGCTACGCAAGGGCGGCTATCGTGGTCCGTACTGCGGGTACACCGGCGGCCGGATGTTCGACCTGGCTGGCAATCCGGTGACCGATCCGGCGCGCGATCGCTGCTCGGGGCTCATGACGGACTGCAAGAAGCGGTTTGGCGAATACGAGATCATCAACTTCGGAGGGTTCCCCTCTGCCGATCTGATCAGAGGGTAAACATGCGCAAGAAGACGATGGAGGCCATCCGCGCACATGCGGTGGCCGAGTACCCGCGCGAGTGCTGCGGGTTGGTGGTGATGGTGGCGCGCCGCGAGGTGTATGTGCCGTGCCGCAATACGGCTGCCAGCGCAGACCATTTCGCCCTCGAGCCCGAAGATTACGCGGCAGCCGAGGACACAGGCCGTGTCGTGGCCATCGTGCATTCTCACCCGGATGAGACGCCGGCACCGAGCGAGGCGGACAGGGTGGCGTGCGAGGCCAGTGGCCTTCCTTGGTACATCGTGGCCGTGACGAAAGGCGACGGCGGCGCGGTGAAGGCGGGCGAAATTCGCGGATTTACGCCTGTAGGCTTTCAGGCGCCGCTGCTGGGGCGGCAATTCGCGCATGGCGTGCTGGACTGCTACGCGCTGCTGCGGGACTGGTACAAGCGGGAGCGCGGCATCGAGCTACCCGACTTCCCGCGCGAGGATGGCTGGTGGGAGCCGGGGCGCGAGGGTGACCTGTACATCGACCACTATGCGGAGGCGGGTTTCCGCCCACTGCAAGCTGGTGAGCAAATGGCGGCCGGCGATGTGATTCTGATGCAGGTTCGATCCAACCGGGCCAACCATGCCGGCGTATTCCTGGCAGCCGAGGGGCTGAAAGAAGCCCCGGGCCTGTTCTCGGTGCCTGATGCGATGTTGCATCACCTTCATGGGCGGCAGTCCGAGCGGGTCGTGTATGGCGGCTACTGGCGCGAGGCAACGCGCCTGGTGCTGCGCTATCAAGGGTGAGGTATGAACGAAACACTACGCACGGTGCGGCTGTATGGGCGCCTGGGCGCGCAATTCGGTCGCGTGCATAGGCTGGCCGTCAACAGCACTGCGGAGGCCGTCCGCGCGCTTTGCGTGCTGATTCCGGGGTTTGAAGCGGCAATGGCCGCCAGTGCGGGCAGTGGCGTTGCCTACGCCTGCTTCATCGGCCGGCGGAACATTTGCGAAGATGAGCTGGCGCATCCCGTGGGCGAGAACGACATACGGATCGCTCCGGTTGTGGCGGGGTCCAAGCGAGGTGGTCTTTTTCAAACAATCCTTGGAGCCGCCTTGGTTGTTGTTGGTGCGGTCGTCAACTACTGGGCGCCGGGCGCTGGAACACCGTTGATGCAATTGGGTGGTGCGATGATGCTTGGCGGGGTCGTCCAAATGCTCTCGCCGCAGCAGCGCTCCCTAGGCGCGAAGGATCGCCCGGAAAACGGGGCTTCCTACAACTTCAACGGGCCTATCAATACATCGGTCCAAGGCAATCCGGTTCCAGTCTTGTATGGGCGAATGATCATCGGAAGCGCAACAATTTCCGCGGGAATTTTCTCGGAAGACCAGGCATGAAACAACGTCATCGCATGAAACGACAGGCACCTTCTGGTGCCTTTTTTTATGCCCAGAGCACGCGCAGCGCGCAATCCATCGTCGGGCATAAAGGGGGTAAGGGCGGCGGCGGGGGAAGCGGCCCGAGCGAAGCGCCGGATAGCCTGCACAGCATCGCCTTTGCGCGCGTAATCGATCTGCTGAGCGAAGGCGAGATCTACGGCCCCACGCACGGCCTGGGTGGCGCGCTGCGTGATGTGTACCTGAACGGGACGCCGGTGGCCAACGCTGATGGCTCGCTGAATTTCTCCAACGTGTCGATCGATTTCCGCACCGGAACCCAGTGGCAAGATCCATTGCCGGGGTTTCCGGCGTCCGAAAACACCATCGGCGTCACCACGGAACTGAAAGCAACGCAGCCCTGGGTTCGCCTTTTTACCAATCGGCAGCTGTCCGCGGTGCGGGTGACCCTGGCGGTTGAAGGGCTGAGCAAGGCCGACACGTCGAACGGCGACATCAACGGCTACCGGGTTGAGTATGCGATCGACGTGAGCCGAGACGGCGCCGCCTATCAGCAGGTTCTGGCCAGCGCCTTCGACGGCAAGACTACACAGCGCTACGCACGATCGCACCGGATTGAGCTGCCTGCCGGCGCGCTGCAAGGTTGGAACGTGCGGGTGCGCCGCATTACGGCCAACGCCAATAGCAACACCATTGCGGACCGCACCTTTGTGGATGCGGTGACCGAAGTGATTGACGCGAAGCTGCGTTACCCTATGTCGGCCGTCGCCGGGATCAAGATCGACGCATCGCAGTTCCAAAGCGTGCCAACGCGCGCCTACGACTTGAAGGGCCGCATCATCAGAGTGCCGAGCAACTACGACCCGGACAGCCGAACCTATACGGGCGTCTGGGATGGCACGTTCAAACTGGCCTGGACCGACAATCCGGCGTGGGTGTTCTTTGACCTGGTCAGTAATGACCGTTACGGCCTGGGTGAACGCGTGCCCGCCGGCTGGTTGGACAAGTGGGGCCTGTACCAAATCGGCCGGTACTGCGATGAGTTGGTAGACGACGGATTCGGTGGGAAGGAGCCGCGATTTTCGTGCAACGTCTATCTCCAGACGATGGCCGATGCGACGCGGGTGGTGCAGGATTTCGCCTCGATCTTCCGCGGCATGGCCTATTGGGCGAACTCGTCGGTGTTTGCTGTGGCCGACATGCCGGGTGATCCGGTCTACACGTTCTCGTCGGCCAACGTCATTGACGGCAAGTTCTCCTACACCGGGTCGGCGCTCAATACCCGGTACACGGTGGCGCTGGTGTCCTGGAACGACCTTTCCGACATGGGGCGCCAGAAGGTCGAATACGTGGAGAACCGCGAAGGTATCGCCCGCTACGGCATCAAGCAGGTGGAGGTGACCGCGTTTGGCTGCACGTCGCGCGGCCAGGCCAATCGGGTGGGAAAGTGGCTTTTGCTGACTTCCAACTTGGAAACGCGAGGCGTCACCTTCAGTGTCGGCCTGGAGCAATGCCAGATCCGGCCGGGCAGCATCATCCGCGTGGCGGACCAGAACTTGGCGGGCCGACGCATCGGTGGGCGTATTCGTGAGGCAACGGCCAGCCGAATCGTGGTTGACGCCGAGCTAGGCATCCGCCCTGGGGACCGGCTGACCGTGAACTTACCCAGCGGCAAGTCGGAGACTCGGGTCGTCTCGTCGGCGATGGGCGAGCCGTTGACGTTGGATAGTGGCGCGTACAGCTACGACTCTACAAGGCTGACGGCGGATTTAATTGGCCTGCCCGGTTCGGCCATGCACATTGACGTCAAGGTGCCCTTTTCGGAGGTGCCGGAGGCTGAATGTGTGTGGACGTTGGAATCGGAAGCGCTTTCCGCGCAGACATTCCGCGTTCTGAATGTGAAGCGCAAGGACGGCCTGCTGGCGGATATCTCGGCTATCCAACACGAGCCGGGCAAGTTCAATAACGTGGACTTCGGCACACGCCTGGACCGCCCGCCGATTTCCGTCGTGCCGCCTGGGGTGCAGTCACCGCCCACGGTACCGAAGATCAGCGCCTATTACATCGTCAGTCAGGGCATTGCGAATCACACCGCTGTATTTGAATGGAAGGGCGCGGATAGCGCGGTGGCCTATGAGGTGCAGTGGCGCCGCGACAACTCCGACTGGATAAACCTGCCGCGGACCGGCTACACGCGGATCGAGGTGCCCAACATCTACGCCGGTGGCTATACGTTCCGCGTGCGGGCGTTGAACTCGCTGGGCGTGGCGTCGATCTGGACAGCTTCCATGCTCACACAGCTGGACGGCATTGTGGGACCGCCGCCGGTCATCACCAGCCTGGTGGCCACGGGCCTGCTGTTCGCCATCCAACTAGATTGGGGGCTGCCGCCGGGACCGTCGATTATTGAGCGGACGGAGGTGTACTACGGGGAGACCCCCAGCCTGGAGAACGCCATTCCCCTGGGGAACTTCGCCTACCCGCAGAACACCCACACGCTCTTCGGCCTGCGCGCCGGTAAGGAGCTTTGGTTCTGGGCGCGGCTGGTCGACAAGAATGGCGTGAAGGGCGATTTCTACCCGGCAGGAATGGGTGTTCGAGGGATGGCCAGCGATGATGCTGGCCCGATCCTCGACCAGATCGGCGGCAAGATCGAGGAGAGCATGCTTGGCCAGGACCTGATCGACAAGATCGACTCTGGGGGCGGGGCTGCGACCGAGATCAAGGAGGTGCGCGACGGCCTGAATGCGATGGTCAGTATCAAGGCCGGCGTCACCGTCAACGGCCAGTACTACAGCGCCGGCATGGGCGTAGGTGTAGAAAACACGCCGGAGGGGATGCAGACCCAGGTGCTGTTCCTGGCGGATCGCTTCGCGCTGATCAACCTGATCAATGGTGTTGTGTCCACGCCGTTTGCCATCGAAAACGGACAGACCTTCATTCGATCCGGCTTCATACAGGACGGCACCATCACGAACGCCAAGATTGGCCAAGTCATCCAATCCAATAATTTTGTATCCGGTGTGAGCGGCTGGCGGATCGATAAGGCTGGTAATTTCGAAATCAACGGTAGCAACGGTGCTGGACGCCTGCTGATTTCTCCGGGATTGATGCGGGTGTTTGATGCTAACGGCGTGTTGCGGGTGCGTGTGGGGAATTGGTAATGCCAAGCGGAATTGAAACTTTCGACGCCCAGAGCCGCGTCACGTGCAGTGTGACGGACAAGATGGGGAGGCTCGCTATCCATGCTGACCTAGGGGGTTACAACCAGGTTTGGTCGTTCACCGTCCCGGCAGAAGTGGAGTTCACGGAGGCAATTGGGTTCACCATGATGATCTACGGCCCCGGTTCGATGTGGGGTTACTACCCGCCCGTCATAACCAAAAGTGGGCGAACCATCACCTTCACCACCAGCCCTTACACCGCATTGCCTGCGGCGACGTGGCGCTGTTTTGTTATGGTGATTTGACATGCCTAGTGGACTGTATGTGAAAGGCGATCTTGGGCAGGTGCAGATCGACGAGAATTATCGAAATGTGGCGCTGATCGCGCGTGGAAGCGTGTCATTGCCGGCGGCCTGGGGCTCGGCCATCCTCCAGGTTCCTGCATCGGTCGTGATGGTGGCGTTCCGCAGTGAGAAATGGATCTACGTCCGTGAAACACAACTGTCTGGCGCCACTATCAGGTATGAACTGAGCAACGGCGAGGTGGGTGGAGGTGCACCGGTTTATTGGTACGCCTTTGGCGCGCCGGCCGGCGGCGGGAATAGCGGGATTGAGGTGTTCGATGCGTCGAGCCGCCAGGTGTTCCATTCTGACTTTTCGTATTGGAATTACTACGGCTTTTTCACTTCCCAGGGCGCGGGGCAGGAAATCGATATCACGACCCCTTTCGTGCCGCTCGTGGTCCAGTTGGGCGTATCCACGTATATATCCATGTACAACGAGGTCGATGCCTATCAGTCCATCACCTATTTCCGAACTATCGGAAATCGCGTCCAGACGAAGAACAATGGAGGTATTTCATCCGGGAACTGGCCGGGAAACTACACGTATGGGGAGGATGGCGCGTCGTTGCTGCTCCTGAATTCGTCGCGTATCTATTGATAAAGCCTGTTGCCCCGCCTCGCGCGGGCTTTTTTTTGGAGTTTGGATAAATGGCAGAACCTGCAAGCACAGGTGTTGTGGCGGCAGCGGCCGCGGGCGTGACGCTCGCCGGCCTGCTGCCGGGAATCGATGGCAACGCCCTCATTGGGGCGTTTGCTGGGGCGTCACTTTTCGTGGTGTCGCGAAAGGAGGGGGGCTTGCTCTCGCGCGGGATCTACTGGGCCATTTCTTTCGTTATTGGCTACTTGGCCGCACCGGACGTGGTGGCGCTGACGCCCATCAAAGAAACAGCCATCGCCGCGTTTGGTGCTGCTGCGCTGGTCGTGACTGTTGCTCTGGCGGCAATCGAGCGAATCAAGACGTTCGATTTCATCACGGTCTTCAAGAAGGGGAGCTGAGATGCAATCTGCCGAAATGATCAGTTTGGGCCACCAGCATCTGGTGGCCCTTTTGTTTGTGGTGGCGAATTTCGCTTCGGCGGTGCGGCTTCTGCTGTATCGCCGAAATGGCGCGCGGTTTCGCCGCGGGATGTCCTGGCTGGCCTACCTGCTCATCGTAGGCACAGGTGGCCAGGCTCTGGATGTACTTGTGCGCCATGAGCCTGTGACGGTGTGGCAGGCGGTCGTGGCGGTGTTGATTGCCGTGTTGGTGTACCGCGCTCAGGGGAATGTGGCGTGCATTGTGAGGATCAATTTATGACGTTGAAAGAGATTATCGCGGGGGCGATCAATCCCGCGCTGGCCCTACTGCCGGCCAAGATGGACGCGCCGGCGGCACGGGTACAGATGTTGGCTATCGGGTTGCAAGAAAGCCGCTTCCTCCATCGGCGGCAAATCAACGGGCCAGCAATGGGGTTTTGGCAGTTCGAACGTGGGGGCGGCGTGCGCGGCGTCCTGACGCATCCGGCCAGCCGCGAACATGCGTACCGGATATGCAGTACGCGTGGCGTGGAGCCAGTCGCTGCGGCGGTGCATCCCGCGCTAGAGGTGGACGACGTGTTGGCGGCCGCGTTCGCCCGCTTGCTTATGTGGACGGACGCCTGGCGACTTCCGGTAGTCGGTGACGAGCAGGGGGCGTGGGATATGTACATCCGTACCTGGAGGCCCGGCAAGCCGCACCCGCAAACCTGGCGGGGCGTGTACGCCCAGGCAGTAGTTGAAGTTGGGGGCGGCCATGCTGGTGTGGCTTGAGCGAATCAAGGGATGGCTATTGCTGGCCGGCCTGGCGCTGGCAGCGTTGGCCAGTGTCTTCTACCGCGGGCGGGCGACGGGGCGGCAAGCAGAGCGCCAGGAGCGGCAGGAACAGATCAACGAGCAGGCGGCGCAGGCGCGCCGGGAGGTACGCAATGTGCAGCTTGAGACGGCTCGGATGGACGATGACGCTATTGCTGATGAGCTTGAGCGTGATTGGGTGCGCGGCGCCGGCCCGCGTGGGCGTTGAGTATTGCGACCACGCGAAGCCGACCTACTTCGATTCCAGGGAGCAGGTCCAGGCTACGCCGCCTGAGATTCGGCAGAAGATCTTGAGTGACAACAAGGTTTGGCGCGCTCTTTGCGACAACACCCAGCCGTAAGGTCTTGGGTATGATTTGGCTCTTTCGGGGAGGGGAATGTGCGAAAACTATGGTTTCCGATTGGCGTGTGTTTTGTCTTAGTCGGGTGCAGTACGACGCAAACGTCGATTTCAGACGCTCGCCCGGTCCCGCCAGCTTTCGTATATGCCGATCAGAATTCGACAGCTTCTGGTGACGCCAAGTTGACCGTGATCCGAGATTCAGGATACATCGGGTCAGGGTGCCGGTTCGGCCTCTTTGTCGACGGCCAGCGCGTAGCGGACTTGGAGTCCAAGGAGATGGTGACGGTGTCCGTCAAGGCTGGCCAGCGCCTTGTGGGCGCTGGTGCCGCGAAAGACTCGCGCGGGCTCTGTTTGCTCAATAATGGAGGCCAGTTGCGGGAGCGTGAAGCGACTTTCGACTCGAGCCAAGAGCGCTACTTTCGGCTCAGCTTGAACTCAGACGGCGACTTGGACATTTCTCCCATTTCCAAGCCGTAATTCTTGTCCTCGAATGCTGATGCTATCGGGGGGCCATCCCCTTGCGCAGCTTGCGCGGCGATTCCAGCAGCTCGGCGGTCATCTGGTCGCGCTCCAATACACAGGGCTCCTTGGCCAGGCCGGCCAGCAGATCGTCGTAGATGTCGCCCGTCAGGCCGGCGGGCCGCTTCAGTTCGAAGGACACCTGATGCATGCGCAGCACGACCGCGCGCAGGCGCTTCACCTCCCACAGCAGGGAGAGCACATCAGGGTTCCAGGGCTGACGCTCCCGGATGGCCCGGAGGTCGGCGAAGGTGAGCGGATCTTTGAACGGCATGGCGGAATATACTGTTTGGATGAACAGTATATTCCGCCTTAAACGGGGTCGATTGCGTCCGGCAGCTGGTACTTGGAATTCCCCACATCCTGCCGCACTGGGTGCCAGGTGAAGGCGGTTTCGGGCAGCCCTTCGCTGAGTAGCGCGCGGGCGTCAGCTGTCGGGTAGGCTGGGTCCACCCAGAGCTTGGCGACGTCTGGCGGAAGGGCTACCGGACGCCTATCGTGCACGTCCACCATGCCGCCCTTGGCGTCGTTTGTGACAATCGCAAACCCATGCGCAGCGTCAAGTTCGGCCCCAGGCTCCCAGGCGGTGAGGGCAGCGAAGTAGAGCGGCCCGTCACCATGGATGTAATAGGGCTGCTTGGTGCCATCGTCCTGCTTGGCCCATTCATACCAGCCATCGGCCGGAACCAAGATACGGCCCGTGCCGATCAGGAACCGCCAGGGCCATCCATTCTTCAGGATGGTCTCCAGCTTGGCGTTGCTCATGAAGTGCTTGGAATCCGTCCGCTTGTAGCCCCAGGGCAGGCGCGTGATAGCTTCTGCTCCTTCTGCTAGCCGATGCATCGCCAGCGGCCGGGTGCCGGGCGGCACGTTGTACCGCGGCCCAGCAGGGTCGACGAATATATGCGTCATGCTGCTGAAGATCCGCTCCACGTAATCCATGGGTCCGGACTTCTGCACGATACGGCCGCACATACGCACCTCCAGCGGGAAGGGGGAGGGGTCAGTATAGGTGCGGCGTAGCTGTCTCCGGTGGCGCTCGTCGAGCTTGGAAGCGGAACGCCACGAGGAACAAATGCGGAACACAACCGCGCAGAGATGCGGGCGGTGCGTTGTAAGGTGTTGATTTTATTGATGGTGCCCGGGGCCGGAATCGAACCGGCACGCCTTGCGGCGGGGGATTTTGAGTCCCCTGCGTCTACCAATTTCACCACCCGGGCTAGGAGGTCGCGGACACGTCCAAATGGCGGTCGCGGGAGAAGCGAAGACGGCGATTATATGCGGTCTTTCATAAATTGTCAGGCGACCCTGGGACCGGACCTCTGTCAGCGAGCTGGTTCCGCCCGCAGGCGCGGGGCAGAGCCAGCTCCCTGAGGAACCCGCGCCCTTACTTCTTCTCAGGCAAAAACCAGTTCATCACCAGCGCGCAGATGCCGCCAGTGGCCACTCCCGACTCCAGCACGCTCTTCACGGCATGCGGCAGGTGCGACAGGATTTCCGGCACTTGCGATACGCCCAGGCCCAGGGCCAGGGATACGGCGATGATGAGCAGCGCGCGGCGGTCCAGGTGGATGCCGGCCAGGATGTTGATGCCGGACGCGGCGACCGCGCCGAACATGACCATGGCGGCGCCGCCCAGGACGGGTTCGGGCACGGCCTGCAGGATGCCGGCCACGGCCGGGAACAGGCCCAGCAGGATCAGCATGCCGGCGATCCACACGCCGACGTGGCGGCTGGCGATGCCGGTCAGCTGGATCACGCCGTTGTTCTGGGCGAAGACCGAGCTGGGGAAGGTGTTGAACACGCCGGCCAGGAGCGAGTTGGCGCCGTTGACCAGGACGCCGCCCTTGATGCGCTGCATCCACAGCGGGCCTTCGACGGGCTGCTTGGAGACCTTGCTGGTGGCGGTGACGTCGCCGATGGCTTCCAGGGACGTGACCAGGTAGATGATCAGCATGGGCACGAACAGCGCCCACGAGAAGCCCAGGCCGAAGTGCAGCGGCGTGGGGATCTGGAACAGGGCGGCTTCGCGGGCGCCGGTGAAGTCCAGGCGGCCCATGTAGGCGGCGGCGATGTATCCGACCGCCAGCGCCAGCACCAGAGCGGTGCTGCGCACCCACACGACCGGCACGCGGTTCAGCAGGATGATAGTGCCCAGGACCAGGCCGGACAGGGTCAGGTTCTCGGCGCTGGCGAAGGTGCCGTTGCCCATGGCGCTGTAGCCGCCGCCCATGCTGATGAGGCCGACCTTGATCAGGGTCAGGCCGATGAGCAGCACGACGATGCCGGTGACCAGCGGGGTGATCAGGCGCTTGACGAAGGGCAGGATGCGGCTGATGCCCATTTCGACGAAGGAGCCGGCGATGACCACGCCGAAGATCGCGGCCATGACGGCTTCGACCGGGGTGCCTTGCTTGACCATGACCGAGCCGCCGGCGATCAGCGGGCCGACGAAGTTGAAGCTGGTGCCCTGCACGATGAGCAGGCCGGCGCCCAGGGGGCCGAAGCGCTTGCACTGGACGTAGGTGGCGATGCCGGAGATGACCAGCGACATGGACACGATCAGGGTAGTGTCGCGGCTGCTGACGCCCAGGGCCTGGCAGATCAGCAGGCCGGGGGTGACGATGGGAACCAGGATGGCCAGCAGGTGCTGCAGGGCGGCGACGAAGGCCACGGGAGGCGCGGGGCGATCGTCGGGGCCGTAGACCAGGTCGTGGCTGGGATCGGCTTCGGAGGCGCCGTGGGGGACGGGTTGGGTCAGGGAGGCGGGTTGCATGGCGGATGGGCCGGCCAGGGGGCGGGGTAGGGGAGGAAAGTGCGGGATTTTAGCGGGGAAGGCCCCGTGGCGTCCGGGGACGGGCCGGCGTAGGGCCGGGTTGAGGTCGAGATCGCGGTCGCTGGTTAGAATCCCTGCTCGCCAATCAAGGGCCGTCAGCCTCTGCCTCTCCATGCAAAAACGCGTTAAATGGATCGTGATTGCGCTGGTCCTGATCATCGCCGCGCTGCCGATGTTCCTGCTGTTCTGGCTGATGGACGGCGATGATTTCGCGGCGGTGGACCGCGGACAGTCCTATGGCAGCAGCATCTATAAAAACCACCAGGGCGGCGTCTACGCCGCCGTTCCCAGCAACGGCTATTACCGCATGGACGAGGCCGATCCGGCCAGTTTCACGGCCTTCGATACCGGGACTTTCGACGGCAGGCAGGCGGCCACGGACCAGCGCCACGTGTATTGCGGCAACCAGGTCCTGCCGGGCATGAAGCCGGCGCCGGCGCGCTACCTGGGCAACAGCTATTTCAGCGATGGCGTGGTCACGGTTTTTTGTTCGATGCACAGTGTGCGCAACGAGGAGCTGGGCATGCTGGACGAGTTCTGGCAGAAGATCCTGTATCGGGCAGATGCCGGCCCCAAGCCGCAGACCTACCGGTATCCGTTCGTCGCGCTGCCGGCCAGCGCCCGGCCCTACCGGCCGCTGCTGGATCGCGAGCTGGCCACTGACGATGCGCGCGTGTACTACCGGGGCCGCGAAATGCCACAGGCGGAGCCGGCCTCGCTGCGCCGCCTGCCGGCGGGCAGGGACGGCGACGTGCGGCCCAGCGACGATTTCTTCGCCGATGGCCGCCGCGTCTATTTCCACGAGCAGTTGCTGCCACTGTCGGACGATCCGGCGCTGTACACCTTCATGGTGGGCGATCTGTACCGCCAGCCCTATCTCCGTGATCCGCGCGACGGCATGGTGTACGTGGGCGCGCAGCCCTTTGACGCGGCGCATGCGCCGTACCGGCTGCTGAACGAGCATGGGCGACACGTCTACCACGCGCTGTTCGCGACCAAGGACGGTATCTATTTCTACAACACGCAGACGCAACAGGTGGAGCGGGCTGGCGACGATCCGTTCGCCTCCGGTGCCTACACGGAGTTGTCGCCCTATGTGTACACGGATGGCAGGCAGACGCTATTCCTGCGGGCGCAGGAATCCTGGGCCCGTTCTACCCGGGGCAGTGGCGGCGGGCTGGTCTCCCGGTCCACGCTGATCAATCGGCTGGAGGGCGCGCCGGACGGGGAGTGGAAGAAGCTGGGCGCTGTTTATCACGGCTTCGGCACGGTCTGGCAGAAGGGGGGCACGCTCTACTATCTGGACGAGCTGGGTCCCACGCAGCTCGTCTCCAACTCGATCTACCAGATCCTGGACCGCGGTACGGCGGATTTCCTGCTGCGTTCGCAAGAGACGCGGCAGATCACGGCCGCCGACATCCGCAAGCTGATCCGGGCGGGCAAGCTGGCGGTGCCGCAGCATGAAGCCGTGCTGGAGGCGAAAACACGCTACCGCAAGGTATTCTCGATTTTCTGAGGCGGCGCTACTCCCCGAATTGGGAGGCTGCGAACGGGGCGGGAATTTCCGCCTGCCCTTGAAAGCGCGCCATCGGCCCCCACATCAATAGGGTTTCCCGGCGGCCGCGCGGGCCAGATGTCCCGGCAGCCAATACCCGTCCCCAATTTACTTACCTAGCCACGTAGAACTATGAGCCAAACCGCCACGCCTTCCACGTCCGAAACCCTGGGGTTCCAGGCAGAGGTGAAGCAACTGCTGCACCTGATGATCCATTCGCTGTACAGCAACAAGGAAATCTTCCTGCGCGAGCTGGTGTCGAACGCATCGGACGCCTGCGACAAGCTGCGCTTCGAGGCCATCGATCAGCCCGAGCTGCTGGAAGGCAATGGCGAACTGGCCATCACGGTCAGCTACGACAAGGCGGCCCGCACCATCACCATCTCCGACAACGGCATCGGCCTGTCGCGCGATGAGGCCGTGGCCAACCTGGGCACGATCGCGCGTTCCGGCACGCGGGAGTTCTTCTCGCAGCTGACGGGCGACAAGCAAAAGGACGCGCAGCTGATCGGCCAGTTCGGCGTGGGCTTCTATTCCTCGTTCATCGTGGCCGACAAGGTCACGGTGGTCAGCCGCCGCGCCGGCGCCACGGACGCGATCCAATGGGAATCGGACGGCCAGGGCGAATTCACCATTGGCGCCGCTGAAAAAGCTACGCGCGGCACGGACGTCACGCTGCATCTGCGCGCCGACGAAGACGAACTGCTCAATGGCTGGAAGCTGCGCGAGATCCTGCGCCGCTATTCGGACCACATTTCCCTGCCCATCCGCATGGCCAAGGAAGAGTGGGACCAGGAAAAGGGTGAGCAGGTCAAGACCGACGAACTGGAAACGGTGAACCAGGCCAATGCGCTGTGGGCCCGCAGCAAGTCCGACGTCACGGAAGAGCAGTACCGCGAGTTCTACAAGACGGTGTCGCACGACTACGACGACCCGTTGGCCTGGACCCACAACCGCGTGGAAGGCCGCAGCGAATACACGCAGTTGCTGTACGTGCCCAAGCATGCGCCCATGGACATGTGGGACCGCGACGGCCGCCATGGCGTGAAGCTGTACGTGAAGCGCGTCTTCATCATGGACGATGCCGACCAGTTGCTGCCCTCGTACCTGCGCTTCGTGCGCGGCGTGATCGATTCGGCGGACCTGCCGCTGAACGTGTCGCGTGAAATCTTGCAGGAAAGCCGTGACGTGCGCGCCATCCGCGAAGGTTCCGCCAAGCGCATCCTGTCGCTGCTGGAAGACATGGCGGAGAACAAGCCGGAAGACTACGCCACGTTCTGGTCGGAGTTCGGCCAGGTGCTGAAGGAAGGCGCGGGCGAGGACTCGGGCATCGCCAAACTCATGCGCTTTGCGTCGACGCAGACGGGCGACCAGGCCCAGACCGTGTCCTTCGCCGACTACGTGTCGCGCATGAAGGAAGGCCAGGACAAGATCTACTACGTCACGGCGGATACCTTCGCCGCGGCCAGCAACAGCCCGCATCTGGAAATCTTCCGCAAGAAGGGCATCGAAGTCCTGCTGCTGTCGGACCGCGTGGACGAATGGATGCTGTCCTACCTGCGTGAATTCGACGGCAAGTCGCTGGTGTCGGTGGCCAAGGGCGGCCTGGACCTGGCCGAGTTGGCTGACGAGGAAGAAAAGAAGCACCAGGCCGAAGTGGCCGAGGACTTCAAGCCGCTGGTCGAGCGCTTGCAGAAGACGCTGGAAGAGCAGGTCAAGGAAGTGCGCGTGACCCTGCGTCTGGTGGATTCGCCGGCTTGCGTGGTGGTGGGGCAGAACGAACTCAGCCCGCACCTGCTGCGCATGCTGAAGGCCGCCGGCCAGGAGGCGCCGAACGTCAAGCCGGTGCTGGAAATCAACCCGGAGCACCCGTTGCTGGCCCGCATCCGCGCCGCCGAAGACGGCGAGTTCGACCAGTGGGCGCGTCTGTTGCTGGATCAGGCGCTGCTGGCCGAAGGCGCGCAGATCGCCGACCCGGCGGCATTCGTGAAGCGCTTGAATGCGCTGCTGCTGAAGTAAGCGGACGCGTGCTTGAAGAAGGAAAGGCGCCTCAGGCGCCTTTTTTTCGTCCGGGTCGTGCTTGGGGGAGAGAATCCAAAAATTACCGATCGGTAATTTTGTACGAAATTCTCGCTCAGTTCAGAAAAAATTTTCCCGTTCGGTAATTTTTCCACGGCAGAAAAATGCGTCATGGTCTTTTTTTCCCGTTCGGTAATTTTTTTGAGACGCACGTCAGATTATTGTCCTAAAATTACCGAACGGTAATTTTGGAGGCGCTCATGCCCGCGAACGATATTTCTGCCGCGCTTGCAGGCGGGGCCGGCGTAACGATCCGTACATCGACCGAACTGGGTGAGCTGGTGAAGACCGTCCGGCGCTCGCAGGGCCTGCTGCAAGCGGACCTGGCCGGTCTCTCCGGCACCGGCAACCGCTACGTAGTCGATCTGGAGCGCGGCAAGCCCACCTTGCAATTGCAGAAGGTGCTGGACATGCTCGATCTGCTGGGCCTGGAAGTGCAGGTGGCGCCCAAGCGCCCGAGGCTGCCATGACCGTCGCCGACGCGCTGGACATCTATCACGCAGACCGCAAGGTCGGCCGCTTGTTCGATGAGCGGCCGTTGCGCTTCGTGTATGACGACGCCTGGCTGAATGGGGCCGGCTCGCATGCCATTTCGCCATCGGTGCCCCTGCGTGGCGGCGATCACGCGGGCGACGCGGTGCATGCTTTCTTTGAAAACCTGCTGCCCGAAGGACATGTGCGCAAGTTCCTGCAAGTCAGCCGCCATGCCACCACGGTCTTTGGTCTGTTGCGCAGCGTCGGGGGCGATACCGCCAGCGGGTTGACGATATTGCCGCAAGGGGAACGGCCCGCGCCGGCGCGCCACCGGGTTGCCACGTGGCAGGACGTGGCAATGCGCTTGCAGGACGTGGTTGTGCCCGCGCTGGCCGCGGAGAACGCCGAGGGTGCCCGCATTTCTCTGGCCGGGGCGCAAGACAAGCTCCTATTGACGGTCATGCCGGATGGTTCGCCGGCGATACCCGAGGGAGCAGCGCCGTCCACGCATATTCTGAAGCCGGACATTCGCGGCCTCGACGGCGTGTGGTCGTCGGCCCTGAACGAGACGCTGGTCATGCAGTTAGCGGCCAGAATGGGGCTGGGCGTGGCGGAAGTTTGCTATCAGCCCGATACGCACGCATGTCTGATTACCCGGTATGACCGCAAGCCTGACGGTAAGGGCGGCTTGCTGCGTCTGCATCAATTGGATCTCTGTCAGTTGGCGGGCAAGCCGTCCGACGTGAAGTATGAGTCCGATGGCGGTCCGTCGCTGCAGCAATGCCGGGAGTTGTTGAGAGGCATGGGCATCAATGCAGCGGACTTGAAGCGATTCCTGCAATGGGTGTTCTTCAACCTGTGCGTCGGCAACAACGATAGCCACGCCAAGAACCTGTCCGTGCTGCAGACACCGGAAGGCCAATACCGCTTGGCTCCCTTTTACGACCTGATGTGCACGGGCATGTATCCGGGGCTGGCTCGCAATTTCGCGTTTGCGATTGGTGGCGAAGCGAAGCCGGGCAGCATCGGCGCGGAACATATCGTGACCATGGCCAGAGAGTTGGGCTTTGCCCTGCGCTACGTCATGGCGGTGGGAGAGTCGTTGGTGGATGCGCTTCCCGCTGCATTGGATGAGGTGCAGGCAGAACTGCTGGCGCAGGTGTCAGGCGGCGCGGAGCGCACCCTGATCGAGCGCTTGGGGCGCTGGGTCAAGACCAACACCCGCAAGCATGCCAAGCGGTGGGCAATGGGCGCGTAGCCGCCCGCGGTTGCTTAGGCTAGACCGTCTGGGCAACTCCCCCGCCCCGTATCACCACCGCATCCAGCGCCATGGCGCCTTGCCCTTCAGGCAGCGCCAGCAAGGGATTGATCTCCACCGAACTGAAGTCCGCGCTACGCGCATGAGCGAAGCGGGACAGAGCCGCCAGCGCGTCGGCCAGCGCATCGATGTCGCAAGGGGGCGCGCCGCGCGCGCCTTGCAGCAGCGCGTAGCCCTTGATCTCTCGGATCATCGCCATGGCTTCGCCGCGGCCGAAGGGGGCCAGGCGGAAACTCACGTCCTTGAGCACTTCGACGAAGACGCCTCCCAACCCGAACATGACGACCGGCCCGAACACCGGATCGCAATGCACGCCGGCGATGCATTCCACGCCCTTGGGCGCCATGGGCGCGACGAGCACGCCGTCGACGCGGGCGTCGGGCCGGTGCTGGCGCACCGAGGCCATGATGTCGGCGTAGGCGCGCCGCAGCGCGTCCTCGCCGCGGATGTTGAGTTTCACGCCGCCCACGTCACTCTTGTGCGTGATGTCGGGAGAGACCACTTTGAGAACCACGGGGACGTCATCGCTGGAAGCGCCGATGGCGGCGACGGCGCGCACTGCGGCGTCGGCGTCGGCGGCCAGCGTGCAGGGAGAAGCGGGCAAGCCAGCCTGGCGCAGCAGCTCCATCGCCTGGACTTCGTTATAGGCGTCCAGCAGTGGCGGCGTGTCGGCTGACTGGGTTGCGGGACCTTCCTCAGCCTTGTCGTGATCCGCATGGGCCGCCAGCCCGGCCACTGCGCCTATCGTGCGGATGGCGGCGCTGGGATCGGGGAACACCAGGCAGCCCAGTTGCTCCAGTTCGCGGCGGCGCGCGGGCGGGAACAGCGCGCTGATCGCCAGCGGCACGCCAGGATGGCGGGCTTGCATCTGCGTCGCGAAGGCCTCGAACGTGGGCCACAGGGTTTCAGAGGATCCGGCGGCGGCCAGGAAGACGGCCAGGGCGTCATAGCGGCCATCGGCCAGCATGTCGTCGGCGGTGGCCAGCAGCAGCCCCGGTTCGGACACGGCCTGGCCGGTGACGTCCACCGGGTTGCGGCCGCTGGCGAAGGGCACGCGCTCCAGCAGCCGC
>LNAP01001886.1_pt1 | contig 21649 bp, 18 predicted proteins | sample 602601 | NCBI WGS metagenome assembly LNAP01 (sample SAMN02440304, study PRJNA202911) | soil metagenome | biome: Subtropical and temperate rainforests or woodlands; isolation source: soil samples (1 kg each in a 20% v/v slurry with milli Q water) were... ...
CTGCTGGCATTCGATGTTCAGCGAGCAGGCGCCGGCCAGGCTGGCGGGCCAGAGCGCCACGGCATTGGTGGCGTTGGCGGTTACCGGCGGCAGGCCGATGGCCAGCAGTGCCGGAAAGGAAAAGAAGGTGCCGCCGCCGGCCAGTGCGTTCATCCCGCCGGCGGCGAAACCGGCGGCGACCAGCAGCAGAATCTCGAGGATCGACATGGGGCAGGGTCCTTGGCCAAAACGGCCAGGGTAGCCAGCCCGTCGCGCCAAGGCCAGCTGCACATGCTGCGGCTCAGCCGTCCAGCGGCAATAACAGCGCCGGCGTCGGCGGGATGACACCGCCCAGCAGGCATTCCCGCGCGGCGAGCGGGCGCGCGTAGTGGTAGCCCTGCAGGCTCGGACAGTTGTTCAGCCGCAGGAACGCCGCCTGCCGCTCGTTCTCCACCCCCTCGGCGACCACGTGCAGGCCCAGGTGTGCCGCCATCGTCAGGATGCCGCGCACCAGTGCCACCGAGTGCTCGCTGTCGGGCAGGCCGGCGACGAATTCGCGGTCGATCTTGATGCCGTCGAAGGGGAAGCGCTGCAGGTAGGTCAGCGAGGCGTAGCCAGTGCCGAAGTCGTCGAGCAGCAGCGGCAGGCCGGCGGCCTTGAGGCGGGTGAGGGTCTGCTGCACATGCTCGTCGGCCTCCAGCAGCGCGCTCTCGGTGATCTCCAGTTCCAGCAGTTCCGCCGGCGTGTCTTCCTCGGCAAGGATGGCGAGCAGGCTGCCGGCCAGATCGGCCTGACGGAAATCGAGCGGCGAAAGGTTCACCGCGATCCGCAGTTGGTGACCCTGCTCGCGCCACTGGCGCGCCTGCCGGCAGGCCTGGCGGAACACCCAGCGGGTGGTTTCGATGATCAGCCCGCTGTCTTCGAGCACCGGGATGAATTCGCCCGGCGGTACCAGGCCGCGCTCGGGCGAATTCCAGCGCAGCAGCGCTTCCATCACCTCGGGTTCGCCCGCGGCGTTCACCTGTGCCTGGTAATGCAGCACGAACTGCTCTTCGTCCAGCGCGCGGCGCAACGCCTGCTCGAGCTGGCGCCGGCGCTCGGCCGCGGCGCTGAGCTCCTGGCTGAAGAAGCGCGTGCAGTTGCGCCCGGCATCCTTGGCGGCATACAGCGCCAGGTCGACCTGCCTGAGCAGCTCGCTGGCGCTGCCGCGACCGTCGCTGCTGGCGATGCCGATGCTGGGGCTGACGAAGCATTCGTACTGGTTGATGCGAATGGGCGGCTGGAAGCCTTCGATCAGATGCTCGGCCAGTTGCCCGGCCTGCTGGGCGTCGCTGTGTTCGAGCAGCAGCATGAACTCGTCGCCGCCGGTGCGCGCCAGCAGTGCCGGCTCCGGTGCCAGCTGGCGCAGGCGCTCACCAACCTGGACCAGCAGACGGTCGCCGATCTCGTGGCTGAGGGCGTCGTTGATGCGCTTGAAGTGATCCAGATCGAGGTACAGCAGGCTCAGCTCCTCGCGCTCGCTGAGCAGTTGCTCGAGCCGCTGGACCAGGAAGTTGCGGTTGGCCAGCTGCGTCAGCGGGTCGAAATGCGCCAGGAAGCGCAGACGCTGCTCGGCGCGCAGACGGTCGCCAATGTCGCGCAGCAGCACCAGCGCGTGCGTTTCGCCGTTGCGCAGGAAGGGCGTGCAGGTAATTTCCAGCGGCACCTGCTGGCCGTGCCGGTGCCCGGTCAGCTGCAGCACGCTGTTGGCCGGTGCGCGCTGCAGCCGCTCGGTGGCGTCCGGCTCGATCAGGCGGTCGGCCGGAACATTGCCCACCAGCTCGTCCGGTGCGCAATCGAACAGGGCGGCGGCAGCCGGGTTGGCCTGTTGCACGCGCAGCTCGCCGTCGACCACCAGCATGCCGATCGGCGCCGTGTCGATGAGGTTGCGCATCAGCTGCTCGCTTTCCTGCTGGGCGAGCCGGCGCTGGTGCAGCTGGTTCATCATCTGGCTGAAGGTGGTGGCGAGCTGGCCGATCTCGTCCCGGCCGCTGACGGCGGGCGGCTGCGGCAGCTGATCCTGGGCGAAGGTCCGCGCGGCCCGGTCGATGCGGGCCAGGCGTCGGGTGATCAGGTGGTTGTAGAGCAGATTTAGCGCCAGTCCAAGCAATACCAGCAGGCTCAGCGTCTGCGCCAGGTAGAACCAGCCGTCGCGGCGGGTTTGCGCCACGACCGGCGCGAAATCGAACTCCACCAGCAGCGCCTCGCGCAGCGGCGCGCCTGTTTGGGTGGTACGGTCCAGCGGGTAGATGACCAGCTGCCGCGCCGACGAATCGCCCAGCCAGCCGACGCGACCGCTGCGTACGTAGTCGGTGAGCGCGTCCGGGTCGATCATCGTCAGCTTCGTCGGGTCCAGCCCCAGTCGGGTGCTGCCGATGACGCGCAGCTGCTGGTCGATGACCATCGCCCAGCGCACCCCCTGCAGGCTGGCGACATCGGCCAGCTCGGTCTGCAGCTCGGCGGTACGGCCCATGCGCTGGTGATCGCTCAGGCTGCTCTGCAGCAGCGCCAGGTGCTGGCGGGTATGGACGCGCCAGTGCTCCAGCGTCTCCTCGACGCGACTCGGCATGTGCCAGGCAGTCAGCAGCAGGGTGAACGTCAGGGCGAACAGGCCGAGCAGCAGCGGCAGCGACAGACGCAGGGAATAGCGGGTCAGCATTTCCTACCTCGGCATTCGGCAAGCAACTGTTGGGCGGGGCGCGGATTGGCGAGCAGACCGCGCTCGCTCAGATAATCGCTCAGATGCTGGACGCTGCGCAGCAGCTGGCCGCTGTCCAGCCATTGGCGGTTGAGCGCGGCGTCGCCCATCACCACCCCGGCCAGCGTGACCTGCATCGCCTCGGCGCTGAGCCCGAGGCGCGCCTGCAGGCGCGGATCGGTTTCCGCACGGTTTTCCTGCCAGGTGCGCAGCGAGGTGAGCCACAGCGCCTTGAGCTGCAGGCGCCGCTCGGTGCTGACGTGCCGGCGGTCGACCACCAGAACGTCGACGATCTCGCCGGGTAGCTGGCGGCTGTCGAACAGCCGTCGCGCGCCGTGGCGCTCAAGGGCCGGTCCCTCCGAGGCGAAGGTGATGACTGCATCGACCTTGCCCTCGCGGAAAGCCCCGACGTGCTCGTGCACCGGCAGGCTGACCACGGTCACGTCGTCGATGCTCAGCTGCGCCTGGTCGAGCAGGCGCTCCAGGAAGAATGCGCCGAGCGCCGTGTTCTCGACACCGATGCGCTGTTCCTTCAGCGCGTCCAGCGAGGCGATCGGTGCGCGCGTGAACAGCGCATCGGCACCGGCGGAGACGTTGGCGACCAGCACGATCTCCAGGTCGAGTTCCGGCGCGCGGTCCTGCAACAACAGCACTTCGTCCAGCGTCAGCAGCGCGGCGTCCAGCATGCCGTTGCGAAAGCCGCGCAGCACACCGGTGGTCGTCGGGTACTCGACCAGGCGCACGCCGGCGGATTCGGTCCAGCGCAGATCGTCGGCCAGATAGATCGGTCCATAGCCCAGCCAGCGATTGCTGCCGACGCGAGTCGGCTCGGTATTCGGCTGGCAGCCGAGCAAAATCAAGCCAAGCAGCAACAGAAGTGTCAGGCGCATCCTGCGACCTCGTGATGGTTGAGTGCCACCATAGCGGAGTCGCACAGCCGCGTGAATCCCGCAAAAAGTCTAGGGCCATTCATCTTCCGGCTAGATGCCGGCGAGGCCGGTCCGCCCGTGGGGCACGGCGTTTCGCAGGCAATAAAAAAGCCGGCTTGTGGCCGGGTTTTTTTGATCTTAATGTATTGTTTTTTATAGGATATTTATTTTTGTTTTTCTTTGTCCCCCCATTCATCCCCCCATGTTGGCGGAGCGTCGAGCGAATCGGCGACGTGGCTTGGTCAATCTGCTCAAGTTTGTGGCTCTGCAGCAGGGATAACCAGCAGTAACTCAGATTCATCCACCATGCTGAACACAGGACGTTTTCCTGACAAGCGTTCGCTACTGTCTAGAATAATCTGCACGCCCTCGCCGCGCTTGTCCATCATGGCACTGCGTCCGCTCAGCTCGCGTTCGTTTTCAGGAACCGCACACTTGGCCAGCAGGCTAGTGATCGCTTCATTTCGCGCGGCTTGCCGGTAGGGCAGGCTGTCAACCGTCATGGTATTTGGAATGGCACCTGGCGAGTAGAGCTCAAGTCGGTCAGCAAACATGCGAAGCCTGATCTTGGCCCCATGAATGGAGTAGTCACGGTGGGCCACGGCATTAACAAGTGCCTCGAACACGGCGGTCATGTTGTACTGCGGCAGGTCATGTCGACCTTCGTGCTTGCTGGCGGACACCTGCATGTTCTTCTTGACGAAATGGCAGGCGGCTAGCACCTGAGCATCCAGGGGGCCGGTAATGTCCTGGGCGTCGAGTTGGTAGGCCGCATCGCCTTGTGGCAGCACCTCGGTTCCTCGATAGGCTACTGCCTGAATAAAAGCATTGGGCAGCCAGCGACGAGGGTCATCGCTCGCCATCAAAACTCCGGCAATGGTTGGACGAACTGCATCATCCGCATCAGGTCTGGCCATGGCCAGCTTATCCAGTAGCACCTCGCGGCTGTCCTGAACACGCGGGCTAGCAAAGCGTTGCCAAAGCGCAGGAGCCAAGTCGTCCAGCGTGGCGCCCGGCACCGGTTGCTCATCAAAGCGAATGATGCGGGCCTGGCTGCGTTGTTGGAACAGGCGAGCTAGGTAGTCGGGCGCCATCTCGCGCTTAGCGCTACCAATCCGATGTAGGTAGCCCCCAGGACTGCGATGCACGAAGAGGCTGCTTGGTACATCCACTTTCAACACCGGGAGTTGTTCTCCTGTGTTGCTCGGCAACGTCAGACGCTCGATTACTGGTGCGATGGGTGGATTGATGATGTCCAGGCACAATTGTCGAGCGAAGTCCTCTACCAGATCCAGGCGCTCCAGCGGAATGCCCAGGATCTCACGCGAATCATCTACACCCAGTAGGCACACGCCGCCTCGACTGTTGGCAAAAGCTGCCAATTCGTCAGCCAGAGAGTCGCGATGAGGAGCTGAGACTTTCTGCCCAGCAAAGCGCACCTCCTTGAGTTCCAGGAAGGAGTCCTCACCCAGGCGGATTTTCTCCAGCAGGTCGGCAATATTGTCGAACACGTCAGACCTCTCTTCCTAATCGTTGGTAGCGGCGCTCGAAAGCTTCTTTTCCGCCCTCCATCACCTGACATACCTCTTCGCGCATCTTCTGGTCTTGCAGCGACCCGGTTTGCTTGACGAAGCACTGATTCCTGAAATCGAGTACGTGGATCAACTCGGCATCTCCATTCACGACGATGTTCGGGTTGTGCGTCACGATGATGAGTTGGCGCCGCAGCTTGTTGGAGCGAATTTGCTGAACCACAAGGTCGTAGATCAAATGGTTGTCCAAATCATCCTCTGGTTGGTCAAGCACCAAGGGCTCTCTGCCATGAGCTAGAAGGAAGGCCAGCATGGCTGCGGCGCGCTGACCAGCGGATGCCTGTCCGATAGACTGGAATTCACGTCCATCGCCCTTGCGGCTGTACTCGACTTGCAGACCGTCTTCGGGGAACCAGCACCGAATGTGATCAATGAACTCCGGGCGTTTGTCGGCTTCTGCCTTTAAAAACTTGTTGAACCAACCACCGAAATCACCGTTCCCTTGGCAGGCTTTCGCAAGGCGTCTCTTCATCGCTTGGATAGCGGACTCGAATGCCGGAGTGTCCCACTCGTTAGTCTTTTCGGCGAGTTCCGAGTGCCGCATGAGATCGGCTACTAGCCCCTTGGCGGGCTCATTATCCTGGGCCTCTTGGTACAGGTCATCCGTGTACTTTCCTTCTGTCACACCGAGCAAGTCTCTGAGCGAGCGTTCGATGGCGCGGGCATCCCGGCTGTAGGGAACCAGTGCCATTCGCACATACAGGTTCCCCTCCAACGTCGATTTCAGGAAGCCATCTCGCAGCGAGCTAATCGCCTGTCGAGCGCTCTTGATCTGCTCAAGCTGGGTCTGGGCCTTTTCCTTTAGTGCGTCCTGCTGCTTCTGTAGCGCGTCAAGCCGCTTGATTTCATTCTCAATGCGCTGCTTCTCCTGCACGAGACGCCCATACTCGCTCGGGTCGTTCACTCCTTGTTGCTGCAAGTCGGCTTTCAGTTGGTCATAGGCCGACTTGGCATCAGCAACCTGAGTGGCCCAAGTCGAGGCGTCCAGTTCAGCTTTTAGTAAGCGGCTTTGTTCATCGAGTTGAGCCGCACTGCTTTCAACCTCTGCCCGCGCCTTCGAAATCGCGCTCTGCAGCTGTTGAACAATCTGCAAGGCCGAAGCGTCGGCCGCATTGTCAAATACCCCCTCGGGTAAGTCCTCTGCCAGTAGCTCCTGTGCAAAGCTTTTCAAACGCACAGAAAGATCTACTGCGTTTTCAAACTGGCGTTCCAGTTCGCGACTCTGCCGGCTGGTCCGCTGGTAGTTCTTCAACACGGCCGCGTGATCGGCCCCTTCGAATCGTGCCAGTTTGCGTTGCACGTCTTGCAGGCTGAGGTTCAACGCATCACGCCCTTGCAACTTGCTATCGAGCTCGCGCATCTGGGCACGCGTCGAAAAGAAGCTGCGTTTGCACTCTTCGAAAGCCGCTTGTTGGGTGCTGGTCCCGGCCGCATCATCAATGACCCTGAGCAAGGCCTGCTGGCTGTCGCCTGCAAGCGCCGCAATTTGCCCCTGGCTGAACAAGCGAATTGGGAAGCGCTGTTCGCTGACGGCTTGGCTGACTGCCGGCTTCAGCTCTAGCGCTGCGTCATCCCATTCCTCGACTGCATGGCCTTGGCCGTCCTGCCGCCAAATCAGGCGGTGAGGTGTGCCATCGCGACTGAGCTGTACAGAAACCTGCGTCTCGGTACGTAGCCCACCTTCGTCGTTGCGATTCTTGGCGACTTTATTGAATCGGGAAAAGGTTTGGCCTGCTTCGGAGCTGAGAGGCAGCTCTTTCTCGCGTCTATAGGCGAGGCGCAAGGCGTGTATAACAGTTGATTTTCCCGTACCGCGACCGCCGATAAGTGCGTTGAAGTATGGGTTGAGTGGTAGCGTGGCTGGCTTGCCGCGTCCCATGTATCGGGCGTCACGAATTTCGATTGATTCGAGGAAGTGCTCGGGCTTGTCGAATGGCGCAAACCCATCGCCATCATCGCTACGGCGAACGGATATTTCTTGGCCATCCAGCAGGGCCAAGCGCAAACCTTCCAGGCAAGGTTTGGCCATTTTGATCCATGTGTAGCGCGAGCCTGGGATCGCAGAACCTTGGAAGGAGTGGCAATCACTACCGACTACCTGAGCAAGCTTCAACTTAAGTTCGTCGAATATGGCAGGCACAGGTGCTGACATGTCGCAACGCTCCAGCGCCAGGATGCCGGGCACTTGCAACACTTGTCTTACGGTGTTCGCGTCGTGTTTACACTGGCGTGTGCTAGGCACAACTTGGAGCAGTCCCTTGTCTCCGTCGGAGTGCGCTGGTATGGCGATACCACCTTCCGCAATGACTCGCTCTACAACCTTTGCAGCGCCCTCGCGCGTTACTCCATCGCTGTCGCCACGCGTACCCTCATAGTCCACTTTCGCGAGTAGGTCGCTGATGGTCTGGCTGCTGGCCGATGTGTCGAAGATTGCCAGCAGGTGAAAGCCACCCTGGACGGAGATCTCGACGCCAGGGAACAGATGCAACTCACGAAAGCCGGATGGAGGAGTCCCCGCCTCATCGGCCTGCTTCATCTGTGCATAGGCCGATTTCAGCGTGTCGATCCACTCGCCGCTGTTGTGATCAGTCACTGCCACGCAATCAATTTCCGCCGCCATGTACTTCAGCAGCCAGTTCTCTGGAGTTAGCTCCTGCGACGTGCCAATGGCGGTCTGCCAGGCGCTGGTGTCCTTAGATGCAGGGGTGTGGGTATGGAAGTCAAACTTCCACCAGCGGGCACCGGGATAGGTCCAGTTCTGGCTCATCGCTGTTTCCTTATCTCACTGGCAGGCTAAACAATGCTGACACGTCAATTTCGGATGCCTTCGCTGCGATCAGGCGGATCTTCCGGGCCTGTAGTGCAGTATGTCCATTGACCTTGACGGTGTTGAACTGGGACGCAGGAATATTGAAAACCTTCTCCATTCGATTCTTGAAATATTCGCTGCCAGCCTCCGGGACAACAATATCGACTCTACGGTCTGGGTGGCAGCGCAGAATATCGTTGAAATGCTCGTCGGCGTTATTGAAGGAGTACCCAACCACAACGATGTGCTTGGCCTCACTGACCCACTGCGATGCCTGTGACCACAATTCGATATATTTGTGGGACAGAATGGGCTTCAAGCGTAACGGCGGCACCAGGGCAGGAATCACATGGCGTTGCTGCCGCAAGTCTTCATGCGTCACATCGACATTTGGCGCGATGGTTTCCCGGATGAATTCGGCCGGGTCGCATTCCAGAATATTCTCGATAGGTAGCAGGTCACGAGTATCCATCCGGACATATTCGGCCAATCCACCGTGGAAGTAGATTACTTGTGCAACGCCAAGCTGGTTTTGCAGGAAGGCGGTGTAGTTCAGCGTTAATGCCCGAACGGTATCTGGGAGCGCTCCATAAAAAGGCAGGCTGGCATCTGCGTGTGCGGACAGGACTTCTTTCTGTTTGGCAACCAAGTAGGCCCAGAGCGCCCATGAGATGTAGAGATAGTTTTTGATGTCTGATGGCTTCTCGTTGTAGAAACCTAGGAATTTCTCTACCAGTAGCGTTTCAATATTCAACATATCGGCACCGAGGGCGCTCGCTACCGCATGGTGTTCACCGCTCAGGCCCATCTTGAGCGTACGCTTTAGTACAGTTTTGAAAGTATCCGAAAGCGATAACTTGTGAATGTCCAGAATCGAGTCGCTATCTATCAGGTCGTCTGCATCCTTTGGGAAAACCTCACGAATCAGGGCTTCCGTGTCTGCATCCAGATAACTCTGCTCGGCAATGGTCGCCAGCTTCTCGAACAGGCGGATAATCAGTTCGCCATGCTTGCGAATAGCGTCTTGCTCAGGCGGCAGATCGGCAATGGCATCGCGGACACGCTGCACCATGGCTTTTTGCTCATGGGTTTCTCGTGTGGCGATTTTGTCCACTGCACGGGCAATCATACTGTTGAAGCTGAACCTCAGCCCAGGCAGCATGGCTCGTAGCGCCTCATCAACGGCCTTGCCTGGCCCCTCAAGGTAGCGGGATACATCCGCCAGCAAGGTATTTGCTAGCGGAAAATCAATGCCCTGCGTGCGGTCCACGCCAGCACCAAGAATCAACAAATTGTCACTCATAAAATCCCTTCCCCAGATATCGAGTTTAGTCCTTTCAATCAGCCTTCACTGCTCTGGCCTTATCTAGCTTGCGGTGCAGCATGGAAAGCAGGGTGAAGTAATCAGCGGCATCGTCTTCCCCTTGCCAGAAGATTTTTGGTTCGTGTGCCGTTGGGTTGCGGATTGCAGCAAACGCGCCTTTCAGCAGCAGTGCAAAGCCTTTGTGTTCTGAGCGTTCCGTTTCAGTACGCAGTGCATTGATCCAGATAAGTGGCTGGCTCTCGGCGAAGCACTTGTCGATCAAGGCCGCGCCGTCAAGGGGGAGACCAGTCATATCGCGGATGCGCTGGGCGATGCTTTTGGCTGCCTCGAACACAGCATGGAAATAGTTCTCCTGCATCAGCTCCGCGCGGCAGTAGCGCAGGATTTCCGGGTGAATTTCACGACCGCGCAGACGAGCAGATACGTTGTCGGCTCGTCGCTTGGCATCGGTGATGGTGGTGGCTGCATCAATACGTCTGAATTGACCGTCCTCGCCGAGATACAACCCATCAAATGCGAGCACCTTGTTCAGCGAACTACGGGCAGCCTCATAGCGTTCCTGATCGCTGATGTGCCGGGCTGGTGACATAACGGCCATGATGAAGGCCGCCACATGGTTACCACATCGGTCAGCCTGTTGCCGCGCTAACAGGCTGATGTGAATGCGTCGCCACTTGGTAGATTGCCCGGACACATCGGCAAGACCCCGTGATGCAAACAACTGATCCAGCTGAGTGCCTGTGATCAGTTCACCTAGCTCGCGCGCGATGGATTCGAAGTGGTCTGTGTTGAACACTGGGAACGCGGCCATTTCAGTCCTCCACCTTTTTCCGCTGCATGTGCGCGAGGGCTTGCTCTTTAAACTGGAAAGGACTGTCATCGAACTCGCCCAAATCAAAGGCGAGAGAGGCTTCAATACGTACTTGCGCTTCCTTGGCGACAGCCATTCAGGCCTTCCCCTGCGTAGTCGTGGGGTTGGCTTGGTCTGGCTGCAAATTGTTCTGTTGGGCGTAGTCCAGGATCAATACTTCGATCATCGAGGCGACGGAGCGGTGCTCACGCTCTGCAGCCTTGCGCAGCAGTTGCTTGATTTCAGCCGAAGTGCGAATTGACAGGGTCTCGTCCTTCAAACGCTTCATGTATGGAATCCGAGCGTGAATGTGCTGCAAATGTACTGCGTTTTTCCATTAGACCCAATCAAAAATGCGTTTCAGATAGATGAGGTCTGCCTCAAAGGCTCTGGCTCAATGCCATTACAATTCAGAACCCGCGCCAACCGGAGCAGAAGGGCCGGCTACGTGTAGGCGGATCGCCAGGTCGCTTTCACCGAAATCCGCAATGGAGGGCATCAGAAGCTCGCCCAGCAGTTGCCAACCTGATAGGTTTGCAGGTTTTGCGGTGCGGATCGCTTGATGTGGCCCGTATCACTGCAGCCGTAGAGTCGCGCACCGTATCGATTCACGGGCCACAAGGAGAATTACTTGTCTGCCATCCACGATCTAATCGCCCAGGTCAGTGACCCGCGGCTGCGTGAGCGCCTGACCGCCGAATGGGCTAATGCATCCAAAGATAAGAAGTTCGGTTTGGTGTTTGAAGACCATCTGCCAGAGCTGTTGCCACTATTTCGTGCCTCGCCGCGCAAGGGAGATCTAGTGTGCCGGCGCGCAGGGGGGCTCAAGGATGTCTGGCAGGTCAAGCAAGTGCGCGATGGCCAAGCCATCTGCGTCAAGCCCAGCAACGACGAACACCCCAGTGAGTCGACCCGTGCAGCAGCCGAGCCAGTGCAGTTTTTGGTCGATGAGCTGCTGGTGGTGCGCGAGTTTGGTGAGCCAATTTTTCCGGCCCTAGTGCCAATCGATGCCGTCGCCAACGGACCGGCAGATGCACCCTGGCACACGCTGATCGAGGCTGACAACTATCATGCCCTGCAACTGTTGGACTACCTCTATGCCGGGCAGGTGGACTGCATCTACATCGACCCGCCCTACAACACAGGTGCGCGCGACTGGAAATACAACAACGACTATGTGGACGGCAACGATGGCTGGCGGCACAGCAAGTGGCTGGCTTTCATGGAAAAGCGGCTGAGGTTGGCGAAGCGGCTGTTGAAGCCAAATACCGGGGTGCTGATTGTCACTATCGACGAGCACGAGGTGCACCATCTGGGGATGCTGCTGGAACAAGAGTTTCCGGAAGCGTATCGCCAGTTGGTGACCATTGTCATTAACCCCAAAGGAGTTACTCAAGGGCGTTTTTCACGCGTGGAAGAGTACGCACTTTTCTGCTTTGGAAAGCAAGCCTTTGTTAATAGCTTGGGTGATGATTTGCTATCACCTATCCTGCCAAATGCCAGTGTTGTCCCTCGGTGGAAAGGATTACTCCGATCTGGTACCAACGCTCGACGTCAAGATCGCCACAAGATGTTTTTCCCAGTGCTGATTGACAAGGAACGTCATGCGATCGTTGGCGCAGGCGATTTCCTGCCCTTGGATAAAACTCCTGATTTAGATGCGGAAATTGACGGCTATGCGGCTGCTTGGCCTATCCGTATGGATGGAAGTTTCGGCAACTGGGGCGTAGGCCCAGAAACACTTCGAGCATTGATTAAAAAAGGCTATGTAAGCCTCGGGGGGTTTGACCCTACTAGAAAAACATGGGGGATTTCTTATCTGAGTAGAAAGCTCCAGCTGCAAATCGAAAGTGGTGCGATTCGGATCGTTGAGTTTGATAAGACACGTAATGTTGTTTGTGTCGAATATGCGGAAGAGCGCGATAGGCAGGTCAAAACTTTATGGCATCGCAGCACGCACGATGCTGGTGCGTACGGCGCTGACCTTCTAAAGGCAATTTTGGGTGAAGGAAGGAAATTTTCCTTCCCTAAATCGCTCTACGCCACTCGCGACGCTGTGGCTGCCTGCGTACGGGATCGCCCGAACGCGCTGGTCGTCGACTTCTTTGCTGGAAGTGGCACCACGCTGAACGCAGTCAACCTGCTCAACGCCGTAGATGGCGGCCAGCGTCGCTGCATCTTGGTCACCAACAACGAGGTGTCGGCGGAGGAATCGGCCTCCCTCAGTGCTCGCGGTCTGCAACCCGGCGATGCGGAGTGGGAGGCTCAAGGCATCTGCCGCTCGGTGACCTGGCCGCGTAGCAAATTCACCATCCTGGGCCAGCGTGACAATGGCTCTGTGCTTGAGGGCGAGTACTTGACAGGCAGGACAGTGGGCCGAGAAAAGGCACGCAGCTTCACGCAAATCGGCTTTGTCGATCCGGCCCAGTTAGATACGCCTGCCAAGAAGAAACAAGTGGTGGCGCTGATCGACGGCTTGCCGCAGACGCTGGTGAAAGACCCGTGCCTCTTCATCGTGTCGGAAGACCACAAAGCCAGCGTGCTGTTTGACCCGAGTGCCGCTGAGGATTGGCTCGATGCGCTGGACGGACAGGAGCACATCACCGATTTCTACATCGTCACGCCCATCAAAAAGGTGTTCGAGGGCCTGAAAGCGCAGGTGGTGGAATTGCTCGGACCGCTTCTGATGCCGGAAATCGAGACGCGCCCGATGAGTTTGGGCTTTGTGGCCAACCTCGCGTATTTCAAGCTGGATTTTCTTGAGAGGGAGTGCGTATCTCTGCGACGGGCCTTCCGTGAAATCCTGCCCCTGCTGTGGTTGAAGGCAGGTGCTGTTGGCCCACGACCGGAGTTGAAGCGTGGCGATCCGGAGCCTGCCCTGTTTGCGCCGGATGGCAGCAACTTTGTAGTGCTGCTAGATGAGACTCGCATGGGCCGCCTGCTGAAAGAGCTGGAGGGACGTAACGGCTTGGCGCAGGTGTTTATCGTTACCGATGCGGACGAGTCCTTCAAAACCATGGCGCAGGACGTGCGCGAGGTGGCAGACAAGGCTAACCCCGGTTTGCAGGTGGTACAGCTTTACCGCGATTACCTGCTCAATTTCATGATCAACAAGAACCAGGACCGCGTTGCCACAGCTGCAATTACGGTGACTGGCACACAGGGAGCGCGGGTATGAAGGTCACGCTGTTCGATTTTCAGAAAGACGCGCTGAACGAATTGCGCAAGGCTCTAGTGAAAGCGCGTCAAGGGGTGTCGCTGGACGATCAGCATGTAGTGGCCTTTTCGGCGGCTACGGGCAGTGGCAAGACCATCATGATGACGGCGCTGTTCGAGGCCATTTTGGATGAGCCCGACGACCAGTTGGCTTGGCCGTTGGACTGGGCACCTCAACCCGATGCCGTGATTCTGTGGGTATCGGATATGCCCGAGCTCAACGAGCAGACCAAGCTCAAGGTCGAGAGCAAGTCGGACAAGGTGTATCGGGTCAACCAGCTCATCACCATTGACGCGTATTTCGACGCGCCTCGTCTGGAGGGTGGCCGCATCTACTTCATCAACACGCAGAAGCTGGCCGTGAATCAGCCACTGACCAACCGTGGCGATGGCCGCGAGCATTTGATCTGGGAAACGCTGACCAATACCGCGCGGGCAATTCCGGATCGTTTTTACGTGGTGATCGATGAGGCACACCGAGGCATGACCTCGGGTAGAGGCGCGCAAGCCGCTCAGACCCTGATGCAGCGATTCTTGCTGGGCTACCCGGAAGTGGGGCTGGTGAAGATGCCGATGGTGATTGGCGTATCGGCCACGCCCAAGCGGTTCCTCGACTTGATTGCCAATGCCGAGCACACAGTAACCACGCATAAAGTGACTGTACCGGCTGAGGAAGTGCGCAAGTCCGGTCTGCTGAAAGACCGCATCTTGATTCATCACCCGGAGGCGGCGACCACAGCCGAGATGGCCCTGTTGGAAGAAGCTGCCCGGCGCTGGGGGCAAATGACAGCGGCCTGGGGGGCGTATTGCCAGGCCGAAAAAGAGCCAACCGTATGGCCGGTGCTGGTGGTTCAGATAGAAAATGGCAGCAAGACCGACCTTGACGCAGCCCTGACGGTGATTGAGAGCGCCATTGGCCGCCGTTTGAATGAAGGCGAAGTCGCTCACGCAATGCACGACACTGGCGACTTGGATGTGGGCGGCCGCCGTGTGCGTAAGGTGGATGCTTCGCGTATCGATGCTGACAAGAATATTGGCGTGGTCTTCTTCAAAACGAGTCTTTCCACCGGATGGGATTGCCCACGCGCGGAGGTAATGATGTCGTTCCGCCGCGCGGCGGATCACACGTATATCGCCCAGTTGCTGGGGCGGATGGTGCGCACGCCACTTGCACGGCGCATCGAGAAGGATGCTGCGTTGAACGACGTGCATCTGTTTTTGCCTTATTTCGATACGGGCGCGGTGGAAAGCGTTGTGGCCTCGCTGCACAACGCTGAAGATGTCCCGCCCGCTGAAACGGGTTCCAGCCGCCATCTGGTGGTGCTCCAACGTCGTGAAGGCACTGAGGCTGTCTTTGCTGCGCTCGATGAATTGATCACCTACCGGGTGAATGCTGCCCGGGCACAAAGTCCACTGCGTCGCTACATGGCGATCACGCGCAGCCTGACCATCGATGAAATCGATGACGATGCCTGGGCAACGGCCAAGCGTCAGATTGTCGAGTGGATGGGGCAGCACATCGCGGCAATCAAGTCGGCAGACCAATTTGATGCAGCGGCCAAGGCGATCACCCAGGTTGGGCTGCGCACGCTGACGGTAAACAACGGTACGGGTGTGGCCGAACCCACGGCGGACTATCACATCGACGCATCCGGCGTAGACATCGACCGCCTGTTTGAAGAAGCCGGTCGAGCCTTCAGCCACGGATTGCAGATGGAATACTGGCGCGCCCATGCGGATCGAGACCCACTGGAAGTGAAGGTTGAAGCCATTGTGCTGGCGCGCAACGCGGCAGAAATGGCAGCGTTGGAATCCCAAGCCGAAGTGGCTTTCGACGCGCTGTACGACCAACACAAAAAATCGATCTCGAAACTCAAGGAACAGCGCCGAACCAATTACGAGAAGCTGCGGCTGGCCACGGCCAAGCCTAATGAGGTGCCTTGGCATTTGCCCGCATCCATCGACTTCAGGCGTTTGCCGGCCGACGATCTGTGGGAGCGTCATCTGTATGTGGAAGGCAACGGCCAGTTCCGCACAGAGCTGGGAGGGTGGGAAAAAGGTGTGTTGAAGGAAGAGCTGGCCAAGCCAGAAGTGGTGGGTTGGTTGCGCAACCTGGATCGAAAGCCCTGGTCTCTGGAGATTCCGTATGAGACGGGTGGCGACGTTCGCCCGATGTTTCCGGATCTGGTAGTGATTCGCGAAGTCGGCGGTGAGTATCTCGCCGACATTCTGGAACCGCACGACCCGTCCCTTGGCGACAATTTCGAGAAGGCGGTTGGGCTGGCGAAGTTTGCAGAAAAACACGGCGCACTGTTCGGCCGCATCCAACTCATCCGCAAGCAGTCATCGGCCGGCGGTGAGCATTTCGCCCGATTGGAGATCAATCAAGCTGCCACGATCAAAAAGCTGCTGCTGATCACCAGCAATCCGCAGCTCGATGAGTTGTTTACAGCAGTGGCAGGTAAGTGAAGAACTAAAACAAGGCGGAGCTGCTATGGGGGCGAAAGTCAGGATGCCAGTCTGAGATCATCGCCGGCTAGCCGCACACTGGTATTTTGCATTAAAGCCAGTGTGCAGGCAGATCGATGCCGTAGTTCTTCGCTACGGTCTTAAGTGTGGCAATTATCTCGCCATGTCTGGCTTGTTCTGTCGGCTGCCAGGCAGTTCGTCGCTCAAGCAAGCTCTTCAGTTCGCCTAGGTTGTACATGCCAAGGCGATGAAAATTGCCCCAGCTTGGTATGCCGAAAAGGTTGTAGATGACCACGGTGGCGTCGCGTTCGCTGGCAAGGCGCTTTTCCCCGCTGAGCTTTTCGGCAGCGGCTTCGGCTTCATCTCGATCGTCGTAGGTATTGAGCAGTTTCATCAGTGCTTGGCTGTAGTCCAATTGGGAGGTGGATTCTGCCTGACTGACAAAAAAAGAACATCCAAGGGTCTGTTCAGGGAGGGCCGCCTACACACGGCCCTCCCTGAACACGGCAGCATTTGAACTAGTCTAGTTGCAGCTGAGTCAGATGCCGGTGGGGGAGCTGCAGTGATCCCGTGGCGTGGAGCCAGTGGCACTTAGGCCATTATTGCGGCTTGAAGCCCAGTGGTTTGTCGGCGCTATTGAAGCAGAGGATGGTTTCGCAGTACCCACCTTCCTGTTCAACTTCCGCAACCTCTTCAGGATGAATTGCAGGGAGCCACTTGCCGAGATCACTGATCGCCACGGGCTCGTCATTGACGTAGCAGTCATCGTCCATGCGGGGGTTGCACCAAGCGCTCTTCACTTCCGGCCATTGAAAGCGACTGGGGGCTGACGTCGACTGCTGAGCCGCTGCGCGTACTTCTCCTTTCTGGGCTTGCCAAGCTGCGTAACCGCCTTCATAGCGTCCATCGAACGTATCAACAAGTCGGTCATCGGGGACACCAATGTCCAGGTAGAACTGGTACAGGAGAGATCCCGCCTCGGCATACGGCACCTGACGCGAGGTATCGACACGGTAGGCCACCGGCTTGCCGTCGGTGCTGGTGCCGATGCGGAACCAGATCGACAGTGCGAAGAAGACATCCTGATTCCATTCACCCACGATGGTGGTATTTGTCCGGCACTTGCCGCGCAGGCACGTACCACTTACTTGGTTGACATAACGTACATCCTGCTGGCGCTGGGCGTCCCAGATGAGCACCTCGCGGGCGTTCTCCAGCCAGGTGCACTTGATCATTGGCTGACCGTTGAAAGCTTTCTTGTTGATGCAGGGGATGGCTTCGGGGAGACCGTTTGTCGACGTCTCGTCTGGGAAAGCGATATTGCCCCAGGCGTAATGGTCCACAAGGCTCTTGGCCTGGACGGCAGTGCAAAGAGTAAGCAGCAGAATGCCGAGCATCCGTTTCATGAGGTAACTCCAGTTTGTAGTTCTTGCGAGAGCGAAAGAGAAGCTGGTCGTTAAGCGGCCGGTGGCGAAGCAGGCGAATCCAGCCGCGCAGTGGGACTCTTCGCTGTTGGTAGCAGTGAGAATGAGGGGCTACTTCTTGTAGATGACCCTGAGCCGCTTGTTTACGTAGTCCTTGATGATTTCGTAATCGGGGTTGTAAGTGACGAGAGCATGGCCGACACCTGCAGCAATGCCGAGTGCCGCCAGGGAGAGCGTTGCTGGCGCTGACATCACGGTGGCCGCAGCTCCAAAAACTCCACCGCGCATGGCTGCACCTTTCAAGTCGCTGATGACACGGCACTTCATCCCAAGGCTTTCAATCTTGGTTTCGACCAGTTTGATGCCGGCCGTGAAATTGCCCCTAAGGCCATTGATCTCGAAGGACGCTCGGTTGCGTACGAGGCTGTCGATCTGCGCTTCGTTCAGTCCGGTGATGACGTTCATGTTGTTCTGTGCTCCCTGCCGGGCGTTGATGTTGTAGGAAAAGTCGAATATCAACTTTTAAGGTCGAGTCTCGGTTTGTGAAGTCCTTCATGTCAACAGGTTGATGCCCAACCATCCAGGTCGATCTGGAGGGTGGCATGTCAACAAGCGATTCGAAGCAGCTGGCGAAAGTCGTGGGCCAGGCGATTGCTCGCCAGCGAGTGCGCTGCAAGCTGAGTCAGGAGCAGGTCGCGGAGCGATTGGGGATCGGTAGTGAGGCCGTTTCACGCATCGAGCGTGGCGTCGTGATGCCCAACGTCGAGCGTCTGGCTGAGCTGGCGAGCATCTTCGGCTGCGAGACGGCCGACCTGCTGACCAAGGGCAGCTCGCGCCCGGAGGATCAGGCGCGTCGACTGCAGGGGCTGCTGTCCACGTTGAACTCGGATGATCGTGCGCTGGTGCTGGAGTTTGTGGAGCGTCTGGTGGAGCGCCTCAGCCGGGGCTAAGGCGCTCCTTACTTTCTGTTGTCTCGTCGAATAAAGCACCGCAGCGTAGACACAGGCAGTCGAAGCCGGCGAAGTGAAACCGCACGACATCTTCTGCCGCCTTCCGGGCTTCCGGGTAAGCGGGTGCGACCGCCGCCAGTCCGCTGAGAAGAGCGGTGTGGCCGCTCCCCTCATGTGGGCGCTGAGCGCCCTTGATTGCGCCATTGAGCAACCCGGCCAGCAGGGTCAGCCCTTTGGCTGCGTCCTGTGTCAGCACGGCGCTGGAGTTGCAGATCAGGCACTGTCTGTTCATCGTCATGCTCCCTATCGAGTTGAGGTGGCCAGTGCATGCCTGGCTGCTCAGGGGTAGTGTTTATTTCGGTGGTGCAGTGGTGGACTCTGCCGTTGCTGTTCCGGGTGCCAACGCCTTCACGAGGCGGCAGAAAATACAGCACGCCAGCAGTACGGCGATCAGCAGGGGCGGAAAGCGCACCATCAGAAGCACCAGCAGCAGAAGGGCCAGGCAGCCCGCGAGGATGCCGGCGAACATGAACACGGCGGCAAAGATCCGTAGTAGCTTCATCGTCGTGTTCTCCTCACAGGTAGCCCTGTTCCGCCAGCGATACGCAGCCCTCCTGGCCCACGACGATATGGTCCAGGGTGCGCACCCCGACCAGGTTCAGGGCCTCCCGCAGTTTGTGGGTCAGGGTGAGATCTGATTGGCTGGGTTCCGGATCACCGGAAGGGTGGTTGTGGACCAGCACGGCTGCCGCGGCGTTGTGCTCCAGGGCAGCCTTGACGACTTCCCGGGGATAGACGCTGGCGCTGTCCAGGGTGCCCCGGAACAGTTCGTGAAAGACGATCACCCGGTGCCGGCTGTCGAGCAGAAGCAGGGCGAATACCTCATGCTCGTAATCGCCCAGCAGTGCCTGCAGGTGGCTGAACACTTCCTTTGGTGAGGTCAGTGCTCTTCCCCGGCGCAGACGCAGATTCGCCAACTGCCGGGCCATCAGCAGGATGTCGGTTTCGGTGACCGGTGACTCGACCAGGTAGGTGCCGGTCGATTCACTGGCCTTCAGCTTGTGCAGGCGCATGCTGGGCTCCTTGATGGTGATTTGTCGGTGGGGTGTGGCGCTGGGCTTGTGCGTCTAGCTTCTCGGTCAGGCTGGTTTTCGCAGAACGCCGGGGAGTGATGGGGGCTGGAGATGGGCTTTCCTCAGCGGGGTAGAACTCTTCGGCGACGGCGCCCGCGTCTTCCTCGCTGTCCTCGAAGGCGCCATTGCCAAAGCCACGCTGCGCCGCTTCATCCAAGGCGGCCTGATCGAAGCCTGCTGCTTGCCGCTGTGCATCGAGCCCATTAGCGGCCTGCAGCGCCTCCGTCATCTCCATACCGCCGCGTACCGTGAGGTCGACGTAGAAGATCGGTGTGCCATGGCTTTGCCGGGTGGACTTTCCGCGTAGGCGCAGCTCCAGCGGCAGGCACGCCAGGCGGTTGCCGGAGATGGCCTGGAAGTAATGCAGACGAGCCGCCAGGGTGCGGATGCTGTTGAAACCGGTGGTACGGAACACGAAGCTGCCCAATGGATCGTCATCGCCGATGACCACGTTCAGTCGACCGTAGGGCTTGCAGGCATTTCCTTTGGCCAGTGGGCAGGCATCCGGCGAAGGGCAGGGCAGCGACTGCATGCCGTCCTGAGTGACCCGCTTGCAGGTCTCGCCATTGCCCACGCACAGCGGTCGCCCGGACTGCCGGTCGAACAGGGTGTAGTCGGCCCGAAAATTCAGCTCGGGTTCGTTGAACAGCAGGCGTACCGGGATGCTGCGCAGCTTGTCGTCCTTGCCCTGGCGCAGTTCGTCATTGAGCGGGTGCAACAGCCAGCCGTCCTTGCCTTGTACCTGGGAGGTAATGGTGAACTGGTCATCCTTCTCCGGCAGGCGCTTGCCGTTCTTCTCGACGACCTTGCCTATCGAGATGCGTCCGAGCACCGGCGGGGTGAGTGCGAGCCCTTTGAGCATGGTGATTTTCCTGGAAATGAAAAAAGCCAGCCCCGCAGCGCGAACTGCATGGACTGGCCAAGGGGAGGGAAGGGGTGATGGAGACGGAAATCAGCCGACCAGGAAACGCCGCGCACCGGGTTTCAGCAGCGGGTACTTGGCCTGCAGGTAGGGCTTGTCTTGGAGCAGTTGAGCGACATCGAGACCGACGTTGTCCTTGGCCTTGCGCCAGCTGACGTAGCCGCTGGAAAACTCCGCCCGACTGGCATCACCCATGGCCTGCTGCAGCATCTGCTTGAGCTGGGCTTCGCGCTTTTCCTTGTTGGCAATCGACTGGCGAACGGCCTTGAGCTCGATGAAGGCCGCAGTCAGTCCGGCATGGCTGCTGAAGTCGACGACTTGACCGTTGTCCTCCGGGTAGAGACAGCGCAGGGCCGCCTCAGCGGAAGCCGTGCCATCGGCCGGCGGAGGCGTGTCGGTCTCCACGTACTGCCAGAACTTGCGCTCCAGCTCGATCAGGCGGGCGAGGTCGCCACGCGGATCGCCTTTGAGGCTGAACCCGAGCAGGTACATCACCGAGAAGGTGCCGACGATCGAGAACGGCAGCGCCATCGCGGGGATCATGGTGGCGTGGAAATTCCGCAGGAAGAGGAAGATCACCATGATCACCAGCGCCAGCGTGGCCCCCATGGTGAACTGGACATCCTCGAAGGCTTCGCGGATGTTCTTCGACCGGTCGCCACGAACGTTGAGGACTACGGAAGGCGGCATGTTCGCCTGCAACTCCGGTAACACCTCTTTAATCTTGTCGGTGACTTCGATGGTGTTGCTGCCCGGCTGCCGCATCACCGCCAGGCTGACGCCGCGAGTTCCTTCCGCTCCGTACTCAGCGCCGAAAATCCTGGAGAAATTCTTGTCGTCCTCGACGCTATCGAGCACATTGGCCACTTCGCTCAACCGCACCGGTGCCCCATTGCGATAGCTGACGATCACGTCCTTGTAATCTGCCGCCTTCATCAACTGGCCGTTGGCCGTGATATTAAACGTGCGATTTGGGCCGTAGAGGGTACCGGTCGGCAGATTGACGTTCCACTCGCGCAGTGCCGTATCCACCTCGTTCAGGCCGATGCCCCGCGCGGCGAGAATGTTCGGGTCCACCTGCACGCGCACTGCATACTTGGTTGACCCGAAAACGTTCACCTGCGCCACACCGTCGATCATCGAGATGCGCTGCCCAATCATGGTCTCGGCGTATTCGTTCAGGTCCGAAAGCCGCATCGTGGGCGACGTGACAAAGATGCTGATGATGGGAAAGTCGCCGGGATTGGCCTTACGGAACGAGGGCGGGGTCGGCATGCCGGGCGGCAAGAGCGGCATCGCCGCCGCAATCGCGGTC
>LNAP01009913.1_pt1 | contig 21645 bp, 20 predicted proteins | sample 602601 | NCBI WGS metagenome assembly LNAP01 (sample SAMN02440304, study PRJNA202911) | soil metagenome | biome: Subtropical and temperate rainforests or woodlands; isolation source: soil samples (1 kg each in a 20% v/v slurry with milli Q water) were... ...
CTGGCCGCTGGCGCAAACCAGTGCAACCGCGGTACAGATGGCACGAAGACGAGTCATCGAGTTTCCTTTTCTAGCAGGCGAGGCAAAACCTCAAGGGCGACCATTCTGCACCTAAAAAACTGTGTCACTCAACCCCAAGCCTTGTCGCACCTGATTTAGAGGGGCTGAACGGTCAAAAAACAGACTGATGGAACCACGGCCGGCGATCACGGCCTAAACTGCGCTATCGACCTACAGGAGTGTGCATGATGAGCCGTATCGAAACCGACAGCCTTGGCCAGGTTGAAGTCCCGGATGAAGCCTACTGGGGCGCTCAGACGCAACGCTCGCTGATTAACTTCGCCATCGGCAACGAAAAAATGCCGCTGGCGGTGCTGCATGCCCTGGCGCTGATCAAGAAAGCCGCGGCGCGGGTCAATGACCGCAATGGTGACCTGCCCGCCGACATCGCCCGGCTGATCGAACAGGCCGCCGACGAAGTGCTCGACGGCAGCCATGACGACCAGTTCCCGCTGGTGGTCTGGCAGACCGGCAGCGGCACCCAGAGCAATATGAACGTCAACGAAGTGATCGCCGGTCGCGCCAACGAGTTGGCCGGTAATGCTCGTGGCGGCAAGTCGCCGGTTCACCCTAACGATCACGTCAACCGCTCCCAGAGTTCCAACGACTGCTTCCCGACCGCCATGCACATCGCGGCCGCCCAGGCGGTGCAACAACACTTGTTGCCTGCGATCAACGAACTGTCGGGCGGATTGGCCGAGCTGTCTGCGCGGCACATGAAACTGGTCAAGACCGGCCGCACCCACATGATGGACGCGACGCCGATCACCTTCGGCCAGGAACTGTCGGCCTTCATCGCGCAACTGGATTACGCCGAGCGGGCGATCCGCAGTGCGCTGCCCGCCGTCTGTGAACTGGCCCAGGGCGGCACCGCAGTCGGCACCGGGCTGAATTCGCCCCACGGTTTTGGCGAAGCCATCGCTGCCGAACTGGCCGCCCTCTCCGGCCTGCCGTTCGTCACCGCACCCAACAAGTTTGCGGCCCTGGCTGGCCATGAGCCGTTGACCACGCTGTCCGGCGCGCTGAAAACCCTCGCCGTGACCCTGATGAAAATCGCCAACGACCTGCGCCTGCTGGGCTCCGGACCGCGAGCAGGCTTTGCCGAAGTGAAATTGCCGGCCAACGAACCGGGCAGCTCGATCATGCCGGGCAAGGTCAATCCGACTCAGTGCGAAGCCCTGTCGATGCTGGCGTGCCAGGTATTGGGCAACGACGTCGCCATCGGGTTTGCCGCGAGCCAGGGGCACCTGCAACTGAACGTGTTCAAACCGGTGATCATCCACAACCTGCTGCAATCGATCCGCCTGCTTGGCGATGGATGCAGCAACTTCCAGCAGCATTGCATCACCGGTCTGGAACCGGATGCAGAGAAAATGGCTGAGCATTTGGAGCGTGGATTGATGTTGGTGACGGCGCTGAATCCGCACATTGGCTATGACAAATCGGCGGAAATCGCCAAGAAGGCTTACGCGGAAGGGCTGACCTTGCGTGAGGCGGCGTTGCAGTTGGGGTACCTGACGGATGAAGAGTTTGATGCGTGGGTAAGGCCGGAGAATATGCTCGAGGCGGGTGCCAAAGGCTGACCTGACTGATCGTTCCCACGCTCCGCGTGGGAATGCAGCCCGGGACGCTCCGCGTCCCTGCCGAAGCGGACGCGGAGCGTCCATTGAGGCATTCCCACGCAGAGCATCCGACCGCTATTCGGGCCTTTCGAGCCCTGAGCCCCGCAATCAGCGACGGCCCCAACGCCACCAGCGCCGACCCCAGCACCACCAGCACCGCCCCGCCATACCCCAGACCATTGATCGTCTCGGCATGCACATACTCCGGCCACATCCACGCCGCCACGGCCACCGCAGCGAATGTCACCAACGGCGTGATCGCCAGCGTCGCACTGACCCGCGATGCCTCCCAATGCGCCAGGGCTTCGGCAAAGGCGCCATAGGCGATCAGGGTGTTCATGCAGCACGCCAGCAGCAGCCAGCCTTGCAGCGGGCTCAGTTGCAGCGCTTCCAGCGGGTGCACCCACGGCGTCAGCAACAACGCGCAGAACAGATAGATCACCATCATCACCTGCAGCGAATTCCATACCGTGAGCAGTTGCTTCTGGCCCAAGGCGTAAAACGTCCAGACCGTGGACGCCAATAACACCAGCAGCACGCCGGCGGTGTAATCGGTCAGCGAGGTCAGCAATTCGGCCAGCCGCTGATTGAAAAACAGGGCAAAGCCGATTAGCAGCACCAGCAGGCCAATCCCCTGCCCCACGCTGAACCGTTCCTTGAACACAAACAGACTGGCGATCAGCAACATAATCGGCCCCATCTGCACCACCAGTTGCGCGGTGCCGGGGCTGAGCAGGTTCAGGCCCATCAGGTACAGCACGTAGTTGCCCACCAGGCCGAGCACCGCCATCAACACCAACCAGCCACCACGCGGCCCGAGCACCTTGCGGCTCGGCAGGCGCTTGGTCGCCGCCAGATAAATGAACAGGCAGCCGCCGGATACGATCAGGCGAAACCAGGTCACCGTCACCGGGTCCATCACCAGCAGCACTTGCTTGAGTTTGATCGGCAGGATTCCCCACAACAGCGCGGTCACCAAGGCCAGGAACAGACCGTAAACCCAGCGACCCGATGAAATGTGCATTGCGAACCCCGAAGCCAAGTGGCGAGAACCGTCATTCTAGGCTCAGACCTGTTCGGTACACAGGGACAGTTGGGGGCGGGCCGCGAATGAAACTGTGCAGGTCGCACCATTAAATTGGCGCTATGCCGTCGATCGGCTGGCCAGGCGTCGCAAGTGGTTCATGCATAAGCTCATGGAATTCGCCAACAGGAACATTCCCCAGGAGATCGCCATGTACGGCAAACGCGCCCAGGACAATGCCCCCGCCACTCACTTTCGCTGTGACCGGGTGTGTCGTGTGAATGGGGATTTGTATTTCAGCACCCGGGAAAACACCCTGGAGGGCCCGTTTGAAAATCCGGAGAAGTTGGCGCGCGAGGTACAGGCTTACATTGAGCGGATGCTGCTTTTGCGGATGAGCCTGTAGACCGCGGCGCGGCCATCGCGAGCAGGCTCACTCCCACATTGGATCTATGTCACACCAGATCCCTGTGGGAGTGAGCCTGCTCGCGATAGCGGCTAACCAGGCAACACAAATCTTGCAGTCTTAAAGCACTGCTTCAAACAACCCGGTCGCCCCCATCCCGCCCCCCACACACATGGTGACGATGCCGTAACGCACATTGCGGCGCTGCAATTCACGCACCAGATGCCCGACCTGACGCGAACCGGTCATGCCGAACGGATGGCCGATGGAAATCGAGCCGCCATTGACGTTGTACTTGTCGTTATCGATCTCCAGCCGAATGCGGCTGTACAGGCATTGCGAGGCGAACGCTTCGTTGAGTTCCCACAGATCAATGTCGCCAATTCGCAAACCCTTGGCCTTGAGCAACTTCGGCACCGAAAACACCGGGCCGATGCCCATTTCATCCGGCTCGCAACCGGCCACGGTGAAACCACGGAAGAACGCCTTCGGTTTCAACCCCAGTTCCAGTGCTTTTTCCAGGCTCATCACCAGCGTCATCGACGCGCCATCGGACAGCTGCGAAGAGTTGCCCGCCGTCACCGAACCGTCTTCGGCAAACACCGGTTTCAATCCCGCCAGGCTTTCCAGGGTGGTACCCGGGCGGTTGCAGTCATCGTGGTCGACGATGCCGTCGAGGATCTGCACCTGACCGGTGGCCTTGTCTTCAACCCGATACTTCACCGCCATCGGCACGATTTCATCGTCAAACAATCGATCGGCCTGAGCCTGAGCGGTACGTCGCTGACTTTGCAGCGCGTACAGATCCTGTTCTTCGCGGCTGACGTTGTAACGACGAGCGACGATTTCGGCGGTCTGGCCCATCGGGAAATAAATGCCCGGCACCTGCTCTTTCAGCAGCGGGTTGATCAGGTTGTCGGTGTTGATGCTTTTCATGGTCAGGCTGATGGACTCGACGCCACCGGCGACGATGATGTCGCTGCAACCCGAGGCGATCTGGTTGGCGGCGATGGCGATCGCCTGCAAGCCCGACGAGCAAAAACGGTTGAGGGTCATGCCGGCAGTGCCGGTGCCCAGGCGCGACAGCACCGCGATGTTGCGTCCGATGTTGAAGCCCTGGCCACCTTCATTGGAACCGGCACCGACGATGCAATCCTCGACGCTGGCCGGGTCGATGCCCGAACGCGCCAGCAGCGCATTGACGCAATGGGCCGCCATGTCGTCCGGGCGGGTCATGTTGAACTTGCCGCGAAAGGATTTGGCCAGGCCGGTCCGCACACTGTCGACGATCACCACTTCACGCATGGCATACCTCATTGTTGTTGTCGGTTGGGAGTGGACCGAGCATAAGTCCACTGCATTACCGACCGCGACAATCATTCACCCCGTGTATGCGTAACCATCGTTCACTTCTTGTGCTGTTGCGCTTTCCTGTTGTGTTTGTCGGACTTTTCGAACGCCTCTTCCAGCGCCAGATTGATGGTGCGCAGGACTTTGACCCGCGCCCAGCGCTTGTCATTGGCTTCTATCAGTGTCCAGGGCGAGATCTCGGTGCTGGTGCGATCGACCATGTCACCGACCGCCGCGCGGTAGGCGTCCCATTTGTCACGATTGCGCCAGTCATCTTCGGTGATCTTGAAACGCTTGAAGGGAATCTCTTCCCGCGCCTGGAAGCGCTCCAGTTGCGTCTGCTTGTCGATGGCCAGCCAGAACTTGACCACGATCACCCCGGCCTCGGCGATCAGTTCTTCAAAATCATTGATTTCACTGTAGGCCCGCAACCAGTCAGCCGGTGGGCAGTAGCCCTCGACGCGTTCCACCAGCACGCGCCCGTACCACGAACGATCGAACACCGTGAACTTGCCCTTGGCCGGGATGTGCCGCCAGAACCGCCACAGATAAGGCTGCGCCCGTTCCTCTTCAGTGGGCGCGGCAATCGGCACGATGTTGTACTGACGCGGATCGAGGGCCGCGGCAACCCGGCGGATCGCCCCACCCTTGCCGGCCGCGTCATTGCCCTCGAACACCGCCACCAAGGCATGCCGACGCATGCGTTTGTCGCGCATCAGGCCGGAGAATCGTGCCTGTTCGGTAATCAATTGTTCTTCGTAATCGTCCTTGTCCAGGCGCAGGGTCAAATCCAGGCTGTCGAGCAGGCTCAGTTGATCGACATGGATCGGCAACGGCGCGGCATTGACCTTGGAAGGATGGACCTTGTGTCGCTTCAGGGCGCTTTGCAGGCCTTCGAGCAGGATCTTGCCCACCGCCAGGCTGCGGTAATGCGGGTCCACCCCTTCGATCACATGCCAGGGCGCATAGTCGCGGCTGGTACGGCGCAACACGCGTTCGCCGTATTTCACGAACTTGTCGTAGGTTTGCGATTGCTGCCAGTCCAGCGGACTGATGCGCCAACTGTGCAGCGGGTCATCCGCCAGGGCCTTGAGCCGCGCCTTCATTTGCTTCTTGGAGAGGTGGAACCAGAACTTGAAGATCAGCGCGCCTTCGTCGCAGAGCATTTTTTCAAAGCGCTCGGACTGATTGATGACCTGATCCAGCACCGGGTCCTTGAACAAGCCATGCACCCGGCCTTGCAGCATCTGGCTGTACCAGTTGCCGAAGAAAATCCCCATGCGGCCCTTGGCCGGAAGCATCCGCCAGTAGCGCCAGGCCGGTGGCCGCGCCAGCTCTTCGTCGGTCTGCTGATCGAACGTGCGGACCTCGATCAAGCGTGGGTCCATCCATTCGTTGAGCAACTTGACCGTCTCGCCCTTGCCGGCGCCTTCGATGCCATTGATCAGAATGATTACCGGGAAGCGGCGTTGCTGGTGCAGTTCGAACTGCGCTTCGAGCAGGGCTTCACGCAGGGCTGGTTCTTCGGCTTCGTAGGTTTCTTTGTCGATGGCGTGACCGATTTCGGCGGATTCGAACATGGATGGCTCCCTTTCCAGATTGAGCAAGACTAGCGGATTGAGTGGTTTCCGCAGGAGAAATCCCTGACTTCCCAGCAACGACGTTTCCTGTAGCAGCAGCCGAAGGCTGCGTTCGATCGCGCAGCGGTCGTAAATCCTGAATTCACGTTTTACCTGAAAAATGCATCGGCTGTTTTTGCGACCGCTGCGCGATCGAACGCAGCCTTCGGCAGCTGCTACAGATTTTCAGCGAATCTGCGAGCGCATGCGTTGCCATGGATCAAGCACCACCCCGGCGATCGGCTAGAATGGCCGCCTTGCCGTTGCCGAGCCTGCCATGAAACCTGTATTGCCCCACGCCCAGCTCGACTGGGACGACCAAGGGCTCCCGCGTTCGCGGGTGTTCGATGATGTGTATTTCTCCGACCTGTCGGGGCTGGACGAAACCCGCTACGTGTTCCTCGAACAGAACGCTTTGCGTGAACGCTTTGCCGCGCTGCCGGCGGGCGGTCGACTGGTGATTGGCGAGACCGGTTTCGGCACCGGGCTGAATTTCCTTTGCGCCTGGCAGTTGTTCGAACAACACGCGGTGGCGGGGGCGCGACTGCATTTTGTCAGTGTCGAAAAGTACCCGCTGAGCCTGCCCGACCTGCAGCGCGCCCTGGCCTTGTGGCCGGAACTCAAGCCGTTTGCCGATCAATTGCTGACGCAATACGTCGCGATCCACCCAGGCTTCCAGCGCCTGGTGCTGGACGACGGCCGTGTGACCCTGACCCTGCTGATCGGCGATGCGCTGGAACAATTGCCACAACTCGACGCGCAGATCGACGCCTGGTTTCTCGACGGTTTTGCCCCGGCGAAAAACCCCGACATGTGGACCGCCGAGCTGTTCGCCGAACTGGCACGTCTGGCGGCCCCCGGCTCGACCATCAGCACCTTCACCAGCACCGGTTGGGTTCGCCGCCTGTTGAATGCCGCAGGCTTCAAGATGAAGCGCACGCCCGGCATCGGCCACAAATGGGAGATCCTGCGGGGCGTTTTTCTTGGCTGGCCGGAAGAAGTCCCGGCGCCCGCCGCAGTCAAACCATGGTTCGCACGTCCGACGCCATTGACCGGCGAACGTCGGGCACTGGTGATTGGCGCCGGCCTGGCCGGTTGCGCCACGGCCGCCAGTCTCGCCGCGCGGGGTTGGCAAGTCAGCCTGCTGGAGCGTCACGATGCGCTGGCGCAAGAAGCCTCGGGCAATCCACAGGGCGTGCTTTATCTCAAGCTTTCGGCCCATGGCACCGCGTTGTCGCAATTGATTGTCAGTGGTTTCGGTCACACCCGACGCTTGCTCGAACAGCGACTGGGACGATTGCGGGGTCTTGCAACTGGCCTTCAATGCCAAGGAAGCCGAACGCCAGGCGCAATTGGCCGCCGCCTTTTCGCCAGACCTGGTGCACTTGCTCGATCAACCGCAAGCCCAGGCTCAGGCCGGGATCGCCCTGGAGCACGGCGGATTATTTTTCCCGGAGGGCGGCTGGGTTCATCCGCCGGCGTTGTGCCATTGGCAAGCATCTTCGGCGAACATCCAGTGGCTGCCCCATCGCGATGTCCTGGAGCTGCGCAAGGTTGATGATCAATGGCAGGCCTGGGACGGTGATGATTTGCTGGCCAGTGCTACCGTGGTGATCCTGGCCGGCGCCGCCGAGATCAAACGTTTCCCTCAAAGCGCCGAGCTGCCCCTCAAACGCATTCGTGGCCAGATCACTCGGTTGGCGCAAACACCGGAAAGCCAGAGCCTGGCCACCGTCGTCTGCGCCGAAGGCTATGTGGCGCCGGCTCGACTGGGCGAACACACCCTCGGCGCCAGCTTCGACTTCAAGAGCGACGACCTGACCCCGACCCTCGCCGAACACCTCGGCAACCTGGCTTTGCTGGAGGAAATTTCCCCCGACCTGGCCAGGCGGCTGCATGCACAGGAACTGGACCCGCAACTGCTTGAAGGACGCGCCGCGTTCCGCTGCACCAGCCCGGACTACCTGCCGATCGTTGGCCCGCTGGCCGAATCAGCAGCCTTCGCCGATGCCTACGCCGTACTGAGCAAGGACGCCCGGCAAGTACCGGACATTCCCTGCCCCTGGCTTGAGGGTTTTTACGTCAACAGCGGCCACGGTTCTCGCGGCTTGATCACCGCGCCGCTGTCGGGTGAATTGCTCGCGGCATGGATCGAAAACGAACCGCTGCCCCTGCCCAGAATGGTTGCCGAAGCCTGCCATCCCAACCGTTTTGCCGTGCGCCAATTGGTCCGCGGAAAAGTCTGACGCCGCGCCTTATAACTTATCGGTCTAAAACTCCAGGGATTCAGCCGGGTCAGTTTCTGAGTACCCGCCGTTTTTGGCGCGGTATCGATTGACCCTCCCCAACGGAAAAACCGGTAAGGAATTTATGTGCGGATACGCTTTGATCATCAACCTGCGGACCTCGCGGCCGTTGAACGAATCACCCATCACCTGGCCCCACGCGGCCCTGACGCATGGGGCTTCCACAGCCAGGGGCCGATTGCCCTGGGCCATCGTCGCCTGAAAATCATGGACCTGTCGGACGGCTCGGCGCAGCCGATGATCGACAACCAACTGGGCTTGTCCCTGGCCTTCAACGGCGCGATCTACAACTTCCCGGAACTGCGCACCGAGCTTGAAAGCCTCGGTTATGCGTTCTATTCCGGTGGTGACACCGAAGTGCTGCTCAAGGGTTATCACGCCTGGGGCGAAGCACTGCTACCCAAGCTCAACGGCATGTTCGCCTTCGCCATCTGGGAGCGCGATGCCCAACGCCTGTTCATCGCCCGCGACCGTCTCGGCGTAAAGCCGTTGTACCTGTCGCGCACCGGCCAGCGCCTGCGCTTTGCCTCGGCACTGCCGGCGTTGCTCAAGGGCGGCGACATCAACCCGATCCTCGACCCGGTGGCACTCAATCATTATCTGAACTTCCACGCCGTCGTCCCGGCACCGCGCACCTTGCTGGCCGGCATCGAAAAACTGCCACCGGCGACCTGGATGCGCATCGAAGCCGATGGCACCACTGAGCAGAAAACCTGGTGGACCCTGCCCTACGGCCCACACGCCGACGAGATGAATCTGACACTCGAAGACTGGCGTGACCGCGTACTCGACAGCACCCGTGACGCGGTGGCGATCCGTCAACGTGCGGCAGTCGACGTCGGGGTGCTGCTGTCGGGCGGTGTCGATTCGAGCCTGCTGGTCGGCCTGTTGCGTGAAGTCGGCGTGGAAAACCTGTCGACCTTCTCCATCGGTTTCCAGGATGCCGGCGGCGAGCGCGGCGACGAATTCCAGTATTCGGACCTGATCGCCAAGCACTACGGCACCCAGCATCACCAATTGCGCATCGACGAAAAAGAAATTATCGAGCAATTGCCCGCGGCGTTCCGCGCCATGAGCGAACCGATGGTCAGCCATGACTGCATCGCGTTCTATCTGTTGTCCCGTGAAGTTTCCAAGCACTGCAAAGTGGTGCAGAGCGGCCAAGGCGCGGACGAGTTGTTCGCCGGGTATCACTGGTATCCACAAGTCGACGGTGCCGAAGATCCGTACACCGCCTATCGCGATGCCTTTTTCGACCGCAGCTACGACGACTACGCCGCCACCGTGCAGCCGAAATGGCTGACAGCGAATGACGCTGCTGGTGACTTCGTGAAGGAACATTTCGCACAACCCGGCGCCGATGCCGCGGTGGACAAAGCCCTGCGTCTGGACAGCACGATCATGCTGGTGGACGACCCGGTCAAACGCGTCGACAACATGACCATGGCCCGCGCACACCGTTTCTCGACTATCGCCTGGTGGAATTGTCGGCGCGCGTGCCGGGCAAATTCAAACTGCCCGATGGCGGCAAGCAGGTCTTGAAAGAAGCGGCGCGGCTGGTGATTCCGAGTGAAGTGATCGATCGCAAGAAAGGCTACTTCCCGGTCCCCGGCCTGAAGCATTTGCAAGGCGATACGCTGAACTGGGTGCGCGAACTGCTGCTCGATCCGAGTCAGGATCGCGGCCTGTTCAACCCGGCGATGCTCGACCGTCTGCTGACCGATCCACAAGGTCAATTGACCCCGTTGCGCGGTTCCAAGCTGTGGCAATTGGCGGCGCTGAACCTGTGGCTCAGCGAACAAGGAATCTGATCGATGAAGCCCCACCCTACGGCCTACAGCCAACGCTTGTTGCGCGGTCAGACGCCCTCTTACGAACGCTTGCAGGCGCGCCTGGCCGAAGACGGCAGTGAATTGGGCGCTGCACCGATCGCCGTGCATTGCGGTTGGGGCCGGTTGCTGATCGGCCATACCTTCCCGGATGCGGCGAGCCTGGCCCAAGAACTGCTCAACGAGCACACCGGTGAACGCGACATCGCCCTGTACGTGGCTGCGCCTCAGCAAGTGCTGGGGCTGGAGCCGGCCCAGTTGTTCGACACCTTGCGCCTGTGGTTCAGCGATTACCGCCAGTCGACTCGGGTATTTCGCGGCTTTCGCATCCGCCGCGCCCAGAGCGACGCGGACTGGCAGGCGATCAATCAGCTGTATCTGTTGCGCGGCATGCTGCCGATCGATGCGAGTCTGCTGACGCCGCGTCATCAGGGCGGGCCCGTCTATTGGCTGGCCGAAGATGAGGACAGCGGTGCGATCATCGGCAGCGTCATGGGTCTCAATCACCACACGGCGTTCAACGATCCGGAAAATGGCAGCAGCCTTTGGTGCCTGGCAGTCGATCCGCAATGTTCGCGTCCGGGTGTCGGTGAAGTGCTGGTGCGACATTTGATCGAACACTTCATGAGCCGTGGGCTGAGTTACCTGGACCTGTCAGTGCTGCACGACAACCGGCAGGCGAAGAGCCTTTACGCCAAGCTGGGGTTTCGCAACCTGTCGACCTTCGCGATCAAGCGCAAGAACTGCATTAATCAGCCGTTGTTTCTCGGCCCGGGTCCCGAAGCCGAGTTCAATCCTTATGCACGGATCATCGTCGAGGAAGCGCACCGTCGCGGCATCGAAGTGCAAGTCGATGACGCCGATGCCGGCCTGTTCACCTTGATCCATGGCAGTCGCCGCGTACGTTGCCGTGAATCCCTCAGCGACCTGACAAGCGCTATCAGCATGACGTTGTGCCAGGACAAAAGCCTGACGCACAAAGTGCTCAAGACCGCCGGGCTGAACCTGCCGTCGCAGCAACTGGCCGGCAATGCCGACGACAACCTGGCGTTTCTCGACGAGCACGAACGGGTCGTGGTCAAGCCGCTCGATGGCGAACAAGGCCAAGGCGTCGCGGTGGATTTACGGAGCATCGAAGAGGTCCAGCAAGCCATCGAATCCGCCCGCCAGTTCGACAGTCGCGTGCTGCTGGAGAGTTTCCACGAAGGCCTCGACTTGCGGATTGTGGTGATCGGTTTTGAGGTGGTCGCCGCGGCGATTCGTCGTCCGGCAGAAGTGGTCGGTGATGGCCAGCATTCCATCGGTGCGCTGATCGAAGCGCAGAGCCGGCGTCGCCAGGCGGCTACCAGCGGAGAAAGCAAAATCCCGCTGGATCACGAGACCGAGCGCACCTTGCAGGCGGCGGGTTTTGACTACAACAGCATTCTGCCGGCGGGCGAGCATCTGTTCGTACGGCGTACGGCGAACCTTCATACCGGCGGGATTCTTGAGGATGTGACGGCGATCCTGCATCCAACCTTGGTGGATGCGGCGGTGCGCGCGGCGCGGGCGCTGGACATTCCAATGGTCGGGCTCGACCTGATGGTGCCTGCCGCCGATCAACCGGAGTATGTGTTTATCGAAGCCAATGAGCGCGCCGGACTGGCCAACCACGAACCGCAGCCGACGGCCGAGCGGTTTGTGGATTTGTTGTTTCCACACAGTCAGCCGGCGGCTTAGCCCCCCCTTCCTGATCGTTCCCACGCTCTGCGTGGGAATGCAGCCAGGGACGCTCTGCGTCCCAAAAGCGGACGCGGAGCGTCCAGTGAGGCATTCCCACGCGGAGCGTGGGAACGATCAACGCTTAACTCATCAGGAGTTTCCATGACCAGCAACATTCCCGAACCGGATCTGAACTACCTGCAAAAAGTCCTGCTGGAAATGCTCGCCATTCCCAGCCCGACCGGGTTCACCGATACCATCGTGCGTTACGTCGCCGAACGGCTTGAAGAGCTGGGCATTCCCTTTGAGATGACCCGCCGCGGCACGATCCGCGCCACCCTCAAGGGCAAGAAGAACAGTCCCGACCGCGCAGTCTCCGCTCACCTCGACACCATCGGCGCAGCGGTTCGCGCGATCAAGGACAACGGCCGCCTGACCCTGGCGCCTGTCGGTTGCTGGTCCAGCCGTTTTGCCGAGGGCAGCCGGGTCAGCCTGTTTACCGACAACGGCGTGATTCGAGGCAGCGTGTTGCCGCTGATGGCTTCCGGGCATGCGTTCAATACCGCCGTGGATGAAATGCCGATCAGCTGGGATCACATCGAACTGCGCCTGGACGCCTATTGCGCCACGCGTGCCGATTGCGACTCCCTGGGGATCAGCGTCGGTGACTTTGTCGCCTTCGACCCTTTACCGGAGTTCACCGAAAGCGGCCACATCAGCGCCCGTCATCTCGACGACAAGGCTGGCGTTGCCGCATTGCTGGCGGCGCTCAAAGCGATCGTCGACAGCGGCCAAGAGCTGATGATCGACTGTCATCCGCTGTTCACCATCACCGAGGAAACCGGTAGTGGCGCGGCGGCGGCATTGCCGTGGGACGTCAGCGAATTCGTCGGCATCGACATTGCCCCGGTCGCACCGGGTCAGCATTCCAGCGAACACGCGGTGAGCGTGGCGATGCAGGATTCCGGCGGGCCTTACGACTATCACCTGTCGCGACATCTGCTGCGCCTGGCCAGTGACAACGAGTTGCCGGTGCGCCGTGACCTGTTTCGCTATTACTTCAGCGATGCCCATTCGGCGGTCACTGCCGGGCATGACATTCGCACCGCCCTGCTCGCCTTCGGCTGCGACGCCACTCACGGCTACGAACGCACCCACATCGACAGCCTCGCTGCGCTCAGTCGCCTGCTCGGCGCCTACATTCTGAGCCCGCCGGTATTTGCCAGCGATGCACAACCGGCCAAGGGGTCGCTGGACCGGTTCAGTCATCAGATCGAACATGAGACGCAGATGGAAAGCGATACGCGGGTGCCGTCGGTGGATAGCCTGGTGGGGCAGCGGTCCGAAAGCTGAGTCTTGCTTGAGATAGGCTGTGATTGAAAGATTGCCATCGCGAGCAGGCTCGCTCCCACAGGAGTACGCGGTCACCTGTGGGAGTGAGCCTGCTCGCGATGGCGTCAGACCAGACAACTCAAAACCCCAGGCTAGCCGCAACCTCCCATTCGCCGTAGCATCGCGCCATTGTTTAGCCGAGGTGCCTATGCTGATCCCCCATGACCAACTTGAAGTCGACACCCTCACCCGCCTGATCGAGGATTTCGTGACCCGTGACGGTACGGACAATGGCGATGACACGCCGCTGGAAACCCGTGTTCTGCGTGTTCGCCAGGCATTGACCAAGGGCCAGGCGCTGATTGTCTTCGACCCGGAAAGCGAACAATGCCAGTTGATGCTCAAACACGATGTGCCCAAGCACTTGTTCGACTGAGATCTCAGCGCCCTTTGTTTTTCGCCAGTTTGACCTGGATGCGGTCGTAGACCTCGGACCGGTGCACGTTGACGTTTTGCGGCGCTTCGACGCCGAAACGCACACTGCCGCCGTTGACGGCAAGAACGCGCACGGAAATGTTGTCACCGATGGAAATCAACTCGCCCACAACGCGACTGAGTACAAGCATGGCATTCGTCCTTCAGGGGTATCGGACCCTGACGATGCCCTGCACTCGGAGGGTCTTCAATGGGATTACGGCAAATCAGTCCCGCCCTACAGCCCCTTCCGAACAGTTCCTATGGAAACGTCTGACAAACCGGTTGAATGAAGGACCGATCCTTCAGGAAGCGGAGAATCGCGGGCCGAAAAGGATGACGCTAGCCCCGATCACACACAGCGCCACCCCGAGCCAGTCCGAGCCCAGCGGACGAATCCGCTCGACCACCGCCAGCCAGCCGATCGACGCGATGATGTAGATGCCACCGTAAGCGGCATAGGCGCGACCGGCGTAGGTCGCTTCGATGCGGGTCAGCAGCAGCGCGAACAAGGTCAGACTGAGCAGCGCGGGCACGACCCACCAGGCACTTTTCCCCTGGCGCAGCCACATCCAGAAGGCAAAACAGCCGGCGATTTCGAACAGCGCGGCGAGGAAAAACCACAGGTAATTGAGCATGCAAACGTCTCGCGAGGATGGCCGATGGCGGCCACCCTAACGACGGTATTGCGTACGGGCAAGTTCAGCCTGCGGTTTGTTTGGCCTTGGCGCGCATTTTGTCGGCCATGGCGGTCATTTCGTCGTAGAGCAGTTGCGGGTTCTTCTGCTTGAGCGCCCAGGCCATGCGGCCCTGTTCGTGAGGCAGGATCATGAATTCGCCGGCGGCAACGTGCTGATAGATGTAGTCGGCAATGTCGGTTGCGGTGATCGGCGAGCTTTCCAGCAACTTGCCGACCTGGGCTTTCATGGCCGGCGTCGGGCCACGGAAGGAGTCCAGCAAATTGGTCTGGAAGAATGACGGGCACACCACATGCACGTCGATTTCCTGCTGCGCCAGCTCCACCAGCAGGCTTTCGGACAACGCCACCACGCCAGCCTTGGCCACGTTGTAGTTGCTCATGGCCGGGCCTTGCATCAGGGCGGCCATCGACGCGATGTTGATGATCTTGCCTTGGCTTTTTTCCAGCAGCGGCAGGAAGGCCTTGCAGCCTTTGACCACGCCCATCAGGTTGATCGCAATCTGCCAGTCCCAGTCTTCCAGGGACAGCTCACTGAAAAACCCGCCCGAGGCAACGCCGGCGTTGTTGACGATGACATCGATGCCCCCGAATTTCTCGTCGCAGGCTTGGGCGAACGCGGTCAGCTGGCTGTAATCGCGCACGTCGCAACGCTGGATAAAACCGTCGCCGCCGGCTTCTCGAACCAATTTCAGGGTTTCCTGAAGACCGGGTTCGCTGACATCCGACAAGGCCAGCTGCCAGCCTTCACGCGCCCAGCGCAGCGCGATTTCGCGACCCAAGCCCGAGCCCGCGCCAGTGATCATCATGCGATTTTGCATAGCAAACAGCCTTGTTGTTCCGGGGAAGATGCACCGAGTGTAGCGAAGGAGTATGCCCGATCCACGCTCCATCAGATTGCTGAATGGCCCGAGCAAACCGTGGCAGCGCCTGAACCAACTTGTGCAATAAAAAACGAAATAAGCCTTTCTTCGAAAAACATTAAAAAAACTTGGAATTTTCTTTCATTCACTACAGTCGGATTTTGTAAGCAGCCCGGATTTACAGCAGCCCGGCTGACCGTTAAACGCCAGGTAATTCCAGAACACTTCCAACAAGGAAATAGATATGGGCACAATTCTAATCATTATTCTGATCCTCCTGCTGATAGGTGGCTTACCGGTCTTCCCACACTCCAGAAGTTGGGGTTATGGCCCGTCGGGTATCATCGGCGTGGTGTTGGTGGTGCTGTTGATCCTGCTGTTGCTCGGCAAGATATAAAGGTTTAACAGGCAAAAAAAAGAGGCCCTTTTCAAGGGCCTCTTTTTATTGCATCACGACTTAGTCCGGCGTGCCGTCAACCACACCGGCGGTGTTGTCGATCAGGCTTTTGGTCGCCGTTTGCAGGAACGCTTCGAGCTTGAGCTTCAGCTCAGCGGTACGCGGCGCATCCGGAACGATCTCGGCGTGAGGGGTGGCGCCCAGTTCGTACTGGTACATTTTCGGCGCCATTTCCTTTTCCTTCGGCAGCACCAGAATCTGATCTGCCGTGATGATGGCGGTGGTCTGCTCGCTACCCGACGGCTTGATCACACCGAAACCGGTGTCGCCTTCAGGCAGGTTGAGCAAATCGCGGCCCCAGCACTGATGACGCACTTCACCACCAATACGGCCCATGATGGTTGGCACGATGTCGATCTGCGTGCCCACGGTATGGTCCCGCTCGCCGAACTTTTCCTGGATGCCCGGTGCGATCATCAGCATCGGTACGTTGAAGCGGCCCAGGTCCATTTCGGTGATCTGACGCTCGTTGCCAAAACCGTGGTCGCCGACGATCACAAACAGGGTTTCCTTGAAATACGGCTCCTTGCGGGCCTTTTCAAAGAACTGGCCGAGCGCCCAGTCCGCATAACGCATGGCGGTCAAATGCTCGTTCAGGCTACCGCGATCGGTCACGGGCTCAACCGGCAATGGCGTCGGCAAGGCGTATGGCGTGTGGTTGGACAGGGTTTGCAGCAGCGCATAGAACGGCTTGCCGTTTTCCCGCGCCTTGAGCTCAGTCAGACCTCGGTCGAACATGTCCTGGTCGGACACGCCCCAGGTCGGATCGGAGAACACCGGGTTCACGAAGTCGTTGCGCCCAATGAAGTTGGTCATGCCCTGGTTGCTGAAGAAACCCGACTGGTTATCCCAGGCGAAGTCGCCGTTGTAGACGTACACGTCGTCATAGTCACGGGCACTGAGCAATTGCGGCAGGCCGGACAGCTTGTGGCTGCCTTCCGGCGTCTGCATCAGGTATTCGAAACCCGGCAGGTTCGGGAAGCAGGCCATGGTGGCGAACATACCCTGGTGGGTATGGGTGCCGTTGGAGAAGAAGCGGTCGAACATCAGGCCTTCCTTCGACAGTTTGTCGAGGTACGGCGTGATGTTGCCCGGTGCACCCAAGGCGCCCACCGAGTGACCGGCCATGCTTTCCATCAGGATTACGACGACGTTCTTGATCGGCAGGGTCTTGTCGGCCGGCGGCGTGTAATCGCGACGCACGGCTGCGGTTTGGGCATCCACCAGTTTGTCGTCCGCCATCACCAGCATGTCACGCACCACTTTCTGCGCTTCAGGCTGTGGCAGGGTGGCCTTCCAGATGTTGTCGCGATCTTCGGACATCCGGCTCTTGGCCGCGGCGACCAACGACAAAGTACCGTTGAGGCCCAACTGGTTGGCGAAGTTCGAATCGGTGGTGTAGACGTCACCCCAACGCATTGGCGGGCCCTGGCGCAAGGTGCCACGAGCGGCGACCACGCAGACCAGCAGGCAGACGACAAACACCGCGATGCGCGAATACCACGGGGCGACCTTACGCGTACCGATACTGCCGCCGCTGAAGGGGCCACGAGGCCGGGTGGCGCGGTCGGCGCCCTTGAATGCCAGGGTCAGGATCAACGTGCCCACGGCCCAGGCCAGCAGGTAGCGAACCACCGGAAAACCGTACCAGAGCATGCTCATCACGGTTTTCGGGTCTTCTTTTACATATTGAAAGACCAGGCCGTTGAGGCGCTGGTGGAACTCGCGGTAGAAGTCCATCTCCATCAGGCCGAGGAACAGGGCGATGCTCGAGGCAATGGTCAGCCAGAACCGGAAGAATCCGCGTGCGGACATCGCCCGGGCGCTGAACAGCGCCAGCAGCAATGGAATGCTGAGGTAGACCACCAGGCGCAGGTCGAAACGCAGACCGTTGGCGAACGCTTCGAGAAAGGTCGAGGCCGGGGTGTCGAGGATCATCTCGCGGTTGTAAACCAGCAGCGCAACGCGCAACAGGCTGAACATGACCATCATGACCAGGGCACACAGCAGCGTGTAGGCCAGATGCGATTTGACGGTCGGTTGCAGCAGGCGACTAGAAGCTCGCTGCTGACTCAGGGCGTCCGGGTTTGCCATGTCGTTTTAGGACTCAAAAAATACAGCGGCGCCTTGCCCTCTGTTGGCCTGTACTCGGCCCCGGGGCTTGCACGGTGCGCAAATGTTGCACGATCAAACGCGGCATTGCCATTGATTACTGTCCGGCATGCCTGGCGCGGGCGAATTGTCTTGGAGACGTTGTGAAAATTTCGTGCAACGTATATTCGGATACAAAATAAAGTCTCCCGCTCCGAATGCCCGTTAGTTTGATCGTTCCCACGCTCTGCGTGGGAATGCATCCCGTGACGCTCCGCGTCACCAGTGCGCAGGACTTACGCCTTGCGTCAACAGCGAAATGCGGAGCGTCCCCGGCGGCGTTCCCACGCAGAGCGTGGGAATGATCAGATGTACGCGCAAGCTTTGAGGAAACAGGGGCCCACGGAGCAGGACCGGAGCGAGGGCATGCCGAACCTGGGCGTGGCACCGACCGAAAGGGGCAAGAGCCCTTGGTTACTTGGGACTTTTCCAAGTGACCCGCCGTAAGGGCGGAACCGCCAGCCGCCGTTACCGCAAAAACGGATATGCCCCCGATTAAATAAACCGCCCCACCAAAATAGAAAACGCCCCAAACAAGTCAGGGCGTTTTATCAAAAGAGCAATTATTTCTCAGCGCGTTCTTTCAGAGCTTTCAAGGTATTAAACGGCGCATCCACCACAAACTTGTTGGCAACCATCGACGGAATGCTACCGCCCGGCTCGGTATGCACCTGATAAGTCACTTCAATCTGATCGCCCTTGGGCACAAACTTCCAGAACCCATCAATCTTGGTCACCCGCACAAAGCCTTTTTCTTCAGGAAGGTACGTCGGCACACCTTCAAGTTTGCGAGTCAGACTGCCATCGGCGCCTTCGGTGGTGGTGACATGCAACACCGAGTCACGCGCGGTAACCGGCCAAGGTGTATTGAACTGAGTGTAGGTCCAGCTCTGACCACCTTCGTGTTTGAGCAATTTCTGAGTCTTGCAGTCGTGAATCCAGGCACAGGCGCCTGGCACGTCTTCCTGCAGGGCACGCAGTTTGGCCATGGTGGTCTTCATCAGGGTGACGCCCTGGTAAGCCTTGTAATCGGAGCCAGCCACTTCACTCAAGGAAACCTTGATGCCGTCTTCGTTCTTGGCAACTTTCCAGTCTTCTGCCTGAGCGGCCGTGGAAGCCAGTAAAACCGTCAAACCACACAGCACAGCCATACGTTGCAGCGAACCCATAGTCTTATTCCTTATTGTTGAAGATCCGTTCGTTGAACACATCATGCCGCCGTCATTTCCTCCCACCACCCCAGCAATTTGATCGCTTCGTCACTGCTGCTTCCGCAGACTTCGACGTCGGCTGCGAACGCCGAACACACTGCTGGACGTTCCGGTTTGCCGAAAATGCCGCACAGGTTATCGACAGAGAGTTGTACGCAACGTTCTCCCGCGGGCTTGCCATTAGGCATGCCGGGGATCGGTGAACTGATGGAAGGGGCAATGCAACAGGCGCCACAGCCTTCACGGCATTTCATGACGACGAGCTCCTCGACGGGTGATGTGTTAAATGACGTGGCACAGAGTAACCGCTAAAACGCTTGTTTAAAATTGTCTGGGCCGGGGTTTTTCGCTTTAACGAGCGTGACTGACCAGTCTCCGACAAAGCGTCTGGCCAACAGGTCACGGACGGAAAGAAATTATCGCTTGAACTCGAATTCCAGGGCTGCGCCTTCGACCTCATGACGCTCTTCGTTGCGCAGTTGCAACTGCATTTCGTTGCTGATCAGCCTCCCGTTGAGCTGAAACGGGCCTGCCTTGTCACTGAACATTTGCGGCAATACTGCATCGTGCCGTGGCAACTCTACCGTACCGATCGGTTTCAGCTCCTCGGCCATGTCTTCGGGCAGGCTTAAATCCAGGTCGGCCGAAGGCAGCTTGGTTTTCGCGATCTCACTGGCGGTTTTGGACTTGGATGCAATTGGCGGTCGCTTTGTTGCCTTGGCCGCTTTCTTTTTGACCGGCGCGGCTTTCTTGACCGTTGCCGGTTTTTTCGACGTGGCGCTGGCTGCCGGTTTTTCTTGAACGGAAGCCGCCAATACACCTTCGGCCTGGAAGGTCATCAGCAGGCAGATCGATAGCCATACGGCGGGGAAAATCGGCTTCATGGACCCAACGGGGCAAACGGCAGGAGCCATATGCTCGCCTGTTGTACGCGACATGACAAGCTCGGGCAGGAATATCCTGCCCGCCCCCTCAAAAGCCGCCGACCATTTCCTGACAGAGCTGGGTGGCGAGCATGCCCAGGGTCATCAATGCACGTTCGGCTTCACGGTTCCAGGGTGTGCCGCAGTTCAGCCGAATGCAGTGGTTGAACTGCTCGGTGTTACTGAAAATCAGCCCCGGCGCGATGCTGATGCCCTGCTGCAACGCACGAACGTGCAGCTCTTGCGTGTTGACCCGCCCCGGCAGGCTGACCCACAGAATGAAGCCGCCGGTCGGCCGGGTCATCTGCGTGCCTTCCGGAAAATATTGCTGTACCGCCAGCTGGAATGCGCTGAGGTTCTTGCGGTACTCCTGACGGATGTAGCGCAAATGCCGGTCGTAACCACCATTTTCCAGATAAGCCGCGATGCCCATTTGGGTGACGCTGCAAGCCGAGTGGGTACTGAAGGTCTGCAAACGCTGGATTTCCTGCTGGTACTTGCCGGCAATCATCCAGCCGATCCGCACACCCGGCGACAGGGTTTTGGAGAAGCTGGAGCAATAGATCACCCGATCCAGCCGATCGTAGGCTTTAAGTGATTTGGTGCGACCCTGCTCGAACATCAGTTCGCCGTAGATATCGTCCTCGACAATCTGGATATCGAAATCCGAGGCCAGGCGCAGCAGTTGTTTCTGCCGCTCTTCGGGCATGGTGCCGCCCAATGGATTGCTCAGACGAGTGGTCAGCACCAGTGCCTTGATCGACCACTGGTTGGCCGCCAGTTGCAAAGCTTCGAGGCTCATGCCGGTGGCCGGATCGCTCGGAATCTCGATGACCTTGAGGCCCAGCAGGTCAGCCAGTTGCAACAAACCGTAATAGGTTGGCGACTCCGCGGCGATCAAATCGCCCGGCCGGGTCAATACGCGCAGAGACATCTGCAAGGCATCAACGCAGCCGTGGGTAATCACCACTTCCGACGGATCGACCACCACGCCGGCATCGCGCATGCGAATCGCCACCTGTCGGCGCAACGGTTCGAAACCCGGGCTGAACATATAGCTGAACGCCCGCGGGCTATGGAAACGGGTAACTTTGGCCAGTTGCTGATGCAGCGCCCGCACCGGCAGGTAATCAACGCTCGGTACCGCCGCGCCCAAGGGAAACACACCCTCGCGGCGGGATTCGACCAGGACTTGTTGGATGATGCTGCTGCGGGTGACCAGACCTGGACGCTCGACCCGGGCGATGTCCGGTGTCGGCGCGGTCAGGGCCGGGGTCTGGTGCACGTAGTAACCGGACTGCGGCCGGGCGCGGATCAGCCCCTGATCCTCGAGGTTGGCGTAAGCCTGCAACACCGTCGCATGGCTGACATTGAGCTGCGAGCTCATCTTGCGCACCGATGGCACGCGCTCCCCCGGTTGATAGACGCCACGGCGGATGTCTTCGGCCAGTTGCTGAGCAATACGTTGGTAGAGCAAAAGATTGGTCATGACGCAGCACTCGATTTCACGGGCATTTTATTCTTGTGTGAAACAATACCGGAACAGTTTAGAAGTGTACTGGGACAGTTGCCACAATAGTCGACCGTACAGTGCAGTGTCAGCAAAAACTGTACTGTTTT
>LNAP01010312.1_pt1 | contig 21643 bp, 22 predicted proteins | sample 602601 | NCBI WGS metagenome assembly LNAP01 (sample SAMN02440304, study PRJNA202911) | soil metagenome | biome: Subtropical and temperate rainforests or woodlands; isolation source: soil samples (1 kg each in a 20% v/v slurry with milli Q water) were... ...
TATTCAATCCCTAAGAACCAATATGAGCGCTTGTGGCGCAGAATTATTGTTACTGGAAAGCGTAAGACCCATTGAAAGTAGCAATTTCCGAACCAGAGTGCCGAACAAGCGTTTTAAAAGGTGATACGAGAAATGGCAAGGCGGGATTTGTGCACGAAAACGGGCGTCGCAAACAGGTTGCACCAAATCAGGTCGGGCGGACGCAATCCTGTGGCGAGGGAGCTTACTCCCGCTCGACTGCGCAGCCGTCGTAAATCTCTGTAAACCGGGACCGCTTTGCGTTCCAGCGGGCGCAAGCGCCCTCGCCACAAGGCCTCTTTCAGCCCAACAAATCCTGCAATGTGGCCAGATTGTCAGCCTCTTCAACGGATTTATCCTGCCGCCACCGCAACATCCGCGGAAACCGCACCGCTATCCCGCTCTTGTGCCGCTTGGACAGGGCAATCCCTTCAAACCCCAGCTCAAACACGAGGCTCGGTTTCACGCTGCTGACCGGTCCAAATTTTTCGACGGTAGTCTTGCGCACAATGCTGTCGACCTGGCGCATCTCTGCGTCGGTGAGCCCCGAATAGGCCTTGGCGAACGGCACCAGAGTGCGTTCGCTGGCGTCCGGCGGGCCGTCCCACACGGCGAAGGTGTAGTCGCTGTAGAGACTGGCCCGACGGCCATGCCCGCGTTGCGCGTAGATCAGCACCGCGTCGACGCTGAACGGGTCGACTTTCCATTTCCACCAGACGCCCATGTCCTTGGTGCGGCCGACGCCATACAACGCATCGCGGGCCTTGAGCATCATGCCTTCGACGCCGAGGCGGCGGGAGGCTTCGCGTTGGCGGGCGAGGTCGAACCAGTCTTCCCCGGTGAGCACGGGGGAGGGCAGTAACACCGGGTTGCTGCAGTCAGCGATGACGTGCTCCAGTTGGGTGCGACGCCTGGCTTGAGGCTGGTTGCGCCAGTCTTCGCCCGCCCATTCCAGCAAGTCGTAGGCGAGCACAACCACCGGGACTTCTTCGAGGATTTTCTTGCCCAGGGTTTTACGGCCGATCCGCTGTTGCAGCAGGGCGAACGGTTGGACCGCGGGCGGCGTTGGCGCCAGTGGATCGAAGGCATCCTCGGTGTCCGGTGGCGCGGTTTTCCAGGCAACGATTTCACCGTCGATCACCGTGCCGTCGGGCAGGCCGTGGACCAGGCTGTCGAGTTCGGGAAAGCGTTCGGTGACCAACTCTTCACCGCGGGACCAGATCCACAGTCGGCCGTCGCGCTTGACCACTTGGGCACGGATACCATCCCACTTCCATTCCACTTGCCAGTGGCTGGCCGGGCCGAGCAACCCGTCGAACTGTTCGACCGGTTGGGATAGCGCATGCGCCAGAAAAAACGGATAGGGCTGACCGCCACGCTGAGCATGTTCATCCGACGATTCGGCCGCAATCAGCTTCAGGTAACTGGCCGCGCTCGGGCGATTGGACAGGTCGGTGTAACCCACCAAACGCTGGGCCACGCGTTTGCTGTCGAGCTGTGCCATCGCCGCCAGGGCGCGGGTCACCAACAACTTTGAGACGCCGACGCGGAAACTGCCGGTGATCAGTTTGATGCAGAGCATCAGGCTGGGGCGGTCCAGTTGCGACCAGAGTGTTGGCAACTGTTCGGCGAGCACTTCGGGAGATTCGCCGCGCAACGGCAGCAGTTTTTCTTCGATCCACACCGCCAATCCGTCGGTGGAGCTGTGGGGCGTTTCAGGTAGTACCAGCGAGATGGTTTCCGCCAGATCGCCGACCGCCTGATAACTCTCTTCGAACAACCACGGCGACAGGCCGGAGTACGCTACGGCGAGTTCTCGCAGGATGCGCACCGGCACCAGTTGGCGAGGGCGTCCGCCGGACAGAAAATACACCGCCCATGCCGCGTCTTCCGGCGCGGCCTGGGCGAAGTAATGTTGCATGGCCGCCAATTTGGCGTTGCTCGAGGTCGTGGCATCAAGTTCCGCATACAACTCGGCGAAGGCCTTCATGGCAGCACCTCGGTGCTCTCGGGGTCGGTGGTTGTGATGTCTTCTTCATCGTCGCCGTACTCGGTGGTGAACCCTTGGGCGTCGAGACCTTGTTCGCGCAGATGGCGCACCAGGACCGCCACCGAACCATGGGTGACCATGACGCGCTCGGCGCCGGTCTGCTCGATGGCCCAGAGCAGGCCTGGCCAGTCGGCGTGGTCGGACAACACGAAGCCACGGTCGACACCGCGCCGGCGCCGTGTGCCGCGTAAACGCATCCAGCCGCTGGCAAAGCCATCGCTGTAGTCACCGAAGCGGCGCATCCAGGTGCTACCGCCAGCGGAAGGCGGGGCCAGAATGAGCGCGTTGCGCATCATCGGGTCGCTCTTTTTGACATCGCCGGCGTAGATCGTCGGCGGTAAATACACGCCGCTCTCGCGATACACCCGGTTGAGCGGCTCGACGGCACCGTGCACCAGAATGGGGCCGAGGCTGGCGTCGATGCCGTGGAGAATCCGCTGTGCCTTGCCGAAGGAATAGCAAAACAGCACGCTGGCCTTGTCTTCGACGGCGTTGGCTTGCCACCACTGATTGATCTCTGCAAACACCTGCGCCTGGGGTTGCCAGCGGTAGATCGGCAGGCCAAATGTCGATTCGGTGATGAAGGTGTGGCAGCGCACCGGTTCGAAAGGCGCGCAAGTGCCGTCGGGCTCGACTTTGTAATCTCCTGAAGCGACCCAGATCTCGCCGCCGTATTCCAGGCGCACCTGTGCCGAGCCGAGCACATGGCCGGCGGGATGAAAACTCAGGGTGACGCCGTGGTGCAGCAGCCGTTCGCCATAGGCCAGGGTTTGCAGGTTGATGTCCTGGCCCAGTCGCGCGCGCAATATCCCTTCGCCGGGGGCGGCCGCCAGATAGTGCTGGTTGCCGCCTCGGGCATGATCGCCGTGGGCGTGGGTGATAACCGAACGCTCGACCGGCCGCCACGGGTCGATATAGAAATCGCCGGCGGGGCAATACAAGCCTTCGGGACGCGCGATAACAAGATCCATGTTGTTACCAAAATGGAGGGACTTGTTAGCTATGAGGTTTGGCCGAGGTCAGAAGTTCTATGGATTTTTTGCAACGATCAAAAGCAAAAGATCGCAGCCTTCGACAGCTCCTGCAGATGAACGCGAATCCACTGTAGGAGCTGCCGAAGGCTGCGATCTTTTGATCTTTTCTTTGCTCTTATTTTCCGGGTGTCAGCGTCAATCGCTTGGTCCCGTACACCTTGTCGTAGTTCTGCGGTTGCATCGGCAGACTCACGTATTGCCCCTTGAGCCACGGCTGCACGCTGTCGAGGTAATGGGGGCTGGCCGGATTACCGGACTGACCCGTGCCGTTCTGGCCCATCAGCGGTTCGGCCTGGCCGAAGTCGACGATGAAGCGCATGGCCGGCGCCAGCGTGGTGTTGAAATCCTGGCCCCAGGCGAACGCCGCGGTGTTCAGCGTAGTGTGATCGCCGCCGGCCGCGAGCGGGCCGCGCACGGTCTGGCCACTGGCGTTTTTCCACTCATAACGGTGCAATTTGCCCCACTGCCAGGCTTTGTGGTCGCCACCCAACTGGCTGTCGCCGGCGGTGATGGCGGCTGCAAGGCTGCGGGCGAGGATCGCCGGTTTGTCTTCCTTCTGCGGCGTGCGCGCGTCATCCCAGAACGGGCTGTCTTCACGGCCCAGCAGGTGATCGGCCTGGGCCGCGTAGGACAACTTGCCGTTGGCGATAAAGGCTTTCCATGCGGGGCTACTTTCCGGGCCCAATTCGTCGAGGAAAATTTGCTGCGCGCTTTGCTGCAGGAACAACTCGTAAATCGCCGCATCGGCGGAGGTCGGTGCGAGTTTTCCGTCGAACGCCATCAGGCGGGTCAGCGCTTCATGAGCCTTGCCGCGATCAGCGACCGGCAGCGCCTCGATAGCCTGTTTCAGCGGTTGGGCCATACCCGGCGCTGCAAACATCTTCTTCAGTTTGGCGGCGAAGGTGGTGGTCTGATCGTATTGCATGGCGATCACACTGCGCGTGTCGTGTTTGCCCGCGCCGGCCAGTTCGGCCATGCGTTCGCCGCGCTCCGGCGCCGACCACGAGTTGGACAGCTGCATGCCGTAGCCATGGGGAATGACCCGCTGGTTGGCGGTGCCGAGCCAGCCTTGCGCCGGATCCTGATCGTACGGGTGCAGCATCGGGTCAGCGTAACCGTCCCAGTCGTAACGACCTTCCCAGCCCGGCGACGGTAGCAGGCCTTCGCCTTCGCGGCGGTTCGGGTAACGGCCGGTGACTTGCCAGCCGATGTTGCTGGCGTCGGCGAAGACCAGGTTCAGCGTGATCGCGCGGATTTCACGGCTGGCGTCCGAGGCTTTCTCGACGTTCTGCGCCCGGGACAGGTCGAAAAACGCGTCCAGGGATTTGTCATCGGTGAAGTTCGGCGTCTGCAATGCCAGACCCAGGCCGTTATCCAACGCTGTGCCTTTGGCGCTGTTGAGCAGCGGTCCGTGGCGCGTTTCGTAAACCGCTTCGCGAATCGGCCGCTGGCCTTTGACGAAGTAGGTTTCGTTGCGAACGATGGCCGGCTGCCATTTGCCGCCGACTTCGTAGGAAAGTCCGTTGCCCTGGCGTTTGATTTTTTCCAGGAACAGGTCCTGGTTGTCGCCCATGACCGACGCCATGCTCCACGCCACTTTGCCGTTGAAGCCGCCCAGCACCATCGGCAAACCGGCGATGGTCACGCCGGACGCCTGATATTTCGGCGTACGAATCTGCACGTAACTGAGCAACGACGGCACGCCCAGCGGCCCATGGCTGTCGCTGGCCAGCAGGCTTTTGCCGCTGCGGCTGCGTTGCGGGGCGATCGCCCAGTTGTTCGATGACGTAGCGCCCAGCAGATTCAGGTCGGACAGTTGAGCTGTGGCCTTGCTGATGTCGGCGAGCCCCGCAATTGCACCGTTCAGCTTGAGGCCCTGAAGTTTTTCGGCTTCGGCCACGGGCAGTTTTTCGTCGGGAGCGGACGGTGTCAGCCAGGCGAGTTTGTCGGTGGTGACCGTTTGGGCCAGCACCAGCGAGGAAATTTCCTCGGGCAGGTTCGCCGATTGACTGAAGTTCAGCAGGCAGAAAATCAGCGCCGAGTCTTCCGGTTTCCAGTACTCGGGCTTGTAGCCGGTGGCCGCGAGGTCTGCCGGGAGCTTGTCGCGGTAGCGGAACAGGTAGGCGTTGACCCCGCGGGCATAGACTTCGAAGAAGCGTTTAAGGCGCGGCGACGAGGCCTTGTACAACTCACCGGCGCTTTTCTTCAGGTTGACGGCGCGCATGTAACGGTCGGCATCCAGCAGGTCCGAGCCGGACATCTCCGACAAACGGCCCTGGGCCAGCAGGCGCAGGGTGACCATTTGCGTGATGCGGTCGCTCGCGTGCACGTAACCGAGGGTGAACAGTGCGTCGTGGAACGTGCTGCTTTCGATCAACGGCATGCCCATGGCATTGCGGCGCACTGAAACGTTCTGCGCCAGACCCTTGAGCGGCTGCACGCCAGTCGTCGGCGGGAGGGTGTCCTGGGTGTTCCAGGTCTGACAACCGGTCAGGCTCAAAACACCGGCCACTGCTGCGGCAACGCCGAACCGGGGAAGAAAATGTGGCGAGGCCATGGCAAAGCTCCTGCGGGGGTAGAGGCGCAATAAAGGCGCTACGTTAGAGAGCAGGAGGTGGCCGCGCAAGCGGGGTATAGGGTTATTTCAGGAATTGTCTGATAAACCGAGTTCAGCGATGTCCCTGTGACGAGGGAGCTTGCTCCCGCTGGAGTGCGCAGCGCTCCCAAACCGGGCTCATCGGAAACAGAGGTGCCTGGATTGCGTCTGCTGCGCAGCCGGGCGGGAGCAAGCTCCCTCGCCACAGGGGGGAGCACTCTGAGAGGCTGTGGTGTTCCTCAGGGCTTGGGTGGGTTGATTTTCGCCGCAAGGGCATACGCCTTCACCGTCGCCGGCCGATCCTGGATGTGGTTGAACCAACGCAGAATATTCGGGAAATCTTCCAGATTCTGGCTCTGCCATTTGTGGGAAACGATCCAGGGGTAGATCGCCATGTCGGCAATGCTGTATTCGTTGCCGGCGACAAACTCGTTGTTCGCCAGTTGCTTGTCGAGTACGCCGTAAAGGCGCGCCGTCTCATCGATGTAGCGCTTGATCGCGTAAGGGATTTTCTCCGGCGCGAACTGGCTGAAGTGATGATTCTGCCCGGCCATCGGCCCCAGCCCGCCCATCTGCCAGAACAACCATTGCAGCGCCTGCTGGCGACCGCGCAGGTCCTTGGGCAGGAACTTGCCGGTCTTTTCCGCCAGGTACAGCAGAATCGCCCCGGACTCGAACAGCGACAGAGGTTCCCCGCCATCGGCTGGCTCATGATCGATGATCGCTGGAATTCTGTTGTTCGGAGAGATTTTCAGGAAATGCGGCTGGAACTGTTCGTTCTGGCTGATGTTGATCGGGTGCACGTTGTAAGGCAGGCCAAAATCGAGATTTTGTGGCCGTTGGGGGTGGTCCAGTAATACAGGTCGATCATGAAGTACTCCACATCAAGAGACATTGTCAGGAATGGACAGCAACCGCGGGCATCAGGTCGTCCTGTTTGCGATCGAAGGCTTGTCTGCAGGAGGAGGTGATGCTGAAGTGCGTGAAATTCAATGACCTTGCGTGAGAATAGTCGGCATGGAGCTCAAGACCAACGCGGCACTGATCATCATCGATCAACAAAAAGGCATCCTGGAGCCCCGGCTCGGCCGGCGAAACAATCCTCAGGCCGAGGCGCGGATTCTGGAACTACTGGGTTATTGGCGTGAAACCGGGCGCCCGGTGATTCACGTCCAGCATCTGTCGCGTTCGCCGGACTCGGTGTTCTGGCCGCAGCAGTCGGGCGTGGAATTTCAGGAGCGGTTCCAGCCATTGGCCGGCGAGCAGTTGATTCAGAAACAGGTACCGGATGCGTTTTGTGCAACGGGGTTGGAGGCGGGATTGCGCGAAGAGGGGATCGATCAGTTGGTCATCGTTGGCGTAGCGACCCACAATTCGGTGGAGTCCACGGCGCGAACGGCCGGGAATCTGGGGTTCGAGACATGGGTGGCGGAGGATGCGTGCTTCACGTTCGACAAGGCGGATTACTTTGGTAATGCCCGTTCTGCCGAGGACGTGCATGCCATGTCGCTGGGGAATCTGCAGGGGGAGTATGCGACGGTTGTCAGCACGGCGCAGGTATTGAACGCAAACTGAAAAGCCTGTGCGTTAACTGACAAATTGAGGGTGAACAGTATGGCTGCCATCGCGGGCAAGCCCGCGATAGCGATTCAAGAGGCGAAGAATTTTTTCGCCTGAAACATCAAGCGCCGTGGCACTTCTTGAATTTCTTGCCATTGCCGCACGGGCAAGGATCGTTACGGCCGACGTCCTTCAAGGCGTTGCGTACCGGTTCCTGGTGCGCGTGGCCGCAGTTCGGGCCGTGAACATGGCCATGGTCGTGATCATGGTGGTCGTGATGGTCATGATCGTGGTTGCAGTCAGGGCCATGGACGTGGGGTTGCTGGGTCATCGGGTGTGCTCCGGAATTAAATCGGCGGGGATTATCACGCCTTTGCGCGCCAGGTGCACGTAGTGCGCGATGAACACACCGGTTTCCAGCTCACCTTCAAGACGATAGGGGATGGGTTGCTCGGGTTTTTTCAACAGTTTCACCAGATCCCGCACCTTCGGCCACAGGTTGGTGCGGATCGGCACTTTGAAATACGCGCTGCGCCTGGGGCTGACCGTAAACCAGTGTTCATGCTCGCCTTCGGTCAGCAGCATGTCGCCCAGGTGAATCCGGTATTCGAGGCCGCGTACCGTCAGGTCGCTGTCTCGAGGGTTGTCGACGCGAAAGAACAACAGGAAGCGTTGCTCCATCAGCTTCGCCCGGACTACTTCGACCTTGACCAGATGCACTTGAGGTTCCGGCTCATCGTCGCTGAACCAGGACGCACAGCCGCCAAGCCCGAGAAACAGGAGCAGGGTGAGCAGAAAAAGTGCGAATCGCCTGGTGATCATGGTTGTGTTTCTCCCTTGACCCCCAGTCTAGCCCTTCACGGATCACTTCAGCTCGCGAAATACCCCGCACAACACTTCTTGAACTTCTGCCCGCTGGCGCAAGGGCAGGCATCGTTGCGTCCGGCCTTGAGGGGCACGGTGGGGTCGATGAAGTACCAGTGGCCGGCGTTCTGTACGAACGACGAACGCTCGCGGTGGCTGTGTTCGCCGCTGCCGTCGTGCCAGCGTGCGGTGAACGTCACGAACGCGTGTTCCGGCTGACCGCCGAACACCTCGGAGCTTTCCACCTCCAGGCCCAGCCAGGTGCTCTTGGCGCTCCAGTCACTGATGGACTGACGATCGAGGCCGGCCTGTTGTGCCGGCAGGGTGGTCGCCACCAGATAGTCAATCAGCCCCAGCACATAAGCGCTGTAGCGCGACCGCATCAAGGCTTCGGCGCAGGGCGCCGGGTGACCGGCATGGTAATGACCGCAGCAGGCGTCAAGCAGGGTGCCGCTGCCGCAAGGGCAAATGGATGTACTCATTGCGTTACCACCAATATTTCCCGAAGTTTTCCGGATTGGCCCAGAACGTCGGGCACTTGTTTGTAGTCAAGCAGATCGTAGGTGAACAGGGTCAGCACCTGATCGTCGCGCTGGAAACGTTCACTGGCTTGCAGGGCCAGGGAGAAAAAGTCCGTCTCCTGCCAGCCGCTGGCCGGCAAGTCCGCGAGCACCGCAATGCGACTGGCATTGAGGTTGCGGATTCCGCCGAGCAAATTCAGACCCTCGCGTTTGGGCAAGTGTTCGAGGCAGTCGACCACCAGCGCCAGATCGAAGCGGCGCGCCGCCAGCTCGACCGGCAACGGCCCGGGCGCGGCATGGGCGACGCAGGTGTCCGGGTGCGCGAGCTTGAACGCTTCAAGCGCGGGAAACTCACTGGCGCCGATCAGCAACAGGCGCGGCGGGGCGTAGCGATCGAGCAAAGCGGCCAGCGCCTGCTGCGGCGTGCGCGAAGAAATACCTGAAATCATCAAAGATCCTCAATCAGAGCGCCAAGACTAGCCTGCCCAAACGCCCAGATATAGAGCGGCTTAGCGCCAAAAGTGCCGATCACCCGTGAACACGGGACAAAACAGGCATGGCCTATTGCTGGCGGAGATTAAAACTCGGGTCTTTACTCCCTGAATCGGTTCTAAGCCGATCCCTCAGGAGAAAACTAGATGAGCATAGTTCGGACAGCATTACCCTTGGTTCTGCTAACCAGTGTGTTGACTGGTTGCGCAGGTTTGCAGAGACCTGTGCGGCAGTCGGTGGTGTGGTAGGTGCGGGTCTCGGCGCGACCGAGAGCACGGCATGGGCAGGGTACGGCGCGCTGTTGGTTGGCGGTACGGCCGCAGCCTATTGCTGGGTTCACGGTGATGGCGACGAAGACGGCGATGGCGTGCCGGACAGCCGCGACAAGTGCCCGGGTACGCCTAAAGGCGTGCAGGTCGATGCCGATGGCTGCCCACCACCAGTCCCTGCGCCAGTGGTTGAAGAGGTGGTTGTGGTCAAGGAAGAAACCATCGTCATCCGCGATGTTCACTTCCAGTTCGACAAAGCCACACTCACTCCTTCCGACAAGCTGGTACTCGACAAAGTCGCCACTCGCCTGAAACAGGAATCTACCACCGCACGCCTGACCGTCACTGGCCATACCGACAGCGTGGGCAGCGATGCCTACAACCAGAAACTGTCTGATCGTCGCGCGCACTCGGTGGTTGATTACCTCGTCAAGGATGGCGTGCCGCGCAGTAGCTTCGTGTCTGTGACCGGTGCCGGTGAAAGCCAGCCTGTTGCCGATAACAAAACCGCTGACGGCCGTGCGTTGAACCGTCGTACCGAAATCAAGATCGAGCGTTGAGTCCCTTCCGCTCCGCGGCTTGTGCAGTCGCGGATGCGGGTCTTTACTCCTGTGTGACCGGCATCTGCCGGTAACACAGGAGCTTTCAACCATGAGCCTTCTCCCCAGAACCCTCTTGCCGGTGCTGCTGCTTGGCGGCGTATTGACCGGTTGCGCGACTCACAGCGATGGCACTGCCCCCCTCAATCAACGTACCTGGCCTGTCTGCAGCGTTATCGGCGGTCTGGTCGGTGGAGGCCTGGGCGCTCTGGAGAGTAGCGGCTGGGCGGCGGGCGGAGCGGCACTGGGGATCTTGACCGGGGGCTTGATCTGTTATGCCCAGGACGGCGATGAAGACGACGATGGTGTATTCGATCGACGCGATCGCTGCCCTGATACCCCGGCCAATACCCCGGTTGAACATCATGGTTGTCCGTTGCCGCAATACCCGGCCAGCGTGAAAGCTGTGCAAACCGAAGTCATCACTCTGAGCGATGCGGGCGACGTGCTGTTTGCCTTCAATAATTCCGACCTGACGCCCTCGATGCAAAGTCAGCTGGATGCGCTGATGCCCACACTGCAAAGCGCCGATGTGGTGAGCATTAAAGTGATCGGCCATACCGACAGCGTAGGTTCGGACACTTATAACCAGGCGCTGTCAGAACGACGCGCCAGCAGCGTGGCGGCTTACTTGTTGGGCATGGGCCTGGCGCCGAACAAACTCACCAGCGAAGGCCGGGGCGAAAGTCAGCCCGTGGCTGATAACGAAACAGACGAAGGCCGCGCGAAAAACCGTCGCGTGGAATTGCACATCAATCGCTGAGCCACGTGATAGAGCCGTCGGACAGCCATTTCGGTTGTTCCGATGGCCATTCGGCGGCCTTCATGAAGAATTTTCCGTTGCCCTCTGGCTTATCCCGCGTGGAAGCCGTTACTGTGCGCGCAAAGAATAATTCTCAACGGGGGCGCGTATGAAGGTGTTTTGGGGGCTGGGGAAGCTGTTGACCCTGCTGTTCTGGCTGGTGGTCCTGGTCAATCTGATGACGCCGTTTGTCAATCCGCTGCACCTGTTGGTCAATCTGGCCGGCGGTCTGTTGGCGTTCCTGCATCTTCTCGAGGCGGTGTTCTGTTTCCGCAGCCTCAGAGGTCGTGCCCACCCTTGGCGCGATCGCTTGAAGATTGTCTTTTTCGGTGTTTTCCACCTGCAAACCCTTCCGGCTCCCGCCGTCTCTAAGGCATCCCATGCGTAAACTCTGTCTGCTCGCCGCTTTCATCAGCCCGCTCGCCTGCGCCCAAGTGATCAGCGTCGAAACCAACTCGCTGATGCGCCTGCCCAACACTGTCAGCACCATGCAGCTGGAACGCCTGGAAGTGGCCGATTACGGCACGCTGCTGATTCCCTCGAACGTGACCGAAGTCACCGTGGGCGAATTGCACCTGGGGCGTGAAGCGCGGATCGCCATCGTGCCGAGCGAAAATGCCCTGGAGTTGAAGATCAACCGTGCCGAACTCTCCGAAGGCAGCCAGATCACCGCTCGCGGCGCGCCGGGCACTTACCTCAAGGCAGCCCGCTCGGGGCGCAATCTGAACGTGCAGATCAAGGCACTGAACGCACCGCAGTTGTCGCTCGATGCACGCGGCGGCGCAGGGGCGCCGGGTTTTGTCGGTCTCGATGGCGCCAACGGTCAGGCGCCGGGGTGCACTTGGGGCCAGGCTGGCCGCGGAGCGGATGGCAGTAATGGCAGCGATGGTCAGCCAGGTGCGCCGGGCGCGCTGGTCAGGCTGGAAGTGCCGCGGGACTATCCGGCGGAGCAGATCAAGGTTCAAGTGGCGGGCGGCGCGGGTGGTCTGGCCGGTCCTGGCGGCAAGCCGGGGGCGGGCGGCAAGGCCAAGGGATGCCTGGTGTACAAGGCCGATGGCGGCAAGAGCGGCAAACCTGGCGTGGACGGCCAGCCGGGGCCTGCGGGTGCGGCGGGCTCGGTAACTGTTCAGCGGTTGTAAGAACCACCGAGAACCCTTGTGGCGAGGGAGCTTTGTGGCGAGGGGATTTATCCCCGTTGGGCTGCGAAGCGGCCCCAATCCGGACTCCGCGTTGCCTGGTTTTACGACTGCTTCGCAGCCGAACGGGGATAAATCCCCTCGCCACGGAGTCCCTTACCACAAAGTTGGCGAAGCCTTAGAACATCGGCCGCGCTGCGGCAATGGCTACCAACACCAACCCAACGATCAGATTGATCCCCACCAGCTTGCGAATCCGCCCCAGCACCGCAGCTCCCGTCGGCCAGTCCTGCGCCGCCACCGCCGTGCGCAACTCGGGCAACAGCAACGCCTGAATCCGGATAAACAGCGCCGTCATCACCACGTACAAGCCCATCATCACCTGCACATAACGCGGCGCGGCCTCAAAACCGGCGTATTGCAGATGGATCATGCCCACCCCGCTGATCGGCAACAGCACCACCGCCACCCAGACCCAGCGGAAAAAACCTTGAAACACTTCCACCCACAGTTTCAAGCGGGCAGGGCCTTCCAGCGCCTTCATCGCCGCAGGACGCAAGACCATCCACGCGAAAAACATGCCGCCGACCCACACCAGGGCGGACAGGAGATGCAGGGTGTAAACGATGCCAAAAGGTGTCATTGAGGTACTCCGTTCTGCGCGGGATTAATTAGCGGGGTATGATAGCCGCCGAACCGAACCACTGAAAATTTATCCAGCGTTTTTTGCGCCCGACAATCCATGATCAGCACCGAACTCAAAACCACGATCCAGGGCGCCTACTCGCGTTTTCTCGAAGCCAAGAGCCTCAAGCCGCGCTACGGCCAACGCCTGATGATCGCCGAAATTGCCAAGGTCCTCGGTGACATCGACACCGATGACGAAGGCCGGCGCAGTGGCGACCCTGCGATTGTCGCGGTGGAAGCCGGCACCGGCACCGGCAAAACCGTGGCCTACAGCCTGGCCGCCATCCCCACGGCCAAGGCTGCGGGCAAACGCCTGGTGATCGCCACGGCCACCGTGGCCCTGCAAGAGCAGATCGTCTACAAGGATTTGCCCGACCTGATGCGCAACAGCGGGCTGAGTTTCAGCTTCGCCCTGGCCAAGGGACGCGGGCGCTACATGTGCCTGTCCAAGCTCGACATGTTGCTCCAGGAAGGTCACGCACAAACCGCCACGGCGCAGCTGTTTGAAGAAGAAGGCTTCAAGATCGAGGTCGACGAAGCCAGTCAGAAGCTGTTCACCAGCATGATCGAGAAACTCGCCGGCAATAAGTGGGACGGCGACCGCGACAGTTGGTCCACCGCCCTGGAAGATGCCGACTGGGCGCGCCTGACCACCGATCACAGCCAGTGCACCAATCGCCATTGCCCGAACTTCGGCCAGTGCGCCTTCTACAAGGCCCGCGAAGGCATGGGCAAGGTCGATGTGATCGTCACCAACCACGACATGGTCCTGGCCGACCTGGCACTGGGCGGCGGCGCCGTGTTGCCGGACCCGCGCGACACCATCTACGTGTTCGACGAAGGCCATCACCTGCCGGACAAGGCCATCGGCCATTTCGCCCATTACACGCGCCTGCGTTCCACCGCCGACTGGTTGGAAACCACCGCCAAGAACCTCACCAAATTGCTGGCCCAGCATCCGCTGCCGGGCGACCTGGGCAAGTTGATCGAACAAGTGCCGGAACTCGCGCGGGAGATCAAGACCCAGCAGCAATTCATGTTCAGCGCCTGCGAGCAGGTCGCCGATTTCAAACCGGGCGAAGACGTCGAAGGCCGTGAGCGGCCGCGTCATCGCTTCGTCGGCGGGGTGATTCCCGAGCACATGCGCGAAATGGGCGTCGAGCTTAAGAAGGGTTTCGCCCGTCTGACCGATCTGTTTACCCGTCTCACCGAACTGCTCAAAGAAGGCATGGATGGCGAGGTCAACATCGGCATCGCCAGCAACCAGGCAGAGGAGTGGTACCCGCTGTTCGGCAGCCTGTTGTCGCGTTCTTCGGGCAACTGGGAGTTGTGGGTCGCGTTCACCGCTGAAGACCCGGAAGACAACCCGCCGATGGCCCGCTGGCTGACCCTGGCCGAAAGCGGCTCGCTGTTCGACATCGAGGTCAACGCCAGCCCGATCCTCGCGGCGGAAATGCTCCGTCGCAATTTGTGGAACGTAGCTTACGGCGCTCTGGTGACCTCCGCGACATTGACCGCACTCGGCACCTTCGATCGCTTCCGCATGCGCGCCGGCCTGCCGAAAAAAGCCGTGACCGCAGTGGTTCCAAGCCCGTTTCATCACGCCGACGCTGGCGTGTTGCGGGTGCCGGACCTGAAGGCCGATCCGCGTGATGCGCCGGCCCACACTGCAGCGATCATCCGCGACTTGCCGGCCTTGGTGGAAGGTTCGCGCGGCACCCTGGTGCTGTTCTCCTCGCGCAAACAGATGCAGGACGTGTTCGACGGCCTCGACCGCGACTGGCGCAAGCAAGTGTTCATTCAAGGCAACCTGTCGAAACAGGAAACCCTGAACAAGCACAAGATGGCGGCGATTCCAGTGTGTTGTTCGGCCTGGCGAGTTTCGCCGAAGGGGTCGATTTGCCCGGTGCGTACTGCGAGCACGTGGTGATCGCGAAGATTCCATTTTCGGTGCCCGATGATCCGGTCGAAGCGGCCCTGGCCGAATGGATCGAGGCTCGGGGTGGCAATCCGTTCATGGAAATCTCCGTGCCGGATGCTTCGCTGAAGCTGGTCCAGGCCTGCGGTCGCTTGCTGCGCACCGAAGAAGATCGCGGCACCATCACCTTGCTCGATCGACGCCTGGTCACCCAGCGTTATGGCAAGGCAATCCTCAATGCGTTGCCTCCCTTCCGGCGTGAAATTTCCTGATACACCGGTGGGCAAATTTGCCCACCGCGTTGTCTATCTCTCTGCCATCGCTTTTCCACTGGCCCATTTGGGTCGTTAGGGAGAATTTCGTTCTCATGATTCGCCGTTCGCTGCGCCGTTCGTTACCTGCCGTTTTCGCTCTGATGTTCGCGGCCCCATTGCTGGCGGCTCCTGCCGGCCAACAGACGCTGTTCAACTTTGTGCGCCCCGCCGATGTGGTCCAGGTGGCGACTCAGGACGCCAGCCTGCCGCAATCCAACGCCGAGCAAACGGCCGAAGGCGAAGTGCTGCGTCGGGTGACGTTCAACCCTGCGGCACAACCGACCTTGCGTCTGACCCCACAGACGGGCGCCTGGGACTGGTCGCAGTCGGGCTTCATGAGTTTGCGGATTCAGAGCGCAATGAACTGGGCTGTGACCCTGTATGTGAAAATCCAGAGCAACGACGGCAAGACGCTGATCAGCCGCGTCGATTTGCCGGCCGGCCCTGCGCAAACCCTATTGGTGCCGCTAACGCCCTTTACGCCATTGAGCCTGGGCCTGAAAGCCGGCCCGCCGATGCCGATGATGTTCAATGGCCAACGTGTATTGCTGGCCAGCAGCGCCGGTGAGCTGGAGCGCAGCCAGGTGGTGTCGGTGACCTTGTCGATGGATCAGCCGAAAGTCGCCCAGAGCATCTTGCTGGAACGCTTTGGCGTGCAGGACGGCGATGCGGTTACCCAAGCGGCTTTTGGCGGCCTGGTAGACGCTTACGGCCAGTCGACCCGAGCCAAATGGCCAGAGAAAGTCAGCAGCGACGAGCAACTGAAAAGCGCCGCCGCCAAGGAACAGCAGCAACTGAAAACCTGGCTGGCCGAGCGCGAGAAGTCGTCCCTGGACAAGTTTGGCGGCTGGACCAAAGGCCCGGCATTTAAGGCCAGCGGTTTTTTCCGTACCGAAAAACGCGACGGTCGCTGGTACCTGGTGACCCCGGAAGGCCATCCGTTCTATTCGCTCGGCGTCAACACCGTCACCCCGGATGTCAACCAGACCTACGTCGCCGGCCGCGAGTGGATGTTTGAATCGCTGCCCAAACCCGACGAGCCGCTGGCCAGCCACTATGGCGAAGGCGATAACCGCGGTGGCAACGGCGTCGATAAGGGCCGTGGCTACAATGCCGGTCGCTGGTACGACTTCTATGGCGCCAACTTGCAGCGTTTGTATGGCTCGCCATGTGTGGTGACCAGCGACACCAAGGCCGGTGTCGCCGAAGCAGCCAAGGCTGACGCGGTTGCGGCTACGGTAGAGAAGGCTGCCGAGCAACCGGTCGTTCCTGCGACGGCCGAAGCTGGTGTTGCCGAAGCCGCCAAAACCGGCGCCGCTGACGCGACTGCGGCGAAAGCCGCTGAGCAAACACCTGCCGAACCCTGCAAAGCGGTGGTTGATGAACAGCGCTGGGCCAGCCACACCCTGGATCGCCTGCAAGCCTGGGGCTTCAACACTATCGGCAACTGGAGCGCCCCGGTGCTGGCCAACGCTGATCGCCTGCCGTACACCTTGCCGCTGTCGATCGTCGGCGATTACGCCAGCATCAGCACCGGCACTGACTGGTGGGGCGGCATGCCCGACCCGTTTGACCCGCGTTTCGCCATGGCTACCGAACGTGCCGTGGCCATCGCCGCGCGGGACCATCGCGACGATCCTTGGCTGATCGGCTACTTCGCCGATAACGAACTGGCCTGGGCCGGTCCCGGCGATGACCCGAAAGCCCGTTACGCCTTGGTCTACGGCACCTTGAAGATGACCACCGACGTGCCGGCCAAACGCGCGTTCCTCAAGCAATTGCGGGATAAGTACCGCAATCAGGCGGGTCTTTCAAAAGCGTGGGGCATTGATTTGCCGGCATGGGAATTGATGGAAGACCCGGGCTTCGTGCCGCCGCTGCCAAGCGCCGAATTTCCGGAAATCGAGGCAGACTTCAAATACTTCCAGAAGGTCTTCGCCGACACGTACTTCAAGACCCTCTCCGATTCGCTCAAGTGGCACGCGCCGAACCAGCTGTTGCTGGGCGGCCGCTTCGCCAACAGCACCCCGGAAGCGGTTGAGTCCTGTGCGAAGTATTGCGACGTATTGAGCTTCAACATGTACACCCTGCAACCGCAGGACAGTTACGACTTCGCCATACTGCGCAGCCTGGACAAACCGGTGCTGGTCACCGAGTTCAACTTCGGCTCCGCGGATCGCGGCCCGTTCTGGGGCGGCGTGACGCAATTGGCCAAGGAAGAAGACCGTGGGCCCGCTTACGCCAACTTCCTCAAACAGGCGATGAGCGAGCCGTCGATCGTCGGCGTGCACTGGTTCCAATACCTTGATCAACCGGTTACCGGTCGTCTGCTGGATGGCGAGAACGGGCACTTCGGGCTGGTGGGCATTACCGATCTGCCGTTCCAGGGCTTCGTCGATAGCGTGCGCAAGAGCAATTGGCAGACCGTCGATCAGCTCGGTAAAGAAGCCGAGAAGGCCAAGGCTGAGGCGGATAAAGCCGATCAAGAAGCTGAGGGCGGCAGAAAAGGCGATGCTGGCAAAGGTGCAGGGCAGGGCGCTGGCCATGTGGGTGGGCATTCCGGCAATGGCCACTGAGTCCTGTTAAACCGCGTTATCGTTCTTCGCGAGCAGGCTCACGCCCACAATGGTCCAGCGTGAACCCTGTGGGAGTGAGCCTGCTCGCGATGGCGCCCGCCAAGGCACCATAAATTTCTGATCCAATCCATGGGCAACCGACCGCCCGGCCCGCAACTGTTCCCAAAACCCTCCAGGGCTGGAACAATGCGGGCACTTTGTAGAGCTTTATATCCGGGGAGTTGCGGGTGCAGATTCAGGGTTTTTACGAGCTGAAGTTCGAAGCGGTGCGTGAGGCTTTCGCGGCGCTGTTCGACGATTCTCAGGAACGCGGTGCAGCGTTGTGCATCAAGATCGGCGGTGAAACCGTGGTCGACCTTTGGGCCGGTAGCGCTGACAAGGATGGCACCGAAGCCTGGCACAGCGACACCATCGCCAATCTGTTCTCCTGCACCAAGACCTTTACCGCGGTCACCGCCCTGCAACTGGTGGCCGAAGGCAAGCTGCAACTGGATGCACCGGTTGCCCGTTACTGGCCCGAGTTCGCCGCCGCCGGCAAAGAGTCCGTGACCCTGCGCCAATTGCTCTGCCATCAGGCCGGTCTGCCGGCGTTGCGTGATCTGTTGGCCCCGGAAGCCCTTTACGACTGGCAGACCATGGTTGACGCCCTGGCCGCTGAAGAACCGTGGTGGACGCCAGGGAGCGGTCACGGTTACGCCGCGATCACCTACGGCTGGCTGGTCGGTGAGTTGCTGCGTCGTGCCGACGGTCGTGGGCCGGGTGAGGCCATCGTGGCGCGGGTTGCAAAGCCTTTGGGCCTGGATTTCCACGTCGGCCTGGCGGACCAGGAGTTCCACCGCGTGGCGCACATTGCTCGAGGCAAAGGCAATGTCGGCGATGCCGCCGCCCAGCGCTTGCTCCAAGTGACCATGCGCGAGCCGACGGCCATGACCACGAGGGCGTTCACTAACCCGCCGTCGATCATGACCAGCACCAACAAACCCGAGTGGCGACGCATGCAGCAACCGGCCGCCAATGGCCACGGCAATGCCCGCAGCCTGGCCGGGTTCTATGCCGGTCTGCTCGATGGCAGTTTGCTGGAAAGCGAAATGCTCGAGGAACTGACGCGCGAGCACAGCCGCGGCGAGGACAAGACGTTACTGACCCGGACCCGTTTCGGCCTGGGTTGCATGCTCGATCAACCGGACGTCCCCAACGCCACCTACGGCCTCGGCCCTCGTGCGTTCGGTCATCCGGGGGCGGGCGGTTCCACCGGTTTTGCCGACCCGGAACACGATGTGGCCTTCGGCTTTGTGACAAATACCCTGGGACCGTACGTCTTGATGGATCCGCGCGCGCAAACGCTCGTGCGGGCCCTGGCCACTTGTCTGTAAAACGCGCTCAGGGGTTCCAGGGCCGGAACCCCAAGGCCTTTATGGTTTCCAAGCGTCTGTTTATCCGGGTCAACCCGGCCTGATTTTTCATTACTTCATTTTGTGGATATCCAATGTCATCCAATAAAACTCTCGCTTTGGCCCTGTGCTTCGCAATTACCGGTTGCGCACAAACTCCACAAAATGACTCGGATGGCAGCAGCTGGTGGCCGTTCGGTTCTTCCGACAAAGTCGCGGCTAAAGGCCCGGCTCCGACCCCAGCCCCGGCACCTTTGAAGCCTGCAGCGACCGCTCCGGTTGCCAAGGCTGAAAGCTCCAGCCCTTGGTACTGGCCGTTCGGTTCCGATGAGGTTCTCGACAAGAAGCCAGAGGTGAAAGCTGAAGCCAAACCTGAAGTTAAACCAGTCGAGGTGGCCAAGACTAAGGCTGAGGCCGAAGCCGGTGGCAACTGGTGGTGGCCGTTCGGTGGTAAAGAGCAAAGCACTACTGCCAAAGTCGTGCCGATGCCTGATCCTAAAGTCACCCAGGCCTGGCTCGACGACTACGAACCGCGCCTGCGCGAAGCGATCAAGGGCAGCCACCTGCAACTTGAGCGCCGTGAAAACGTGCTGGTAGTCTCCGCGCCGGTAGACGGCTCGTTCAACCCTGACCGTCCGGCCATGCTGCTGCCGGTGACCCTCGGCCCGTTCACTCGCGTCGCGAAAATCCTCGAAGTCGATCCAAAGACTGCCGTGCTGGTACTCGGCCACAGTGATACGTCGGGCGCCGCACCGGCCAACGTGAAACTGAGTCAGGAGCGTGCCCAGTCCGTGGCAGCGATTTTCCGCCTCAGCGGTCTGCAGCGTGATCGCCTGATGCTGCGCGGCATGGGTGGCGAAGCCCCGCGTGCTGCTAACGACAGCAATGAAGGTCGTGCCTTGAACCGTCGCGTCGAACTGCTGGTGACCCCGCAAAACACCATGGTCGCGTTGCTGAGCAAGTACAACATGCCGGCCCCGGCGCCAGTGAAGCTGGTCGCTGCCCAGGACGTCAAGCCAGTGGTCAAACCGGTCACTCCTGCGCCAGCCGCGAAGAAAGCCGCTGTGCCTGCTGCAAAAAAAGCCCCGGCCAAGAAAGCCGCCGCCAAGAAGGCACCGGCTAAAACTGCAACGCCGGCGAAGAAGACTGCCCCGGCCAAAGCCGCTGCCGACACGAAAAAAGTCGCCGACGCCACCGATACTGTTAAAAAGTGATTCGTTAACCAAAAGGAATGCGCCATGACCCAGGGCCTGGCTGATATGCGTCGCGATTACACCCGTGATGGCCTGACCGAGGCGCAAGCCCCGGCCGAGCCATTCGCGCTGTTCCATCAGTGGTTTGCCGACGCGGTGAAAACCGAACAGGCGCCGGTGGAAGCCAACGCCATGACCCTGGCCACCGTCGATCAGGACGGTCGGCCGCATTGCCGCATTCTGCTGCTCAAGGGGCTGGACGAGCAGGGTTTCACCTTCTTCACCAACTACGACAGCGCCAAGGGCCAGCACCTGGCCGCGAACCCGTACGCGGCCATGACCTTCTTCTGGCCGGCCCTGGAGCGTCAGGTGCGCATCGAAGGGCGGGTGGTGAAGGTTACGCCTGAAGAGTCCGACGCCTACTTTCAGGTTCGGCCGCTGGGCAGTCGTCTCGGCGCCTGGGCTTCGCCCCAGAGCCGGGTGATCGCCGACCGTGCCGAGCTGGAAGCGCTGCTCAAGAACACCGAGCAACGTTTCAGCGACACGCAACCTCATTGCCCTGAGCACTGGGGTGGTTACCGTTTGTTACCGGAGCGCATCGAGTTCTGGCAAGGCCGTCCGAGCCGCCTGCACGATCGCCTCAACTACCGCGTTCAGGGCGCCGACTGGATTCTTGAACGTCTGGCACCTTAAGCCGTCTACCGATCGGGATACTCTGCCGCAGCGGCTTCAAGCCACTGTGGCAGGTCTCGGCGCTTGATCTTCTGCGCTTGAGCGTTCGCCAGTTGCTGGAGCATGAACGCCTTTTTCTGCTCGTTCTTACCCGCCAGTGCCAACGCCAGATCGCGGTCCATCCAGCGTTTGATCCGCACGTATAGCCACCAGTGGAAATACAAACCGGCAACGGTAGTGACGACAATGATGAAGTAATCCATGACAATCCTTGGGGCAGCGGCGCAGCTACCGGAATTTGCCGCTACTGTGTGGTGAGTTCGTGGAAGTGCCTGTACCGGGCCTGAATCAAACCAAAATTATCCGGGCGAGGCCGTGACAGGCGTCAAGCTGCGGAGTTTAATGAATACCTGTCCTTTGGAGTTGATGCTATGCGTAAGTCTGTTCTGCTGGTTGCTTCCTTTTCCACGATGGCGATGTTGCTCACTGGCTGCCAATCGAGCCTGACCGGTGACTCCTACTCCCGTGACGAAGCGCGTCGCGTGCAGACCGTTCGCATGGGCACCATCGAATCCCTGCGGCCGGTCAAAATCGAAGGCACCAAAACCCCGATCGGCGGCGCGGCTGGTGCCGTCGTGGGCGGTGTCGGCGGCAGCGCTATCGGTGGCGGTCGTGGCAGCATCGTTGCTGCGGTTATCGGTGCCGTCGCTGGCGGCCTGATCGGCTCGGCCACAGAAGAAGGCCTGACTCGCGCCCAAGGCGTGGAAATCACCGTTCGCGAAGACGACGGCAGCATGCGCGCCTACGTGCAACAGGTTCAGGAAAATGAAGTGTTCCGTGTTGGCGAGCGGGTGCGGATTGCTACTGTAGATGGGACTAGCCGCGTTTCCCACTAAGCGGGAATACGGGTAAAAGAAAACCCCGATCAGGTGACTGGTCGGGGTTTTTTGT
>LNAP01001887.1_pt1 | contig 21642 bp, 24 predicted proteins | sample 602601 | NCBI WGS metagenome assembly LNAP01 (sample SAMN02440304, study PRJNA202911) | soil metagenome | biome: Subtropical and temperate rainforests or woodlands; isolation source: soil samples (1 kg each in a 20% v/v slurry with milli Q water) were... ...
CGACTCCCGAAAGCGCTGCTGACTGCACCATGTGAAAAGTGAGTCTTCGACGAAGAGGAAGACTCGCTTTGGAGGGGAGTATTTCCGCATCCTGTTAAGTCGTCGCCAGGCTCGAGGCCGAACCTCGTTGATGCCGCTGTGCGGGGATGGCGCCTTTGCGCTTGACCTTCACCCAGTCGGCCGATCGCACGCCAGGCGTGTAGACGCTGTCTGCGGCCTTTGCCACCGGCCCTTCGAGCTTGAGCGGTATGACGGCTTGCTCGAAGAGCACTCGCCCATCACCTTTGAAGTGTCCGAACACTGTCGAGCCTGAAGGCGCTGGCCTACCTGGCAAAGCTGGAGCTAGGATTTTTTCTTGGCGGCCGGTTTATGGTCACCCTTGTCGCCCTGCCCTTTGGCAGGCACCGTTTTTGACTTGTGCGCTTTGTCGTCTGGTTGGGATCGCGACACCTTGTCGCCTTCGGCGAGAGTCCCGTCTTTGTTGCGGCGCTGGTAACGGGAGTCACCCTCATGGGGAGTGATAAGTTCGCGAGGACCGGAAGACGACTTCTTGGTTGCCATTGCTGCTCTCCTCAACCGCGACGGGCGGCGTGATTCAGCGTAGCAGAACTGAGCCAGAAGTGCCTCAGATCAGGATCCGCTCAACCTCATCGAGCGATACCTGGCCTTGTCGACGGTCATAAAGACCTATCGTCAGGGCGCTCTCGTGATTGGCCATCTGCTGGGCCACTTCGAGCTCTCCTCCGTTGCGAAGGTCCTCGGCGATGCCGGTAGCGCGGAACGAGTAGCAACCGATCTTGGTAGCTACCAATGCCGAAGCGGCGCGGCGGTCGATTATTCGATCAGACAGCGGCCTGACTCATCGGCGGCGCAGACAACTGCCCTCCCCGCCCCTTGGCCGAGCGGAACAGAAACGCCCTCTTGTCGTCACCCGAGCCGTCGGTACCTACTTGGTCCCGCTGTCTCGCCCCTGAGGCTGAGTCATTGAAGCTATCAAAAGCGCCGTTGCAACGCTCAACCGGCGTTTGCCCGAATAGGCCGACAGCCCTGTAGCAGAGCTCCACCATCCGGCATCATGTATTCGGGCAAATGCCGGTTTCAGCTACGAGCCGCGCGGCTTGTTCCAAGGGTTGAAGAGCGTGACCCCAGAAGTCTCGAAGTGCTTCGTGTTGCGTGTCACCACCGACGCGGCGTGAACCAGCCCCGTTGCGGCAATGATCGAGTCCCGATAGTCCTTAGGATCAGGCCACGGCAAGGATGCTGCTTTGCGGGCAACCAGATCATCGACGGGAAGAATGCGCCCTGCAAATGCAGGCAACACCATCCCGTCGAGCCAGCGGGTCAGAACCATGGCCTGCAAGTCGTCACCGCGTTGCGCGACCTGGCTGATTCCGCGCTGGATCTCCAGCACGGTGATCGCGCTGATGTACATCGATTCGGGATTCTGACTCGCTACCCATGCCTGTACGTTGGGATCACAGCTACTCTTGCGAACCTCAGAGACGACGTTGGTATCCAGCAGGAACATCAAGCACTTTCGCTATCCGCAGGGCTACCGACAACCACTCGGCCCATCATCGCCAGCATGGCGGCTTCCTCGAAGGTCGCTGCATCACCTCGGGTCTGGAAGTGCCAGTAGGCCTCTCCATCGGCCGGCGAAATCTTGATGGCTGACAAGGCAAATGTGCCCGTCCAACTGACCCGCGTGTCTTCGCTCTCACGCCACCGGGTCATCCCGCCAACCTGTCGGCTCTCGTGCTCGTGAGACTCGCATGCGGCGTGTGCGGCCCAGAAATCTCCAGCTGTTCCGGTCGCACGCACGTAGCGGCCCTTTCCCACAAGCAACGTGGAGTTCCACCGAATCGGGACCTCTGAAATTTCATCCCGAGGCGGGGAAATTTCGAGGATGCATCTGCTCTCACGGTCGACGTGCTTGCTGATGCTCAAGCTCTTGCTTGTGACGTCGGTGTCTGATGCCGTCCACTTCGACAGGCCATCGCCGCTCAAAGTGCTGCGATGCCCGCCAGGCAAGCTTGCCCAGTGAACCACCGGGCCACCGCGCATTGCGATCCACGCAAGGCGGCCATCAGCTTCAAGTACCGTCGTCATGCGTCGATGCCCTTCGCGTTGATTCGGATGGGCTCGAAGTCGATGTCGATCGCGTCAGCCTCTGGCATACGCAGCAACTCCACCATGCTCCGATCGGTCTTCATGAGACGCCGATAGTCGGCGATGGGAATGAGCGCAAGGGAGGGCTCGCCGCGGTCGGTGATGATGACGTGGCCGCCCTCGTCGGCCGCGCGCTTAGCCGCGCTCACGTTGTGCGCAAATTCGCGGCTGGTGACGGTTTTGATCTGTCCGTGTGCCATGGTCGTTTCCTTGTTCAAGCGCGCCGCTGTGCCGGCGCTCTGTCGAGCCAGCGCGGACGCTGCTCGCCCTGCTTCATGTCCAACGGGCCGCGCTTCGCGTCACGCCAGGCCTCGGCATGCACGCCGGCGATATGGCGCATCAGGTCTTCGCTTTCACCGGGGCTGAGACGAAGCTGAACTTCGGTATTGCCCTGGTCGCCGATCCTCGCGTACACCGAAACATCGCGGTAGCCCGGCGCATCGCCGTAGGCGTGCAGCGTGGCCGCGAAGTGGCCACCGTCAGGCAGCGGCGCCGGCGTGCCTTGGGGCTGCGCGGCGCGCTTCGCGACCTCGCGCGTTTTCTCCATATCTTGGACGTCCCAGTACTTGGCCAGCTGCTCGAACGCCTTGCCTCCGTTGTCGACATACAGGTGCACTTCCTTGCGCGTCACGCGCGCATCCATGCACAGCACCGCGATGCAGTCATCGAACAGCGGTCCATCGATCGCGCAGATCCGTGAGGTCAAAGGGAAAGCGTGCGCCGTTGTAGAGGCCGAGCAAGAAACGCGCGACGTATCGACACTGGCCGGTATCGCCTTGAGCCATCCGAAAGAGGCGTTCCAGCGCGGCAGCGCCCTTGGTTTGAACAATGTCGCGGTTCATTTCTCAGCCCCCGGATTGGATGGGCAATGTTACCTATGTTAGGCACTTCTTGCAAAACAGGGAATCGTATTCATGATTACTCACATAATCATCCGCACATAATTTGTCTCAGAAGTCCATGGCCGCGCTAAAGTAGGGCTGATGAAAAAACAGCGTCCTGATCGCGCCCGCAAGCTCAACAGCGGTCACTTCGCGTTTATGCGGTCGATCGTCCAAGGCCTGGACGCCAAGGCAGCTTGGGACCGCTACCTTCGCATCGAAGGCGAGCATCTGGACACCCGCAAGGTGCGCAGCACGATTGCATGGATCCGTGCCGAGTTTGCAGCTGCTGCGCGGCGCCAAGCCAAGCCAGGCACTGCGCGCCTTGTCCTGATTGATGTCGACACCCTGCCCAGCGGCCCCAAGGTTCCGACGCTGGAAGAGTTCGCGCTTGAGCGCGGAATGGAGGACTTTTCCGAGGCCGAACAGCGTGAGGAATACGCCGCCGAGTACGGCGCCGTCGACCGGCGCAGCGGGCGCCGGCAACAGCTGGTCAAACGACAGCTCGACGCCCTTCGCTGGCTGGAAGAGCAAGTCGCTCAGGACCCACAGCCCGGCGATGGTGTCGGCGCCTGGTTGGCTCCGGCGCTGGCCACGCGCATCGAGCGCGCCGGCATGCCAACCCTCTTCACCTTGATCGAACGGATCAACGGTATCGGCTCGCGGTGGTGGTCCGGCGTTCCGGGTATCGGCGAGACGAAGGCGCTACGCATCGTGGAGTGGCTCGTCATGTACGAACGCTCAATCGGCATGCCGATCGGCACGCATGCGCTGACGAAGCGCACGCAGCTGCAGCCGGCCCAGCTCGAGGCCGTGGTGTCGCGGTCGACGTCCCTCGTGCCGATTGAAAAATTCGTCGTGCCCACTGCGCTCGATGGCAGTGCCGGTCGGTACCGCGGCCCCATCGATCAATGCATGCTCGACGCGAGCAACGATCACGCAGCGATCTTGGCCTGGTTGGCGAGCAAGCGGGCTGCCGTTAACGGCTCGCAGTCCTCGACGCAGCGGTCTTACCGCAAGGAAGCGGAGCGCATCCTGTTGTGGGCGATTCTTGAGCGTGAGAAAGCGCTGTCTTCCCTGTCCGTGGAGGATGCCGGCGCGTTCATGGACTTCCTGGCTGCGCCGCCAGCGCGATGGTGTGGCAGCAGGTATCACCAGCGCTGGTCGCCGCTCTGGCGGCCTCTGGAAGGCCCGCTGAGCACTGTAGCGAGGCGCCAGACGGTCATTATCCTGCGCAGCATGTTCGCCTTCCTGGTGGAGCAAAACTACGTGGTAGGCAACCCTTTCGGCGGCGTGGCACTGCCTCGCGAGGGAGCGCGCGCGCTCGGCTCGCGCCGCACCCTCACCTTCGGTCAGTGGGACTTCATCAACGCACAGCTTTCGAAGGGGCCGGCCACAGAAATCTTGCGGCGCCGCGCGCGTGCCATTCGATGGCTCTACGCGACGGGCATGCGCCTGGCTGAGATCGTGGGCGCGCGGTGCGAACACCTAGAGCGCGTGGAGTACCGCACTGCAGCCGGAAGGCCGGCGATCGGCTGGATGCTCGAAGTCGAAGGCAAGGGTCAGAAGATCCGCAAGGTTCCTCTGCCTGCGCACCTGGTCGATGAACTCGCCGGCGAGCTGGCAGCAGCCGGGAAGAATTCCGATGTGCGCCATCCTCAAAACGCCGGTACCGCGATCTTGGCCAAGTTCGATGGGAGTGAGTCGCCGGCAGGCTGGTCGGCATCGGGCTTGTACAAATCGATCCGGGCGTTCATGAACCGTTGCGCCCTGCAGCTGGACGGGGCCGACGCAGCGCAGGTTCTCCGCGCCTCCACGCACTGGCTACGTCATACGCATGCTTCGCATGCGCTCAACGGCCGTGAGGGGCATGCCCCGGTGCCGCTGCAGTACGTGCAGAACAACCTCGGACATTCATCGATCGCCACGACGTCCGGCTACCTCACGACTGAGCGCGACGCGAAGCTGCAGGCGATGGAAGGATTCTGGGGAAACGAAGCGCCATGAAGATGTATGGAGCTGAGCAGCTGCAAGCGACCTAGCAAGGTCCTCACGCTACACAAATCGTTCAGGCAAAGAAAATGGGCCCGAAGGCCCATTCCTTGGTACCGTTGCCGGTACCGCTGCGAGGCTCTGTTGCCCTTGCTGGTGTGCAAGACCTGGATTTCTCCAGGCAGCTAGTTCGTATACGCACTCGCTCTCGAACTGTCTTTGAGGGATCACTATAACCGTTGTTGACGGTACCGTCAATAAGACAGTTTGGCCGCTACTTACGCTTGGCAGCAGGCGGAAAGGCTCCTGCTACCTGCCCGACCAACGCGGCGAACCGCCAACTTTGCGCGTTCTTCTTGGATTTCAAGGGGGCAAGGTAGGCGCTTTTGAGGTACATCTCAGCAGCAGGAGCTTGGGCGCTTCGCTTTTTGTTCAAGCTGAAGAAAAGCGAATAGCTCTCCAAGCCCGATGCCGGAGGAAGCGGGATCTGGGCCACATAGGTGTAGCTCTGATCCGCAAGGTAGATCCTGCCGGTGGTGATGCCTTGAACCACCTCGGGAAGTAGCAGCGAGCACTGGTATCGCGTGAGGTCGAAGGCGCGGACCTCATGCCGATGCGCATACCGATGATGCTCAAGATGCACAGCCTCGTTGAATTCCTCTGTGAAGCAGTGGCAGCCGAAGGTCACGTTGACAGGGATGGTCAGAGGTTCGCCTGAAACGACCAACGGGACCTCCAGAGCAAGAGGGGCCAAGTGCCCAAAGGTGTAGGTCGTTCCGTCGAACTGCTTGTTGGGAAAGTCGCTCATTGCGGCTGCCCGCCGTGATCCGGCGCTTGCACCAACGCACCCAACGTTTCGCTGATGGCGTCTTCTTCATGCTCGTGCCAGGCGCCCACGTCCGGCGTGGAAGCCCGAAAACGCGGCCGCCAGATCCCGATGATGTCACCCCGCTTGTCAGGCAGGACGACCCACATGGCCTCGGGCTCCTCGCGCTCGTTGACCGCCGGGGTGTAGTAGCCCAAGCCAGTGCCAGCGTGCTTCAAAAAGCTCGGATCGCCATTGGCAGAAGCACCCGCGTGGTAATCATTGACCCGAAGCGTCAAGCGCAGGCTTGCCGACTGGTTGCTCAGCGGTGGGACGTCGTACAGCGCAACGGCTTCATAAACAAGCCCGCTGGCCTTCACGCCAAACCAAGCACTCCAATAACGATGTGACACCAGCGCCTCAGTGGCCTCCTTCGATTTTTGCCGAGGCACGTGCTGCAAGCACTCTTGCATGAAGGACGTGAAAGCGCGTTCCGAATGTTCGGTTGGTTCCGCACCCCAGCGCACACCCGCCGCCTTGGCCGTCAAACTCTTGACCTGCCACTGCCGAAAACAGCAGTGCGGATCAAGGCCACCAAAGCGCTCCATGTGCGTGTTGCGGTAGACCCCAAGCAAAACCATCAGGGCATCCAGCCGCAGCTCCGCAGTGCTGACGTCCTTGAGTTGATTTACATAGGCAGGGGCGACGCGAACGTCCCTGACGCGCCGTAAGGCTGAGGCTGCCCCGCTCGGCTTCAACGCGTCCGTAATGGCGTGCGGAAGGGCGAGATCGAGCTCCCCTTGAACAATCTCCCAGCGGGCATGCCTGAAAGCTTGTTGTGTGACTGGCGAGACGGGTTTGATGAACCCTTCCTGCAGCAACGCTTCGATGACCCCGCGAGCGGTTTCTTCCGAGATGCCGGCCTTCTCGTGGATGCTGTTCACGCCAGCACCGCTCAGCTTGTAGGGCTCGAATCCAGCGACGGCATAACCGGTGGCATGTCGTGCCAAGACCAAGAACCCGGCGACCTCTTCGTAGCGCCCGCGTTTCGCCAAGCGCTGAAGCGTCTCCGACGATGTTTTGAAATAGCTCATCCCTCGCGCTCCCGTGATGGAGCCCTGACCCCTGGATTCGAACCAGGACCTTGGTGCAGTACGATCGAGTTACTACGCTTCGTCCGAACCCCCAGAACGCAGAAGTCTGGGGGATCCCACACTGCGCTCATCCATAGAGCTTCATCAGTTGCCGATACGTCGGCTGGCTTTCGATCCGAGGCGAGCAGGTCGGGAATGTGACCCAACGGCTCTGACAAGATTCGTTCAGTCTCAGCCCCTATTCGGGCAAACGCCGGGTTCAAGGATTGGCTGCATGTCGAGCCTTTGCACCGCTGCATCGACCCCGCGTCAGGAGCGCCCTTCGATCGGAGACGTCTGCAACAGCCAATTGGATCCTTTTTTGGATAAAATGAGCCAGGTGGTCGCCTGACGGCGCATAACTGAGGAAAAATAAATGGCAGTAGGGACGGTCTCAGCGCCGCAAGTTTTGTCCGCCGATGCAATCACGTACGCGTTGCGCAACATGATCCTCACCGGCAAGCTCGGCATCGGCGTTCAGTTGAAGCAAGAGCCGTTGGCCCAGCGATTTGGTGTGAGCCGTATCCCTATTCGCGAAGCGCTCAAGCGGCTCGAGGCCGAGGGCCTTGTGGAGCACACCGCACATCAAGGTTCCGTTGTTGCGTCGAAGTCTGTACCAGAGCTGCTGGAGACGCTGGACATCCGAATTGGCCTGGAAACCCGAGCGCTCAAGCTCGCGATTCCACTGCTTACCAAGTCCGACATCGACGCCTCACGAGCGATTCTCGATAGCTACGACAAGAGCGACTCACCGCAAGAATGGACGGAACTGAACCTTGCATTTCACCTCCGCCTCTACCAAGTGTGCGGTCGTCCGCGACTGCTGAAGATGATCGAAGACACGGTGCGCAGCATTGCCATTCACCTTCGTGCCCATCAGTCGATGGCCGCTGGGCGCAAGTCGCCTCAAGTCGAGCACCGGCAAATTCTTGATGCATCCATCGCCGGCAACATCGATAGCGCCGTCCAGCTTCTTGAAGCTCACATCGAGCACACCCAGAGTGTGTTACGGCTCTATGAAGACGACCCCTTGGAATTCACCAAGGGGTTCTGATACCGCAGTCGCTTACACGCCCTTGTCCGTGGGGTTGCGATAGATTTCCTTCGTGCGCGGCGTCTGCCTGCTCGGAAGCGATCGCCTCCGACGCCCCGCGCCCGCGCGCGATCTGGCGCAGGACGGCGGGCTCCTTGGCGCCGAAGACCTTGTAGATCTTCCGCGCCTCCGCAATGAGTTCATTTTTGGGTGGTGTCATCTTGACTCGGTGGTGATGCACTCAGAAGCAGATTGAACTTGGCGGGCGCGAATGGCGGCGCGGACCTTTTCGACATCCGCGCACCACCTTCTCATTCGCTTCGACCGATGCGCCGCGGCCCCGACGCATACCCCATCGGGACATGCCGCGCGCCGCGGTTCAAGCTTTCGTCGAACCATTCGGTCTTCGACAACGCAGAGACGAAATCCGAGCGCAGCGTCAGCAAGGCGTTGGGCCACTTGCCGAGCACGTAGCCATAGAGGTAGGACCAGTTCTGCACGTGGTTGGCAATGGAGCGCTGCTCTTGTTCCCAGGTCTCCAGCGCGCGCGGGATGTCCTGCTCCGGTGTCACCATGCTTGCCAGCGCCATCACGTTGATGAATGCGGTATTGGCCGCCTGCCCCAGGTTGGGTGGCATGGCATGGGCGGCGTCGCCGATGATCGCCACGCGGCCTTCGCTCCACTTGCGGCAGCGCACGGCGACCAGGCGGTCCCAGCGGCTGTCGACCTCGCAGCGGTCCAGCAGGTCGGAGGCCTGCGGGAACTTCGACTTCCACAGTTCTATGTCGATGGGGATCTTCCTGGCGCGCGTGTCGTTGACCGGGGCGCTCAGGAAGATGTAGTTCTTGCCTTCCGTGCAGGGGTTGTAGAGCAGGCGCCACGGCCCGTTCCAGTGTTCGACGAGCGTGTCGGTGCCGTCGCCCGGACGCGCATCTATCAGCATGCGGATGCCGGCTTCCATGCCGAAGTCCATCCACCGCGTGCTGAGGATGGATTCGCGCACGCGCGAGTAGGCGCCGTCGGCCACGATGACAAGGTCGGCCCTGGTCTCGGATCCCTTCTCGAACTGCACCCCGCCTTCGGGCGTGACGCCGATGACGACCGACGAGGTAACGATATCCACGCCGTTGGCGACAGCCTGGTCGATCAGCGACTGGTAGAGATCGGCCCTGGGAGGCAGAAGCAGGCGGTCGCTGGACGTGGTCAGCCGCGACATCAGCACCCGGCCCTTGTGATCGCGAATCTGCCACTCGCGGATCGAGCGTGCGCGCTGCACGGCAGCCTCGAAGGCGCCGATGGTCTCCAGCGTCTTCAGGCCGCTCTCCCAGAGCCAGATGCCGGCCCCGAACATGCGCAGGTCCGCATTGCGCTCATGGATGCGGACTTTCCAGCCTAGCTGGGCGAAACGATTGGCGGCGACAAGGCCAGACAGGCCGGCGCCGACGATTTCGACTGTTCTTTTGCTCATGGTTTGGCTCTCATGCAATCAAGGTGGGAAAACGAATAGGAGAGGGGCGAAGCGATTCAGTCCTTCTGGACACGGCGGAATCGATCGAGAACGACCGCGACGATGATCACGACGCCGACGGCGAGGGTCTGGAAGTACGCCGACAGGCCCAGCATGTTCATCATGTTGGACAGCAGCGTGAGTACCAGCACGCCGAGGAAGACCTGCCACACGCTGCCGCTGCCGCCGGTCAGCGCGACGCCGCCCAGCACCACCGCGGCCAGGGACTCAAGCGTGATGTTGGGCGCGGCGATCGGCTGCGCAGATCCGACCCAGGCCGTCAGGACCACCGCGCCGAGGCCGGCGCACAGGCCCGTCAGCGTGTAGACCACCATGGTGCAGAGCGGAACGTTGATGCCGGACTTGGACGCGGCCGAGGCGTTGGAGCCGATCGCGTAGACGTAGCGCCCGAACACCGTGCGCGACAGCAGGAACCACACGCCGATAACCGCCGCGCCCGCGATCCAGGTCATCAGCGGAATGCCCAGGAAGTCGGCGAAGCCGATCAGGTCGACGTAGCTCGCAGGCACGTCGTAGATCGGGACGCCCCCGGCCAGGATCAGCGCGATAGCCTGAGCGATCGACAGCATCCCGAGGGTCACCACCAGGGACGAGGTCTTCAGGTAGGCCACGATGAAGCCCGAGAAGGTGCCGGCCGCCGCGCCGACCAAGAGCATGACGGCGATGCCCGCGGGCACGCCGAACATCTTCATGGTCAGCACGCCCGCGACACCCGCCAGCGACAGGACGGCCGCCATGGACAGGTCCAGTCCACCGCGAATGATCGCCAGGGCCTGTCCCAGGGAGATGATCATCAGCGGGACCAGTTGCCGGCTCAGGTTGAGCAGGTTGTCCACGGACAGGAAGCGCGGCTGCAGCAGGCCGGCCACGACGATCATCGCCACGATAAACGCGGGCAGTATCAGGTCGCCCGCGCGAACGCGGCGCTTGGGCGCCGGGGCTTCCTTGGCGGAAGGGAGTGAGGTAATCGTCATCATGAGAAGTTCTTCTTGTTTGGTCGGGCGGGTCGGCGCGGTGGGCACCGCGTCGCGTCGGCGGCCATTGCGTGGATGGGCGTGCGATGCCCGCGCCGGGCCGCGAAGGCGTCCCACAGGTTCGGGCGGCTCATAGGTACACGCCCGCGGAACACAGCATCTCCACGCCCTGTCCGGACCCGGACGCGGTGCTTCGGGAGGCGCCGTTGGCGGCCGGGCTTCGCTGGCCCAGGACGTCGGCAATGATGTGGGGTTGGTCGGAGGTCTCCGGCGCCTCGTAGCAGCCTGCGATCTCGGACCGGTACAGCGTGTAGACCACGTCGCTCAGCGCGATGGTTTCGTCCATGTCGCTGGACACCATGACCACGGTCAGCCCCGCATCGGCCGCCGCGCGGATGCGCGCATGGATCTGGGCCTTGGCATCGATGTCGACGCCGGCGGTGGGTTCTTCCAGCACCACCAGGTCGCGCGCCGCCGCCAACGCGCGGGCGAGCAGCAGCTTTTGCTGATTGCCGCCGCTCAGGCTGGTGATGGACAAGGACGCGTCCGAGAACTTGACGCCCGCATCGCGCAGCGCGCCCTGTGCGTACGCATGCTCGGCCGCGCGCGAGATCACGCCCGACGGGGCGAAGCGCCTCAGGTTGCCGAGCGTGAGGTTCTCGATGAGCGAGCGATCGGGCAGGATGCAGTTCGCCGCGCGGCCGGCCGGCAGATAGGCCACACCGGCACGCAGGGCCTGCGCGGCGCTGCAGGGGCGGTAGTCGCGCGAACCGAGCTGGAAGCGCAGCGGGCCGGACTTGCCCTGCCCCGTTAGCGCGGCGACGATCGATTCCGCCCCGCAGCCGACCACGCCGTACAGCGAGACGATCTGCCCCCGATGGATGGAGACCGGGCGGGCCGCCTGGTTGCGCCAGCGCAGGTTGTCGATGCGCAGCATCGCTTCGCCATGGCCCTGGCGCCCCGCGCGCTCCGTGTCGATGCGCTCGCGCTTCTTGCCGGTCAGGCGCTCCACCACCTCCTGCTCGGTGATCTCGGGCTTCATGGCGAAGCTGTCGACCACCTTGCCATTGCGCATGATGGTGACCCGGTCACTGACCGCCATCACGTCCTCGATGTGATGCGTGATAAGGATCGATGCCACGCCGTCCGCGCGAAGCTGGCGAAGAACGTCCAGGAACTTGCGCTTCTCGATCGCGCCCAGCATGGCCGTCGGCTCGTCGAAGATGATGGCGCGCGGCTTCAGCATCAGCGCCTTGCCGATCTCGATAAGCTGCTGCTGGGCCACGGGCAGTTCGCCGACGGCGCCTTCCATGTCCAGGTCCAGGCCCAGGGCCCGGAGTACGCGCTGCGCGTCGGCGCGCTCGCCCCCGCCGTCCACCCGGGCGAAGGGTTGCCGCACGCCTTCGGCGCCGAGGCAGAGATTCGCGCGCACCGACAGATGCCGCGCCAGCGAGAGCTCCTGGTAGCAGACGGCGACGCCCAGCCGGCGCGCAGCCCTTGGATTGGCCAGGGCCTGAACCTGGCCGTGGATCTCGAGGCTTCCTTCGTCGGGCCGGTACAGGCCGCCCAGGATCTTGCCGATAGTGGATTTGCCGGCGCCGTTTTCGCCCAGGAGGCAGTGGATCTCACCGGCGTGGAACTCCGCGGACACATCCGACAGCGCCACGGTGGCCCCGAAGCGCTTGGTGACGCTGCGAATCTTGATCACGGCTGGCCTCAGCGCACCGCCGGAAGCTTCCAGCTTTCCGGCGGGATCTCGTAGATGTCGTAGCGATGCGTGACCACGTTGGCCGGCGTGATCAACTCGGGCGGGACGTTGAAGTACGGATAGGGCGACGTGGCGTCCGCGGGCTTGAGTTCGGGCACCGGCTTGCCGGAGACCTCGCGGGCGGCGAACTGCACGGCCAGGCGGCCCATGATGATCCCGGGTTCGGACACGACCCCCAGGAAGCGGCCGTCCTTCACCATCGGAATGGCTTCCTTGACCATCGAACTCGACACGACCTTGACGTCCTTGCGTTGCTGCCGGATGGCCTGCGCGGCGCCCATGCCGAGCGAGATCTCGGGCGTGTAGACGTACTTCGCGTCCGGGAAGCGCAGCAGCAGGTCCGAGGTCTGGGTGAGGCCGTGCTGCAAGCCGAGCGCGCCGCCGAAGGCGCCTTCGACGACTTCGAGGCCGGGGCACTTCTTCGCCTGCTCCAGGAAGCCGACGTAGCGCAGCCGGGCCCACTCGGCGCCGGCCGGTCCGGGCACGGTGAGCGTCCGGCCGAGCTTGCCGCTCTTGCAGATTTCCCTGGCCAGGGTGCGGCCGATCTCCTGGTCGTCCTGCAGCACGCCGTAGTCCACGTTCTTGCTGCCGACCGGAATGCCGACGGCCACCACCTTGATGCCGGCCTCCCTCAAGGCCTTGAGCGCGTTGTCGTAGCCATTGAAGGAGGCCGCGGCGAAAGCCACCACGTCGACCTTGAGGGCCTTCAGGGCTTCGAGTTGCGCGAACTGTTCCCGCACGTTGCCATAACCCCCGGCGACGGACACCTGGACGACTTCGGCCCCGACCTGCCTGGCCTCGTCTTCGATGCCGTAGACGATGCCCTTGTAGAAGTCATCCTGCAGGTGCACCACGGCGACGCCGATCTTGAACGGCTTGTCGGACTTGATCGGCTTCGCGAGTCCTACCAGCCGGTCCTCGGTCTGGGCCAGCGCGGGCGCCGAGGCGAGTAAGGCGGTGGCGGCGGCCACGGCGCAGATCGACAGACAACGGCGGACCGCGGAAGAAGCGATGCGAGGTAGACGGATCATTTGAACTCTCCTGAAACGATGTGAATGGGTCGCGGCGGCGAAACCCGAAGGCCCCGCCTGCCACGCGGATGCGCTCACCTGTCGAGGCGGCCGCTGCCTGTTTCTTCGTCGAACGCATAGAGTCCATCGAGGAAGGTCTTGGTCCGCTCGTACCACTTGCGCACGCGGGGGCGCGGCGGCGTCCGGTCTATGGGCTGGCCGCCTTTGAAGATGAAGTCGAAGCGCTTGGGAAACTGAAGCAGCCGGATGTCCTTGGTGGGATCACCGGGAACCACCAGCAGGTCCGCGAACCGGCCCGCTTCCAGCTTGCCGACCTCGTGTCCATAGCGCTTGAGCAGCTTCGTCGCGGCCAGGGTGTTGGCATGGATCGCCTCCAGCGGCGACATGCCCAGCAGGTCGACGAATATCTCCATCTCCTTGGCATGCCACTGCCCGTAGGGCACCGGGGACCAGCCGCTCTCGCTGCCGGCGATCATCGGGACGCCCGCCTTCCAGGCCCGGTGCAGGTTCTTCGACGCCGCCTCGACTTCGCGCTGGAAGGCGCTCTTGCCCGACGCCCCGGCCTGGTCCTGGCTGGCGCCGATAAGGTTCACGAGCAGGGTCAAGGTCGGCGTGATGACGCACTTGTTCGCCAAGCAGGCCTCGATGCCTTCGTCGTCGATGTAGGACGCATGGAACAGGTTGTCGAAGCCGGCCTTGGCCGCGTCGACCGCGGAGTCGCGTGATCGGGCGTGGGTGCTGCACACCTTGCCCAGCCTGTGGGTCTCGTTCGCGACGAGCCTGAGTTCCTCCAGGGTGAAGGCGGATGCGCCCAGCGCGTCGGGCGTGATCAGGTTGTCGTTGGAGCCGGACACCTTGATGGCGTCGACCTCCTCCTTGACCTGCAGCCGGATGGCCTCGATCAGGTCGTCCTTGTTCTTCACCAGCACCGCGCTCTGCCCAATCGGGAACTCCATCCAGCTGGGGAATGAATCCTCCAGTCCCTGGTGATTGGTGATCTGCTTGCCCGAGACCGTGAAGCGCGGACCCTCGAACATGCCGGTGTCGATGGCGTCGCGCACCGCCTGCGCGACGTTGTAGGTGGTGGCGGCGTCGAAGCAGCTTGTCACGCCCGCCTGCAGCACCTTCTTCGCGTAGTACATGGCCTTGAGCGTGCGGAACTCCGGCGGCGTGTAGAGCGCGTTCTCTTCCTCGGACCGCGATTCGCCGAAGGAGATGTGGGTGTGGCCGTCGATCAGCCCGGGCATGATCGAGCGCCCCGGCAGGTCGATGACCTCATGGTCGTGATCGGCGTAGATGGGCGGCAAGGCTTCGACCGGACCCACCCACTGGATGCGTTCGCCCTCGACCACCACGGCACCGCGTTCGATGGGGGGATTCAGGCTGCCGTCGATGACGCGGCCCTTGAGCAAATAGCCCTTCATGTGTTGCATGGCATTGCTTTCTTAGGGGTTTCGGAGGTGGGTGCCCAGGAAATCGTCGGCCAGCGCCAGGAAGGTGCCGGAACGCTCGTAGGCCACGGAGTGGGAACACGCGCCCAGCAGCGAGATGTCCGCCCGCGGCAGCTGGCGCGCGATGTCGATCGTGCTGGAAGGCGGGAATGCGCGGTCCTCTCGCCCGTGCATCATCAGCACGGGGCAGGCGACCCGGCCCAGCGTCTCGGGGGAAAGGCGCGCGGCATCGACGTACTGCTGCTTGTCGCCCTGGAACATGGCGTCGAAGTAGTCCGCATAGCCGGGCGCGAACACCACGGGCTCGCGCGCCGCCAGGTAGGCTTCGTCGATGACGCTGGCGTCGTGGATGATGCCGCTCAGCGCCTGGACCAGCGCTTGTCGATCGCGCGGGCAGGTCCACACGCGAAGCGTTTCGTCGACCGGGGTGAAAGCCCCTCCCATGGTGCCGGTGGTCATCACGGCGGCCACCCGGCTTTCCAGCGAGGCCAGCGTCAATGCGATCGAGCCGGACAGGGAATGACCGATCACGCCAACCCGGTCGCCCGGGATGCGGCCCAGCATGGCCTGTGCCTGCCGAACCCACATCGCGTAGTCGAAGTAGGGAGCGGCCGGCTTGCGGCCGCTCTTGCCGAAGCCGATCAGGTCCATCGCGAACACCTCGAAGCGCTCGGCCAGCGGCGCCAGGACCGTGCGCCAGTTGCCGAGACTGGAAGCGCCCGGACCGGAGCCGTGCAGCATCAGCACCGGCGCGCCCCGTCCCGCGCGCAGACAATGGACGGGCACGCCTTCGATATCAAAGCTTTCTTCGGTCATGGGGAATGCATTCATAGGAGATGGCAGGCGCTCAGCCGCGGGCGCGCACCACGGCCTCGACCTCGACCAGGAAGGACTCCTTGACCAGGCGGTCCACGATCAAGAGCGTGTTGGGTGGATAGAGCGGGCCGCGGAACAGCTTGGGGAACAGCTCCGCGCGCAAGGTCATGAACCTGTCGATGTCCTGCGAATGGACCAGGTAGGTGGTGAACTTGACGACGTCGTTGAAATCGCAGTCCAGCCCCTTCAGGACGTCGCCGAGGTTGCCGAACACCTGGGCGAACTGGGCGTCGAAATCGCCCTTGCCCGCGACGCTGCCGTCGGGCGCCACCGAGAGCTGGCCGGCCACGAACAGCAGGTCGCTGCCGGCAGCCTTGCCCACGTGGGAATAGAGCCCCTGCGCGGGGCAGGCGCCGATGGGATTGACGTAATCGACTGTTGCGGTCATCTGATGCTTTCCAGGTTGAAAAATTGGGATCCGTCGAGTGCGGGCGCCGTGCGCCGAAGCGGTGCAAAGATTATGCAAAATACTGTAAGGCGGCGCACTGATTTGGTGTGTCTCTATTTTTTATGCACTTTCGATAAACTTTAAGAAGGGAGAAACCTTGGATGTAGCTATAAAAGCAGGTGTCTTACTCGTTTTGTACGCAACACCCATGCCAGCTTTTCATGAATGTTATACAATCTACAACATCAAATATGAGAAGATCCAAGTCATGGTTTCAAACGTGGTCAGCATGCAAGCGACACTGAGTGGGGCGGACGCCCTGTCACTGCCCGAAGTCGTCTATCGCTCCTTGCGCAAGGCCATCCTCAACGGCGTCTTCCTGCCTGGACAGGTGCTCAGGCAGGAAGAAGTGGCGTCGCGCCTGGGCGTCAGCCGCAGCCCTTTGCGCGAGGCGCTGCCCCGGCTGGAAGCCGAAGGCCTGGTGGTGTTACAGCCGCGCCGGGGCTACACGGTCGCCACCCTGGAGCCCGAGGAAATCACGGAGGCCTTCGACCTGCGCCGGCTGCTGGAGACGGAGCTGGCCCAGCGCGCGATCCTGCGGCGCACCGAGGCCGACATTGCGTGCGTCTACGGGATCATCAGCGACATGGGAAAGCTGGCCTCGGCGACCAGCGACGATGACGTGGCCGCGTGGTTCGAGCTCAATCTCGGATTCCACAACGCCCTGCTCGCGCCCGCGGCAAGCCCCCATCACATGCGTGCGCTTGCCAACCTGAGGGGCATCCTGGAGTCATACATCCGCACTGAGGTCCGCCTGACCGGCGACCTGCGCCAAGCGCAGCAGGAGCATCTGCAGATGGCCCAGGCCTTCGTGAACGGCGACGCCCGCGTGCTGGTCGACATCACCAGCGAGCATTCGCAACACACGCGGGACCGCTTGCTGGAAGGGCTGATGCGCAGCCGCCCCGCCTGAGTCCGGCCGCCCTTCGGTGCACCGGGGAGGCCCGGTGCGTCGCATCCATTCTTCAACTACATCCGGGAACGACATGAACTTTGCAACCGTCATACTCGCCGGCAAGCAGCACGCGCTGGCTTGCGTCGATTCAACCGCGCAGACCGTGCGCCTACTGAAATCCGCGGGAGGACGTCCGATCTCGGACATGAACGAGCTGATCGAGCATTTCGGCGTCCTGCGCGGCGCGCTGGTGCTCGGCGACGAAAAGATCCCGCTGGCGGGGGTCCGGTTCGCCGCCCCCATTCCCCGCCCACGGCGCAACGTCCTCTGCGTGGGCAAGAACTACCACGAGCACGCCAAGGAGTTCACACGCAGTGGCTTCGACAGCACCGCGTCCAGCGCCGCGGACACCATCCCGACGGCGCCGATCGTCTTCACCAAGATGCCGGAGACCGTCGTCGCCAGTGGCGACACCGTGCGCTATCCGACCGGTGCGAGCGAGCAGCTGGACTACGAAGCCGAGCTGGGCGTCGTCATCGGCAAGGGCGGACGCGGCATCGCCAAGGCGGACGCCCTGGATCACGTCTTCGGCTACACCATCATCAACGACATGACAGCCCGCGACCTGCAGGCGAGGCACAAGCAGTGGTTCCTGGGCAAGTCGCTGGACACCTTCTGCCCCATGGGCCCCTGGATCGGCACGCGCGACGCGGTCGACGGCGCTAACCTCGGCGTGCGTTGCTGGATCAACGGCGAGTTGCGGCAAGACGCCAATACCAGGGACCTGATCTTCGACATTCCCACGCTCATCGAGACGATCTCCAAGGGGCTGACGCTGGTGCCCGGCGACATCATCGCCACCGGCACGCCGGCCGGGGTCGGCATCGGCTTCAGCCCGCCGCGCTTCCTGCAGCCTGGCGACCTAATGGAGATCGCGATCGACGGCCTGGGAACGCTGTCCAACCGCATCGCGTGACGCCGATGGCGGGGCCGGGCCAGTTGCCGCTGCGCCTGCATGCCGGCGGCCAGACGCGGGAGCGCCTCGTCGCGCTGCGGCAGGCGGTGATCGCCAGCTGGACCGGGCGCGACAGGCAGGCCATGGAGCAGCGTCTCGTGGAACTGGAAGCGCTGGGCATCCCGCGCCCCCCGGCGATTCCGATGCTCTATCCCATCGCCGCCTCGCGTGTCACGACCTCGCCGGTGGTCGAAGTCATCGGTGCCCACACCAGCGGCGAGGCGGAACTCGTGCTGCTGGCCTTGCAGGGGCGGATCTGGGTCGGTGTCGGATCGGATCACACCGACCGGACGGTGGAAGCCACCGACGCCGCGCTGTCGAAGCAGCTGTGCGACAAGCCGATCTGCCGCGACTTCTGGTCGCTGGAAGACATCGAAGCGCATTGGGACACCCTGTGCCTGCGTTCCCATGTGACGTCGGCCGACGGACATCGCGCGCTCTACCAGGAGGGCGAGGTCGCCGCGATGCTGCCGATACGAGACCTTCTGGCGCTCTGGTCAACCACCGCGGCCGCGGACACGGCCTTGCTGTTCTGCGGGACGTTGCCCACGATCGGCGGCATCCGGGCGACGCCGCGATTCGAGTTCGAGCTCGAAGATCCGGTGATGGGACGCCGGATCGCGCACGGCTACGACCTAGTCACACTGCCTTTCAGCCTGGCGCCCATGGCGCCATCGCGCTCGTAGGTTGCACAAAGCAAACGCATAGGTGCGGCCAAAGCGAACTGACCCAAGTCACGCAGCACATTGACAAGAGAAAACAGGAGTACGTAAGGCGCGGGTCTTCATGACCAAGCATAAGCGTTGCTCAGCGGGAACTACGACCATCAGTCCATCAGCGAAACGCGCAGCGCCGGCCGGTACCGGTGCGCCCTGCTCGGGGCTCTGAGGCTTACACTGGATGAATGCACAGTGTTTCGCAAAACTGCGCCGACGACCTTTCCGTGCTGCCACTGCCTATGGTGGAAGGGAAGATCCCGGCCGGTTTTCCGAGCCCGGCTGACGACTTCGCGACTAAGCGACATGACCTGAACGAGCTGCTCATCACTCACCCGCTCGCTACCTTCTTCTGGCAAGTGTCGGGCGACTCCATGCGCGAAGCGGGCATCTTCGACAGTGACATCCTGGTCGTGAACCGAGCCTTGCGGCCGGCCCATCGAAGCATCGTCGTGGCCCAGGTCGACGGCGAGTTCACGGTGAAATTTCTCCACAAGCGCGCCGATCGAGTGAAGCTGGTCCCAGCCAACCCGACCTTCCCTGAAATCATCTTCAAGGAAGGCCAACAGCTCATCATCTGCGGCGTCGTCACCTCCAGCATCAAGAGGTTCACGAAGTGACCGTGGATGCGTGCCGACGGCCGGGCTTGGACGTGAAGCCACGGCACCGCGATCATTCACGGCATGGACGCCTTCGACCCCTCGCACGCAGAAGCGCTGCGGCACATCTTCAGAGCCGCAGTGAATGCGCGGGAAGCCGCGCAGCGAACGGTCTCTGCAACCTTCTTCCATGCTCAACCTGCCGAGCAGCATCGCGCCTCGAACGAAGCGTTCGATCAGGCAAAGGCCGACGAAAAGTCGGCCTCGCACGCTTATTTGACGTACCTGGATACCGCCTCCAGACGCGCCCTTCAGCCCTGGACAAGAAACCTGTCCGACTGATCTGCGGTATCAAGGGGTCGATCGGATGATCGACAGCAACAACGATGACGAACCCGAAGAGTTCGCCCCGAAGATCGACAAACTGTGCGGACTGGCCTCGACCTGGATCGAGGCCGCGACAGCGGCCGAGATCTGGGATGTGCTGGAGCACGGCGGCCTCGATGAGCGTGTCGGCATGGCCGGCACGCTCTCCAATCTAGGCACCCTCCCCGGCCCTGCGGTCACCTTCCTTGAGCAATTGGCGATGAAGACATGGGCACCGCCATCAGATCGCGCAAGCGATCTGATGGTCTGGTTCCAAGGCAACCCCGAAGCGCAGCGCGCCGCGCGGCATGAGCTGCAGAGCGAAGTCGCCGAAGTGCGGTTCGCACTCGGCGCCATCCAGTGGATGTCGACCGAAAGTGCCTGAGGCTTGAAATGTTCGCGCTCGTCGATGGCAACAACTTCTACGCGAGCTGCGAGCGCGTCTTCCGCCCGAGCCTGCAGGGCCGGCCCGTCGTCGTCGCCAGCAACAACGACGGCTGCGCGATCGCGCGCAGCAACGAGGCCAAGGCCCTCGGCATTGCGATGGGAGAGCCACTCTTCCAGATCCGCAGCAAATTTCCCGATGCCGGCTTGGTGATCCTCAGTGCCAACTTCGCCCTCTACGGCGACATGTCCAATCGCATGATGGGCATCGCTGCAGGCATCGGACCGACCCAAGAGGTGTATTCCATAGACGAGGCCTTCCACGGCGTGGAAGGCATCCGAGACCTAACGAACCGCGCGCACCGCGTGCGTGAGCGCATCCTGCAGTGGATCGGCATCCCGACGGGTATCGGCATCGGCCAGACAAAAACCCTCGCCAAGCTAGCGAACTTCGTGGCCAAGTCTGCAGACCGGAAACCGGGGAGCTACCCCGCCGAGTTCGCGCGGGTCTGCAACCTGGCTGCGCTGCCGGCGTCCGACCTGGACGCCGTGCTCGAAGCCACGAACCTTGACGAGATCTGGGGCATCGGCCGCCGCATCGCGGCGCAGCTGCAGGCGGAAGGTCTGAAAACTGCCCTCGACGTCGCGCGCATGGACCCGGCGACGGTGCGCCGGCGCTGGTCCATCGTTCTTGAGCGGACTGTGCGTGAGCTGCAGGGCCAAGCTTGCTTGCCCCTTGAAGAGGTCAGCGCGAGCAAGAGAGAAATCGCCTGCACGCGCAGCTTCGGTAGCCCGGTCACGGAGCTGGTCGACCTGGTCGAAGCTGTGAGCGAATTCGCCGGCCGCGCCGCTGAGAAATTGCGCAAGCAGGACGGCCACGCTGGACAAGTCCTGGTCTTCATCCACACCTCGCCCTTCAGGGCGCAGGACAAGCAGTACTCGCGTTCGATCACGGTACCGCTGCGGCGCCCGACGTGCGACACAGCATTGATTGCCGGCGCCGCGATCAGCGGCCTAAGGCAGATCTACAAGCCCGGCTACCGCCTGGCAAAGGCCGGCGTGATGCTGCTGGACCTGCAGGACAGTTCGGTTGAGCAATCGGAGCTTGACCTTGACGATCCCGGCCCCGACAGGGGCAAGCTGATGGGTACGCTCGATGCGTTGAACACGCGCTATGGGCGCGGGTCGATCCAGCTGGCCAGCGCCGGCGTTGGCGGCGCCGATCGGACGTGGACGATGAAGCAGGAGCTGAAGACCCCCAACTACACGACGTGCTGGAAGGATCTGCCGCGCGCTCGGGCATGATGGCCGGCGACGGCCGCAAAAGAAGGGTTACGCTGGAAGTATGAACAAAACCAGAGACGTAATTGTTGTGGGCGCATCCGCCGGCGGTGTCGATGCGCTGTGCCACTTCGTGGGTAGCCTTCCCAAAGACCTGGCTGCGACAGTGCTCGTCGTTCTTCACATTCCTGCCCACGCGCCTAGCAGGGTGCTGAAATACCTCTCCCAGTCGGCGCGCGACAGCCCTCAAGCGTTGGAAGTTGACACCACCGACAGTTGCAACCCAAGACCCCAGA
>LNAP01001888.1_pt1 | contig 21639 bp, 23 predicted proteins | sample 602601 | NCBI WGS metagenome assembly LNAP01 (sample SAMN02440304, study PRJNA202911) | soil metagenome | biome: Subtropical and temperate rainforests or woodlands; isolation source: soil samples (1 kg each in a 20% v/v slurry with milli Q water) were... ...
CCTCCAACGCCCTCCGCGATGGAATATGGTCAATATCCAACCCATCTCCCCTGCTCCGACCACTGAGTTCGTTATATGGCCCTACTTCCAGCGGCTCAACCGGCGGACCAACAAAAACCAGTCCCGGCGAAGGCAGTTCCATATCCCCCGGAAACCCGGGAATACTCGCACCAATCTCCCCTTCATCAACCGCCGGAAACGTCTCGTTTTGCGGTAGGACCGGGATGACCGGGTTGCCGGGATAAACCGCGGGCGGAATGGACGGGGTTGGTGATGTCGTCGAACCCAGTTGTTCACTGCCCGGCGGCACCAACGGTGTCCAGGTGCCAACCGGTGGAATCGGCCAGGGCACAACCGTCGGTACGATGCCCAACCATCCTTCGGTAGTTTGCGGTGTCTTGATGCTGATTTTGTCGAGGTTGAACGGGTCGGCCCAGAACTCCGGCCGCTCCTGATACCGCAGTTCGAATTCTCGGTTCGTACCCACCCATGTGCTTTTCGGCGCGTACGGGGCGAAGCCTTGTTCGACTCGTTTTTTGTTCACCTCATCGAGTGGACGGGTCAACGCCGGGTGTTCACCGAGCGTTCGCCACAGGGCTTCGTCGAACGCCTCGAAAGACTTGAATTCCTTGCCCCGGAACTGATCGCCAATCTGACTCGGGATCGCTGCGCCGGCCGTCTGGCTGACGCCCTTCCACCAATCAGCTGTCGGCGGTTGACCGGTTCCAGTGACAACGCCGGAACCCATGGCCGGAACGTTGAAGGACAGGTAGGTCGGTGGCAGACCAGGCACGCAGACAATGCAATCCTGAATGCGCCAATCAACACCCGCCGGGATGTCCTGAATCTGCGGTTCCGTGACAGTCAGACGAGTCTCGCTGGCCAAGGTCGCGTGAGGCGCGGCGTCAGGAGTGAACTGCACATACCTGGCCGGTGATCCAGGAACCTCGGCGGTGTAGATGCCTGTTCGCGGGTCGAGCACAGCATTCACGACCGGGACGCGAGAATCGATTTCGCCCCCCGTCGCGCCGACAACGATCGCGGTTCCTTCCGGTGTGGCTACAGGTTTGAGCCGGTATTCCACCTCCACCGAACCGCCTGCGTCAGCAGCAGTCCGCATCTCTTGAGGGTCATGAAGTTCCAGGGCTTGAGCCGGAACGGCGACGGCCTCGGACAATCGTTGTCGTTGCTCGGAGGTCAGCTCGCCGTTGCCCAGTGCGCTGGGATAGGCCATCCCCACCACGAAAATTGCGGCTTGCCCTACCGTGAGCGTCGCGGCGACGGAGCCCAGTTCGGTGATTGCTCGCGAAACGGCAATGACCAGTTTGTCGGCATCAGCCCATTCCCCGCCGTGGCTGGGCAATACCCCGGCAGACAGCGCTGACGATGTGGCAGGTAATTGAAACGTGTTGGCCTGTTTGATCTGTTCGAGGCGAGCATCCTCATCAACCTGTTGCTTGAACCGAATGCGCGCATCACGCTGCTCGGCGAGCTGCCGATGACGCTCCCAGAGTGCCTCCCGCTCACGCCAGATGATGGTCTGCTCGGCATGACGAGTGGCCAACGCATTGGATTTATCGTTGAGCGCGTCGATCTGCGCTGGCAGCAATCGGGCTTCATGAGCCGCGTTGTAGGCGCTCTCCCAGAGCTGATGACCACCCGTCAGCGCATCACCGAACTGCCCGAGTCGGGCCAGGTAGTCGTCGGCGGTTCGCGTGAGCGGATCGTGCCCGTCGAATGACCGGGCAAGCGCATTTTTTTCGTTGAGCTCCGCGGTTTTTCGGGCGATCAACCCGTCGATTTCGTTCTTGTCTTTGGTGATGAGATAAAGCTGCCAGCGCTCACTCGAGTCGCCGGCATGGTGCCGTTTTGCCGCCGAGATTTCGTTATCAAGTGACGAAGTGAGTTGCTCGGCTCGGGCGGTAAAACGTTGGTCTATTTCAGCTCTGGTTATGTTTTGAAGCTGGGTGAATTGTGCGAGTAGTTGATTGCGCGCATAGATGCGAGCCTGCTCTCGGGCTTGAGCAGCGGCCGCCACTGCCTGTGCTTCCTGCGCTGCCTTGTTCCGGTGGTACTCTTCCTTGGCAAGCCGTCGGGCTTCTTTCGTGCTTTTGCTGGGACCACTGGTTACGCCTGAGGCTCCTACGCGGTTGCCTCCAGAACCTCCACCACCGCCCCAGCCACCACCGCCGCCCGAAGCAGGCGGCCCGGACCTGATGACGACGTCTCCTGACGTACCATCGTTGAATCGTTGTGCCATACAGTCTCTCCTTGTCTGTAGGGCACAGCTTGTCGATGGGGGAATGGCGAGGTGCGGTACATATGTATCGCGGGCATTTATGTCGGAAATTGACGCTTTCTGAACAGCTGAGTCGCGAGTCTACAAAAACCCTGTTCATGCGCTTAACTGACAGGAGTCCATTACGTCAAAGAGGAAGCGCACCGATGCACCGTCTCACTGCAAAAGACTTCGCCCCGGAACTGCTCGAGCTCTACGACTACTACGCCCACGGCAGGATCAACCGGCGCGAATTCCTCGACCGTGCGGCGTTGTTCACTTTGGGCGGTTTGACGGCCAGCGCGTTACTCGCTGCCCTGAGTCCGAATTACGCACTCGCCGAGCAGGTTGAGTTCACCGACCCGGACATCATCGCCGAATACATCACCTACCCCTCCCCCAAAGGCCACGGGACGGTTCGCGGTTATCTGGTGCGTCCGGCCAAAGCCACCGGCAAGGTAGCGGCTGTGGTGGTCGTGCATGAAAATCGCGGACTCAACCCGTACATCGAGGATGTCGCACGGCGGTTGGCCAAGGCCGGCTTCATTGCGCTTGCGCCCGATGGACTGACCTCGGTGGGCGGCTATCCCGGCAACGATGACAAAGGTCGGGAGCTGCAGGCGACCGTTGACCCTGAAAAGCTCATGAATGATTTTTTCGCCGCCATCGAGTGGCTGATGAAACACAATGCGAGCAATGGAAAAGTCGGCATCACGGGTTTCTGCTACGGTGGTGGTGTGGTCAATGCCGCGGCGGTGGCCTATCCGGAGCTGGGCGCTGCCGTGTCCTTTTATGGTCGCCAGGCAGAGGCCAAGGATGTTCCCCGAATCAAGGCACCGTTGATGCTTCATTACGGTGAACTGGACACGCGCATCAACGAAGGATGGCCCGCTTACGAGCAGGCCTTAAAAGCGGCAGGCAAGACTTATGAAGCCTACATCTACCCCGGTGCCAACCACGGTTTCCATAATGACTCGACACCGAGATACGACGAGGCCGCCGCCAAGCTTGCCTGGGAAAGAACACTGAACTGGTTCCGGCGCTGCCTGGTTTAGCGCAAGAAATGCTAAGCAGGGATTCATTTCTATGTTCTCAGTCTTCTTAGAGTGCCAAATCCCATGAGCAACATTGATTTCCTATCGCAAAGAACCCCACTTTTCAGCATTGTTCTGGTCAATTACAAGACCATCGAAATAACCCGGATTTGCCTCGACCTGCTGCATCAGCACCTGGGTGAAAGCAACATCCCGGTCTGGGTAGTCGATAACGATTCCGCCGATGAAAGCACCGACTATCTGCGCACACTGGACTGGATCCACCTGATCGAACGCTCCTGTCCCGAAAAGGAACCGGGCCATATTGCACACGGAAGAGCACTCGACATGGTGCTGGAGCGGGTTGAAACCGACTATCTGTTTCTGCTGCACACCGACACGTTCATTTTCGACAAGAATGTGTTTTCGATGATGATGAACAAATGCATTAATAAACCGAACGTCGTGGCCATCGGATGCGTAGAGCAAATCAACCGCAGTACCACGAGAGCCCTTTGGCGCTTTAGCTCTCGACTGGTAAAACATCACGTCAGACGCCTGAAACTGTCCTTGGGGTTACGCTCCAGAGAGCCAAAGCCCTACAGGGAAGTTTATTTGAAAAGCTTCTGCACCTTATGGAATTGCAAGCTGATGAAACAACACTCCATGCATTTTCTGATGGATGATCGCGTACCCGGTTATACACTCCAGGATCGCATGACCCAATTGGGCTATGTTGTTGAGCTGTTGTCGACGCGCAAGATATTCAGCTACCTCGACCATATTCAGGCTGGCACCGTCGCAGCCGCTGGTGGTTACGAAACAACGCACAGACGAACGAAGATGTACAACGACATCCTTAAACGCTTGAACAGTGAACACAGCCAGGTTTCGTCTTCACCTAAAAAATAGGGCGTGTAACGCTACCTGGAAGTACCCAGGTTGTTATGAATAGTTTATTGGAGCGGTAATGAGACCCATCACGCAGACACTGCCCATCACCGTTACGCCAGAGCTTGATTTCGACCAGAACGCCGCCAGCTCGCTGGGTCAGTCGCTCGCAATGACTTACGCTCAGGCCACCCCTTTTCCACACATCGTCATTGACGACTTTTTACCGCAAGACCTGATTGCGAGCATCTGCTCGCACTTTCCGGTCGAGCCAACCAGCAACGAAATGCTTTATGAGCGCGGCTACAAAGGTCAGCACAAACGGCAAATCAGCCCCAACGAATGCGACCCCTATTTGAAGACGGTTTTCAACGCCTTCAACTCTGCCCCCATGTTGCAGTTTCTGGAAAAACTTACAGGTATCGAAGGCTTGATACCCGATCCTTACTTTACCGGCGGCGGGCTGCATGAAACGAAAAGGGGTGGTTTCCTGGGCGTGCACTCGGACTTCAGGCTCAACAAAAAACTGAATATCGAGCGCAGACTGAATGCCATTATTTATCTGAACCAGGATTGGCAAGAGGCATACGGTGGCAACCTGGAGCTATGGGATGTCGGGATGAAAACCTGCCTGAAGAAAGTCCTGCCGGTCTACAATCGCTGCGTCATTTTCAACACCGACAAGGACAGCAACCACGGGCACCCGGAGCCTCTGACGACGCCGGAACACATTACGCGCCGGTCCATCGCGCTGTACTACTACACCGCAGCCACCGTGGTTGCCGACCCTGCGCAAAGAAACAAAACTCATTACAAACCACGGCCCAAGGATCGTTTGAGCCTCAAGTACTACCTCAACAAACTCATCAAGAAAAAGTCCTGACGAGTGGCGTCTACCCCACCACATCAATCAACTGCTCGCGCTGCGCTCCCGTCAGCATCGGACCGAACCCAGCGCCGGCATTTTCCGCCATGTAACGCGGGTTGCCGGTGCCGGGGATGACGCAGGTCACCGCCGAATGCGCCAGCAAATACTTGAGCGCCAGTTGCGCCCAACTGGTGACGCCGACTTGCGAGGCCCAACCCGGCAGCGGCCTGCCCTTCAAGCGAGCAAGCAAATCACCACCGCCGAACGGCCGGTTGCAGATCACCGCCACGCCGCGTTCACGGCACAGCGGCAGGATGCGTTTCTCGACGCCGCGATCGTCCAGCGCATAGTTGATCTGCAAGAAATCCAGTGGCTCGGCTTTCAGCACCGCTTCCACTTCGTCATACGCCGACGCGGTGTAATGGGTGATGCCGATGTAGCGAATGCGCCCTTCTTCCTTCCATTGGCGCAACGTTGGCAAATGGGTTTTCCAGTCCAGCAGGTTGTGAATCTGCATCAGATCGATCCGGTCGGTCTGCAGCAGTTTGAACGACTGCTCCATCTGCGCGATGCCCTCTTCGCGGCCACGGGTCCACACCTTGGTCGCCAGAAAGGCCGGCGAGCGCGGCTTGTGAATCGACAGCAGTTCACCGGTGGTCTGCTCGGCGCGGCCATACATGGGCGAGCTGTCGATCACCGTCCCGCCCTTTTCGAACAACGCACTGAGGACGGCGGGCAGGTTTTTGTAGGCCGGATCGGCAGGCGCGACATCAAAACCGCGATAGGTGCCCACGCCGACAATGGGCAGTGGCTCGTTGCTGGAAGGAATGGCGCGGGTCAGCATGTTCTTGCCTCCTGTTTCCTTCGACGGCGCGATGGCTGCAAAGGCCGGATCGAAAGTGAGCATCGCCGAAGCACCGGCAGCCAGCGTGAGTATTTGTCGACGCGTGTATCCATCAGTGTGGCTCATGGTTTCGTCCTTACACTTCTTTACTGTCTGCCTGTTGTGCGGTCAGCCACACGCATAACCCGCCCCGCAGTTCGGCAAACGGCAAAATCAACAGCGCCACCAGACTCCTGCTGGCTACAACAGAATAGCTGTCGGGGACAATTCGTCCCGGCGTGGAATACAACAAGGCTGTAAAGGCTGGTGTGCAGCAGCAATCGGTTGGCTGAATATCCGTTTTTGGGTGATGGCTGATAGGGTTCCAAGGACGGCGGTGTAGCCGCACGCCGCTGTCGATCAACTACACTCCGACAGCGATCAGCCGTCGCGGTCGTCAGGCCCAGAGCAATCAATGCCACTCACCAACGTTAGCCGAATGTCGCGCATCCTGATGTATATCGTCGTCATCGTCGCCGTGCTGTACCTGGCGCTGTGTGCCGCGCTGTTCGTGTTCCAGCGCGCGCTGATCTACTTCCCGCAACCCGCTGCGCCCGGCGCGCCCGAAACGCTGCTCACGCTATCGGTGGCGGACGCCCAGGTGCAGGTCACCGTCAGACCGCACGACGGGCCCAATGCATTGATTTATTTTGGTGGCAATGCCGAGGACGTTTCGCGAAACCTGCCGCAATTCTCCCGGGCGTTCCCCGACCACGCCCTCTACTTGCTGCACTACCGGGGTTTTGGCGGGAGCACCGGGTCACCTTCCGAGGAGGCGATTTCACGCGATGCCATGACCTTGTTCGACAAGGTCTACGACACACATCCGCACATTGCCGTGGTGGGTCGCAGCCTCGGTTCGGGCGTCGCCGTGCGCCTCGCGAGCCAGCGCCCGGCCGCGCGACTGATCCTGATCACACCCTACAACAGCCTCGAGGATCTCGCTGTCCGCCAATACCCGATTTTCCCGGTGAAATGGCTGCTGCAGGACAAGTTCGAATCGTGGAAATACGCCGCGCATATCTCGATACCGACGCTGCTGCTGGCGGCAGAGCAGGACGAAGTGATCCCGCACTCGAGCACAGAAAAGCTCTACGAACATTTCGCCAAAGGCGTGGCGACCCTGAAAGTGATTCCAGGCGTGGGACACAATTCGATCTCCGACAGCCCCGAATACCTGAAGCTGATGGAGGACGGGTTGTAGCTCACTCGATCATTTGCGCGCCAGCTTAAAGCGCACGCAATCTTCGTAGAAACTCTGGCGCAGCGCCGCAGGCTTGATCCGCGACGGGCTGTCGTAGGTTTGTTCGGTAATCCCCATTGCCGTCATGCGCATCCACGGCTTGCTGAACTTGTAGGTCTGCAGTTTCTGCCGGGCGGCGTAGAGCGAAACGCCCGCCAGTTTGAGTTCCTGGGCTCTTGCTGCAGTGCCCGCGCCCCAGCTGCACATGTACCGGTCATTACTTTGAAGCTCTTTGGCCTGGACGGCGACGGCGATACCTGCCAAGCCCAACGAAATCAGTGAGATCCATACATTGCGCATTTAAAGCCAGCCCTAACCACCTGAAATTAAAGTGATTCTGTCTGTAACTTTGAGGCTTCGGGGCCAGCAAAATGCCTTGATTCAAACCGCCTCAGTTTCCCGAGCCCCGTTTGAGGTCGATAACGCCGCCCAGGATGACGACAATTCACAACAACCGTAGCAGCGTGGTGGAGTCACTCAGCACCGCCATCGGGCCTGCGGCTTGAAAATGCGGTTCAACGGCTAGCTGTTTACCCGGTTACGCCCATTGCGCTTGGCCTGGTAGAGCGCGTCATCGGCGCGGGTCACCAGACTGTCCAGGCTCTCACCGGATTGCGCGAAGGCCACACCGAAGGACGCCGTGATCGTGTCGAGTACCTTGCCATCGATACGCGCCTTGATCCGCAACGCCTGGATTTTCACCCGCAGTTGCTCGGCAAACACCCCGGCACTCGCCAGGTCGGCGCAGTGTTCCAGAATGACGCAGAACTCCTCGCCACCGTAACGCGCCGCCGTGGCATGGGGTGGCAGCGAACTGCGCAGTACTTGCCCGACATGTTGCAGGACACGGTCGCCCAACGGGTGGCCGTACTGGTCATTGAATTGCTTGAAGTGGTCGATATCCAGCATGACCAGCGCCACGCCCCGGTCAGGATTACTCAGCGCCTGCTCCAGCAAACGGGTGAAGGCTGTCCGGTTGAGCAGTTCGGTCAGGCCATCGAGTGTCGCCGCCAGTTGCGCACGTTCAAGTTTGCTGCGCAGGCTTTTGATCTCGCTCTGGGCCGAGTGCAACTGGGAGAGGAAGCGTTCCTGCTGGTTCTGCATGAGCTGGGTGCTCTGTTGCAGCTCGCTCAGAATATCCGGCAAACGCTCGTTGGCAGGCAACTCGAGCATCTCCAGGCAACGTCCCAGACTGCTTTGAAAGTTGAGATTGCCCTCGACGCTGCGCGAAACGTCGCGCTGCATGTCATCCACCAGATTGATTGCCTGTTGCTGCCCGGCGCGGGCCTCCGCCAGTTCGTCGCGAATGATGTAGTCGCGAAACAGCCGCGTCGCGGACTCCGGCGGAAAATAATCAAAGTCCTTGACCACCCGGTCCAGCTGACGATTGAGCTCGGGGTCCAGGCCTTTGCTGTAGGTGTACCAGAGCGCGTAATGCACCGGATTGGGCGGGATGTTGTGACGCACCATCAGCGGGATGGCTTGTTTGAGCAGCGCCGCAGCTTCGCGGGAATCTTCCGGATACAGCCCAAGGGCAGTCGCACGCGTCTCTATTTGGCTCATGTCATCACTGTGGTTGTTAATGATTGGCAAATGCAAAACGCTGCGAGCATAACCAGACGCGTGGCAAACGGCTATCTCAACATTTAACACCGACCATTGTCGGAACGCCGGTCGTGATGCTCTGAGGAAGGCATCAAAAGTAACCACTGTGAATTCCTGGCGTGCAGGAGAGTCTGGTGGTGTCTCAGGGCGTGCTGGAAATCAGCGTCAACGATGAGCGTTCCTGCTTTAAATAATCGTTCTAAATGACTGAGCGATTTTTCAATCGCAGCTTATTTCAGGCAAAAAAAATCCCGGGCAGCTGATGGACGCCCGGGATTTAAAAATGCATAAACCGTGGTGGTGAACGCGGGGCGGATATTACGGAATATTTCACCGTGTAACAAGATATTTTGGCTCACAATCCGGTTACTAAATCTCCTAACCCCTTAAATATCCACACTTTTTTTAAGGTCGCGCGACGATAAGCGGTCATCTACAAGTACCAGCGATATTCACGGGCACTGATGTCGTGCAGAAATGCCAAATGGTCCTGACGCTTGTTTTCGCAATATACATTCACGAACTCTGCGCCCAATCCCTCGCGCAATTGCGCATGGCTTTGCATTGAACGCACGGCCTCCAACATCTCCAGCGGAAAATCGATGCCACTGCCCCGATCTTCGTTGAGCGGTGCGATCGGCTCACGACCGGCTTCCAGTCCTTGTTCCAGCCCCACCAGAATCGCCGCCAGTACCAAGTAAGGGTTGGCGTCAGCACCGGCGAGGCGATGTTCGATCCGCAGGTTTTTCGCATCCGACTCAGGCACTCGCAGGCACGCGTCCCGATCTTCAAAACCCCAACTGGCGCGTGTCGCGACGTTCACGGTGCCGCTCAAGCGACGCATTGCATTGTGGTTCGGCGCGAAGATCGGCATGCAATGCGGCAGCAGTTCCAGGCAACCGGCCACCGCATGGCGCAGCGGTTGTTGCCCGTTGGCCGCCAGCAGGTTGTTGCCCGCCTCGTCATACAGGCTCACATGGACATGCATGCCGCTGCCGGGGTGTTGCAAGTAAGGTTTGGCCATGAAACTGGCGCGGTAGTTGTGCTTCATGGCCACGCCCCGGGTACTGCGGCAAAACAGGGCGGCCCAGTCGGCGGCACGCAGGCCGTCATCGAGGTGGCCGAAGTTGATCTCGAACTGGCCCGGGCCCAATTCGGCGGTGATCACCGTAGTGTCGATGCCTTGCGCCTGCGCGGTCTCGACCATTTCATCGAGCACCGGTGCAAACCGCGACAATCGTTCAATGTGCATGTTCGGTTGATCGTCCGCATCGTCGGTCAGCGGATCGCGCGCGAACTGCGGCAAGCCGTCACGCAACTGGCGATCGAACAGGTAGAACTCCAGCTCGAAGGCCACCACCGGGAAAATACCTTTGCGCGCGAGACGTTCCAGCACCTGCGCCAAGACTTCCCGCGGCTCGAAGACAATCGGTTTTTCAGTGCCGCTGGAGGTGATCAGCATCTGCCCCAAGGGTTGCTTTTCCCAGTTGACGATTTTCAACGTGCCCGGCACCAGACGGCGCGGCGCATCCGGATCGCCGTCGTTGAAACAGTAGTCGCCAATCTTGAACAGCCCGCCCTGGGCGCCCAGCAACACACAATTCTGCGGCAGCTTGAGCGCGCTGCCCGCGGCGACTTTTTCGAGCATCTCGATCGGGTAGCGCTTGCCATAGAAATGCCCGGGGATGTCCAGGGAAATCAGGTCCACGTAGCGCACATCCGGGAAGCGCTGGCGAAACGCGCGAACTTCAGCGACCAGATCAGAGCAGACAGCATCCATCATGTTGTTCCTTTGTTTTTATCAGGTGTAAACCCAGAGCACCCGGGTGAGCTGATCGGAGAGATTGCCGTAGCGACAATGGGTATGGCTGGCGAGCTGAAAGCTGTCCCCGGCTCCCAGGGTGACCGGTTGATCGTCATCCAGCCAAAGTGTCAGTTGCCCTTCGAGCACGTAACCGCCCTGCTCCGAGCTGTCGCTCATGTGGCGGTCGCCGCTGCTGGCGCCGGGCTCGAGCCGGCTTTCGAGCATCGAAAACGACGCACGCATTTTCGGCGAGACCAGAATGTCGGTGATGCCGTCGGCGTAATACAGGGTGCGGCGCTCGTCCGGCCGGGTTACCCAGGGCAAGGCCATGGGTTTGGGCAGGCTGTAGAAATAAGTGGTCGGCACGCCGAGGGTTTCGCTGATGGCGGTCAGGTCAGCTACCGTCGGCCGTGACAGCCCGCGCTCGACTTGCGAGAGAAAACCGACGGAGCGACCGATTTTGTCCGCCAGTTCCTTGAGCGTGTATTTTTTGTGTTTGCGCAGGTCCTGAATCAGGATCGCCAACGCCGAGATTTCTTCTTGCCTGTCCATCTGAAAGCTTCCGGAAAATGTGCGAATCAAAGGCTGTCGCGCAAGCGATACCAGGCCTTGCCGATGGCTTCCAGCGGGGCTGCCATGTACTTGCCGCCGGGGAAACTGCCATTGACCAGGCCTTGATACAAGGCCAGCTCATCCGGCTCCCCCAATATCGCGTCGGACACGGCGCGGGCCCCGGCCAGGGTCGGCAGCACGCCGTGGCCGGAGTATCCCTGAAGCCAGTAGAGATCGCCCCGGCGACCGATATCAGGTGTGCGCTTGAGGGTGAGATCGATGTGCCCACCCCAGGCGAATTCCAGCTCTACATCCTTGAGCTGTGGAAACACCCGTTGCAGAAAGGGTCGGGTCGCCGCGGCGATGTCCCTCGGCATGCCCCCCAGGTAGGTGCAACCACCGCCAAACAGCAGCCGGTTATCCGGCGTACGACGGAAATAATCGAGCACGAATTGATTGTCGGTGACGCAGGCATTGCTCGGCAGCAGCGCAGTCGCCTGCGCTTGCGGGAGTGGCGTGGTGGCCACCTGATAGGTGCCAACCGGCAACACACAACTCGACAGCTTGGGATCAAGCCGATCCAGATACGCATTGCACGCCAGTACCAGCACATCGGATCGAATACGACCGTGCTCAGTGGTGACCACGTAGCGGCCACCCTCTTGGCGATAGTTCAGCGCCTTGCTTTGCTCATGAATTTTCCCGCCGGCGCGCTCGATGGCGGCGGCCAGGCCGAGCGCCAGTTTCAGCGGATTCAGGTGCGCGCCTTCCGGATCGAACAGCCCGGCCTGATAGCGTTCACTGGCGACCCATTGCGGCAACTGCTCACGCGGGATGAATTGCAAACCGTCGTGGCCCCACTTGTGGCTGGCCTCGTGTTGCCATTCGGTCAGCAGACTCACCCGACGCGGCAACACCGATGTCCAGAGGTGACCGGCCTGGTAGTCGCAATCGAAATCATGGCGTTCGGGCAATGCCCGCAGTTCCTGTGCAGCCCAACGCATGCCGTCCCACAAACGCCGCGCACGTTCGTAACCCAGCGCGGCCTCCAACGGAGGCATGTCGCACGACCAACCGAGAATGGCCTGACCGCCATTGCGCCCCGACGCCGCCCATGCCACACGACTGGCTTCCAGCAAGGTCACGCGCTTGCCAGCCAAGGCCAGTCGCAACGCCGTGTGCAAGCCACTGAAGCCGGCGCCGACGATCAATACGTCGGTGTCCTGCTCGCCCTCCAGAGCCGCACGCTCCAACAGACGATCGGCGCAAGTGTGGGCGTAGTAACTGGCGACGTGGCGGTTGGATTGCTGGAACATGCAAGCCTCGTGAAATTTTCTATTTATAATTTCATGAAAAACTACACGTTAAATTTCACCATCGCAACCATTCCGGTCGCAAAAAAAAACCCGCCCAAGAAACTTGGGCGGGTTTTTTCCCATCAGGCAGTGTTATCGAACAACAGGCCTCAGGCGACAGGAATCATGGGATCAGCCGCCGCCAGCGCAGCGGCACGGTCAGCAGCCGGTGGGTAGATCCACACTGTGTTGATCTGCGTCTTGAGGTTCTTGCCTTCCTGTTTGACCAGTTTGACCTGGCGGTCCCAGCCCTCGGTGTACACCGCGCCCCAGCTCCCCAGATCCAGGCAGGTTACGTACTTAGGCTGGCTGTACGGTGTCGGATCGACGCCGAGAATGTGCGCGGCCACGTTATTGCCGGCGTGACGCCCCAGGGAAATGGCGTGTTGGCAGGTCATCAATGCGTAGTTGCCAATGTCGTCGGAAGCGGCGTAGGCAACGTCGCCCGTGGCATAGATATCCTCCTGACCAATGACTTTCAGGTGGCTGTCCACGTGCAGGCGGCCGAGGTGATCGCGTTCGGCCGGGATCTGTTCGGTCAGCGAGCTGGCGCGCACGCCGGTGGTCCAGACCACGGTTTTCGCATCGATACGCTGGCCGTCGCTCAAGTTGACACCGTTAGCATCGACGGAGAGAACCGACGCCTTCAAGTGCCATTTCACGCCGGTTTCAACGCTGGCCTCTTCGATCGACTTGGCGATTTCGGCGCCCATCGACCCGCCAATTTTCTCGCCGCGGTCGACGATGATCACCTCGACATCCGCCTGATCACCCAGGATGGCATGCAGACGCGCAGTCATCTCGGTCGCCGTTTCAATCCCGGTGAAGCCGCCACCCGCCACGACGACGGTGTTGCGGGCTTTACTTTCCGGCAGGCTGGCCAGGGATTTCAGGTGGTTTTCCAGGCGCACGGCCTCTTCAATCTGGTCAACGTCGAACGCATGTTCGACCACGCCTGCGGTAGCCGGGATGGCGAGACGGCTGCCGGTGGCCAGAACGAGTTTGTCGTAGCTGCACACTTGTTTGGCACCCGATGCATCGATGTAGCCCACGCGTTTTTGCACAACGTCGATGGTTTCTGCAGCGCCCTTGATGAACTTCACGCCGACCGCATCAAACAGCTCACCAATCGGTGCAGCCAGCTGGTGCGCATTCGGCTCATAGAAGCGCGGACGCACGCGCAGCTCGGCCTGCGGGGCCAGAACGGTCACTTCAACGTCGTTGTGACCATGAATGTCGAACAGACGCGTAGCGCTCAAAGCTGTCCACATGCCACCGAAACCTGCGCCGATTACCAGGATGTGCTTTTTCATTTTTAACTCCGAGAGAAGGCGATCATTGAATTCATCAAAGGTCATGCGCTGCCAAGGCCGACCGAACAACTGCGAATATATTGATCCTAGTTATACGGCGCAATCGATTTTTTATGATGCTTGCTATCGAAAACTTTGATCCACGACATGGCGCTACCAGGCAAGGCAGAAAGGCTGTACTGGAAGAGATGAGCGGCGGCGGGGGCTCGTTGCTCGGCTAACGCTCTGCTGGTAACATTTACGACAACATTAGTCGGAGATCAAAATGTCTCTTTATAGCGCGGGCGTTGAGTACGGCATTCACTGCCTGCTTTTTCTGGTAGGCAATTGCGGCGACACCCGTGAGGCGAGCGTGCGCGAACTGGCGGAGCTTCAAGGCGTGCCGCAAGACTATCTGGCGAAAATTTTCACCAAACTGGCCAAGGCAAAACTGGTGGTGGCCACTGAAGGCGTGCGCGGCGGTTTCAAGCTGGCGCGTCCCTCCGACGAAATCAGCGTGCTCGATATCGTCAATGCCATCGACGGTCAGAAACTCATCTTCGATTGCCGCGAGATTCGCGGGCGTTGCGCCGTGTTCGAAGGTTCCGCACCCGCTTGGGCGCTGACAGGCCCCTGCTCGGTGCATGCGGTCATGATGACTGCGCAAAAACGCATGGAGGATGCCCTCGCCCAGCAGACCATTCTTGATCTCGCCAGGAGAGTGGGACGAAAGGCGCCGGCCGAGTTCGGTGCGCAGGTGGACAACTGGATCAACGATCGCCGGGAAAAGAAAAGCAGTGCCCAGGCATCTGACGACCAGACTATCCCGGTCACCGAGATTTCCGGCTAAGCCTCACAGACAGTCGCGAACGGCCTGGCGCAATGCGCCGGACTTGGCCCAGGGCGGGCCCTGATAAAGCGATACCCGGCTGCCATCCCTGGATTTCACGATATCGACAATCTCGTCAGCCGTGATAATGCTGGGGGCTGTTATCCGGTAGCCATTGGAAATCCCCGTTTGAGTCGACGCGGGAATTTCCTTCTGCCACGCCGGCAGCACGCAGGCGGCATAGTCTTTCGGTACCTTTTCGCTGTATTTGCTGACATTCGGCTCACCCGGCACCACGGAAGCCGGCAATGAGCACCCCGCCAGTAACGCCACCACGACTCCCGCCATCAATGTCCGCATGACGCTTCCTTTTTCTGAAAAAGGAAATGTAGCGCGTCATTCAGCAGACATCCATTGATTGAACAGCACTCACTGTGGGGCGTTTTCATCTTTTTTGGGGGACCTGGCGTTCAAATAGGTCATCCACCGTTCATACGCCTCGTGCTGCCATTGGTTCACCCGCTCCCATTCCGGGCCGCTCAGTTGATGCGCAGAGATCAGCGTCATCATTTCCGTGGTCGCCGCGTCCAGATCGACGATCAGCTCATGCGCGTGAAATCTAAAATCATCAGTTGCCGTCATTTGAAGTTGCCTCGCCCTAGCGAAAGTTGACCACTTGAGTACGACACCAGATCTGTCCGTTCCCGTTCAACTTCCCGACCAAAGGCTGCATCGACTGTTCAGACGAACAAAACGCCCTGATCCACGAATCGGGACTAAAATTCGTAGCAGAGATGTTCAGGAGGTTGTCATGTGGCTTAACAAATCTGAAAACCAACTTCGGCGCGACCTGCAAAGCGTTGCATCGGACTTGAGGTGGTCGGCGGTAGACCTTCTGCGACTGGAAGTTCAGTTTCGACAGGCAGGCAATGAAGTGGACGCACAAGCGGTGCGCAGACTGCACGACCTGTTTCAGGGGGACGAACAGCGATTGACGGGGTATGCCGAAGAGGTGAAGGCCAAGGTGATTACTCGAAACAAGCCTGCCACCTGCACCAATGGCGGGATGAGCGGAGGCGGAGGTTCTCCCAAGTCATAAAAGCCCCGGAAAACCGGGGCTTGAAGCTGACTATTTATCGGCCGGCCTCTTCGCCCGTACCTTGTAACCGGGAAGAGACGCTGCAAAGGCCAGGGCTTCCTCCCTGCTGGCAAAAGCGGCCAACCGGTCGCCTTGGGTGCATACCCGCCAGGGGCCGTTGTTTACGCTGAGTACGTCATAACCGTTCATGTGCATCTTATTCAGCATCGGAACGCTCATAAGCTACCTCCATTTCGGTACTGATTTCAGAACAGACCTGCCTACCTTACACCCACCCTTCGCACAGATGCCGACCGGACGTCGCGACAGGATGCCGGCATCCGGTTGCACTTTCATCCCCTGAGACACCTCCAACCTTCCAGGCGTCCGCTAAATCGGCGCCGGCCTGAATATTGCATTTTTATTACCAAAATATGACAACAGGCAATCAGGTAACACATGAAAGTACGCGCCACCGTCATTTGTGAGCAGGACCGCTACATTCTCCTGGTGCGCAAGCCAAGGAGTCGCTGGACGCTGCCCGGCGGAAAAGTCGAGCCCGGTGAAACCGTTGCAGCCGCGGCCATGCGCGAACTGTGGGAAGAAACCGGGTTGGGGGTCGACGATTTGCTCTACCTGATGGAACTGGATTCGGGCGGCACCCGGCACCATGTCTACGAGGCATCGGTGCTGAACTCGAATGAGGCGCGCCCGCAAAATGAAATCTTCGATTGCATGTGGTTTCCGATGGACGCGGTGCACAATCTGAACACAAGCGACGCCACGCTGAGAATCGTCAAAGCGTTTCAGCGGCGCCTGTAATTCTCAGCGTTTTTTCAGCCCTGATCGCCACCACCCACCGGCATGATCATGCCGGTGATGTAGGACGCTTCGTCGCTGGCCAGAAACAGAATAGCGCCTGCCTGTTCATCCAGTGTGCCGTAACGTTTCATCAAACTGCTGTCGAGCGTCTGGTCGACGATCTGCTGATACCACACCTTTTCCTCAGCACTTTGTTCGGCGCTGTTTCGCGGAATCACCCGCGGCGGTGCTTCGGTGCCACCGGGCGCCGTGGCATTGACCCGAACGCCACGGCCGGCGGTTTCGAACGCCAGGCAAGCGGTCAGCGCATTCACCCCGCCCTTCGCCGCACCATACGGCACACGGTTGATGCTGCGGGTGGCGATGGACGACACGTTGACGATGGCGCCACTGCCCTGCCCCAGCATGAACGGCAATGCGGCATGGCAGCACCACAGCGTCGGGAACAGCGAGCGACGAACCTCGGCCTCTATCTGCGGTGCTTCGTAATGTTCGAAAGGCTTGGCCCAGATCGTCCCGCCGACATTATTGATGAGGATGTCGAGGCGCCCGAAACGCTCGATGGCGGTTTGCATCACGCGGCTGCATTCGGCGTACTGCTCGAGATCGGCGGTCAGCGCGAGCACCTGGGCATGCTGGCCCAATTGTTGTTGCACCTCGAACACCAACTCGGAGCGATCAACCAGAACCAACCGCGCGCCCTCCGCCGCCATCCGTTCTGCGACGCGCCGGCCGATGCCTTGCGCAGCGCCGGTGATCAGCGCGACTTTTTCGTGAAATCTGTTCATACCCACCTCGTGTTCACGCCAACCCGGTGTTGACTCAGAGAATGCTCATGCCGCGCTGGCGGCAAACTTTTCGTAGTAGAAATTCACCGGCGCGATGCCTTGATCGCGAATGTATTGGCTGACGGCCTCGACCATCGGCGGCGGGCCGCACAGGTAGACGTCGACGTCACCATCGTTCAAATGCCTCGGCTCGATGTGCTGGGTCACGTAGCCCTTGAGCGGGTGCTGGCTGTCGGGACTGGCCACGCAGGCGCTGAAGCTGAAGTTCGGGATGCGCGCGGCGAAAGCTTCGAGGCGATCCATTTCCACCAGATCGAAATCGTTGGTCACGCCGTAGATCAGATGCAGCGGATGCTCACTGCCCTGCTCGGCGATTTTTTCCAGCATTGCGGTGAACGGCGCCAAGCCGGTACCGCCCGCCAGCAGCAACAGCGGGCGACGAATGTCACGCAGATAAAAACTGCCCAGCGGCCCGGCCAGACTCATGCTGTCGCCGGCCTTGGCCATGCCGGTCAGAAAACTGCTCATCAAGCCGCCGGGCACGTTGCGAATCAGGAAACTGACCTCGCCGTCACGTTGCAACGAACTGAACGAATAGGCACGGGTCTGCTCGCTGCCGGGAATTGCGAGATTCACGTATTGCCCGGGCAGGAACGCCAGTTTGCTCAGTGCCTCACCTTTGATCGACAGCGCGATGGTGCTGTCGGACAGCTGGCGCACGGCGCTGATGGTCGCGTCGTAACTGGCCTGTTGCGTGCGACAGACCTCCGAGGAAGCCGGTACGCGCACCACGCAATCGCTCTGGGCGCGCATCTGGCAAGTCAGGACAAAACCTTGCTCGGCTTCGTCCGCTGTGAGGGCGTCTTCAATGTATTCCTCACCCAGGTCGTAGCGGCCGGCCTCGGCGAAACACTTGCAAGTGCCGCAGGCGCCGTCGCGGCAATCCAGCGGAATGTTGATGCCTTGGCGGTACGCGGCATCGGCCACGGTTTCGCCAACGTTGGCGTCGATGAACCGGGTGACGCCGTCTTCGAAATTGAATGCAATGGAATGAGTCATGACGGCCGCCTCACAGGTGGTAAACATCGATGACCTGGCGAACGTAGTCGTTCTTCAGGATCACTTTCTTGGCCTTGATCAGCGGGTTCTCGCCGCGCACATCAAGGGTGTAGAAACTGCTGCCGAAATAGCTGTCGACGGACTTGTAGCGAAAGCTCAGCGTGTGCCAGTTGAAGCGCACCTTGCAGAGGCCGTCCGCCTGTTCCAGCAGCTCGATGTTGCTGATGTTGTGCGAGGTGCGGGTGTCCGGCACGGTGGCACTGGAGCGCTCGGTCTTGATGCGGAAGATGCGGTCTTCCAGGCCGGTGCGATTGCCGTACCAGATCAACGAGATTTCCCGCTGCGGGTCTTCGGTCAATTCGTCGTTGTCGTCCCAGGACGGCATCCAGAAGGTCGCATCCGGGGCGTACAACTCCAGCCATTCGTCCCATTGCCGTTCATCGAGGTAACGCGCTTCGCGGTAGAGAAAGTCGCGCACGCTGTCGTAGGTAATAGTCATTGCACGGCCTCCACGGCAATCAGCTTCGATTGCTCGGCGGCCAGAGCCTTGAGCATGGTCTGCTGCCAATACTTGTGCTGCAACACGAACAGGCCTTCGTCTTCGGTGCGCACACCGCTGAGCAGTGGATGCAGGTCGATTTCTTTCGCCGCTTCGTCGGCCCCTTCGATCCAGTGCTCGGCACCACGGGACATGTCGTTCCAGGCGGTCACGCTGCCCTGGTAGCTGGTCTGGCAGGAGCGGAACTCCTCCAGATCGTCCGGCGTGGCCATGCCGCTGACGTTGAAAAAGTCTTCGTACTGACGAATGCGGCTTGAACGGGCGTGGTCGCTTTCGCCTTTGGGGGCGATGCAGTAAATGGTGATTTCCGTGCGATTGACCGAGATCGGCCGGGCGATGCGGATCTGCGAGCTGAACTGATCCATCAGGTACACGTTCGGGTACAGGCACAGGTTGCGCGAGTTCTCGATCATCCAGTCGGCGCGGGCCTTGCCGAAATCCTGGGCCAGTTCATCGCGGCGCTCATACAGCGGGCGATCTTCCGGGTTGGCCCAACGGGTCCAGAGCAGCATGTGGCCCTTGTCGAAGGAATAGAAACCGCCGCCCTGCTTGGCCCAGCTGCCAGCGCTCATGGTCGGATTGCTGTCGCCGGCCTCGCGCTGTTTGCGCTGGTTCTGGGTGGCGGCGTAGTTCCAGTGCACCGAGCTGACGTGGTAACCGTCGGCGCCGTTTTCGGCGGTGAGTTTCCAGTTGCCTTCGTAGATGTAGCTGGAGGAACCGCGCAGCACTTCCAGGCCATCGGCGGACTGGTCGACGATCATGTCGATGATCTTCGCCGACTCGCCCAAGTGCGCGACCAGCGGCACGACATCAGCCTTGAGACTGCCAAACAGGAAGCCGCGATAGGATTCGAAACGGGCGACTTTGGTCAGGTCATGGGAGCCTTCGCAATTGAAGCTCGCCGGGTAACCGGCCTCGGACGGGTCTTTGACCTTCAGCAGTTTGCCGGAGTTATTGAAGGTCCAGCCGTGGAATGGGCAGGTGTACGAGCTCTTGTTGCCGGATTTGTGCCGGCAGAGCATCGCGCCACGGTGACTGCAGGCGTTGAGAAAGGCATTGAGTTCACCGTCCTTGTTGCGCGCGATGAAGATCGACTGGCGCCCCATGGTGGTGGTGTAGAAATCGTTTTTATTGGGGATCTGGCTTTCGTGCGCCAGATACAGCCAATTACCTTCGAAGATGTGTTCCATCTCGAGATCGAACAGGCGCGGGTCGGTGAACATCTCGCGCTTGCAGCGATAGATTCCTTGTTCTGGATCGTCCTCGAGCAGGGAGTGAAGATATTCGGGTCGCAGGGTCATGGCCGCCGCCTCCATTGTTATTGTTCAGGCAAGGCTCATGCTAGGACGGGGCAATGGGGTGGACTATCCGCGGGGTGCAGACCTTTATCCGTTTAGTGCAAAACGTATTTTCGGAATCGGACTACATAACTGCTTACAACTTCTGCCATAGACTTCGCGCCTGACGACAAGGAGTGGTTTCCATGGCTAATCACGGTTACATGACCATAAACGGAAAAGCTCAGGGATTGATTTCAGCGGGCTGTTCAACCCAGGACTCTATTGGCAACAAGTACCAGGCTGCGCACACGGACGAGATCATGGTGCTGTCCTACAGCCACAACATGACCACTATCGGGAACCTCAACAGATCCACACACAACCCGATCATCATCACCAAAGCCGTCGACAAATCATCGCCACTACTCGCCCAAGCGCTTTCAAACAGAGAGGAAATCAACTGCACGATCAGTTTTTACCGCGTATCGCCCTCTGGCTTGCAGGAAAAGTTCTATACCGTTTCGATCAATGGCGGAGTTATTACCGACCTGACGCTCGAAATGCCTCACGCCATTCTTCAAAACGACGCCGAGCCACAAGAGCAGGTGGCGATTCGTTATCGCGACATCGCGTGGACCCACCATCTGGCTAAAACCGCCGGTTACAGTTCGTGGGGTGAAGAGGGATGAATCCGTGGGACATCAACAGCGCGGCGGGGAAACTGGTGGGGCAAGCTCGCACGCTTGGCACTCGTCATCTTGCATACGGTAGGGCGCGGGAACAGTTCAACAGAGAAGTCGCTTTTTATGCAAAGCGTATTGCTGACGATGTTGGGCGAGGCCACAAAACTCCGGAACAGGGCTTACAGGCGCTTGTGCAAGAACAACGCGACCTGCTCATCCAATCGCAAGCCCTGACGGGAAAAGCTCCGGCCGCGATCACTGAACCTATTAAAAGATTGCCGGTATCAAGGCTCACACAGCCCGTTTCAAAACCTGACCCCGTTCGTTTACTGCGCTACGTCCATGCGCAAAATCTCAAGTCGACTGCCATGAACTCGCCCGGCGCCTTGAAGGCGGCTACCTCGCCGCATCCTGCCCCGGACTTGAAGTTTTTCCCTCAGGAGCAATGGCCAACGCCGGTCCCACAAGAAGAACCCGGGTTCTATGTCGTACCGAGAAGCACGACCGCTGACAAACTGCAGGCTCAGCTTTTTACTTCAGCCTCCCCCGCCGTCATCGCCAAATTCAAGGCGCTGAACCCGAATCTGGATCAGGTGAAAGCCGGGACGATGATTGTTCTCAGCGATCCGAACAATCATCTGTGTACTTTCGAAGAAGCGTTGTTGATGCAGGCGGCGGCTAATGTAAATAGAGCCTTGGAACCGCTGAGTTCGGAAGAGGCCGATTTCATGGCGCG
>LNAP01002237.1_pt1 | contig 21638 bp, 25 predicted proteins | sample 602601 | NCBI WGS metagenome assembly LNAP01 (sample SAMN02440304, study PRJNA202911) | soil metagenome | biome: Subtropical and temperate rainforests or woodlands; isolation source: soil samples (1 kg each in a 20% v/v slurry with milli Q water) were... ...
GCTCAAAATTCGTACTGACGAGATTGTTACAATCTCTTTTGCAGTCGCATTACATGCGACCCGCTTCTTCACTCGTTGTTCAGTTTTCAAAGAGCAATTACTCATTTGTTCATCGCCTCTCTTCAAAGGCGACTTGATTAATATATCACATTCGTATACTTCAATGCAAGAACTTTTTTTTGAAAGCTTGTTTATTTCTTTCAGCTTTTGAAGTGCTTCCGAAGCGACAAGGAGTAATATATCAAATTTAAAAACGGATTGCAACCTTTTTATGCCTTGTAATAAATGGAAGCCGCCACTACCTGCCAAGTATTTACCTACGGAAAGGGATATTAGTTCAAAGAAAGGTCTTTGGAGGAAGTCCGCTTACATAAAAAGACCCCGGCGCAATAGCACCAGGGCCTGGGAACACGATTTTACAAACACAAAAGAATCAATGGCCGCCAATAAATATATAGCGCGCAAGGATCAGAATCGCCAGGATCCACATGAGCCAGTGGACCTTATACTTTCCTTTGCCGCCCACATTCGCAATAGTCGCCAACAGCACATAAAAGAAAATACCGAAGGAAATCCCGTTCGCAATATTATAAGTAAACGGCATAAGCACGATCGTCAGGAAAGAAGGGATCGCTATGACGAAGTCTTGGAAATCAATCTCGCGAACGGATTGCATCATCAGTACGCCTACAACGATAAGCGCTGCCGCCGTTGCCGAACCCGGAATGAGCATAGCGATCGGAGCCAGAAACAATGCAAGCAAGAAACACACGCCTGTCGTTACGGCCGTCAGGCCGGTACGTCCGCCTTCAGCAACGCCGGAGGCACTTTCAATATAAGCAGTAACCGTGCTCGTACCTACCAACGCACCCCCGCTAACGCCAATTGCGTCAACGAACATCGCTTTCCCTACTCGTTTGTTGCCTTCTTCTTTATTCTTCATAATACCTGCGCGGTTAGCCGTACCTACCAACGTTCCGAAGGTATCGAACAGTTCGACGAAGGTGAAAGTTAAAATAACCGAAACGATACCGGCAGTCCAAATGCCGCTCCAATCAAAGTCAGCGAAAGCGAGCTTGGTCAGATCCGGCACCCATGTGGTTTCGGGGCTGGTCAATGTACTTAAATTCACCATACCCATAAAATAACCGACTACGGTCGTGGCCAAAATCCCGAATAGGATTGCCCCGCGGATACGCAGTACCATGAAGGCCGCGATAAGGAAAAGTCCGATAACCGAAAGAATCACATTTTTATCTTGAAGGGAGCCCATATGGAACACCGTTTCAAAGTATGCCACATTCGTAAATTTATGGGCGGGAATATCATTAAGGCTTTCTACTGCAACGGTTAATATACCGCTGTTTTTGATCCCGATGATCGCAATAAACAATCCGATACCGACCGTAATCGCATGCTTTAAGCCGTCCGGAATCGCGACGAGAAGCATCTGGCGGATTTGGGTCACGGTGAGGATCAGGAAGATAATCCCTGAAATAAATACCGCGGTTAAAGCCATTTGGAACGTAAAAGCACCTTGCGAGCTGAGAATTACTGCTGCAAAATACGCATTCAGCCCCATACCGGGGGCTAGCGCAACCGGGAAATTTACAAACAGTCCCATCGCAATCGTCATCACCCCGGCGGCAATCGCCGTCGCCAGGAAGACTGCAGTCCAGTCACCGCCGGTAGCACCAGATTTAAATGCGCTGAGAATATCCGGATTAACCGCGAGAATGTAGGCCATTGTCATGAAAGTCGTCAGACCTGCCATAATCTCCGTTCTTACGGTGGTGCCGTTTTCCTTCAGCTTGAAATACCGATCCATCTAATTACTCCTCCTAAAAAATTATTGGAACAGCAAAAACCCGGAATCATCGCGATTCCGGGTACCCAAAAGGAGCTTCTCCATATGAGAGCGCCTGTGAACGCAACATGAATCTCATACGGATTCCGTTCCTTTTTCGTAGCCAGATCATTTACGGTGATCTCGTAGAGACTCTCGAGCCAATTCCCAAGATTATACGAAAAACTGTTATCCACCTAACATTCTAGTAGCGTTGCCGAACCTTGTCAATAAAAATCCGAACGTTTTCCCGAAATTTTCTATCAGCGTTCGGATTGACCATGATTTTATTCCCATTCGTTTTCACATGTTGATTTCACTGCATTTCTTATCATTATTATCATCATTTTCAATGAAAAAATCAGGCTTCAGAAAATATTAGTACGTTTTTAGTACGCATGATTTCACCCATTGCTTATATTCTCATTATTATCATTCGTGTTTATTAGGCTGCGCTGATCTAGTTGCTTTATGTCGAATGGATTGGTTAAATCATATCCTTCATACCGTTCGATAAATTCAAGCAGTGATGAACGTCTGATTTTCAAAGAACCCAATTTCAATGCAGGTAATAAGCCTGCTTTTATCAATTCGTAAACATATGCAGGATTTGTTTTGATAAGCTTGGCAACTTCTGATACTGTGTAAAGAACGTCATTTGATTCAGCATTATAAATCACTGTTACAATTTGTTGTTCATTGATTAGAGAATGTTTTTTCAAATCATTTATTATCGCTTCAGCAACCTGCTTTTCATCTAAATTGATTTCCAGTTTCATTGCAATCAATCCCTTTTCATTTCTATATCATACCCAACATACTCATGAAACAGCTTTGGTGATATGTAATAAGTCCACCTAGTACTTAATTTAACTGCTGTGCCAAATGGAAGCAATCCACGCTGCAAACCTATCCTGATAAACTGCTGTGATTTGCCCATTATTTCAGCAGCTTCTCTGATTGATATTTGATACATAGCTTTATGAATCCTTTCAATAGAATTGCATAATCAGACTTTCATATTTACCCTACAATCATTTTAATCTATAAGGCAACACAATTACACCCCCAAATATTAAAACCGCCTAGAAACGATTCTAGGCGGTCAAAGTGTTGTTTGTATTAATTATACATCTGCATCTTTTTCAGGCTTCTGATATTTAAGCAATTCTTGCCAAGTAATTCCCTGCTTAATGCATTCCTGATATACTCTAATCACACCACCATATTTTTCAACACCTTCAGGATAGCCATAAGGAACAGTTAACCCCAAAGGTTCACCACCTTTGAATTCATTGTATTTCAAATATACTTTGCCTTCATCAAACATCTGATAAATTTCAATTTGTTCCTTTGATAGTTCCATAGGTTTACCTGCTTTTTCTTCATTTTGTTTTGCAGTCCATGTAAATACAGCATTGATGAAGTCAGTTGTTTCACTGACACTAACTGCTGCATTAGGATTAAATTTGTCATTATAATCAATCCATCCTAACGAAATGGCTGTGTTCAAGGAATCCCTTGCCCAATGCTCTGTGATTATATGTGTATCAGTTTGGAGTTCAACAAACCGATTGATAATAGTAACCAGTTCTGCCCAGGTAATGTTTTTGTCAGGATGGAACTTGCCATCACCATAGCCAACAACAATTCCTGCATTGGCAATTGTGCTGACAGCTACATTATACCAGGCATCTTCTGAAACATCATCAAATCTGCTTGTTTCAGAGTAGACAGCAGCAACGCTTTCAGGGGTCAGAAGCCTATATACCATTTGTGCAACCTGTCCCCTGGTTACATCTATTTCTTGCCCTTTCAAGCTATCCGAATAAGCCATTAAATAAATTGTATTTGTAGTATCCAAGACAGCTTCGCCACGCTTCAAAACAATGGCAGGGGAAGGTTCTTTTTCAATAACCGGTTCTTTTATTTCATCCACAATTGGAACAGGTCTATGACTGCTTTCATTTGAACTTTGTTCTGATTCTGATTCTGATTCTGATTCTGATGGTGTTGAAGGATTTGAAGGGGTAACTGGTTCTTGTTCTTCTTCAGGTGTGGGGTTAGTGTCCCCATCTGATTGATTATCCCCTTGTTCGGGTTCATCACCATGTTCATCAGGTGTATTGGTATCATCAGTTGGATTTTCCTGTTCAATTGGTGCTTCTGTTTCTTCATCCGTTTCGGGTTCAGTCGGGGTTGCGGGTTCTTCTTCAGCAGGAGTTTCTTCATCAGTTGGTTCTTCTGTTGTTGGATTTTCTTCTATTGGAGTGGGTTCTTCATCAGTTGGGGTTTCAGGTTCTTCAGTAACTGGTTCTTCAGTTACTGGTTCTTCTATTACTGGTGTATATTCTTCAACCAAATATGTCATTCCATTGGTCAATCCAACAATTTCTGTTCCTGTCAATGCTTCAGCTTCTGCTTCAACGGTTGTTAATGAACCATCAGATTTTACATAGTTTATGACACCATCCACTGTGACCATAAATTGCTTCCCTGATTCAAGACCTGTGATCTTTCCATCACCTGGTGTTCCCAAAGATGAAGCTTCAAGAATTACTTCAGTTGGTGGAATCTCATAATCCAACTTCAAAAGGGAATTTGGTTGTGAAGGGTCAATTCCTGGAATGGAAACACCTGCTTCAAAGTCATAATCATTCACCCAACCGTTCGGAACAATGCCATCATCTTTGAACAGTGCAACTAATTCTTCAACTGTATCTGTGAAAATCAAAGATGATGCATTTGCAATATCAGCACCGCCATTGGTAGCAGTGTTATTGAATATTTTGGTTTCATAGATTTCCAAATGACCGTTATTAGAAATTCCACCACCAAAGTTTACTGCTGTATTTTCAGTTATAGTGCTGTTCCGTATTATAAACCCATATTGCTCATACGATTGGTTCTTAATTGCCCCACCATTAGATGCATGACCATTTTCAAATAGACTATTCTCAACTGTAACCTTTGAATATTCAGAAGCAAATAAATGACCACCTTGACCACCAATATTATCCTTAAAAATACAATCATTGAAATTTGTAACCCCGCCTCTTAAACTTACTGCACCACCATTTGACCAAATTGCATTTGCATTTTGAAAAGTAACATTTTGGAAAGTTGTGTTCGCACTAGCAATTATCAGGGGGTATGAGGAAGAAATCATATCACCATCAAAGGTAACATTTTGAATAATAGCTGTACCCCCTGAAATATTGAAATGTGCATTTTCATTCATTTTCTTTAATGTAACATGCTTTTCATTTTCGCCAATTGTTACATCTGCATCAATGTTAATATTATCATCATAACCAATTACATCACCATCTTCAGCATTTTCAATAGCAGTCAACAAATCGGGCAAGTTGGTAACTATCAGTGAGGGTTGTCCAGTGGAATTTGCCATTGCTTGTGGTGCTTGAAATAAAATCACCGCTACCATCAAGCACATTGCCCATAGGAAATTTTTGCATAGTTTTTTGTTCATCTTGTGAACCTCCCAATTATTAATGTACAGCTATATGCTGCCATACCTATATTATAATTGGGATTATCGCAATGCCCGGACATAATAAAAGACACTTGAACCCCTTATTAGTCCAAGTGCCTTTGTTCTATCAAACAGCAGCTTTAATCTTTTCCAATACAATGTATTTTTGACCGCCTTGAACCTGAAGAAGCATCACTTCATCACCAACAATCAAACCATTGTGAACCCTGAATATCTTCTTTCCTGTATAAGCATGATTGTGGGAAGCAAAGGAAGCTTCACCACTTCCACCACTTGTATTTTCTGTTGTATGATCAACAGTCATTTCAAGATCATAATCCCTAACATTGTTTGTTAGAAGCAGTTGGGCAGTGGTTAAAGTTAGTTTTTGTTCAACATTTATTTTCAACGGTTCAATACTGACAACCGTTCCAAAAACTATGGATGTAGGCTGTAATGATTGAACCGCATCTATTGCTGCGCGTTTTATCATTTTGATAATATCATTCGTGTTACGCATCATATATTGCCCCTTCCGCTACATTTCCAATTGATTCCTCAAGTTGTTCAGCTAAATATTCTACAACACCATCTAAATCCATTTCATTGTTGATGTTCATATCATTTTTCATTTCAATCTTAATTTCAGCAGTCGTGAATCGGTTGATTGCTTCCTGTTCTGCCATATCACGCAGGTATTCAAGGCTTTCATCAGATGCAGCCATTGAATCACGCATTGCAGCAGTATTGGCTGCTGTATCACCCATATATGACATAGCTTCAGGATTGGAAAATACAGATGAATCCTCTTGTTGTACTGCTTTAGCTGCCTGTGCTGCAATTATTTCAGCTTGCCTTTGGGATGTTGCATTTCTTGCATCAGCTTTCATTTGTTCCAGTGATGCATCACGTTCTGCAATACCATCTTCAATACTTTTGCGGTAATCGTTCAGTTCAGCTTCCCTTGCACGTTTAGCTGCTTCATTTTCAAGCTGTGCAGTTGTACCAAAGCTTACATTCTGAATAGTATCAATGGACACTCCTGGAATCTTGTTCAGTATGTTAATGAAATCATTGATGATACCAATAGCACCATTCACCATATCTTGAAGGATGGATAATACTCCTGCTCTCATGTCACCCATGAAGTTTTCAATGGCAACCCCTGCTGTTCTCATGCCAAGCATCATATTATTCCAAAGATCAATCACCCAATAAACCCCTGTGAAGAATCCGATCTTAACCCAATCCCAAGCTGTCATTATTCCATTCATTGCGATTTTCCAAGCTATTTCAATACCGCCAACCGATTGAACCCATTTATAAATTTTAGCTACTACAATCCCAATCAATACGGCAATCCATAAAAGAGGATTAGTAAGCATTGTCATTATTAGTGCTTGATTCGCTGCAACAGATAACCAGGTTGCAGCAGTTTGAATTCCCATCATTAAGGCGAATGCACCAACCGCTGCTGTTAATCCCCAAAATATCGGTTCAAGTGTTGACCAATTATTATAAATCCATTCTGCCCCTCTACCAATTCCCTGAAGGACTGGTTCAAAGGTTCGAAGCAAGGTATTCCCAACAACTGTTCCAATCTGACCAATAGTCATTGGCATTTCAGCAAACTTTCTATTGGTTTCATCTGCTGAAGCAAACAATGCATTTTTAATGACATCAGCAGTAATTAATCCTTCACTGGACATTTTAATTAGTTCACCAACGGATTTACCCATGTAATCAGCAATGGACTGTGCAAGAAGTGGTGCATTCTCCATGATTGACCTGAATTCATCACCCTGCAACTTGCCTGAAGCCATAGCCTGTGTTAGCTGATACATACCTGCTGTTTGTTCTTCAATGCTTGCACCGCCAATTTTGAACTGTTTATTCATTAATTCAGCAAAGGCAATCATTTCTTGATTGCTTGAAAATGCATCTTTGGCAAGAATACCAAGCTTAGAAACAACAGCAGCAGTATCATTGTAGGCTGTTCTTGATCTTTGTGCAGATTGGTAAATCATATCTTGCAGTTCTGATGTGGTTTGCAATCCATCATTCATCAAATTAAGCCTTGCAGTCGTGGAAGTCATGGCATCTGTTAGACCAATGATTTTTTGAACACCAAACGCTGCACCAACGGTGACTGCTATGCCTTTGATTTTATCCCATAATCCATTAGCAGCACCCTGACCATTCCGCATATCGTTATTTAACCGCTGCTGTGCTTCAGAAGCTTGTCTAATTTCTTGTTCAATGTCATTGAATGCAGTTTCTGCCCTGTTTAACTCTGATCTAGCTGCCTGTATGCTTGCTGTGTCCACTGCATTACTGGAAGCTGATTGAAGGGATTCAAACGAACTTATCATAATGTTCATTGCCCTGTTCATGCTTTGAATTGGACTTGTCATTCTGTCTTGAATTTGAATCGCTGTTCTAATCGTTGCCATTAGGCTTTCACCCCTTTTCTTATTTTCAATCTTCTTTCTTGTTCAACCTGCAACATTGCTGCATACAAGGTTTGATAAGCATTTTTGTTTTTCAGCTTATTACCAGTAATCAATTCCCTTTTCAACTGCTTATCTGATTTTTTCATCAGCTTGGGAAACATATCCTTCAGCATTGGATAACCCCTGTTATCCTTGTTCAGAAGCATCAAGCCATCATTGGTTATCCTTCCAGGTTCTTCATAGATTGGAACTGTTGGGTCAGGCAAATAGTCAATTTCCGCTATGAATGGAAGGTAACTGAATCTAACCGCCCACAAATGTTCATTTATCACTTCAATGTTTTGGTTCATAGATTATTCACCCCTTTCCTAACAACATTGTTTTAGAATTCCAACAAGTAATTCATCAATTGATTCTATCTTTTCAACAATTTCTTCAGGTGAAGCAAATGGGTTTAACTGCTCTTTCTTTTGATCTAATGAAATAAACACTTTCCATCTGTACTTTTTCATAAATGCTTGTCCTACCTTGCTTTTTCTGATTCGCCTAATAGCGGTATGTTCCACTTCTTGAATTGTTGATTTTGTTAAATTATAAAGTTCACCAATATCATCAAGTGTCATTGCTTTGCCTTCCAAGCCATACCGCAAAATAAGAACATCTCTGCCATTAACACCATTGGTTGATTTTCCAAAAACTGTATAAAGAATCTCGTAAATATCTTTTCGCAATATTCCTAAGTCAATTTCTTCTTCTACATTTGCAAATGACAATTCGGAACTTTCATCAATTATGAAATCTTCAAGTGTTAGACCATTTGTGCCTGGAATAAAATCACTTGTGCTTTTAATTTTTATTGGTTCGCTACTAAAATCATTTTTCTTGATTCTGCAAATGTTACTGTTCAAATGTTTCATGATGCTATACTTAATTTTCATAAATGCCCAAGTAGAAAATTTCGTTGAATGATTAAATTGGAATGTATCTAGGGATGAAAGAAATCCAATCCATCCTTCTTGTTCTAAATCTCCAAATTCTAAATGAACCTTTTTTGCAATTCCAAAATATCTTTTGGCAATATGTCTGACCACCCCTACAAACCGTTCTGCAAGCTCATCTAGTACAGTAAAATTGCCTTCTTGATATTCCTTTACAAGTTCTTCTTCAGACAAGTAATCACCGCCCTTACAGTCGTTCCAATCAAGCTGTGTCAGGGTATCGCATGATGCATAATTCTTGTAAAACCTTCTTCTTATTTCTACCAACCGTTTTGCGACCAATCATTAAAGAATCCGCTATTCTATTCCAACTCTGATTTTCAAAGTAATAATTATAAAAGATGGTAAAATCCCTTTCATTCATCCTGCCTTGAATGGCTTTTAAGGCATCATTTATATCTTTTACAAACAAAGCTGCTTCACGTTTCTGATGCACTGGTATTGTGGAATCCTTCAGGATATTCAAATACTGATTGAATTTCTCTATATCACGTTCTATCAATTCCAGTGCATTATCTTCTAAAAATGCGCTCATGCTTGCACCCCTTCCCAACATCAGAATAAAGCAAACATGGGTGAATGAATTGGTTCACCCATGTTCTAACCGTTTGAACTTATTTTGGTGTTGGATTAACACCTTTTTCATCCTGAAGCACTGTACCAACGTGTTCAACGCTTCTTAAATGGTCATAACCATCATCAGTTGGGTTTTCAGCTTTAGCATCCTGCAATGATGAACCTGTTCTAATCCCTACAACTTGACCATTTACAATTCCATTTGCTAGATCATCTTGGTATTTCATATGTAATCACCCCCTTACCCTTCAACTGTTTCTGCCAGTTTATCAATGGCATCAATATTGCCAATGAACATACCTGTTTTCACACCTGCTGAAAGGCTATCTTCACTTGAATTGAATAGGCTTGCAGATAGGCTTTCAGCAGCTTCAAAGTTATTGGAGAGAACAGTGATTGCATTTGTCTTGCCAAATGTTTTTTCAAAGTTATTGTTTAGGTCAGTTTGAACACTATTGGAAACAACCGCTTGGAACAGGTTCATGGTTTCAACATCACCCTGGAAAGGCTTTAGAATTCCATATGCTTGTTCATCAGTCAGCTTGTTACCTGCAAGCTTGATGAATTCCAATGCATTTGCAATCTGCATTTGATAATCAGCAGGTTTTGTTTTTGGCGTTCCAATAACTGCTGCCTTTTCTTCAGCAATAACCGCCTTCAGTTGTTCGTTATAGGTTACATCATTTTGTGCCATCTTCTGCTTAATCTCATTGATCTTCTCCTGCTTGAAGGAATCCGAATACATATCATTCTTATTCCATTGGTCAATTTCAGCCATAAAACCCTTGGTTGCAGTTGTGTGTGCTTCAAGAATCTTTTGAACCTTGCTCTTAATCTCTGTTTTCATTTTCAATCATCCCTTCATAATTTTATTAGTTTTGAACCTTAGCATTTCTTAGCATCTTAGGATTTCTTAGGGTGTCCGATTCGTTTTGACACCTTAACATTTCTTAACAATTTCATTGGTGTTAATCTTCAAGTTTATCAGCACCAACTATTACAACTGGAAGTGCACCATCTAAATTGAACTTATCAGTGAACAAGCCATATCTTTTTCCTAGAAGTTCGGCAGCCTTTAATCTGTTAAATCCTGATACTTGTTTTTGAACTGAAATAGATTCAGAACAACCGTAACCAGTACGAATAACAACAACCACTTCTTCAAAGACTTCACCACGCATTGCAGCGGTTAAATGTTCCAATATTTCCTTTGCTGAAGCGATAGATTCTGATTCAAGCTGCTTCAATCGTTCTTCTATATAGGTTTTTATGCCTACATTTGCCAACAATTTATAAGCAGATGCCCTTGCATAGCGTTCACTATATCCTGCCTTAATTGCTGATTGTTCCGCATTTAAGCTGATTATGTATTCATCTGCAAACCGTTTCTGCCTACTTTTCAAATTATCACCGCCTTTCTTTTTAGGGTGTCTTGAATGTCTTGATACTTTTTAGGGCATTGCAAATCTCGCAATACTATTTAGGGTGTTAGAAATGTTAGGATGTTTCTTTTTAGGGTCTCTAAAATCTCTAAATATGCACTTCATCCAACCAACTGTCAAATCTCTTAACCCTAGTATCAAAGTAATAGTTTTCCCAAGTGTATTGAGGGAATCCAGCATCCTTAAATGCCAGGTTAATATGTTTGATGATGTTTCCTGGTAGTTCTGAACCTGTTTTCAAATGATCTTCAAGGAATCCAATATTATCTTCAGATAACTGATTCAGCATTGCCCCAACTGCAATTGCATTGTTATCAGGTAAATTGTCTAACCAATCAACGAATAGGTTCATAATCTACACCATACAGGCTTTCCGTTCCCAATATCGCTGATTGTATCGTTTAACCTTTTCAGGATTTTCAGAACGCCATTTCCGTTGATATTCGTTCAGTTTTTCCCTGTTTTCTTCCTGGTACTTCTGATGGTATTTCCTTCTCAATTTAGCTGCTTCATCCGTCATATTATCGCCCCTTTAACCATAGAATCAGCTACCTTAATTATACTCTTTATATTGTTTATTTTGTTACGAAAACACTACATTTAGTACTTTTCTAAAAAATAAGACACTATATATAGTGTCTTATTTCATTTCTATGATCTTATAAATAGTTGCTTTACTAAGATAATATTTAGCAGCCAAATCATCTACATTCATTCCATAATGATAATCTGACCTGATGTAAGCATCCCTTATTTTTTTATCAGGATACTTTTCATTAAAGTTCTTAGGGATGTAAATATTCTGCCCTGCAAACAGTTCAACCAGGGTGCTAAATGCTTCATCACCAATTGCAGTTTTTACTTCCTGGATGTTCACCACATTTGACATATCCTATTTACCAATATCCATGATTAATTTAGCACCAGTTTTGAAACCTTCCTGGTAAAATTCGTTCAACTGGTTAGCGAGTATATCTGCATTCAACTCTATAAGCCGATTGACCAATTCAAGTTTTTCTTCAGGCAAATCCTGTTCAAGTTCAGCAAGCACTTTATCAAATTCATTAGATAAAGAAACCCACTCTTTGTTGTCCATGGGACTTGCTGCGTTTGAGTATTCAAAATAACATTGTTCAATCACATTGACTTGGTTCATTGTCAACCAATCCTTTCTTATTTGAATTAGATTGGCTTCACATGATATAAAATCAAGTTGCGAATTTAATAGAACCATGTGAAGCCATTGTGTAATTATGCAGTGGCTTTATTCATTTCATCCAACGTCATTTCAAATTTTAATCATTTTCTTTTCCACCTCTCTGAATTTGTTCTCTTGAATGATTCACTGCACTTGCCATATCATCATAAACATTGGTTCTGAAATCATTCCCTATTTGTTCCATGAACTTATTAATAATCAATGCCATTGAAGCATGTTGAAAAAAATTATCTTGTCCTGGTCTTGGATAATCAAGTTCAATCTTTTCACCGTCTGCAATGATAACAACTTTGACTTCATCAGGGTCTAACACATCCCCTTTCACCTGCCAATGAACGTCTGTTATCGTTTTGATTGCTCTGACCTTGTTTAGAAATTCTTCACCTGTCATAAAACATCACCCTTTCATTTTTTGTTCCATCAGTGTTCCATGTTCCACCATTTGTTCCACCACTTTAAGCCTGTTAAAACCGTCAAAATCCTTTATTTATCAAGGGTTCACAGCCTTTTTATAATGTTCTATTAATATATTAATTTTCTATAAATATAATTTTTTATTGTTGCTAACTCATTTTTTATAAAAAGAAATTTTTTTCTAATGGAACAGTGGAACATTTTAAGATTTGATAACCGTAAACCATTTATATTTAAGGCTTTTTAATGTTCCACCATTTGTTCCATTGTTTGTTCCATTACTTACTTTCTACTTCATCAGATGGAACAAATGCCCAATATAATGCCTTTTGACCAGGTTTCAATTCATTTTTCGGGATTCTCATTTTCTTAGTTTCAAATCCTGTTGCCTTTTTAACTTCTGAAACAAATTTTGATTGCTGAAAATTATATTTATAGTTGTTACTGCTGCACCAACTGCTGAATCTTAAAAAGACTTCCCCAGTTGATTCATGTAAGATAGAATCTAGTTCAATATCATCCAAGAAAGCCAACACTGGATTATTTATTTTTTGATAGTCTGAACCTGCCTTTTCGATTGCTTCAGATAGAGTAAACTTCCCATTGTTTTTAAGAACTCTTTTCAATCCTTCAATTGCAAGTTTCAACAGATATTCCAGGTTTTCAGAAGTCATGATTTTGCTTTTGAAATGAACATCCTGTTCAAACCTATTGTTCAATGGGATAAGGACAAGCCTTCTGTTCAACCCATGACTTATATCATGAATAATGGGTGTTGTGTTTGAACTGAAAATCATTTTTGCATAGCTTTTCATTTCAAATGGGTTTTGCCCTTTCTTTTCAACATTAATCTTGTTGCCTGAAGCTAACTTCTTAATAAAGCTGCTGTTTTTTATATCTGTGGAACTTATATCATCACCAATGTTTGCAAGCTTTCCAAACAGTTCAGCAGTTTTGAATGTTTTATCCAAGTCTTTCAACTCAACTGAACAAACATTATCTTCACCAATCAACGCTATTATTAAATCTAGTAATGTTGATTTTCCGTTTGAACCTTCACCAACTAGGATAAAAAAGGCATCAAAATCCCCTGATCTATACAAGGTTGTTCCAATCATTTCTTCAATGACTGCCCTAATTGTTATATCACCACATGCCAATTCATCCAAGAACCGATTCATTATGTCTGATTGTGCAGAAGGATTGAATGCAGTAGGCAGCTTGTTTTTTGATATGTAACTTGGTGTAAATTCTTCTAGCACATTTGTATCAAGGTTAAACAAGCCATTTTTTACAGGGATTTTGTTTATATCACTAAGATTTATATCTTCACACACCGCTTCCAGGTAACTGAAGGTTTCATTTCTATGGCTTTTGGTGATAGTTGGAATATGTTCTATCATGGCTGCATGAATCAGCTTGGTTCTATCAACATATATTCCATCTGAATATATGTGAAGGTTGTCGTTAATTAAAACAATGTGTTCTTCACGTTTCAGATAATCACCAAATAGGTTGTGCATGAATTTCTTTTCTTTGAAGAATACAGGTTTCTGAAATGCCGAATCTCTTAATATGATTTCAAGTTCTGAATCAGAAAGCGGGTCTTTCAGGATGTATTTGTTGATTATCCTGATAGTTTCCTTACATTCTTCAACTGTGAAGCCTTCACCCTGCAAAGGCAGTTCATAATTGAATAATGCTTGATTGCGCCCCTCCCCTGCATCCATTCCAAGGAAATCAGCTTTACATTTGATTGGGAACAGCCATCTTGGAAGAACATCCAGTTCATTAGGTGTTTTTAGAATTTCCCTGAATTGCCCATCCATCTTTAGAATGGAATATGAATTCTTCATTCCAAGCTTCATATCAGCATGAATGGATATTGCAGTTAAGGTCTTGGTTTTGTTTGTCTTGACCTCACTATTCTTAAAATAGAAATGCATACCCCTTCCGGTTCGCATCACTACACACTTGATTTCCAAGTCATTGACAATCTTGAATAGAATTTCTGATTCTTCATGATTATCAATGTCAACCAAGATCACGTCATTTTTTAATACTCCCGCAAACTCAGGTGCATCATTAACCTGGTCAAAGGTTGCTTTATTTTTTCTCTCTTTGAATTTTTCTTGGCATTTTTTATTCTTGGTTATGACAAAATCCTGGAATAGTTCTTCATAAATGTTCAATCAGTATCACCGCCTTTCCGTTAAGATTAAAGAACATCATTTGTATTGTTGCTGCCACTTGGATTCCTGCCATTCATCAGTCCACCGTTGCATATCAAGCGGATAAGCCCATTCTTCATCCCCATCATCCCAACGGATGCCATATTCCCCTACACGTTCCCCTGTGCCTTCTTCCAGTACCATGAAAGACCGATCTTCACCGTTCAAAATTGCATCATAGGTGTGACCAACTTGGAAAATTGCCATTTGCAATCCATCCCCTTATAGATAAGTTTTTTCTTCAAAGTACCGCTTAGAAATCTTACCTGCGGTTACGATCTTGCCCTGCTGCTTCAGTTCATCATTCAGCTTCTTGATGATTCTATAAGCAGTTGATTCAGATGTTTGCATAATTTCCGCTACATCAGTAGCAGTTAAAAACTTTGATTGTTGTCTGATAACAGCATTTGCCATTGTTTTACACCGCCCTTTCTTCTTTGAAATAATCAAGAGGAACACCCAAAGCATCACATATTTTGAAATATTCTTCCGCTGATATTCCCCTGTTTCCATTCAACATGGCATTACATGTACTTGGTGACATACCTAATTTCTTCCGTAGGAAAGATTGTTTAATGCCACGTTCTTCAAGGTACTGCTTTATTTTTGTTTGCACCTGAAATACGCTCCTTTCAACTGAAATTCTGTTTATATACATATCATATAACTGTATTTCAGTTGTGTCAATACAGGAATTCAGTATTTTTATCTTGAAATTCAGTTTTTTTGTGTATATAATGAATTCAAAGGTGGTGATGTTGTTGGGAGTTATTAGGGAAAACATTTCTAGGAATATTACAAAATACAGAACACAGTTGGGTTTATCTCAAAAGGAATTGGGATCAAAGGTAGGGGTAAAACCGTCAACGGTTTCAAATTGGGAACAAGGTGCAAATTCTCCTGATATTGAAGTGCTGTTTGAACTTTGCAAAGTTTTCAATATCCCAATAGATGAAATTTACGGTGTTGACGAAGATGTAACGGAATACAAATTTATTAAGATTTGCGATTTATTAGAGGATTCAGGATTTACTGTTGAACCTGATACAACCAATGATTACGATTATTTTCTTATCAATAGTCCAACTAAGGGAACAGTGTATTCCATGCAAAAGCAAGATTTGATTGATAGGGTGGAAAGTATAATTAATGAAGGTGAGGAGTACAAAGAAAGGTTTATCATTGATAAAATCAAATTGCTATTTACAAGTAAATAAAAATAAAAACAGCCCCATTTGTGCTACCAACACAAAGGAACTGTTTTTACATAGATACCTTACAAACCCAATGGATTTGATATAGTACCATTCAGCAATAGTATTATATCAAAAATCCTTTGAAGTTATAAGGGTGTCTTTACTATGCCCAAATTAGAAAGGATTGATATGATGCCTGTTTACAAGAATGAAGAAAAAGGAACTTGGTATGCATCCTTTTATTACACAGATTGGATGGGAAACAAACGAAAAAAGAAGAAGGAAGGATTTCAAACCCAAAGGGAAGCAAAAGCCTTTGAACGTGAATTCCTGAATAAAGCACATGCAAGTATTGATATGGCATTTGGAAGCCTGGTTGAACTATACATGGAAGATTGCCAAAGCCGATTGAAGCCAACCACTTTGGAAAATAAGAAGTATGTCATTGAATTAAAAGTGCTGCCTTACTTTAAGGATATGCCTATCAATACCATAACCCCAACAACCGTTAGGAAATGGCAAAATGAACTGATTTCACATGACAACAATTACAGTCCAACATACTTAAAAACCGTCAACAATCAGCTTTCAGCGATCTTCAATTTTGCGGTTAAATATTACAAGCTGCCTTCTAATCCTGCTAGGATATGTGGAAGCATGGGGAAGAAAAACGCTGATAATATGCAGTTTTGGACTACTGATGAATTCAATAAGTTCATTGCTGCTGTTGATAACAAAGAAAGTGCCAAGGTCATGTATGAAATCCTTTTTTGGACAGGCATTAGGTCAGGTGAACTGCTTGCCCTTACACTGAATGATTTTGACTTTGAAGCACTGACCATGAACATCAACAAGAACTATGCCCGACACAAAAACCAGGATTTGATTCTTGAACCCAAAACCCCAAAAAGCAAAAGGATTATTACCATACCGCAATTCCTTGCTGAAGCGGTTCAAGAGTACGCATCCAAGTTATATGATTACGAACCGCATGAAAGATTATTCACCTATACCAAGCATTTCTTGAATCATGAAATGAAAAGAGGGTGCAAGAAATCAGGCATCAAGAAAATTCGCATTCATGATCTGCGACACTCACACGCATCTTTGTTGATTGAACTTGGTTTTTCACCGTTGCTAATTTCTGAACGTCTTGGGCATGAAAATATTGAAACAACCCTTCAAACATATTCCCATTTGTACCCGAACAAACATAGTGAAGTAGCAGACAAATTACAACAGTTAAATAAAAAGTAGTACGTTTCTAGTACGCATCAAAAAACTTAACCCCTCTAAACCCTTATAAATAAAGGCTTAGAGGGTTTTTGTTTACTATTCCCATTCTATCGTTGCAGGCGGTTTCGAGGTAATATCGTAGACGACGCGGTTCACATTTTCCACTTCGTTCACGATGCGTGTCGATATTTTTTCCAAAACATCATAAGGGATTCGGGCCCAGTCCGCGGTCATACCGTCAATAGAGGTTACTGCGCGAATGCCGACGGTGTAAGAATAAGTTCGCGCGTCGCCCATCACGCCTACGCTTTTCATATTCGGAAGAGCTGTGAAATACTGCCATATTTCGCGATCTAATCCGGCCCTGGCGATTTCTTCGCGCAGGATCGCGTCCGATTCTCTGACGATTAACAGCTTATCTTCAGTCACCTCGCCCAGTACGCGAATCGCCAGACCCGGACCCGGGAACGGCTGTCTCCAGACGATTTCCGCAGGCAGTCCGCACTCTTCGCCTACTTTACGCACCTCATCCTTAAATAAGGCTTTTAACGGCTCGACGAGTTTGAATTTCATATCCTTCGGCAAACCGCCGACATTATGGTGAGATTTGATCGTATGCGCAGTCGCCGTTCCGCTTTCTACGATATCCGTATATAGTGTGCCCTGCGCCAGGAATTCGAAGTCATCGAAACGGACTGATTCCTCTTCAAATACGCGAATAAATTCAGTGCCGATGATTTTACGCTTCTGCTCAGGCTCGTCCACTCCGGCTAGCTTGCCGAGAAAACGGTCGCGGGCATCGATTTTGACCACTTTCATATCAAATTTTCCGACAAAGGTGTCCATCACGCTTTCCGCCTCGCCTTTCCGCAAAAGGCCGTGGTCGATGAACATGCAGGTCAGCTGATCGCCGATCGCTTTGTGGATGAGAATGGCGACAACCGAAGAATCCACGCCGCCGCTAAGCGCGCACAGCACCTTTTTGTCCCCGACCTGATTCCGAATGTCACGTATTGTATCTTCAATAAAGCTCTCCATGCTCCAATCCCCGCTGCAGCCGCAAACGCCGTAAATAAAATTACGAATCATCTCGTTGCCTTGCTCGGAGTGACGCACTTCAGGGTGGAATTGAACGGCATGCACTTTTTTGTCGCGGTGGCTCATGGCGGCAATCGGAGCGGATTCCGTGCTCGCATCGATGACAAAGCCCTCGGGAAGCTCAACGACATGATCGCCATGACTCATCCAAACCACCTGCTTGCTGGACAGGCCTTGCACTAGAGAGCTCTCGCTGACAAAATCGACTTCAGCTTTACCGTATTCGCGCGTTTTGGCGCGTTCCACTTTTCCGTTTAATTGATGAGCGATAAGCTGCATGCCGTAACAGATGCCAAGAATCGGAATACCCAGCTCATAAACAGCAGCATCCACAATGGGCGATCCTTCTCCATACACGCTGTCGGGACCTCCGGAAAAGACGATTCCCTTCGGCTGCAGCTCGCGGATTTTATCCGCAGAAGTATTGAAAGGCAGCAATTCGCTATATACGCCCAGATCTCTTATCCGTCTTGCAATCAGCTGGTTATATTGTCCGCCAAAATCCAACACTACAATTAATTCATTCGGCTCGTTCATCTTCCGACCTCCCGGTTACATGGCGGCGTATTGCATCACCATTTATAGCTACTTATTTTAAACATTCCACACCCATGATGTAAAGTGCTAAAAAGTTCAACTGGAGGATTGGACCGATTTCCAGGCCTGGATGATTTCGCTTTTGGAAAAAGCGGACCGTTTCGCCGGATCGTAGCGGATCGTTTCATACATGTAAGCAAATTCAATGAACGCCTGCCGCCTGGCTTCATCGCCGATCGGTAAGGAGCTGACATACTCACGGATCGTTTGATGCCCGGGTTTAGTCCCGAACGTGCGGTATATGCGCCCCCACAGACGATCCATTAACTTCATATTCTCATGAATGGCTGTTCTCTTCGTGCGGCAGCGTTTGGAAATGAAGGCGGCGGACAGCGTAACCCGCTTGCTCCAAAGAAGGATTCCACAGGCGATCAGAACGGCAAGGGCAGCTGCAAACCATAAAGCGTAAGCCATGATCGCCCATGAAATTGCGGCAATGATCTTTTTGACGGAAGACCACTTGGAAGCAAGCGCATCATGAAGCTGCTCATTCCGGGTTGCCGGCGTTTTCATCGGAATTTGTTCAAAGGCAGAAACCGTCTTGGCTTCGGTTTGCAAAAAGGCGGGTCCGGCAAAGCCGGGCGTCGGTTCAAAAGGCACCCACCCTGCTGACGGAAAATACACCTCGACCCAGGAGTGAGCATCCTTGTTCCTTACCATGACGGTCTTCTGTTCCGTTCCGGAGTCCGGGTTAAACTCGCCGGGGGCAAAGCCTTTCGCCCATCTGGCAGGAACGCCGACGGAGCGAAGCAGCACAACCATCGCCGTAGAAAAATGATTGCAATAGCCGGCCTGGTCAACAAACAAAAAATGATCGACGAAATCTTCTCCATTATTGGGATACGTCGGCTTCTCCAAGCTGTACGGATACGCGGAGCGCAGATACCCCTCGATAGTGACAACCTTGTCATAGGGAGCTTCTAAACCTTGTGTAATGTGCTGCGCCAGCTGTTTGACCCGTTCCGGCATTCCCTCCGGCAGCTGCAGATATTCGCTCGCAAGATCGGGCGTATACTCAGCCTTGTCCGCACGCAATGCGCTTGAATCAGGTTGGTTTTGCTGTATGGTTATTTTATAAAAGGAAATGGGATCGGTGATCTGGGGCAGCATAATTTTGCCGCTATCGGGGTCTCGCAGCAGCACATCTGCCGGGACAGGTTTGCTTCCCTCCGTCCAAATGGCCTCAACACTTTCCAGTGTTCCTCCGTGGAACAATTGCTTGTTTTTGATTTCAGGGTTCCACATAACCTCTTGCGTCACAGCACCCGCAAAGGATAGTGAAGGAGGCTCATAGGACTCCCACTCAGAATCCTTTTGGCTCCAGCCTTTTCCGTCGTAAAAGCTTTTGGACTCCCCCCTCCAGTAAGCAGGCTCGGCAGTCTTCGCCGTGAAGACAACGGTCGGATCCGACAATAGCGGTCCTCCCAGCAGAGAATCATCTTCGCCGTAGCCCGACCGGGCCTGAGTCCGATTCGAATCGTTGATATTCGTTGGCGACCAGGTTTGCAGGGAGTTCCATCGATTCAGCAGAGAGCTCCAGTCGAGGGATTTCATCATTTGTGCAGACCCGGATGAAGAGCCGAACCAGCCTATCGCTATGATCACGGCGGCGGTAAGCAAACTTGCTGACAGCCATCCGAGCGGCCACCCGCGGCCGGAAGCATGAAGTCCGAAGGACCTTTCGATACGGGGCAGCTGCAACAAGGAGAGCATCAGTATTCCGATACCCAGCGTGCGGATGATGCCGGAGATAGTATCCGCGCCGAAAGCAAGCTGAATGATCACGAGATACGCGACGGTCATCACGATAAACCACAATCCCTGCTGCCGCTGCAGGATAAGCAGTTGAGCGATAGAAATGATTATTCCCCATCCGGCCAGGAACAGCATGGTGCGAAGCTGCGGACTGATGAGCTCCGCTTCGCCCTGCCATGTATGAAAGAGATCCTGCGTCCAGAGCTTGGCCAGGTCGATTACCCACGTACCTGATGCAAAAGCGGAGGAGTAGAACAAGTAGCCGATCATCCCCATGATGAAGCTCCCTTTGATCACCCATCCCAAAGCAGCGGGAAAACGAAGCCAGTCAAGCGCGATAAATAAGCCGAAGACGAACAAAACGGGCTTTAATACATAAAGCGCGGTTATTTCTGAGAGAGCCGGTAAAGGACGGAGCCATTCCCACATCAGGAAAAAAAACAGCAGGGACAGAACGCCGCTGCGAAGCAGCGAAGGCGTCTGTGCGACGGGCACGGATAGTTTCATGGTACTTTTGTTCGCTCCAGAGAGACCCGTATCTACATGCGCGGTATCGTAGGCCGGGAAATTTGCGGTGCGGCCAGCTCCACCGCCCGGATGGGCAGCCGGAGACTGCCGGTCGTTACGCGGTTGCATCCGCGACACCCCCCTGCTCGGGCCACACGCTCCGCGGATGCGGCGCCTCGCTGAAGCTGCAGCCTGCGGCCTGCAGCTCAGCCGCCCCCTCTCGGTCCTGCACCGAGAGGGTAGGCCGCGCGTGCACGTACACCACGTGCACGGTCCGCTTCCTGCTGCGCGCCTCCAGGGCGGCGCGCAGCAGGAAGCCGTCAAGCGTCGATGTGATGCACAGCATCGACGCATCCGGCGGCAGGGCCGCGCCCTCTTTCCTGACCAGGTCAGGAAAGGAAAGGGCGGGCCTGCCGCCCACGCTCGCGAGGCGTTCGTACGCGAGCGTGAGGTCGGAGCGAATCGCCGGCGCGATTCGCTCGTGCTCTTGGGAGCTGCAGGCGAAGCCACAGCTCCAGCCGCCCTCGGCGGCGGCGCGGAAGCAGCCCGCCGCCAGGGCGATGCGCTGCTCGAGCAG
>LNAP01002049.1_pt1 | contig 21636 bp, 23 predicted proteins | sample 602601 | NCBI WGS metagenome assembly LNAP01 (sample SAMN02440304, study PRJNA202911) | soil metagenome | biome: Subtropical and temperate rainforests or woodlands; isolation source: soil samples (1 kg each in a 20% v/v slurry with milli Q water) were... ...
GGGTCTCGCTGCGCTGCATAAGTCGTTAGCGCGTCCGGATCGTCCAGTAGCTTTTGTTGAACCTGAGATTCGAGCATCGCACGAAGCGAGTCTTTGTCGCGGTTTAGCATTTTCATACTCCTTTGGGTCGCCCAGATCCTCCAGCCAATGGTCGGGCAAAATGGGACAGTGGTAAGAACAGATTCGATCAATAGGTTTTGGGTGCTGAAGACACGGATGGCTCCGGGCACGCTCTATAATCGACTATAAGGTCTTTTTGAATCCACCAGCTAGCGAAGCCAGAGGTCTTTGTTCTGGGAAGCTAAGACGATGATGCCTGTCGTTCTTTCGGGCTTAAGCCCGGCTCGACGTCTTCACGTCATTTGGCCTACTCACGACGCCTACGCCCACTGCAGAATTTTCTTAGGAAAACGCAGCCTCGATAAATGCCTCCAGCGCTTTATCTTCCAGTATCTCAATAGAGAAGTGCCCGAAGCGTTTGGGCAACCAAATGATGCGTGCCCCAGACGGGGATTGCAGGTTCGCACGAGCCAATGGCTTTCCATTTTCGTCTTCTGGCTGAACACCGGCGGCCATCAATTCGTCATAGGCTTTCTCAATGTCCGGTGTCGAGTAGCAGTGGCGGTAAATCATCCCTTCACCCGACGTATCCAATAGCTCTTTCAGGTTCCCCGCCAACGGCTGTACCAGCATGAAACGCTCTTGGCCCATCAGCGCAATCGCGTAGCGCACATGCAGACCACCTCGTTCCCAGACGAGGGTTTTGGAGATCCTGGCGTTAAGTACCTGCGCGTAGTAAGCACAGGCTTCGTCGAGATTTTCGACCAGTACATCTACGTGACTGAATTTCAGATCCATTTGCAGTCCTCCTGTTGAAACGGCGTCCATGGTAAACACGACATCGATGCTTCGCTGATCGAACACTTTTATCCAAAGTCGTAGTGAAATATCAAAACGGCGCTGGTAATGTCCTGGCCACGTTCGTCAAACCATTAAGGGATGGAGGCGAAAATAGAAGCCCTGGAGCCGCGAACCTCCGGGGCTTCGTTTTTTCTGCTCTGCAGCCGCGTAGGCAATCAACATATAGCTACACAGCGGGCTGGTTTAGAGACTGATAGCGATGAGTCAGGACGAAGAGTTCCGACATCGAGAGTTATCCCGGCGAAAGGCGCTCTGGGCGCTTGCGTCCATCTCGCCTGGAGATCCCACGACACTCGACGTCTTAGCTGTTTCGACGATATCGAGTGACGTGAGCGCCACGACACGTCGATGTGGGCACAGGTACTAAGTATCCAACAATTTCGTGATTCGATACCCGCAGAGTCCACCCGATAGGGTGCCGAATAGTCTGTGAGGAAAACATCCCGCAGCCGTGGCGCGGGGTGCTGCCGAGTCAAGAGCTGGCAGAGGTGTGGCTCGCAGGGAAGTGCTATCTCCACAAGCCACGAACACATCAACAATTACGCTGTTTGATGGCGGATTCAATCCACTCCGCCAGGTTTGCATCAATGTCGTTGTAGGCATCACTGGATTTAGGATTGAAAACCAGAGGTTTCACGACCTTTTCGCCTGTCTTGAAGGTGTACATATCGAAGGGATTGGCACCTTGGACAGACGTCCCTTTGTTAGGGCACGAGAGGTTATGAATGTAGACACCAAGCAGAGCCTTGCCGTCCTGCCAGGCTTTCTTGATCTCGTACTGAACCCAAGGGCGTTTGGAGGTATCGGCACCTATGAGCACCACGACGCAGGACTTCCCACTCATGTTGTCCTCGATCCAAGTCTTGATCGCCGCGTCGCCTTTTTTCTTAACCTCTTCCCACGTGTTAGCAGTGACAGCTACGTTGCCTTCGATCACCCCCATGTTGCGGATTTGCTGTACCCGCATGACGTCGTTATCAAAGTGGAAGCTGTAAAACACCTTACGTTTAGCCATGCTTATCTCCCTAAGCGGTTAAGAATTGCGATGATCTTGTCCACGATCTCTTTATGTTTTATCTGTGGATCACAAATCTCTTCGATCAGAGGCTGAATCCACTCGATGCCGTCGAAATAGCCAGGCCTTTCGGAAATCATTTTCCAGACAGATTGAGCAGCGAAGCCGGTCGCACCCACGGGAATAAGAATGCAACCGTGCTCGATCGCGATTTCTGCCTCACGAATCACTCCACCGGCTTCGATGATCTTGCCTTCCGCGTCCCGCTTGTTGCCAAACACAAAGATGGCAATGCCCGTAAGACCAATCATGCGCTGACGGTACTGCTCCCATAGTTGTTTCAGGTCGGCAGTCTTTGTGGCCACTTGTGGAAATGGCCTCATGATCAATTGGTCTTCAGAGAATTTTTCAGGATTGGCGTAGATCGCTTCCAGCGCTCCATTGATGACGGCACTACCAACGCCCCAGCCAAAGCCATTCACGACACGTAGATTGTTTTTAACCAGGGAGGCAGAGAGGGTATGTATGAACTCCTGAGCCTCCGGCTGACCCCAGTCACCGAAGTCTTCGGCGCTGCCAGAAATGAACACTGTTTTTTTCAGAAAGCGGCGTTCGATTTCATGCAGGATTTCAGGGACGTCCTCATAGTTTTCAATGAGCAGCGACTGGATGCCGTAACGCTTCAGGTCGTCAATGCGCAGCTCTTGCTTCCGACGCTTATAGGCCTTTACCTCGTCGTCATCCTTGGGATCGATGGGCTCGCGACGAACAAAGCAGTAGTGATTACGTTTGGTGGTGGTGTGGAGCCGACTGAGGACGTAGTCCAGGTTCGGATCGGTGAAGCTAAACCCAATGAACAGAAACGTCTTGGAGACAAGATCACCGCTCAAGGCCGTAACGAAGGCCTCGTGCGAGCGGTAGTAACGCTCATACTGTTCTTTGTAGAGAACGGCGTCGTTCGGGTGATGGGCATCACCGTGCATCTTGTATACCACCGCATCACGCTTGGGGCGGGTGGTGTTGAGTTGCGCAACGCTGTGTTTGACGTCAGGAACCTTGTAGGCGCGTTTCAGCGCATCCTCGACGAGAGTGTCGTAGTTGGTCGTCCAGTAGGTACGAATCGGCAAGCGAGCCAGAATTTCATGGGTCAACGATGGCTCAGCCTGTTCGGAGAATTCCTCAAGAATTTTTCGAGAGAGCTTCGCTGGCCCCTTGAGCTTGTTTACGTGAAATTGGGCAAGGGAGATCAGGTCGTCCTCTTGCTCAATCTTCAGGTCAAGCTCGTCGGCGATGTCTCGCAGTAGCTCTTTCCAGTCTACAAAACCGGCGCTCTTGGACATACCTGCACCAGCGAATACTGCCGCGTTGTCCTCACTCAGATCTTTAACAAATTCTTTGATAAACGAATTGATTTCACCTGAAAACGCCATCTCTACATCCTTGTGAGGAATATTCTTATAAAAATTGGGAGCAGCCAAACACGCAGGACAAAAAATTGATTTGAGATTTTTCGTTGCGGCTATACCCCTGAAGGCCTTTGCGTACAGGAATGATGCAGAAAACCTGTAGCGGCCTTATGGCATCACGCAGACTATCCCCACTGTCAATCGAGAGCAACTGGTGATTACGGGCAAACATGAGACTTTAGTCGCGTGCGAATTTCATAAATATTCCTTCGGGGCAACTTAGTAACGCTGATGGTGGGTTATATGAAAAACTGCTGACCTGGGATTTGCGACCAAAAGGAGTTCCGCAATATCCTTTCAGGCTTAGGGCGCCTTCGACATTTGAGGTATCGCATGTGCTTGAGTCCCTTAGGTGGCACTGGTAGAAGCATTCCCTTCATCGCGCCGCCCCTGGACTCTTCTGTGTAGAGCACGATATGGCCATGGTTGTCGCGGATCACACCATCAGAAATGCTTCCGAGATGGCGGCCTGGATAGGAATAGATGGAGCCTTCGTGGATGTAGGCTACTGGACGACCGCAGTAAGCATAAAAATGCTCGTTATCATCGGTATAGGCTATCGGCATACGTTCGCGATCGTAGAAATCTAGGCTCATCAAAACCCTTCTTTTGGAAGCGAGGGAGTGCAGGGCACGGCTGTGCCCTGAGCTCTTTTAAGCGGTCAAATTATTTGGCCGCTTTGGGGCGAATGACGATACGAAACGGCTGACCGTTCGCACGTCGAATCACCTTCCCCGATTTGGTGGTGATGGTCATGCGGTAGATGACCTCGCCTTCCTCGTCGGGTTTATCGAACATCTCAAGCTGGGACATAGAATGTCTCCTACTGAGGTGGCTCGAACACAAAACTCGCTCCCTTGCGAAAGAAGCCCACAGGGGCTACCATCGCAAAGCTTCTCAACAAAGCGCGAGAGACATCTGGAACCTGTTCAGACGTCTTTTCCCTAAGGCCGGTCAAGTTCGTACCTTGACTGGCCTTTCTGTTTCTGGCGTTCCGCCATCGCATCCTAACTACCCTTTTGATATCGCTTCAGGTGCTAGAAATACTGATTAATCACAACCATAAGCGAATCCTATCATCATCATTTTGATTACGTCAAATCCTCGCATGCTATGATGGAGCGATAGGTGATAGGCCACCACGCGCTGGCGTGGTCATCAAGACGGCAGGACGGCAGGACGGCAGGACGACAGGACGACAGGACGGCAAGACAGCAAAACAGCAAGACAGCAAGACAGCAAGAAATTGGATGGTTAGACGGAGAGCATATGATTGATTTAAGCGAGTACAGCCAGGCGCAACGGGAACGTCTGGTGTACATAGACTTTCGCCTGTATTTCACAGGCTCCGTCTCGCGGATGGATCTCATGGATCGGTTTGGGGTAGGTGGGGCAGCCGCAACTAGGGATTTCGGTCAGTATCGGGATATTGCACCTGACAATACCGAGCTCGACTCAGTGACCAAGCTTTATGTGATTCGCGAAACGTTCTCGCCTCTAATCGCTCATTCACCAGAGCGCGTGCTCACTGCACTTTCGCAGGGATTTGGGTATGGAGTGGAGTCAGATGAGAAACCACTGATACCGCACGAATCTGTGTCGCTTCTTAGTAGGCCGAAAGTGGAAGTTCTTGCTCCGATCACTAGGGCAATCAGCCTCAAGCGTGTGGTGAAGATCACCTACACCTCTGGTTCAGGTCAGTCTGAACGGGAAATCGTACCATTCGCTATCGGTTGTGATGGCCTGCGGTGGCACGTCCGAGCGTTTGATCGGAAGCGTGAGAAATTCGGAGACTTCGTTCTAACTCGAATCGGGCAAGCCGAGATCCAGATGGGAGACAACCCCAGAAACAAAGAAACCCCCAAGAATGATGACCAGTGGAATCGCATGCTTGAGCTTCCCCTTGTCCCGCATCCCGATAAAGACTCAACAGAGATCGTGAAGCGTGACTACGACATGCAGGATGGGGTGCTTAAGTTGCGTGTACGGGCTGCTATGGCAGGATACGTTTTGCAGCAATACCACGTGGATTGTTCGGCAGACCACAGCATTGGGGATAAGGCTTATCGTCTATGGCTAAGAGACCCATTGGCTCTCTATGGTGTAGAGAGTTCCATGTTCGCGCCAGGCTATCAAAGTCCTAATTGATCGCTAACCAACCTCTCCGCTTCAGAGATCGAAACCTCGCACCCACTGTGGATTCTACTGTCTTCACGAGGAGGTAACAGCATCCTTACCTGGCCTTCGGGCTTGCCGAGCTTTCCCCCGCGAGAGGAAAGCGACCAAAGACATTATGGAAGCCCCACATGGAAGAGAATCTGCGCCGTCTATTGTTGGCATTCGAGGATTGGCTGGTACGCGAGGGGCTTTTGGGGGATGCGTTTTTCCTTTCGCCGGCAGATTGGCTGAAGCGTGGAGAAAGCTGGCTGAACGACGCCGTGTACGTTTTGGTGTTCGACAGCAGCAGTATCCACTACATGCTGAATTACGGATGCGATCTCACCGAGTTCGACGACATCTTCGAAAGCTTTGGCTTCTATTACGAGATGGGGCATAGCTGGAATCTGGGCATCTACCCAATTGAGGATTACGACTTCACTCCGACCTCGGCAAAATCCACGTACTCGCAGCTCCTTCGCGATCCCCGCTGGAAGCGTAAAGCTGACCTCGTGAAGCAAGTGGCTGAGCATAAGTGCCAGGATTGCGGAGCTGCCGGCAGGCTTGAGGCGCACCATTGCTATTACGCCCGTATGAGCAATGGATTTCGGCCTTGGGAATACCCAATCAGTTCGCTTCGGGCGTTGTGCCCTAGATGCCATGAGACCCGAGAAAAAGTCGAGATGAGCTTCCGCGCTTGGTCTGCAAAACTCACTCACCGGCAGCTTGTTCAGCTTCAGAAGGGTGTCGACCATGCGGGGTACTGGATGGGAAGCAACGAGCTTCTTGAGCTGCTCAATGAGTCCAGTCGCACTGAGTGCGAAGAACTCAAAGCAATGCACAAACGAGTAATGAACAAGCCAAGCACGTAGGAGCTAATCACGAGGTTCGCTCCTAACCAGGCGACCTTCACGGTTTCTCTTCAATCCATTTCCAGCACATATCTACAATGACCGCACAGCGCATCCGAATGTATTTCCTCAATGTCTGTATCGTCATCCAGTGGGGAGCTGCATTCCCTACATTCAGGTGCTTTCGGGCCATCTCCGCAAATGGCGCAACGTTGTTCCTCGACAACGTATGAGTCGTGGTCACAGTGTTTGCAGAGATCCAAGGGCACTTCACCGCCCTGAGTGGCGGCAACGTATAGGTCAGCGAAATATTTTCCGGTGAGCATGGAGTCAACCACGTCACCAAACTGAGATATAGCCTCGCATCGAGTGCAGTGAAAAGTAGTGAGCGAAAGTGTTTCGACGTCACCTGACGCTTTCATGAGTTTGGCTCTGCATTCTGGGCAGCTCAGATGCTGTGTCGCGCTTGCAAGAATGTCCGATGGCCAAGAGACATGGCTGAGTGACTCAAGGCATGCCTTTTGTTCCCGCTCGTAGAAAGCTTCCTGCTCAGTCAGAAATGTCCAAGTGTCTGTGCCAAGCAGGCTCACTGGACTGATACCTAAATGGATGGGAACAAACTGCTGTATTAGGTGAAAGCAGTTCGCTACGGTTTCCAGCAGTACCGATGTCGGGCGGGTGCTGTAATAGTGTTCTATATCATTTCGAGTGGCAGTGAGTGCTTCGAGCAGCTTCCACTCTACTCCGTCTACCCCCAGCCCCTTGAGCCGCGAAATTATGGTGTGCACATCGACAGTTTTTTTGCCGCTGCCGACCCAAGCCACCTGGCCGTCAGTTCCAAAGGTCGGTGTCACTTTCTCTTTAAGTAGAGCCTCACCTGAGCCAGGTGAGCTCATGGCCTGCAATTTGACCTTGAAGAGCAGCAGGAGACCCGATGTCAAATTTCGAATGGAGGAGAGGGCTCGGGCTTCATCATGTTCCGCAGCTTTGAAGTCTTCAACGCCAAGTCGGATGGAAGCTACAGCGTTATCTTGCATTGACATCCCTTTCTCCTTTCCAAGTTGGCCACTTCAGGAGGCCGATTCAAGTACTCATGGGCTCAGCTGCGCGATGGGATTTGTGCCGAAGCGATCTCCCACCCAGTGCCTCATTTGATAGTCGTTCGTTCGGGCCCTTAAGGCCCGACTAAACTCATTCGAAGCATACCCTAGCTCGTATTTAGTTAGCCGGTCTCGTAGGTATTTCCATGCCTTCCGCAATTCTCAGATCTCGCGGTCGAATCACAATCCCTGCTCAGGTACGAGATTCGCTCGCCCTAAAGCCAGGAGATCGAATTCATTTCTTAGAAGTGTCGAACGGCCAGTTTGTGATGGTGGCGGCTAATCATCCTGTGCAAAACCTCAAGGGCGTGATCAGAAAGCCAAGAGTCCCCGTGAGCGTAGAGGACATGAATGCGGCCATCGCAGCTCAAGGTGCAGATACTTGATGACGGGGCTTAGCATCGTTGATGGTGGGACGGAGTGTACTCAAGCTAGCTGTATCTCCAGCCACCACTCAGTCTGTACGTTCCGCTCCAAAGGAGGCCATTGAGTGCGTCGACCATTGGTAATGAGGCTTGCTGCTGATGCTCACAAATGGGGAATGCCAGTGCCGTTCACTAGAGAGGAAGCGGTGTCGGTAAAACAGCTGTGCGTGCAAGCATGCATCCCGTGCCGCGTGTTCGGTCATCATGCAGAGCTGCCAATGATCGCGCTGATCGATAGCGAAGATAATTTCCTCTTCATGGCCGACGACGGCCCTTTTTATAGCATCGGCCAAAAGCTGATCACAGAAGATGATCCTGCTGACGTTGCATTGCGGATCCTCGAGATCATGGCGTACACGTTCCATGAGTACTCAGCGCGTGAGTGCCTGAATCGACAGAAACTTTTCACTGTTCCGCCTGGCGCGCACGGTTCCGAAAAGTGAGCATTGAATATCAGCCAGCGCCGTCAGTCTCTGAGAGCATTTGGGAAGCCATTGGATTGCCTTCGCGTGGAGCCAAGTTGCATGAGCTCATTCGCCAGGGTCTTCCATTCGGTTTGCTTGATCAGGTAGCGAGGCTACTGCAAATGCAGTGAGCGGATATCTCGAGGGCGATCTGCATTTCTTCCAGAATGTCGGCGCGCAGGACGAAAGCAGGTCGCTTGACGACCACTGAAAGCGATCGCTTAGTGGCGTTGGTAGCTGTGTTTGAGGAAGCCCTCTCTCTGTTTGAAGGTGATTTAACAGCCACAAGAATATGGATGGATTCGCCGGTTCGTTGGCTTGGGCTGAAGAAGCCATTAGACATGTTAGGTACCAGGGTGGAAGCGAACGCTGTCCTGGATCTAATTGGGTAGGCTCGACAGGGGAGTGCAGGTGTGAGGCGATCCGAAAGCGTGATCCGGGCTTTGGTCAATCTGGAAATATGCACTTGACGCAGATTCTGTATGGATATACAGTTATCTCAATTGTATTGACGGTGCCAACTCTGAGTGTAGCAACTGGGGACGTCAGCACGGATCGTAATGCAAAGCGAAAAAGTCCCTTAATTGGGGCTTTTTTTTGCCTGAAATTCGAGTGAATCTGGCGCGCCCCCTTGCCCAATGCACCATATGGTCGCTGAGCACGATGCCACTGCTGTCCTGTTATCGCTCCTTCGAGCCTTGGCTCGGCTGCGTGGGCGCTGAATGAACTGAAATGGTCATCGCACGAATCGCTTGAGTGACCGGCGACTCGAAATCACCTGCTCTCGTATCTCATCTGGATCTATCGACATGCCGCCGTCTGGCGTAACGCGAAGAGATTGCAGACTATTGAGAGCGGTTATGAACGCACGATCTCTGGCTCGCTCCTGGTCTGTTCTGTTGTCTCGCCAAACGAGCCCTATCAATCGACCGAACCACTTCATGCCGCACTCCTGTTTTCGTGTTCCATGGCAGCATCTTCAGCGACGTGCAGGAGATGTTAAATGAGTGAACGATTAGCAGCGAGATACTGGATGACCTGCTCCAGTCCTGCTCTGCATGCGATGAGATCACGTGGCCGACCACTCAGATTTCGATTCTCGCTGTTTAGCCAGATCTTCGCATTTTGCTCGGTACCTGCAAGCGCGAGCAATGACAGATACAGCTCAACCAAGAGTATGGCCCGACTCCGCGCATCGGTGCTAAGTTCAAGTAGCTCATGTTCGTGACGTAAGCGCAACACAGTGGAAACCTGCTCGCCCAGGACAGCTGACAGATCAGTGTCATTAAGCCCCAACCCTTCTCCGGCTCGGATAAAAGCTTTGCTAAGCACAGCGTTTTCAGCGCTCGATGTGACTGATTTCATGCTCCACCATATGGTCTGTGATCTGGTCTGTGATGACCGAATTTATCAACCCAACGCCATCGACCAGTATCGTCGCTTCTGACCCAAAATCGCACCAGCACCAATAAGCATCTTGGCCCCAGCAGCCAGGAGATACATGGCCTGTAACGTAGTTTTGTGCGCTGTAACACTGCTTACGTTACAACGCACAAAGTTACGTTACAGAGCACGTCAGATAGCAAGCGGAGCGCGCAGGCCCATGGCCGGAGGCGTGGGGGATGGAAGCCCGCAGGGCCAAGACCGGCGCTTGCCTCGGGCTTGGTTCACGACAGCCCCACTCCCTGAAAGGGCACGCACAAAGCACATTCGGTTGAGATCTTTGTGATTCTAGCTAGTAAAAATATTTCACTCATTCGCTAAAGTTTCTCTTCAAAACATCCGTTGTTATTTTCAACAGCAACGAAATGGCGATTTTGTGAGCGAAATGGAAATGCAATCAGCCGTGTTCTTTGCGGAACGCGAGTTTACGTGCAAGCGAGAGCTAGGGTGCAGTGACGTATACGCGTGCCAAGTGTCAAGCCAGGGTGGTAGTGGTGTGACTCTGAAATTTGGTGATACAACGATTAGGCTTGCAAAGGGCGTAGCACAGGAAGTGGCACGCTGTCTTAAAGATGCTTTTTTGGTGAATTTTGGAAACACGGTAGACGTACTTTTTACGTCGGGAAAGCGTAAAAGCAAGATGGAGAGAGAATTTCGAAAAGACGTAACTGGTCGCTGGAATTATGAAGCTAACGGAAGATTCAAGTGCCGGCAGACGGAGAGTGAGATATTTTTCAGCAAAATGACAAAGGTTCCGGGAGACCCGATGGAGGAACTAAGAATTTACACGGTTGAGGGCGGGGGAGTAGAGCTGGTATTCGGCTATGTGTGTTATTCGTTCAGTATGCTGGATGCTTCTTGGCTTGCTGAGAACTTGATAAAGGCCAATCAGGTCTGAGTATCTGGGTACCTTGGAAAGCGTTAGCATCGATTGCAGGCCGATAGCGGCATCGATCCTGGCGTTTTCATACACCACTTTCTTACCAGCCCGCATAATGAGTAACCAAGTGGCCCCAAGCCGAGAGCGCCGGCCCGTCGTTGCGAAGGATATCCATTGCTTCAGCCGCAGGGATTTTGGTCGGACAGCCCCTAGTCAGATATGTCTTGTCTTTACCCGGGCAGTACAAGTGCATGATCGTTAAAACCATGATCTGGTGCAGCGGCGACATTGCGCGATAATTTTTACGCATTTCTTTCAAGGATTCGGGGACGGGCTCTTCTCCACCAGCCCAGTTGAATCCCCGGGGCCGCAAGTGGTAATGGCTGCCTTGACTACCATAGGCGCGTTCGACGTGCTCAAAACAACCTTCAAGCGAGTAGGCCTCTACGATGCCCCACACTGCTTGCCCAAAAATATTTCCACGCTCTGATGCACTGGGAAACGTAGGAATGGGAGCTCCGCAAACCATTGCCAGCGCCGTATGTTCAGCACCGTCCATGCAAGGCACTTTATCTACCATATCGACCAACGCCCAGCCAGGGAAACGGCCAGCAGCGAACGTGGAGTTAACTGCCGCGTAGGCAGCAAGGGCGACTGGTTCTCGCGAGTGATGGATGTAGGCTTGGTTGGCAGTGTGAACATCCGTGAATTCCCATACACCTTCCGAATGTTGATGGACGCCAATCTCAGATAGAAGGTCTTTGGCTTGTGCAACATAGTTGTTGGTCATGGTTAGACTTCCTTTGCCATGTTGGATGTCCCATCGGCCAATGGCTCTGTAGGGGGGGGCATCCTATTTCGTATAAACACAGACGGGGTTGATCGCTTTCAGGATGCGCTCAGATATTGGCTTTGCCGGCGGGGCAAGCGGAGCGCGCAGGCGTGAGGATGGAAGCCCACTGGGCCAAGACTGGCGCTTGCGCTAGGCTTGGTTCACGACAGCCGTCCCCAATAAGGGGCACGCACAAATCGTATACGGGGTGGAAAACCCAAGACCCTAACTCGAAATCGGTAGGTTAAGAATTTTGGACGGAATCAAAAACCCATTAATAACTTTCGAGATATATGACCAGTTCAACTCCGCTTCCCGCTTCGAAAGTCCTGCGTTAGCAATGCTGGCATTTGAGTGATTAAGTAATATATTAATCATCTTCTTGCTTTCCTTCTCCGTCATCTGAAGGTTTTCCAATTCATCGCAGGATGCCACTAACTTCAAACCCTGAACAATAGCAATAATCAAATAAGCATCTGTTTCTGCTTCGTCCTTCGTCATGAGCGCTACGTAAGACTGCATAAGTGTCGCCAAATACCCGGCTGAGTTTTTGCTATAGACTTTAACGATAACTCGCAGATTTATTACCAGAGCTTTTCCATCTGCAAGATTCAGAATCCAGCAGCCCGAGTCGTTGATGTCTTGAATGGTTGGCCGAAAGGTCTGATAAAGACGATTGGCGGTAAGCCTATCAGTATCCATGACCGAGTTTATTTGCGCAGGGCTTAATAGGCCATAACCTGCATAAAGCTCGCACAATTTGCTCAGAGTTTTCCTGCTTTCTTCAGTTGATTGGCGTACCTCAATATCCAAGAAGCCAAAAAACCCTATCAGTGCGGTTTCGATCGTTAAGTCTGCTGTTGAGCCACCAATAGATCCTACATACGCTTCAAAAAGTAAAAATGGTTCGTATGCGCGTATTTGGCCTTCGAGCTCCATTCCTAAGCTCATTTCAATTCTAGCTCGCATGAGCTCAACAAAAATAAACATATCATTCATTGCAATCACCACTTTCGATTAAGTGATATCAGTGGGGTGGCTTTCTTGCACCGTTGTGGCGAAGTTACGCTAATGACAGTCGTTGTGTAGTAAGGCTGTGTTTAATGAGGCATGACCTTTAGGGTCAACGTATTACGCGTCAGGCTTCCGATTATCCGGAAAGATGTAATACGGTGATGCGAGGCACTCGGAATGTCCCATCATGGACGCTATCGAATCCACCACCATCGGGCAGAGCTGAGTGGGTGCTGCTGGTTGAGGGGTGAAAGACTGGCGTATATCAACATGAGACTGGTGAGATGCCGGCTCATCGCCGTTGAATATCTTGTCTGCGCAGTCATGCAGAACAGGGATCGAGTATTGCTCAATCCCCAAAGTATTCGATTCAAGGACTTCTTTGACGGCTGACCAAAACAAGTAATCGGAACGGCCTGAATAGGCTTCGTGCTCGCAAGAAAAATCTATTTCCAATCCTCGATTGAGATCCAAATCTTTGATCGGCTCCCACAAGGATTCAATGGCATGGAAGGTGGTACCTGCCACTTCGTCACTCAAAAAGATCCGGAGCAGGTTTTTGTGGATGGAGACCAACTTCACCCCGGACATGGCGCCTTGGATGTGCGCTTGTTCCAGGGTCTCCATCATGAACCTTTCCTCAAGAGGCTGGCCGTACAAGACGGCGAAGCGCTGCTTAGCTGCTTTTGTCATCACTTTGAGGTTGGGGTCTTTCCACTGCAGAGCGCTAAACACAACGTAGTGGTGACCATCATCCAGAGCTACGGGAGCGCATTCGGGGTGAAACAGGGGCAAAAAAGACATATCGGCTTTCCTCCTGGGTGTAGCTAGATCAAAGTCGACAGGTTAAAAACTGTCAACGTTGCAAACGACCTTTCGTCCGAATAATTCCTTTTGTATTCAAAGCCTTAAAGAGTATGTCAAGAGAATACCCATTAAACTGGGGAGGCAGAAGAAGGTCGCATTTTCTACTCAATGGACAGGTTTTTGCGTGAGGATTCAGAGCAAAGTGCACAGAGGGAGAGAGGGTGGAGCACGGCTCACAGTTGTTGAAGAAGCTGCTCCAGCAAAGCCTGCTCATGGGTGCCCAGCAAAAAAACGGGTCTATACCATCACGGACGACACTCTCGAATGACCAGCGTCGGCCATCAGGACTGATGCATCCATCACAGTAATCGAGCTCGCCGCAATCGTTAAAGAACACGAGGTGCCAACCTTCGACTTCGATGTGGAAAAGCCCGGCGAAGACTTCGTCCCAGGATTGGGCACATGCTTTCTTCACCGCGCGGCGCTTGAAGATGATGTCTCTGAGCACTTGGCAGACATCTTGCGTAGTGAGCAGGGCCATTGAGGAAGTTTTCATGGTCTGAAAGCAGTGCCCGGAACGTGATTTAGGAACACTGCATCGGCATGTCAGTTAGCTTCGAACGCAACGGTAATCATTGCATTCCCACAGCGAGCGCACTCCATATGTGGCCAGCGATGTGGCTCAGTCGGGTGGCGTTCAGGTTCATTCAAACACCGTCCGATCATCTGTGGAGCGTGTGATTCACAAAAATTGAGAGCATTGATAAAGGTATGGAGGTATCGCTCAGTCGTTCGTTTGCTCCGATGCCCTAACCGAGCCTCGATGTAAGAGAGATAGAGCTGCAATAGGGAGTGGGGAGTGCGGAAATCTACAGTGATAGGGTTGCCTTGCACAGACAGTGAATGCGATGTAAGCCCGAGAGCCTCTGACTCGAGAATCTCTCTGGCTTGCGGCCAGAAATCAAAGTCGGAGCGACCTGTACAAATTTCGCTTTCGCAAGCGAAGTGCACCGCCCAACGCTGATTGATGCCGACTCCAACGACCATGTGCCATAAAGATTCAATTGCCGTAACCGAACTGCTGGCTACCTTTGAGTCCAGGATGAGATACAGAGAATTCCCACGGACATCGATCAGCTTGACAGGCGACAAGGCTCCTAAAGCACGGGCTGAGTCCAATATCTGAAGGAGGTCGTCATCCACAGCATCTGCATTCATCACAGCAAAGCGTTGCATAGGCGGATGCAGCGTAGTCACGAGGTTGACATCGCTCGATTGGATACAGCCAAAGACCTTGTACACCAGAGAGTCGAGAGGATCACCTGAATTGCTAAGGGGGGCAGATAGGCCGCGAGCTAGCTGAAATAATGCTGGATAGCGCATTTCACTGCTCCTGGTTGGTAGTGAAATGGAAGACCACAGCAGGTGTGATGTCAAGGAAGAGAAATGGTTGGTCTTTGCTAATTTGTCAGTAATTACAGTATGTTACGAGCGTACTCTTACGATGCGTAATCAGGCGAAGACTGGTTGCGACAGCAAGGGAAGGAATTTTCCCACGACGGCGCGCAGCGACAGTTGCTGCTGTTTGAATGACGCTGATCCGGGAAAAGGCAAGGGCTTCAGTGCTACGCATCTAACTGAGATTTCCCGTAAAAATCGCTGACCATTTGGCCCGTACACCGAAAGACAGCTTCCAATGGAAGTAATCTGCTGATCGCATGCCTGTCGATTTACAGAGCATATTTTCCTCAGGCAATCGCCATTCGTTCGGATTTTTGCAGTGTGACCCTCCAACTCTGGTTGCTCGCATTGTGCAGTGCACAAGCTCAAAATCATGCTCCTCGCGATGTGCAACGCCGTATTGTGCAAAAAAGTGGTAGTTAAAACATTCTTTCGGCGGAAATCATCGCCATCACCCTCGGCACCGTGGCTGGCGCTCCATTGACCCAGCAAATCATCGTGCTTTCGGGCATTGCCATTGTCATGACGGTCGGCGTTTACGGTTTGGTGGCGGGTATCGTCAAGCTCGACGACCTTGGCCTGTGGTTGACCCAAAAACCCGGGCAGATGGCGAAAAGCATCGGCGGCGCGATTCTGCGTGCGGCACCGTACATGATGAAGAGCCTGTCGGTGATCGGCACGGCGGCGATGTTTCTGGTGGGCGGCGGAATTCTCACGCACGGTGTGCCGGTGGTGCATCACTGGATCGAAAGTGTCGGTGCGGGGGCAGGTGGTGCCGGGTTTATCGTACCGACGTTGCTCAATGGGGTAGCGGGGATTGTGGCGGGGGCGGTGGTGTTGGTTGGGGTGATGGCTGCCGGCAAGATCTGGAAAGTCCTGAAAGGCTGAAGCGCGAATAGAGGATTTATCTGCAGTACATAACAACTGTGGGAGCGAGCTTGCTCGCGATGGCGGTGTAACAGTCAACATCAATGTTGAATGTAACGGCCTCATCGCGAGCAAGCTCGCTCCCACAGTGTTTTTTGGGGGGCTTGCTTACTCGGCAACCTGCAACTTGCGTGCTTCGGTGTACACGTAACGCACTTTCTCGTACTCGAATGGCGAGTTCATCTGACCATAGCGGAAGCTGGTCTGGTGGCGCTTGTCGATGCCGCGCAGGATCACGACTTCCGGATGGTTGGAGCTGACTTCGGCCACGTTGAGGAAGTTGATCGCGTTCTCGGCCGAGTAATCCACCAGCAGGCCGCCGGTGTCACGCAGGTTTGACGGACCGAGGATCGGCAGGACGAAATAAGCGCCGCCCGGCACGCCGTAGAAGCCTAAAGTCTGGCCGAAGTCTTCGCTCTGACGCGGCAGGCCCATGGCGGTGGCCGGGTCCCACAGGCCGGCGATGCCGATGGTGGTGTTGAGCAGCAGTCGCCCGGTGGTTTCCAGCGAGCGCTGGCCCTTGAGTTGCAGCAGGCTGTTCATCAGGTTCGGCACGTCGCCGAGGTTGTTGAAGAAGTTGCTGACGCCGGTGCGCAGGAAGCTCGGGGTAACGTAACGGTAACCATTGACCACCGGCAGGAACACCCATTGGTCGAAGCGGTAGTTGAAGTGATAGACGCGCCGGTTCCACTCTTCCAGTGGATCGTAGACGGCCAGCGCATTGAGCGTCGAACGCTCGAACTCGCGCTGATCCAGGCCCGGGTTGAATTTGAGTTTGCTCAGCGGCTCTTTGAAACCATCGCTGTCGACGACCACGGGGGCATTGGCTTTGCTGTTGTCGGCATTGGCGACGCCTGCACAGAGTAACGCTGCGAAAAGCAGGAGATATTTAGCCACGGAAAAACTCCAGCATGGCGTCGCTGTTGACGCGGTAGTTAATGTTGCCGCAATGGCCGCCATACGGGTAAACGGTCAGGCGATCACCAAAGGTCTTGCGCAGGAAGCCCAGGTCGCCGGGGCCGAGGATTACGTCATCGGCGTTGTGCATGACCGCGATTTTCGGGCTTTCGTGCAGGTAGTCCTTCAGTGCATACAGGCTCACCTGGTCAATCAGTTGCAGCAGGCTGCCGCCGTCGGTGCGGGCGCGCCACATCGGGATCACTTGTTCGGTGATGTAGCAGTCGAAGTCGCATTGCAGTGCACGCTTGAGGAATGGCGTGAGGCTGGTGCCCTCGGTGATCGGGAACTTGGGTGGGGTGATCAGGCCGCGACGGTTGACCAGGTCCGAAGTGAAGGCGATATCGGCCGCCGAAAAGCGGAACGAAGTGCCGATCAGCATGGCCATCTGTTCGTTGGTCAGGTGCTGCTTGGACTGCTGGAAGTCGTAGAGCAGGGCGTCATTGAGGTCGATGTAGCCCTTCTGCTGGAAGTAGCGGGTCAGTTTGTCCAGTACCAGTTCATAGAATGTGGTGCTGGTGTTGATGCCCTTGACCTCGGTCTGGACCAGCTTGTCGAGGTTGGTGATCGAAGTGTAGAGGTTGACCGGCGGGTTGAGCAGCAGGACTTTCTTGAAGTTGAAGCTGCGGCGGGTTTCGTCCAGGTGAGAGACGAAAGCGGCATCCAGTGCACCCAGGCTATACCCGGTCAGGTAGTAGTCGGTGATCGGCATTTTCGGGTTCTGTGCCCGTACGGCCTGCATCACCCGGTACAGATCTTCGGCGTCTTCCTTGGAAACACCCGGCGTGGCGAAACGTGATGCGGCGCTCATGAAGTCATAGCTGGTGGGCGATGACAACTGCACTACGTGGTAGCCGGCTTTGTAATAGAGCTTCTTCAGGTATTCGTTCAGGGTGCTGTCATAGCGCGCGCCGGTGCCGGCTATCAGGAACATCAGCGGTGCCGCGTGATCCTGTGTGGCAATGCGGTAGTCGAGCGTCTTGACCGCCCAGAAGTTGTTCGGCAACTCGAACGCCCGTTCCGGACGCAAGGTGACACTGCGCACCGTCTGATCGATGTCTTCGTCCAGGGGTAACTCCGGACGCAGGTCCGGCGGTGTGGTCGCGATGGTCGCCTCGAACGGGTTGGTCAGGGGGTAGCCATAGCTGGCGGCGTCAATATCGGCCGCCAGTGCGGACGCACCCAATATAAGGCCGCCAAACAGGGCAGCGAAGCGCAAGGAACGGAGCATGACTAAATCCCTTAGAGGAAGGTGCCGAATGAATTTCGCAGGCTATGACCACCGGATTTGCGCCAAAGTGCCAACCCTCGGCACCAAACAGGCTTAATTTCGAGGTAATAGTAGCTGGACGATACACTTTGCAGCGATTGAAAGACCAGTTAACAGTTGTTATCGCTTGCGAAACGCTTAAGGGCGATTAAGCTGGCCGCCGCTTTTCGCCAATTGGAGTGTTTCATGTCTCGCCGCTTGCCCGTGATTCTGCTGCTTGTTTTGCTGCCTTTATGGCTGGCCGCCAGTTATGGCGCGCGCTATGGCTTCATGGAGGATGCGCAGTGGGTCGGCATTTGCGTGGATGAAGCGAGTCGTTGGGAATGCCTGATACGTTCGAACCTGGGGCTGATGATTCATTTCGGGGTGCTGGGCTGGGCTGCGCTGGGCGCGGCGATCATCGGCTTTGTCGTGCCGGGGCGGGCAGGCTGGTGGCTGGCGGTGCTGGCGCTGGTGTTCGGTTTTCCGGCACTGGCGTTGTACAACACCACGCTGGCGGTGTTTTCGGTGGTGATTGCGGGGTTGCGGTTGGTCAGGGCTTCTCGCGGCGCTTAAAAGTCCGTCTTCGCGAGCAAGCTCGCTCCCACAGTAGATCTTCAGTGAACACAATGTTTGCGTGCGATAAAGATCAAATGTGGGAGCGAGCTTGCTCGCGATGAGGTCAGTCAGGTCGCTAAAGAGTTAAACCTTGCGAACCCGCAAGCAGCGCCACAACGCAGCCACCATCAACACACTCACCAGCGCCCAACCCCAGGCCTGCTGGTTCTGCAAACCTTCACGGTACAACTGCGGTGCAATGCCGGCACCGATGATGAAGGTCAGCAATGCAATCTCGCGGCGCGGCACGTTCACCGGGCGGCACAGATAGACCAGTGCCGGCACGATGAACGCGACACTCGGGAAGCTGCGATAACGCGGATCGAGCACCAGTTCCAGCATCATCACGGCTGCTGCGAAACCTGTCGTTGCAACCAGCCAGCCAGCTCGGCGCTCAAGCAGGTTGAAAGCTTGCACACGCCAACCGCTGCGAGGGCTCAATGTCAGCGCGGCATGAGCCAGCACCAGCATATTCAGGGCAGTCAGCAACCCGACCCATAGCCATTCACTGGTGAAACGCGTGGTCACCCGTGCCAGGTCGCCCCAGGCGCCAATCGAACACGCAGCCAAGGCACCGAGCAGAGGTAGTACCAATGCCGACCGCGTCGAGCGGACTCGACCACCGAGCAGCAAGGTACCGATGAAAATCAAGCCGCCCACCGCCAGCCATTGCGACCAGTACGGTACGTTTGTCACGGGGCCCGCCAGTACGCCCTTGTCCTGTCGATCGGCATCGAACAGCCCCCAGTAACCACCCACCGCACCTTCACTGGCGCGTTTCCAGGGCTGGTCGAAGGCTTCGATCAAGTTGTAGTGCCAACCCTGTTGCTCGGCCATGGCGACAAAGCCGCGAATGAACTTGGCTTCGTTGACCCGGCTCGGCAAAGCCGTTTCGCGCTGGCGACCTTCGCTTGGCCAGCCAGTTTCGCCGATCAGCACATCCTTGGGCGCGAACTTGTTGCCGAACACCTGGCGTACATCGGCCACATGTTGCAGGGCAGCGTCGATGTTCGACGGATCATCTTCCCAGTAGGGCAGCAAGTGAATGGTCAGGAAATCCACGGCGGGGGCAATTTCCGGATGCTTGAGCCAGAACTCCCAGACGTCGGCGTAGGTGACAGGCTGTTTGACCTGGCTCTTGACCTTGTTGATCAGTTTCGCCAATTGCGCGCCAGTGACTTCCTTGCGCAGCAGGGTTTCGTTGCCGACGATCACTGCGCTCACCACATCCGGGTTGGCATTGGCCGAGACGATCAGCAGGTCGACTTCTTTCTCGGTGTCCACCGGGTTGCTGTTGACCCAGGCGCCGATCATCAGCTTCAAGCCATGCTTGCGCGCCAGATCTGGCAGGGCTTCCAGGCCGGTCATGGAATAGGTGCGGATGCATTCGAAGCTTTTGGACAGCAGCGCGAGGTCGGCATCCATGCGCTCGGGGCGCAAGTTGAATGGCACGTCAAACGGCGATTGATCCTTGTCGAACGGGGTATAGGAGGCGCATTGCAGCTTGTGCGTCGCACTGGCGACGTCCGGCAGGATCACCGGTTTGCCGAGGCCGTACCAGAAGCCGCCAAGGGCAAACAGCCCGAGCAGGCAAGCGAATAGATAAGCAGCAAAAGGGAAGCGAGAGGTCGCGGACATGGTCAGGCCGTGTGGGAGCAAAGCGGCGCATGTTACCTGCATTTGCCGCGTGCTTGGTGGCCTGCATGATTTTGACATGCAAAGTTCGAGCGGGTTGGCAGGGGTGTTTGTTGCGCTGAAGATTAATGGCTTTCTGATGTCGTTTCTCGATGCCTTGAGGTCGCTGGCAGAGCAGGTCGCCATGAGCGTCAGGTTGATTATCGCAAGTGTCAGTACTCCGCTGATGTTCGAACGAGTTTGCGGTGGGCGTGATGGGGGCGCTGTGCACCATAACAATACGTTTAAGCGACTCGGCATCCGTCGAGCGCAGCACTTTCGGGGAAGTAACGATGAAGATGCGACGACTCTTGGGCGCAGGTGCCGATCAGTTCGACCGTGGCAAGCGCCGCCGGCAAGGACGTGACGCTTGGTTATGTCGATGGCTGGTCGGACAGTGTCGCCACGACCAACGTGGCGGCTGAAGTGATCCGGCAGAAACTCGGTTATGACGTGAAGCTGCAAGCCGTCGCTACCGGGATCATGTGGCAGGGCGTGGCCACCGGTAAACTCGACGCCATGCTGTCAGCCTGGCTGCCGGTGACTCATGGTGAGTACTGGGCGAAGAACAAGGATCAGGTTGTCGACTACGGCCCGAACTTCAAGGACGCGAAAATCGGCCTGATCGTGCCGGAGTACGTCAAGGCCAAGTCCATCGAGGACCTCAAGACCGATGACACCTTCAAGAACCGCATTGTCGGCATCGACGCCGGTTCAGGCGTGATGCTCAAGACCGATCAGGCGATCAAGGACTACGACCTGACAGGTTATCAACTCAAAGCCAGTTCTGGCGCCGGCATGATCGCCGAGCTGACCCGTGCCGAGAAGAAGAACGAATCCATCGCGGTCACCGGCTGGGTACCGCACTGGATGTTCGCCAAGTGGAAACTGCGCTTCCTCGAAGACCCGAAAGGCGTATACGGCGCGGCTGAAACCGTGAACAGCATCGGCAGCAAGGGCCTGGAAGCCAAGGCGCCGGAAGTGGCCAAGTTCCTGAAGAATTTCCAGTGGGAATCCAAGGATGAAATCGGTCAGGTGATGTTGGCGATTCAGGATGGTGCCAAACCTGAAGCCGCGGCGAAGGATTGGATCGCCAAACACCCTGAGCGTGTGGCTGACTGGACCAAATAACAGGCACCTCGCTTTAAATTGTGGGAGCGGGCTTGCTCGCGAAAGCGGTGTAACAGTCAACAATAATGTTGAATGTTATGGCCTCTTCGCGAGCAAGCCCGCTCCCACACTTGTGTATGGCGTACTGAAATTTGGCGAAAACCCCCATGGGGTTCTAAGACTAAGGTCGTCTGGAACCTGCCCCGCAGCCGCATAGAGTGGATACCGTTCCAACTAAATCTGTGCTGCGAGGATAAAAACAATG
>LNAP01001891.1_pt1 | contig 21612 bp, 27 predicted proteins | sample 602601 | NCBI WGS metagenome assembly LNAP01 (sample SAMN02440304, study PRJNA202911) | soil metagenome | biome: Subtropical and temperate rainforests or woodlands; isolation source: soil samples (1 kg each in a 20% v/v slurry with milli Q water) were... ...
GATCTCTACTTATGTTGCTGGGTATTTTAGTAGTTTATTCCCATGTCCAGACTACCGATATAAGAATATTATATAATACTAATTTTAGTTTTTATAGACAGCTTATTCTATGATTTTCTTTTTTTTTCGCTTTTTGCGTTAAAGTCCCTTTATTCCCCTTCCACATATGGTTGCCAGAGGCTCATGTTGAAGCCCCAACAGTAGGTTCTGTAATTTTAGCCGGTGTTTTATTAAAGTTGGGAACTTACGGGTTGTTAAGGTTTGTAATTCCATTATTTTGTGACGCCACTTATTACTTCTTACCTCTTGTTTATACGCTTTGTATTTTAGGTATTTTGTATACTTGTTGTAGTACTATTAGGCAGGTTGATTTAAAAAAAATTATTGCTTATGCGTCGGTTAGTCATATGAGTTTTGTCATATTAGGTTTGTTTACTTCTAATATTCAAGGCATAGGCGGTAGTATTTTTTTAATGCTTAGTCACGGAATAGTTTCTAGCGGGCTATTTTTTTGTATTGGTTGTATTTATGATCGATACAAGACTCGGATTTTAAGATATTACAGTGGGTTGGTAACTACAATGCCTGTTTTTAGCCTTTGTTTGTTTGTTTTAATATTAGCAAATATTAGTTTCCCGGGTACTAGTAGCTTTATAGGCGAATTTTTGATCTTAGTAGGTTTGTTTGAAAATAATCATTTCGCTGCTTTGTTAGCAGCTTTTAGTATTATCCTTACGGCTGTTTATTCAATTTGACTATATAATCGTATAATTTTTAATAAGCTTCAATCAACTTACTATACAAGGTTTTCAGATTTTTCAAAAAAAGAATTTATTATAGGTTTTGCATTTTGTTTTATTACCATTCTATTTGGGTTGAAAGGATCCTATATTATTTCCTTATTAGAAGGCCCTCTATATGTTTACTTGATGTTTAAATAAATATTATGAACGAGATTATTTTTCTATTAAAAAAATCCTTTAACAAAAAATTTTTAGTTTTAACGAATTTCGATTTTGGGTTGTTTACAAATGATTTAAATTTTTTTCAGTTTGAGTTATACTTTTTATCTTCGATAATTGTTCTGTTGGTTTTTTTTGTTATTTTATCCAACAAAAAAAACCATCTATCTTATTATTTGAGCGTTTCCAACATTTTTTTAAATGTAATCCCATTTGTTATAATTTTGCTAATTATTATTGTTAACGGTAACACAACCGACCCATTTTATCTGTTTTCGGGTTTTTATTTTAATGATTTAGCAACAAGTTTTTTCAAAAATTTATTACTTTTAACTTTTTTTATTTTTTTATTTTCTCTAAAGAGTTATGTTTTATATTTTAAAAATTATGACTTCGAGTTTTTACTGGTTTTGTTAATATCCTTATTCAGTAGCATATTGATTTTAAATTCTAATGACTTGATCAGTTTATTTTTTATAATTGAGTTACAGAGTTTAACATTTTATATATTAGTTTCTTCTAAGCAAACATCTTCCTTTTCTACCGAAAGTGGATTAAAGTACTTTATTTTAGGGTGTTTTTCTTCTGGTATCATATTGTTTGGTATTTCACTAATTTATGGTTTTACGGGTTTATTGTCATATGATGATTTGAGTTTATTTTTGAACTCTGCTGTTTTATCAATTAATCGACCAAACACTATTTTAGGGTTTCCTTTTGTTGGTTTTATAGTAGGCTTGTTGTTAGTGACAGTAGGTTTTTTGTTTAAATTGGGTTCAGTTCCTTTTCATATGTGGATGCCTGACGTTTATGAAGGTTGTCCGATGATAGTTACAGCATATCTGTCAACAGTACCAAAAATTTCTCTGATATTTATTGTTTTTAAATTGTACTATTTTGTTTTCTCCCAAGTATTTGTATTTTACGAAATCTTGTTTGTTGTTACTTCGATACTTTCAATTCTGCTTGGTTCTGTTGCTGCTATTTATCAAATTAAGCTAAAAAGGCTTTTAACTTATAGTATGATTACAAATACAGGATACCTTCTTTTAGCTATTTCCTTGGGGGATGTTTCCGGTATATATGTGACTTTATTTTACTTGATTTCTTATATTTTTATAATGTTGGGTTTATTCTCCTGTTTTTTAATACTTAGGGATCGTACAAATAATCTTTTGGTTAAGCGTATAAATATGTTAGCAAATCTTTTTGAAATGAACCCTTTCCTTGCTTTTAGTATTTTTATACTGTTGTTTTCAATTGCAGGTATTCCACCATTACTTGGTTTTTACGGTAAGTTTTTTTTATTTTTATTTTCATTAAAATTTGGTATGTATTGGTTAGCCTTGATTTTCGTTATTTTTAGTGTTATTAGTGTTTTTTATTACATAAGGTTAGTTAAACTTATGTATTTTAATAGGGGCTCAGGTTGAATCTTTTTACAAGAAATACCTTTTGTAAATTCTTTACTGATATCATTTATAACTATTTTAAATTGCATTTTTTTTTTAAATCCGAGCATTTTATTTAAAGTTATTCACAATTTTAGTTTTTATTTTTATATATAAATTTAAGATGTTGAATCGAATTAGTATTACAGTTAACCAATTAATAGCATCCGACCTTTTTTTAGGTTATCATATTGCAAATTGAAATCCAAAAATGAATTTTTTTTTAATCGGAAAGTATAGAAATACTAATATTTTTAATATTAATTATACTTACTCATTTAGCAAAAAATTCGGTTTATTTTTATCAGATTTATTTACTAAAAAGGGTTATTTATGGCTCGTTAATGAAAACTTTTCTTTATTTAAAATGAGTCCAGAATTTTCTAAAATTTTAACTTCTTTCCCAGAGATTTATTTTTTTAATGAGAAGTGGTGTAAGGGGATGTTATCTAATTATAAGCACGTTTCACTTGTCAAACCGAATAAGTTTCCCCATAGCATTTTTACACCTAATATGCAAAATAATCATTTTGTAATAAATGAGAGTTTTTTAATTAGTATACCTTCTTGATCCATAGCGGATTCTTTAGATAACCCTTTAAATGTTTTCTTCCCACTACCTGGTAACTCCAAGAGTCTGAAATCCGTATATTTTTTTTATATGTTTATAGCTAAAACATTATTGAGTGCTCGTTATATCGCTTCTTCTTCTTTTCTTTTTAGTTCACTTAAGTCTAAAAGATCTTCTGTTTATACTAAACCGTTAGTTAATATTTTCCTTAAAAACTATTTTAATTCTGCAACTAAAAGCTTTTTAGTCGAAAATGTTACTTTTCTTTTCCGAATTTTAGATTTTTTTCGTAAAGGCTTTAGTTTCGTTAATCGTAAGAAGTTGGGTTTAAAAAAAAAACTATGTATTTTAAGATGAAAACTACCCTTGTTGTTTAATTCTATTTTTTTCAAAAAAGTTTTATACTTGTCTTTATTTGATATAATAAAAAGAAAAAAAACTATCTTATTCAAGCCATCCCCGGTTATTAAAACGGCACTCGTCTCGCTGATTCTGACGCTCTAGAGCGCTCTCCCGACGCGCAGTGGATATAGCTTAATCGGCAAAGTGGCAATTTGTGAAGTTGCAAATACGGGTTCGAGTCCCGTTATTCACCTCACCGTTTGGCGGAATTGGTAGACGCGATGGGCTTAAAACCTATTTCCATAAGGAGTATTGGTTCGATTCCAATAACGGTCACGTTACTTATAGTAAAGTTTAGACAGTCTAAACTTTTTTTTGTATCTTTTTATAATTTTGATATTAACGATCAGTGGTGATTGGGCATTTACAATTAATTTTATGTCTTCTTTTTTTATGCTGTTTTTTAATGTCAAAGAGTTAGACTTTTTTTTTTTAGAAACACACAGCCCAATAAAATTTGAGATTTTTACCTCGTCTTCTTTTAAAAGTAAGTATTTGACATACAAAACTGACCCCACTTTTATTTTCTCATTATATAGTTTATTGTTATTTTTATTCAGTATTTTTGTGTTTAGCATTATATTATAATTTTTGTATTTTGCTTGTTTGTTAGATTTCCAGTCGCTCTTAGAAAAATCTTTTTAAATTTTTCAGACAGAGAACAACCTTTCGTAATCGCAAGTATGTATGAATCTATATCCAATATTAACGCTGATGTTTCTTGATTATATGCGCCTATAGGTTTGCTTATCCTCTCTCTTGTTAGTAGAATGTTATAGCTATTGTTATTTGTTTTTGTTCTTGATTTTTTTTTTAGCCTAATACTATACATATTATTTCTGTATCTTTTGCTTATCAGCATATAACCATGGTTCGCTGTTGTTATAGAAAAATATAATGAAAAATTTAGAAATTATTTTACAAAGCTCTAAGATGATAGGTTCAGGTTCAGCTACTTCAGGTTTAATAGGTGCAGGTGCAGGAGTTGGTATAGTTTTCGGTTGCTTAATCTTGGCTTTTTCCAGAAACCCAAACTTACAAAAAGAGTTGTTCAGTTATGCTTTAATTGGTTTTGCGCTAACAGAAGCTATAGGTTTATTAGCTCTTGTTATGGCATTTTTAATCTTATTTATATAGATTAGTTCAGTTTATGTGAGGGTATCCAAGTTCGGTTAAAGGGAAAAGGCTGTAAACCTTTTGCTACAATGCTTCACAGGTTCGAATCCTGTCCCTACCATTTTTCTAATTTTAATACTGCTTGTAATAAATGCGTTTTATAAAAAAATACCCCTTATTGAATATAGTAAATAGTTTTCTCATCGATTATCCCGCTCCCCCAAATATAAGCTATTTGTGAAATTTTGGAGCATTGGCTGCTTTTTGTCTTGCCATTCAAATCGTTACAGGCATATTTTTGGCTATGTTTTATGTTCCAAATATAGAAAGCGCTTTTTCTAGCGTCCAGTATATTATGAGGGATGTGAATTACGGCTGATTAATCAGGTATATTCACGCTAACGGTGCTTCTTTTTTTTTTATATGTGTTTACATACATGTTTTTAGGGGTTTATATTACAATTCTTATATTACACCTAGAGAACTGTTGTGGAATTTAGGCGTGACAATTTTAATTGTTATGATTTTAACTGCTTTTTTGGGCTACGTTTTACCTTGAGGCCAAATGAGTTTTTGAGCAGCTACTGTTATTACAAGTCTTTTTTCAGCTATTCCCGTTGTTGGAGAATACATAGTTATATGATTGTGGGGTGGTTTTTCGGTCGACAATGCCACACTGAATCGTTTTTTTAGTTTACATTATTTGTTACCTTTTGTTATAGCTTTATTATCCTTGATCCACGTTGCTGTTCTACATGAAAGTGGTTCAAGTAATCCGTTGAATATTGCCTTGTCTGTAGCGAACAAGGTCCCATTCCACCCTTATTTTATATTTAAAGATTTATTAGGTATCATTTTCTTTTTGATTGTTTTTTGTTATGCCGTATTTTTTAAGCCTGACAGCATTATAGATCCTATAAATAATGTTCCAGCAAACCCCCTTGTTACCCCAACACATATTGTTCCAGAATGGTACTTTCTTCCATTTTATGCTATACTGAGATCCATTCCAAATAAACTGGGTGGTGTTATAACCCTAGGTTTAGCTTTAATTGTTTTGTTTCTGCTTCCTTTTATTACCAATAACGTCTTTAAGGGTTCTTTTTTTGAAATATCCAAAACAGTATTATTCTGATCTTTCCTTTCTGTTTGCGTACTTTTAGGTTGAATAGGCTTTAAGCCTATTGAAGATCCTTACTTAATGTTAGGACAGATGCTCACACTCCTTTACTTTTTTTACTTTTTTAGCTTAGCTGTTATAGTCCCCGCTTTACAGGCTTATACCTTTAAAAACGTATTCACAAAATAAAATGACAAGCTTTAGTATTTTTTTTTTATTATTTTTTTCCTTTATCATGTTTTTTCTTGGAATTTTGGGAATTTTTATAACTAGGAAAAATATTATTATAATTTTAGTCTCGATTGAGCTGATGTTGCTTGCCGTAAACTTTAATTTTGCTATATTTTCTGTGCTTCTGGAAGACATGTTCGGGCAAGTCTTTATTCTATACACACTAACTTTGGCTGGTGCTGAAGCTGCAATAGGTCTAGCCATTTTGATTATTTTTTATAGAATACGTGGTATTATTAGTGTTAATTTTGTCACATCTTTAAAGGGGTAGCCGCTCTCGAACAAGAAAATATCAAATTAAAAAGGAAAATCCGCAGTTGAGTTAATAATGGCCTTTACTTAATTATATGGCGTAAAAGCAACTGCAATTTACAGAATTATGTATTACTGTTTTCGTATTCTTTTTAAAGATTATATTATATAGCATCGAATTAATGAAAAAGTATCAATTTTTAAAGTCTAATTTGTTACAAAACCAAAATATAAATGAACTGTTTTTACAGTACTTAAAAAATGACAGCAATATAGGTGTTATAAAAAGTATTATAGATGGTGTTGTTATTATAGAAGGTCTTTCCAGTGTTAAGGCTGGAGAAATGCTTCAATTCTCAAACGATATCCAAGGAATGGCTCTTAATCTCAATTCTGAAACAGTATCCGCCGTTTTATTTGGTGATGAAACAAAAATAAAACCTGGTGAATATGTCGAAGGTACTGGAAATATTATAAGTGTACCTGTTGGCATGAGTTTATTGGGTAGAGTTGTAAACGCTCTAGGTCAGCCTATAGATAATAAAGGTGACTTTCCCGGTTCTGAATTAAAGCAAGTTGAGGTTAAAGCTCCTGGTATTATCACAAGACAATCTGTTAACGAACCTATGATTACTGGTGTTAAAGCTATTGATTGTCTAGTTCCGGTTGGTAGAGGTCAAAGAGAGTTGGTTATTGGTGATAGACAAACTGGAAAAACTTCGATCTGTTTAGATGCTGTATTAAATCAAAAATACGAAAACACAAAAAATAAGAAAAATGCTTTATATTGTATATATACAGCAATAGGTCAAAAAAGATCTTCAATAAGTAAACTCGTTACTTTACTTGAAAAGACTAATTCATTAGAATATAGCATTATTGTTGCTGCTACAGCTTCAGAAGCTGCTCCTCTTCAATACCTTGCTCCTTATACAGGTTGTGTTATAGGGGAGTATTTTAGAGATAATGGTAAACACGCCTTAATAATCTATGACGATTTAAGTAAACAAGCTGTTGCTTATCGTCAAATGTCCTTATTATTAAGAAGGCCTCCTGGTAGAGAAGCTTATCCTGGTGATATTTTCTATCTTCACTCAAGGCTTTTAGAAAGAGCTGCTAAGTTAAATAAAAATTTTGGTGGCGGTTCTCTAACAGCTTTACCTGTTGTTGAAACTCAAGCTGGTGATGTCTCTGCTTACATTCCAACCAATGTTATTTCAATTACCGATGGTCAGATTTTCCTAGAAACTAATCTTTTTTATAATGGTATTAGACCTGCCGTAAATGTTGGTCTATCCGTCAGCCGTGTCGGTTCTGCAGCTCAAATATTAGCTATAAAAAAACTTGCAGGTTCATTGAAATTGGAATTAGCTCAATATAGAGAAGCGTTAAGTTTTGCTCAATTTGGTAGTGATTTAGATGAAACAACAAAAAATTTATTATCGAGAGGTAATATGTTAACTGAATTATTAAATCAAAACAGATTTACACCTATTCCTATTGAAAATCAATTTGTTTTAATGTTCTCAGGTATAAAGGGTTTTCTTACGAACGTCAATAATAAACTAATTAGATCTTACGAAAATGAACTTTTTGCTAGAATCTCTAACTACTTCTTATTTAATACTAATGTTATTTTATTATCTAATAACGAATACTATAAAAAAAAGAATAATAATAACGTAGTAGCGTTTTTTATTAGCTACTTTAAATTCATTACTACAAATATCTTCGGTTTTTCGACTAGATAGTCTTCAAATACATTTTTTTAAATAATGATAAGCTTAACGATTTACTTTATACTTTTATCTTTATATTTAATATTGAATGTAATACTAACGGTTGCATTTTTAACTCTTTTTGAACGTAAAGTTTTGGCTAGTATACAAAAGCGGAAAGGTCCAAATTGAACGGGGTTTCTTGGAATCTTACAGCCGTTGGCGGATGCACTAAAGCTTATATTAAAGGAGAATCCTGTACCGCAGAACGCCTCTTCAGTACTTTTTTTTGGCGGGCCCTTTATTTTGCTAATATTAAGTTTGAGTGCCTGGTTCGTCATACCCTTTAACAACGAGGTTGTTGTTGCTGATATAAATATTGGTATCTTATACGTCTTTATGGTTTCATCTTTAAATACATTGAACATAATAGTCGCTGGTTGGTCTAGTAATTCCAGATACGCTTTTCTCGGAGCCTTACGTTCCATTGCCCAGGTCATAGCCTATGAGGTGGTTATCGGAATAATCATTATAAATATTATTGTCTTGAGCGGCTCTTTAAATTTTCTCAAGATAGTGTGAGCGCAGAAGGATCTTTGGTATGCTTTTGTGCTTTGGGCACAGTTTTTTTTATTTTTCATCGCTATGTTGGCCGAGACAAATAGGCATCCTTTTGATTTAGCTGAAGCAGAATCCGAGTTAGTTTCTGGCTACAATGTTGAACACAGTAGTGTCCTTTTTGCCCTTTTTTTCTTATCCGAATATGCAAATATAATTTTGCTTTGCCATGTGGCTACTATACTCTTTTTAGGTGGTTGAACAATGCCTGATTTATATTTCTTTATTAAGTTTTTTTCAGCGGAGTCGTACTCTAGCATTGATGAGTTTTTTTATAACCTACGCTATAATTTTTATTATCTAACTTGGATTTACCATTCCCTAGTCTATATCTTAAAAGTCTACTTATACTTATTTGCTTTTATATGAGTTAGAGCAACTCTTCCGCGATATAGGTATGATCAATTGATGAGGCTTGGTTGAAAAGTCTTTGTTCCCGTTACGATAGGCTTGGTTTTCATAAGTATATCGCTAACACTTTTTTTTGATGGGTTTCCTTCAGAGGGTGGTTATATTAACCACTTTTTTTCTTCAGATAATTTTATATAATCCCTACTAATTTAAATACAGTGGGGTAGTTTAAGGGTAAAATGTTATCCTCCAAAGTTAAAGATATAGGTTCGAGTCCTTTCCCCCCTGTCTATTTTTACTGTACAACAAAATCATGCGAATCAACTTTAATTTCCAGTACGACAAATTGCATCTAAAAGAAATTACTATTTTAATACCCAAGTACCACGCAAATATGGTCTCATTTTTAACACCTATTTTAGGTTTATACGGTATAAATGTTAAAGAGTTTATTAACGATTTTGATATAAAAACTAAGTTTATTAATTTTGACGTCGTTATACCGGTAACCGTAAGAATTTCTAAAATAAAAACTTTCGAGATAATTCTAAAAACTCCTTATGTAACCTCTCTTCTGTCAAATTTGCCCGAATTTTCGCTTAATAAACCGAACATTGATTTGCTTTCTGTCTATAAGATTTCTCTAATTAAGTCATTATTTAACATGCACCTTACGCAGGCTTTTCATAAAAGAACTTACCTGGCATTAAGAAAATACCTTTCCTTAATTGTTAAGGTAAATTTTCAACTTTCTATTGCGAAACCTCGGGTTAATTCTACGCCTCACAACTATAGTAGATTATTTTTTCTAAAGAATAGTATTCATTTGTGTTTTGAAGTTAAGAATCTAATAAAAAATAGGTTTGGTTTTTTCGTATTATTTAATAATGCTTCGGCCACCGCAGTGAATTATTTGAGATTGGCTTTGGAAACTCAAAATATGTCCATTGTTAGAATAAAACCTAAATTGCTTACGTCTTTGCTAGGTCAAAAATATTTCTACGGCAACGGGTTTTATATTTCATCGACTAACTTAAATTATTGTTTTACTCTGTTTAAGGAGGTTAGTTCAAAAAAATTTTATAGTAACTTTTTCCCTTGTTATTTTAGAATACAAAACAATCTTATCCACCAGACTTTTTTCAAGTCTTTTTTAGGCTTCTTTAGCTTTATTATAAAAGACTCAAATTTTTACCTTATAAAAACTATGCATATAGCGTGGTTAAAATCCACCAAAACTCTTAGTTTCTTAAATAAAAAATTGTTATTTGCACTAAAATATAATGCCAACATATCACCAAGTATTCCGTAATCCTAGAAGAAGAAAAATCCATACTAATAATGTAAAGGCATTAGAGGGCTGCCCTCAAAAAAAGGGGGTTTGTGTTAAGCTACGTATTGTTAAACCTAAAAAACCGAATTCTGCCCAAAGAAAGGTAGCTAAGTTAAGATTATCTACAAGAAGGATGATTATTGCTTATATTCCTGGACAGGGTCATAATTTGCAAGAATACTCTTCTGTTTTAGTTTCTGGTGGAAGAGCGCCTGATCTACCGGGTGTTCGTTACACGTTAATAAAGGGTAAGTACGATTTTAGCTGGAAGGAGAGTTTTGATAGAAAAAAAAAGTTATCTAAATATGGCTATTCGACTAAGAAGAAATTTTAAACGTTTTTATTTTAAAAAACTTTTAAGGTCAAGGATTAGAAATTACAATAATTTTTTAAGATTATTGCATAGAAAAAAAAATAATAAAAAAATTGTCGTCTCTAAGAAACGTAACATTAGGATTAGGCGCAAGTTTAAGAAAATGCGAAGGGTGCGTAGATTACGATTTACAAAAGTAAAAAAGCTATTGTTTATTAAAAAACTGTATGCGCGGGGTTATAAAAGGCGCTATTTACTCGCTTATATACGTCGTCGTATGGAATCCCTCAGGGTTAAGAAGTTTTTGTCGAGGTACCGTTGACGTCATAAAAAAAAATTGTGAAAAAAAAAATATAGAAGAAATTTTAAACGTTTTTATTCCCGTCATCTTAAGAAGTTTTCTGGATATAGAACACGCCACTTCAGGCTTGCGGCCAATTTTTATAAGAAATATGGCTTGTATTTCTTTGTAAAAAGTGTTATGAAGTTTAATAGATTAAAATACTTTCTAGCAAAATACGGTAAGACTTATAATGACAAAAAAAAAAAAAAGAAAATCGTAAGAAAGGTCGAGAAAGATAGGGTTGAAAAATTAGCGCTTACAGCTCTCTTTTGTTACAACCTTATTTCACGTGGTAAAAAAAAATTAGCCTTGAATATTTTTACGGGTCTTTTTACCTTGTTGAAATTTAAGTATAAAAAAGGTTTTATAGATACATATATACAGTGTTTGGAGAAGATTAGGCCCTTGATTTATTACAGATTAATGTATATAGGCGGTAAAAAATACCGTATTCCGGTTTTAATGCCTATCTCTAAAAGTTATTCGACAAGTATCAGATGGATTATAAACAATTCGTCTAACGGAAACTGTACCATTTCTTTGTTCAATGATATAAATAGTTCGGTAAAAAATGAAGGTGCATTAATAAAGCACAGAAAAGAACATCACGCCTCTTCTTTTGAAAACAAAAGTTATATTAGGTTTTTGAAGTTTTTGAAGTCAGGATTTTAAATTTAATATGTCAGTTCTAATTTGAAAAAAGAAGTCTATAAAAAATTTAACATTTGGATTGAAAAGAATATCTGGTAGAAACAATCAAGGAAGAATTACAAGATATCACAGAGGAGGTGGCACTAAGAAAATGCTTCGTCTAATAGATTATAAAAGGTACATTTGGAATATATTTGGCTTCGTGCATAGGATCGAGTACGATCCTAAAAGAAATTCTTTGATTGCTTTGATAGTGTACTCCAACGGCATTATGTCCTACATTTTATCACCCGAAAACCTTTTTGTCGGGGATTGTGTCTTTGCGAAGGAGAACGTTGTGCTTAGAGTAGGTAATTCTACTTATCTTGACCAAATTCCTATTGGCTTGAGAATAAACTCAGTCGAGCTCGTAGCAAATCGAGGGGCTCAGTTTATACGCGCGGCGGGTTCTTACGCTACTATAGTTAGTAAATTTGAAAAGAGTGTTATTTTAAAGTTAAAGTCGGGCGAACTTCGCAAATTTCATTCTAACTGTATTGCGACTATTGGTTCAGTTTCTAATTTTCAATATATATATAGAAACTTTAGAAAGGCTGGCTTTTACAGGATGAAGGGTTGATTACCGGTTGTTAGAGGTGTGGCTATGAATCCGGTTGACCACCCGCATGGTGGAGGTCAAGGTAAAACTTCAGGCGGCCGCCCCTCTGTTACACCTTACGGCGTCATAACGAAAGGAAAACCGACACGTAAGAATAAGTCATCATTTATTGTTAAGAGGAGAAAAGGTTAATTAATGAGGTCAGTTTGAAAGGGTTTTTATTTGAAAAATAACGCTAGTTTGCATAAATCTTCTACTGTTTTAAATACAATGCTAAAAAAGAAATTCAGCGTCCACGACGGAAAATCTGTTAAACACATTACGGTTGAGCGTTCGATGGTAGGTTTAAAGATAGGTGAGTTTGTTTTTACAAGAAAAATGGGTGTTTTGCACAAAAAAAAGGTTTTAAAGAAAAAAGGAAAGGGTAAAAAATAATGGGTCATGTAATCAACCCTATTTCATATAGACTGTATAATATAAGGTATTGAAACAACAACTGGTTTAATTTTAACACTTTAAACTATTCTTACATTATAAACCAAGATATCATTATTCAAAAGTTTTTTAAAAAACTTTTTTCTTACCATTTCGATTCTACTAGCGTCGGCGTAATTTTTGTAAATTTAAAAATTATCCGTTCTTTCAAAAACGTATCCCTTTATATCTATATACACGATAGTTTTTTAGATTTGCTATTTTTCAATTTGAAAAAAAATGTTCGCTTTGTAATAATCAGAAAGTTGCTTAGTCGTAAGTTTTATAAAAAGTATAGGGGAATTTTAAGGCGTTATAAGCAAAAGCCACGAGCTAGATTGTTTCGCCTTTTAAAAAAGAGGGTAATACTGAAGTATTCGCGTAAATTGTTTTTTTTGTTTATAAAAAATAAGATTCTTAAGGCTTATTGGAGCAATTTCAAATCACTATGTTCTCTATATTTAAAAAGATTTAGCAATACGGATAGTTATTTTGATATATTTATTATAGGGTTATCGAAAATGAATGTTAATGCAAACATAATCGGAGAGTTTTTTTTTATACGTTTAACGCAATTCTATACCATTTGGGAAGTTCTAAAAAATATTAATTTTTTGTTTAAATCTCTTTTAAGAAAGAAAAGAATTGTCAAGGGTTATAAAATAACGTGTTCTGGGCGGTTTTCTCGTAAACAAAGGGCTACTTATAGTTGAAAAACTTTCGGTAGTTTAGCATTTAGTACAGTTAAATCGAAATTGGACTATAGTTACAGAACTATAGCCTTAAAATACAGCTCATGTACAATTAAAGTTTGGGTTCGTCTTGGGCGGAAAAAAACCAATTTAGCGGATTTTGTTATTTAATAAAAAAAGATGAAGTTTAAGAAATATTTCAAGATAAAGTATAAAAACAATAATGTTTTTGAACACGATAAAATACATTTTGGTGACTTTGGTTTAAAATCATTGGGGAATTGTAACCTCACATCTGAGCAACTTTCGTCAGCTATAAAATCAATAAAGCGAATTATTAAAAAGAAAAACTTTTTGATAATAAAAGCAACGCCTTTTTGAATGGTGACCCATAAACCAAGAGACGTCCGTATGGGGCGTGGAAAAGGTAGCCCAACGTTGAAGGTCTATCCATTAAGAGCGGGTAAGGTCATTTTTGAATTCAAAAATGTAGAAGAGGGTTTAGTTCTAAAGGCCTTAAGGTCATCTTCTATCAGATTGCCCGTCCAAACTATAATTGTAAAAAAATATGATAAACGTACAGACTGTATTAAAGGTAGCTGATAATTCCGGTGCAGTATTTGTTAGCTGTATAAGATTATTAAATTCATCTTCTCGAATTGGAGCCGGGGTGGGTGATGTTATAACTGTAGTCGTAAAAAAAAGCATTATAAAAAAAAATATAAAAAAAAGTAAAGAGGTTAAGAAAGGTCAGGTCTGTTCTGCAATAGTTCTAAGAACTGTTAAAGGCATTAAAAGGTGGGGCAACTTTTTTTTAAGATCGGGTACAAATTCCGCAGCTCTTTTAAACAAATACTCATTACCTTTAGGTTCCAGACTTTTAGGTCCAGTTTTTAGAGAAATTAGAGTAAATTTAAAACACTCTAAAATAATTTCTATAGCGCAAGTTACACTTTAATGAAATCTAATAACTACAGTTTTACCTTAAAAAACCATCTAATTTCTAAAACAAATATATTCAATCAAAGTTTGTCAAACCCGAACCACTTTAATATCAAATTGACTTCAGTTTTTAACACTTTTAAGAACGAAAAAAATTTAAAACTTATACGAATTTATTTGCTTATTTTTTACATAGGCAATCAAAGACCTTTCATAAAAAGAGTACAGTTCAATTATATAAAAAAAAAAGTTCTTAAACGGTTTTTTATCTCCCTTAGTTTAAGTAAACAAAACCGCTATAACTTCCTTTTCTATATTTCAAATTTTTACAGCTATTTTTTTCATATTTACTACCAGAAAAATTTGAAATATAATTATCTGAAGAACCACTTTACATTTTACTTGGATAATATTCAATTTTTTTTCAAGAACTATAATAAGCATAACCAGAAGATTCAAATTAAAGTCATCGTTTTTTCAAAAAACTCCTTTTTCGTTAATAATTTGCTATTAAAATTTTTAAATAATATATTTTTTATAAAAACAAAAAACTAAACATGAGGTATTTATTGATAAAAAACAAGAAATTATACAATTTATTTTTCAAGTTGGAATTGAAAAGGTTACACTACAAAAGTGTATTTTTTAATCGAGCACTACCGAACTATATTAGGCAAAAAGCTTTTATTGAGATGGCGGGTATTGACAAAAACTCATCTTACGTTTCAATAAAGCAAAGGTGTTTTAACACAAACAATAGTAGATCTGTTGCAAACCATTTTAAGTTATCACGAATTAAATTAAGATTACTTATTTCAAATAACTTCGTAAATGGTGTTAAGAAGGTAAACAGGTAAAAAATGCATCTACTAAGTAATATGATATCAATAGTCAAAGTTGGTTGTAATGCAAGGCATATGCAAGTCGTAGTGCAAAATTCAAAATTATGCGTAAACGCATTGGGTATTTTATACAAACTAGGTTATATAAGAGGTTTTATTATTAAAAATAAAAAAAATGTTATAGTCTTATTGAAATATATAAATAATAAGCCTGTAATAAGGAGTATAGCGGTAGTTTCGACTCCCGGCAGAAGGACTTACCTTAAGTATAAAAAAATGAAAAACACTCTCGTAAGAAAAGACTCCGGCTATCTAATCCTGTCAACAAGCAGGGGTTTGATAACAGACGAAGAATCAAACATTTTTAATACGGGTGGTGAGGTATTACTAAAGGTAAGCTAAAAATGAGTGTGGCTAAATTAATTTTATTTAACGATAAAATACAATTTAAAACTAAGTCCATTTCAAATATTATTTTCTTTTATATTTGAAACCGAAGAAGGCTGCTATTGAAAATTTCCTGTAAACACCCCCTACTTTTAAATAACCGTAACATTATCACACTTAATAAGTTAAATTATTATAATTGTAATCTGTACATAAAAACAATGTCGATTATTTTGGAGAAGCTCCTGTATACAAGCTACAAAAACTTCTCTAAACTATACCTGATAGGTTTAGGCTTTAAAAATTTTATATTAGGTAACAATTTATATATACTAGTTGGAGACTGTAATTACATTGTATTCGAAATTCCCGCGAGCTTAAAAATTTATTGCAAAAAAAATCAAATTTATATTCTAGGCGAAAATTCAGTTGAAATGTTTAATTTTATGGCAAACATCAAACGTGTAAAAAAATCAAATTTTTATAAAGGAAAAGGGTTACTCCAATTTAAAAATTTTAAATTTACTAAGTTAAAGGTCGGGAAAAAGCAAAGGTTTATGTAAATATTATGAAAAACTTAAAGAATTATAATACATTTTTATCAAAAAACAACAACAAAAATATTTTTAGCTCACTAAAACCTGTACACGGTATAAACTTTAAGCAATTGCAAAAGATTAGCTTGTTAAACGGTTTGGATGGTTTCGGCCGCGTAAATAAAATTAATTTAGATTTTTTCTCCTTATTAAAAGCGCAAGCTGGCTTTTTTTATAGTATAGAAGAGAACAAGATATTTAATAACGTTAATAAAAAAAAAAAGATAAAAAATTATAAAGGAATGCGCCATATACTAAAGTTACCTGTTAGGGGACAGAGGACACACACTAACGCCAAAACACCCCGGAAAAATATAAAAAAAGAAATATAATTATGAAGATTTTGAAAATCCAATCTTTAAGAAATCGTAAAATATCAAAAAGAAAAAAATTACCATTAAGTAAACCGTTAGGTAAAGGCAGGTATTGAGGAGTCAGAAAAAACAAAAGGAGTTGACGCTATAAAAAATATAAAAAAAAGTATATTAGTTTTAGACAGAGATTAGTTTTATCAAAAAGAAATTTAAATAAAAAAAGATATTACCTGTTTTTTACCAAAAAGAGAAATAATATCTTTTTGACTATAACAGACATTTTAGGTAAAGTTATAATTTCCCAATCAGCCGGTTATTGCAAAATTACCACAAAGAAAAAGAAAAGATCACCAGATACTCTAAAGACTGTTGCTAGTTCTGTAGCAAAATCAGCTCGTTTAAAAAATATAAAGTATCTTTTTAAGTTTTTTATATCAAGAAGGCAAAACAAAAAAATTGCCAAAACAATATTTGAAAGTTTTAAAAAGGTTGGTTTATTTATACTTCAAGCAGTTATAATAAAAGCTACCCCTCACGGATTACCGATGAGAAAGAAAAAATTGAAAAGGTTGTAAGTTAAGTTTCATAAAATCACTTATTACTCGGATTGCCTTTACTCCAGTCGAACGTAGCTTAAGTATTTTAAGTTAATTTTGATCCATTCTTATAGGTGTTAAAAGTGTTTTTGGAACAGGTTCCGAGATTTGTAAAATAAAAAAACAAAGTTTTGAATATTATATGTATATAGTAGCTATTAGATAGTAACACCTATATCTAATAGTACTTTGTAGGAAGTTGGGGGAAAAAGAAAATGGTCTGCATTATAACCAAACTAATAAACTTTGTACAATACACAATCTGCAATTTATTATTTATATCGGCTTCTTTGAGTGACAAAGATAAAGAAGCCTTATTAGGAATTTGTATTTTTTTACCACTTTGTATTCTTAGCTGGTGGATCTTCAACCGTTGCGTTGTCCCTTCTCTTCAGAGAAGGGGGAAAGAGAGCAGACAGAAAGAGGAAGAAGACAGAAAGGCCTCGGAATCCGAACAAAAATCAGCAGAACTGGATGAAGAGGACTTGGAGAAATACAGGAGAGAAGAACCCGAGGTCACGAGTCAAGAATACTACGCTGACTTAATAGCTACTCAAGATGACTCTCTAGACCTTGTTACGTTTACTGTACTTCTATCTTTTTCTGTTTTTATTGTCATTCTGTCATATTTTGCTTTTAAAAACCTTCGAAACTGGTGAAGGTACAAATTATATAATTGAAAGTTAAAAAAAAAACATAAAGGAAAATAAATAATTCCTTTCAGAAAAAATGGGCCAATCACGAACTTAATAGCTATATGCCTCAGTTAGACAAACTCTCATTTGCAACTCAGTATTTCTGATTGACATTATTCTTCTTTGTACTGTACTTCTTGAGTGTCAACTTTTTTGTAATTTTGGTTTTTAAGAACCTCAAGTTGAGAAACATGATCTACAAGATATGGTACTTTTTCCTTTACAAATTCGATTACATTGAGTACAACAACATGAACAAATCGTTAACTAACGTGTGTTTTGGCTCTTTATATTTCATCATATATGCAAACTTTTTTCTATTTATGAGAAGCGCATCAATGGTTGAAAAAGCTGTCTCTGTATTAAACAAAAGCTTTCTATTACAAAATTCGCTAAACTCTATTTACAGTAGTCGTTTAAATAACATTCTGTTACAGACGCAAATCTCACCTTTAATAAAAGAAGTAAACGAAATAAACATAGATGAAATATAGCTTATTATTATTTTTTGTATTATTTGCAATAAACAATTTACTGCATTACATCAGCGAAAAGGTTATCATCGTCATATTTATACTATTTCTATTCTTTTTAATGAAATTTATGACCACGATCATAAATAACGAATTTAGATCAAAGATCGATTACATATTAAACGACATCAATACGTACATGAACGTGGTTTTTAATTTTTTGTACATAAATAAACTATTTTATTTAAACATAAGATCTTTTAGAAACAATTTTCTAGCCTTGACAGAAATAGTAAATCGAAAAATCAGCACGCTGAGAAAGTTTTTAGTTTTAAACAATAAGGTAAACACAATAAAGTATAGCTCAATTGAGTTATTTAAATAAAGAAGGGGTGCTTGCAAATGACTCTGGAATACGTCTATATTTTTATCTTTTTTTGAGCCGCCTTCTTTATATCCTGCCTACTGATATTTTTATCATATTTCCTAGTTTATCAGGAATCGGATATTGAAAAAAACTCCGCTTACGAGTGCGGATTTCAACCCTTTGAAGATACTAGAAATAAGTTTAATGTTCGTTACTATTTAATAGCAATATTGTTTATGATTTTTGATCTAGAAATAATGTACCTCTTTCCATGATCGATCTCAATCTCAACAAGTAGCTTTTTTGGTGTCTGATCAATATTTCTGTTTCTAATAATTTTAACAATAGGATTCGTTTACGAATGACAAAAGGGTGCATTGGAGTGAGACTAAAATGCTGAAAAAACACTATTATCTAAAACTCTTTTTAAACCTATATAGGAAATTCGTAAAATCTATAATATTGAAAAAAAAAGAAAGCAACAACATTTACGTTACAATCGAGTCAACAGGTTTATACGGAATAACAAAAAATCTTAAAAATAATTCACTTACACAGTTAAAACTACTTAACGACATATGCATAGTCGATTATCCGGAAAAAACTAATAGGTTCGAGTTAACTTACAACCTTTTGTCAATTAAGTATAACATAAGGGTTTTTCTCAAAACGTATACTCCAGCCTATATAGCATCATTATCACCAATTTTTAACAGTTCGAATTGAATCGAGAGGGAATGTTGGGACATGTTCGGTATCTTTTTTATTAATCATCCGGACCTGAGAAGAATATTAACCGATTACGGTTTCGAGGGATTTCCGCTCAGAAAGGATTTTCCATTAACCGGATACATAGAAATACGGTATGACGACGAGAAGGCCAACATCGTTTACGAACCTCTAGAGATGTCGCAAGAGTATAGACTTTTCAACTTTACAAGCCCATGAGAAAGAATCAAATAGTTTCACAATCAAATGTTTCAAAAAAAATAAAAAATTTCACAATGAATTTTGGTCCACAACACCCAGCCGCTCACGGCGTTTTAAGGCTAATCTTAGAACTGGACGGAGAGCTTGTGAGAAAGGCCGATCCTCACATAGGTTTGCTCCACAGAGGAACAGAGAAGCTGATCGAATACAAGACTTACATTCAAGCGTTGCCTTATTTCGACCGCTTGGACTATGTGTCAATGATGTCTCAGGAACACGCCTACTCCATCGCTGTAGAAAACCTTTTACACTGTAAAGTTCCGCTAAGGGCACAGTACATAAGAGTTATCTACAGTGAACTGACACGTATATTAAATCACATCTTGGCTGTAACGACTCACGCTATGGATGTCGGAGCATTGACACCATTTTTGTGGTTATTTGAAGAGCGGGAAAAGTTGATGGAATTTTACGAAAGAGTTTCCGGTGCCAGAATGCATGCAGCGTATATTCGACCAGGTGGCGTCTCTCAGGATTTACCAGCCGGTTTGTGAAACGACATCATGCAATTCGTGGAACAATTTTTTTGGCGCCTAGTCGAGGTAGAAGAATTATTAAACAATAACAGGATTTGAAAACAACGTCTGGTCGATATCGGAATAGTGACGGCCGAACAGGCACTTAGTCATGGTTTCAGCGGGGTAATGCTAAGGGGTTCAGGCTTAGCTTGAGATCTTAGAAAAACCAACCCTTACGAAATTTACGATAAGATCGATTTCAACATACCGATTGGAAAAACAGGAGATTGTTACGATCGTTACTTAATAAGGGTATACGAGATGTATGAGAGCTTGAATATAATAAAACAGTGTTTGAGGACTTTGCCTGCAGGCTTAATAAAGTCTGATGATAGAAAGATAACACCGCCTGAAAGGGCAGACATGAAGCACTCCATGGAATCTCTAATACACCACTTTAAGCTGTATAGCGAAGGTTTTAACGTCCAAGAAAACGAAACTTACGCCTGTGTGGAGGCACCAAAGGGTGAGTTCGGTGTATATTTAGTTTCGGATGGTTCCAACAAGCCTTATCGGTGCAAAATCAAAGCTCCGGGATTTCTGCATCTACAATCTTTAAATTCTATGTCAAAAGGGCATATGATAGCTGACGTTGTTACCATAATAGGTACACAAGATATTGTTTTCGGAGAAATAGATAGATAGATTAATTTGCCTTATGATATTCAACCCACTAGAACAATTTAGAATCTCAGTTTTACAAAAGCTCTTTTTCGGAAATATTGATATCTCGATTACCAACAACACAATTATACTTTCAGTAATATTAGTAGGGTTTGCGTTTTTGTTCTACGTAAATTATTCAAACAACACCTACATTCCAAGCAAGTGGCAATACGCTGTAGAAAACGTCTACATATTTGTTTTACAGCTATTTAAACAGCAGGTTAACAACATTGTAGCGCTAAAATATTTTCCTTTAGTGCTATTTGTGTTCTCTTTTATTTTGCTCGCTAACTTGATAGGACTTTTACCTTACGGTTTTACAATCACAGGACATATTATATTTACTTTTCAGATAGCATTCTCTCTATTTTTTGGTATCACACTGATAAATTTTTTTAATAACAAGTTTGCATTCTTTAACCTTTTTGTACCGAGCGGAGTTCCGAAACCGCTAGTACCTTTTCTGGTTATTATAGAAGTTGTCTCTTACCTAATAAGACCATTTAGTCTTTCTGTTCGGCTTTTTGCCAACATGCTAGCGGGCCACACACTGCTAAACATTTTGAGTGCATTCATTTTCAATGTTTTTAAAAAGTACGCCCTGATTTCATTTTTACCACTACTATTTATCATTTTTATCATAGTTTTAGAATTTTGTATCGCTATCGTCCAAGCCTACATATTTTCCATTCTTACCTGCATATACCTCAACGATATATACAACACCAGCCATTAGTATATTAGTACAAAAAAAGACAAGGAAATTTAAATCGGTAAACGCCGTAAAAATATTAAAAGAGTGGTTTATAATATGTTCGGAATCAAGTTATTAAATTAAACTGCAAAAATCCACTTCACCTTTCTAAAAACACACTAAATAGGTAATTTATTTTTTAATTGTATATATAGTGACTATTTTATCAGAAACCTCTTCAAAATTCAAAATTCCGCTTTGCGCAAATTTCTAAACGAGAAAATTTTTTCTAACGGTATACAAGACCTTTTCATGTTGAGTCGTGAATGAGCGAAG
>LNAP01001892.1_pt1 | contig 21607 bp, 23 predicted proteins | sample 602601 | NCBI WGS metagenome assembly LNAP01 (sample SAMN02440304, study PRJNA202911) | soil metagenome | biome: Subtropical and temperate rainforests or woodlands; isolation source: soil samples (1 kg each in a 20% v/v slurry with milli Q water) were... ...
GATGGAGGCAGTTCCCGCCGCGAACAGATAGGCCGTTCCGCCGCTGCCAGGTGAAGAAGCCTGGTACGCCCAGATGAAAGTTGTGCTGGATGCCGCAGCGAAAAACCCCGCCGTCAAGGACCAATTGAAGGCCCTGGCCATTGATGCGGAGAAAACGCTCATGGGGCCGATCTTCGAGTTCCGCAACAATGGCATCGCCGTCGGCAATGGTTGGACAACGGCGCCGAACGGCGGTCGCTTCGGCTACGACTACCTTACCCGAGCAGCCATCGCCCGTTCCAACATGTACGTGAACCGGCCTGAGGAAACCCGCTACTTCTATCTGGACGTGGACAGCGGGGACCAGCTTCTCAATGGGGCCAATCGCTACACGGTTACGTTCAAGGCGCTTCCACCCGTCAATGGCTTCTGGTCGCTGACCGTCTACAACGAGCACCACCTCTTCGAGCCGAACGCGCTGAATCGCTACTCGTTGGGTACCAAGAGCAAATCGCTCAAGCGCAACGCAGATGGCACGCTGACGCTGTATGTACAGGCCGACTCTCCCGGGCCGGACAAGGAATCCAATTGGATTCCTACCCCCAAGGGCAAGTTCTCGCTGTATCAGCGCAACTACTGGCCGAAACAGGAGATTCTTCAAGGCAAATGGACCCCGCCTGCGGTCGTCAAAGCCAACTGACGGTTGGCATCGAGACTGCATGAAACAGATCGCACGTATTAAAGGAAGGAGTACGCCAATGATTACGAAGCAATCCCTTGCCTTGGCCTGCCTGGCCCTTTCGCTCTTGGCGGGTTCGGCTGTCGCCCAGGATACCGTCAGCGTCACCAAGCAGAATTTCTCGCAGGCGATGACGGACTACGCGATGCAGAAGGAGTTCTCGCAAGGCGCCGACAATACCTGGAACCACCACCGCAAACCGATGCCGCTTGATGAACAGCCAGCACCGCTGATGAACCGGGACACCGTCTATTCCTTTGCCATTCTTGATGGTGGTGGAGACGTCGCAATCACCCTGCCGGAGAACGACGGGCGCTACATGTCGCTGCACGTGATGGAGCACAACCACGTGACTTATAAAGTGTTCTATGGTCCTGGCCGCTACGTCATTCCCGCCTCGAAGACCACCGAATTTTTCTACGCGAATGTGCGGATGCAGGTCAATGCCGCGGACCCGGCAGACGTGAAAAAAGTGAACGACTTCCAGGATCAGCTGAAAATCGAGTTTCTGAACGGCTACAAGCCGAAGTCGTTCAAGGTCACGAACTGGAACAAGGCGGAGTTCGAAAAGATCCACAAGGAATACGTGGCCGAAGCACAGAAACAGGGGGTCACGGGCACCATGGGAACGGTGGATCACCCCGTCTCCACGGAAGCGCGCAACCGCGGCGTGGCAATCGCCACCGGCTTGCTGCCCGACAAGGACGCCGTCTATCTGACCGCGATGCACAAGGTCGAAATGGGTAAGACCTACAAGGCGACCTTCGCCGTGCCCGAGATGAGCGACCCAAAGCTCGGCTTCTATTCCGTAACGGTCTATGGCGACGACCAGTACCTGAAGACCGACAAGGGCTCCACAATAAGCAACAGCGAAATCAAACTGAACTCGGACGGGAAAACGTTCGACATCTATTTCGTGCCGGAGAGCGAGTACGGCAAGGGCAAACACGCCAACGAACTGATCATTCCTACCGCACCTTTCTGGACGTGCACGCGCATCTACATGCCGGGCGCCTCCGTGGTTGAAGGTGCGTACAAACTGCCGAAACTTGAGAGTTGATCGTCGTCCCGCAGGAAGCCCGCGGCGCGCGATCGCGCGCCGCGGGTCGGACGTCATCTGGCCTTGTCTGCATGTACACACGAGCATGGTTTGTGACCGCGAACGACGACCGCGTTGTGGTCGGCGTTGAGCATTGCCCTAGACCATCATGGACACCACCCCCAAGCTGATTGGCCGCTTCGGCTCGAAAGGCGTCCCTCGTTGACGACTTCCCTCGCGACTGCGAGACGGCCGACATAAACTCGAAACTCAAACGGAGGCACGAACATGAAGCCACGAGTTACCGTTATCACCCTAGGCGTTGAAGATCTTGACGTGTCGTTGAGCTTCTACCGGGATGGGTTAGGCCTTTCTACCGATGGCATCGTAGGCACGGAATTCGAGCACGGCGCCGTTGTGTTTTTAGATTTGCAGCCCGGCCTGCGTTTGGCGCTCTGGCCGCGGAGGAGCATTTCTCACGACACAGGATTGACGACAATGCCGTTCAATCCGACCCAGATGACGCTTGGTCACAATGTCTCGTCGAAAGTCGAAGTTGACGCGGTCATGGCTCAGGCCGGTGCGGCAGGGGCAACGATCGTCAAGCCACCGCATGAAACGTTCTGGGGTGGTTACTCGGGGTACTTTCAGGACCCCGACGGACATCTGTGGGAAATTGTCTGGAATCCGCAGTGGTTAGAGTAGGTGTATCGCCTTACCGACGGCAAACATGTGCGTGCGGATGACATCATCATCCCGGCGGATATGGCGGTTGGAGACATCGCGGAATACCTTGATGATCTCCTTCATGAAGTATCCCGACCCGGGGACAGGATCGTGGCGCGGTAAGGGCCCGGCGCGTCAACGCTGATAGGCCTCGACGTCCGAGCGACTTTATTTCCTGTTTTCAGTTCACCAGTACCGGCTTGTCGCGATATCGGTCGGGAAAGGTCTTCGCCAGGTTCTCCACCTTGGGGATGTCGTTCACCATGATGTACATGCTGTACGGGTGGCGCACCAGATAGTCCTGGTGATAGCCCTCGGCCGGATAGAAGGCCTGCAACGGTTCGACCGTGGTGGCGAGCGTCTTCGGGTAGACGCCTGTCTGGTTCAGCTGCGCGATGTAGGCTTCGGCGACCTTGCGCTGGCTGTCGTCGGACGGGAAAACGGTCGAGCGGTACTGCGTGCCGCTATCCGGACCCTGGCGGTTCAGTTGCGTCGGATCATGCGCTACCGAGAAGTAGATTTGCAGCAGTTGGCCGTAGCTGATTTGCTTGGGGTCGTAGGTGATTTCCACGGCCTCGGCGTGGCCGGTTCGTCCGCTGCTTACGGCGTCGTAGTTGGCCATGCCGGCTTTGCCGCCGGCATAACCCGATACGGCGTTGGTCACGCCCTTCACGTGCTGGAACACGGCTTGCACGCCCCAGAAGCAGCCGCCGGCAATGACGGCCTTTTCCTGCAAGGCCGGATCTTTTGACGGGTCGACGGCGGGGGGCGGAATGATGAAGGCGGATTCGCGGGCTTGAGCGGCGCCCGCGGCCAACAGGCCGAAGGCGGCGGCCAGGGCGGCGCAGTGTTTGCGGAACGGGATGTTCATGGTGTGGCGTCCTGATAGGGGCAATCTGGGGTCAGGCCTGGGGAGCGAAGGTCATGGCTACCCCGTTCATGCAATAGCGCAAGCCGGTCGGCCGTGGGCCATCGTCGAAGACGTGGCCCAGGTGGCCGCCGCAGTTGGCGCAGTGGACGGCGGTGCGGACCATGCCGAAGCTGCGGTCGCGGGTTTCGCCGACGGCGGCGTCCAGCGGTTGCCAGAAGCTGGGCCAGCCGGTACCGCTGTCGAATTTGGTGTTTGACGAGAACAGCCGCTGTTCGCAGCCCGCGCAAGAGAACGTGCCCTTGCGGTGTTCGTCGTTCAGCGGGCTGGTGTATGGGCGTTCGGTGCCTTCGCGGCGCAGCACGTCGAACTGCACGGGCGTCAGGCGGGCGCGCCATTGTGCGTCGGTGAGCGCGTAGGGAAACGAGGCTGCGGGGGCGGCGCCGCGCGCGGCCAGCATGGGAGCCAGGCCGGCAGCCAGTGCCGCAACGCCGCCCAAGCTCAGGAAATGTCTGCGATTCAATGTCATGGGATGGCTCCTTGCAGGAGTAAGGGGCAGCCCCCGCGCTTGCGGGCGGGCGAAGCGGGCGGGCTGCCGCGAGGGGGATTATTTCTTCATGCTGTCGTTAGCCATGCCGCCCTTGGACATGCCGTCCTTCTTCATCCCGTCGTGCGTCATGCCGTCTTTCGCCATGCCGCCTTTGGACATCCCGTCCTTGGCCATGCCGTCTTTCGCCATGCCATCCTTGGCCATGCCGTCTTTCGCCATGCCATCCTTGGCCATGCCGTCTTTCGACATGCCGCCCTTGGACATCCCGTCTTTCGACATGCTGTCCTTCGACATCGAGTCCTTGGCCATATTGTCCTTGCTCATATTGTCGGCGGCATGGGCGGCCACGGCGCCAAAGGCCAGGCACAGGGAGAAAGCGGCGGTGGTGAGTGTCTTCATGATGTGTTCCTTTGATGGGAGGGGGTAAAACATGGGAATGGACAAGCGTTCCACCTAGCTTCCGCCGAACCAGTTGTAGCCCTGGTCCTCCCAGTAACCGCCTGGGTAGGTGTTGGTGACGAAAATCGCCCGGATGTGCTTGGGGTTCTTGTAGCCAAGCTTGGTGGGCATGCGCAGCTTCATGGGAAAGCCGTATTCGGGCGGCAGGGTCTTGCCGTCATAGGTCAGCGCCAGGATCGTCTGCGGGTGCAGCGCGGTCGGCATATCGATGCTGGTGTAGTAATCGTCCGAGCACTTGAAGCCCACGTATTTCGCGGTCAGGTCGGCGCCCACGCGCTTCAAGAACGTGGAAAACGGCACGCCGCCCCATTTGCCGATGGCGCTCCAGCCTTCCACGCAGATGTGCCGGGTGACCTGGTCTACCTGGGCCATGGCGCGCAGTTCTTCCAGGCGCCATTGGCGCTTGTCGGCCACCATGCCGGTGACTTCCAGCCGGAACGACGCTTCGTCGACATGACGGACCTCGTCGATGCCGTAATAGGCGTTGAACGGAAACGGCCGCGTGATCATCGATTCGGGGTAGGTCGGCGCCAGCTTGTTGGGGTCGAAAATCCAGCCTTGCACGTGGTCGTTGAAGCGGGACACGGAAGCCAGCGCCTTTTCCACGTTCTCGTCGTCGGATAGCGAGCAGCCCGACAACATTGCCAACCCGCCCAGTGTCAGGCTGTTGCGCAGGAACGTGCGGCGGGAAGGCTGTTCGACCCGTTTGGCCAACAGGTTCCTGGCCTCTTTCAGAATGGCGGGGCCGTCCAGGCCCAGCAGCGATAAGCGTCTTTTCTGGCTCACGAAGGGCTCCTTATTTGCCGCGGATCATGGCGAGCAGGCTGCGCGGAACCAGCGCCACCATCACCAGATGGACCGCCACGAATGCGACCAGCAGCGCCATGGCGAAGAAATGAACCCGCCGCGCGAACTCGTAACCGCCCAGCAGTTCACGCAGCAGATCGAATTGCACCGACTTCCACAGCACCAGGCCGGACAACACCAGCACCACGATGTCGGCCATGACGAAGAGGTAGGCCAGTTTTTGCACCTGGTTGTAGTGGCGCAGATCGTCGTGGGCGAGCTTGCCGCGCAGGGCGGCGCCAAGGTCGGCGGCGACGCCGCGAGGGCTGACGGGTAAGAATTTGCGCCACAGGCGGCCGGTGGCCACGTTCAGCGCCAGATAGAGCAGGCCGTTGGCGAACAGCAGCCACATGCCGGCAAAGTGCCATTGCAGGGCGCCGCCCAGCCAGCCTCCCAGCGTGATGCCGTTGGGGAAGGTGAAGTCGAAGAACGGCGCGGCGTTATAGACGCGCCATCCGCTCATCACCATGATCACCACGGCCAGCGCATTGATCCAATGCATCGTCCGCAGCCATCCGGGATGGATGACGCCGGCCGGACGGGGGGCGGCCGGTGTATCGTGACGTGCGGGGCTTGCCATCATGGCGGGTCTCCGGGGCGTTCTGTCGTTGAAGCCATTCTTCCCCGGAGCCGATATCGGAGTCCTCACGCAAACTTAAAATATTTGTGATAACTCCCTGCCTGCGGATTGGCGACAATGGCACTACTGAATTGGTCCGAGCCCCCCATGGAATCGCCTCGCCGCGTGCTGATAGTTGAAGACGACGTCCACATCGCCGAATTGCTGCGCTTGCACCTGCGCGACGAAGGCTATGCGGTGGAACATGCCGCGGACGGCAACGAAGGCATGCGGCGGCTGGAAGAGGGCAGTTGGGACGCGCTGGTCCTGGACTTGATGCTGCCCGGCATTGACGGCCTTGAGATCTGCAAGCGGGCGCGCGCCATGGCCCGCTACACCCCCATCATCATCACCAGCGCCCGGTCCAGCGAAGTGCACCGCATCCTGGGCCTGGAATTGGGCGCGGACGACTACCTGGCCAAGCCGTTTTCCATGCTGGAACTGGTGGCGCGGGTGCGGGCGCTGCTGCGCCGCAGCGACGCGGTGGAGCGCAATGCGCGCATCGACGCCGGCAGCCTGGCCGTGCATGGGGTGTCCATCGACCCGATCGCGCGCACGGTGGATGTGGACGAACGCCGCCTGGACCTGACGCCGCGCGAGTTCGACCTGCTGCATTTCTTCGCGCGCCACCCCGACAAGGTGTTCTCGCGCATGGATCTGCTGAACCATGTCTGGGGATATCAGCACGAAGGTTACGAGCACACCGTGAATACGCACATCAACCGGCTGCGCACCAAGATCGAAGCCGATTCTTCCAACCCGCAGCGCATCCTGACCGTATGGGGCAGGGGCTACAAGTTCGCGGCGGCGCCGGGCGGCACGGGAGGCGCATCATGAAACGTTTCAGTCTGACTCAACGCCTGTCCGGTGTTTTTGCGTTGCTGCTGCTGGCCAGTTGTGGCGCATCGGCCTGGTTGCAGATCGCCGCCAATTCGCGCTACGAGCAGGAAGTCGTGCAGCGTCTGTCCAGCGGGCTGGCGCAGCATATCGCCGGCACCAACGAACTGATGGACACCAATGGCTGGAAGCCGGACGCCGTGCGTTCGCTGTTCGATATGCTGATGGCGGTGAATCCCGCAGTCGAGGTCTACCTGCTGTCGAACGACGGTCGCATCGTGGGCGATGCGGCGCCGGCGGGGCAGATCAAGCGGGACCGCGTGGATCTGGCGCCCGTCAAGCGGCTGCTGGACGGCGGGATGCTGCCTATCGCGGGCGACGACCCGCGCAGTCTGGACGCGCAGAAAGTGTTCAGCGCCGCGCCCGTTCGGGTGGCGGGGCAGGACAAGGGCTATGTGTATGTGGTGCTGCAGGGCCAGGCGCACGATGCGTTGGCGATGTCCGTGTCGCGCAGTTCGGTGTTGCGCACGACGCTGTGGTCCATCGCGCTGGTGGCGCTGCTGGGGCTGGTGGCCGGCTTGACCGCCTTTGCCTTGATCACGCGGCCATTGCGCGGCCTGACCCGGGCGGTGCGCGCCTTTGACGGCGACGACGGCCAGGCGCTGGCCGCGCTGGAACGTCCGGGCGACGCCTCGGACAAAAGCGGTGACGAAATATCGGTGTTGCGGCGCAGCTTCGTGCAGATGGGCCGCCGGATTTCGGACCAATGGCGCGAGTTGACCCGGCAAGACCAGCAGCGGCGCGACCTGGTTGCCAATATCTCGCACGATCTGCGCACGCCGCTGACGTCCCTGCATGGCTACCTGGAAACGTTGCGCCTGAAGGACGACACGCTGGACGCCAGCGAACGCCGCCGCTATCTGGACATCGCGCTGGCGCAAAGCCGCAAGGTGGGCCGGCTGGCGCAAGAACTGTTCGAACTGGCGCGGCTGGAATCCGGTTTGGTGCGGCTGGAGCCTGAAACGTTTTCACTGCCGGAATTGGTGCAGGACGTGCTGCAGAAGTTTGAACTGGCCGCCGAGGCGCGCCAGCAACAATTGACGACGGATATCCCGCAGGCCTTGCCGTTGGTGCGCGCCGACCTGGGGCTGATCGAACGGGTCCTGACGAACTTGCTGGACAACGCGATCCGGCACAGCCCGCCGGGTGGCCGGATCGAACTTCAGTTGGGGGCGACGCAGAGCCGGGTGCAGGTGCAGGTCAGCGATTCGGGGCAGGGGATTCCGCCCGAGCTTCGCGCGGGATTGTTCACCCGGGCTTCCGCGTTGAGCCGCGGGCCGCGCGATGGCGGCGGTTTGGGGCTGGTGATCGTGCAGCGCATTCTGCAGCTGCATCAAAGCGAGATCTGGCTGGTGGAACGCGCCGAGCGTGGCGCGGTGTTCCAGTTTGACTTGTCGGCAGCGCGTTGACGTTCACCGGCCCATCGCCAAGGTGTCAGGCGGCGGCGGGCATCGTGCCGTGCAGCAGGTAGTCCATCAGTTCGCGCACCGAGCGCATGGCGTCGCCGAACGGCAGCTTTGACGCGCCGCGGAAGAACAGGCCGCGGCTGACCTCGCCGCGCAGGGCGGCGGCCAGCTTCAGGTCGATGCAGAACTGGCCGAAGCGCGACAGACCGTCGCGCAGGCCGCATTGCGTAAGGCAATCCATGCGCTGGCTGCAACGTCGGGGATCGGCGCGGGTACCGGCTTGCAGCGTCTTTTCCTGGCGCAGATAGCGGGTCAGCCAGGGCGTTGCCACCGCGCGTGCCGGCAGACCGGCGACGCTGGTGAATTCGGCAAGTTCGGCAGGATCCGCGTCCATCAGTACGCGTTTGAAGTTCTCGTGCGCGTCGCCCTCATGGGTGACGGCGAATGCCGTGCCCACCTGTACGCCGTCAGCGCCGTTGGCAAGCCAGTGGCGCACCTGTTCGTGGCTGCCGACGCCGCCCGCGACAATCAGGCGCGGCGCATCCTGGCCCAGTTGCAGTTCGTCGAAAAGGGCATGGCATTCGGTCAGGACGCGCTGGAAATCGAAGCGTTCGTGGTGAAGGTCGTCCAGGCGCGCCGCGCCCAGGTGCCCGCCCGCATGGCCCGGATGTTCAATGACCACGGCGTCCGCAAGCTTGCCTTTCTTCATCCATTTCTTCAGTACGACCGCCACGCCGCGCGCTTCCGACAGGATCGGCACCAGCGCGACCTTCGGGAAATCGGCCGTCATTTCAGGCAGGTCCATCGGCAGGCCGGCGCCCATCACGATGGCTTGCGCGCCGCTTTCGCAGGCCTGGCGCACCAGCGCGGGGTGGCCGCGCACGGCCTTCATGACGTTGACCGCGATCAGGCCGCGCCCTTGCGCCGCGTCCAGCGCGGCACGCACTTCGCGGTCCAGCGCGACCAGGTTGGCGCTGTCGATGACGTCGCGGTCATTGCATTTGTCGGTTTTTTCAAGCAGATCGGGGTGGTGATGGCGCAAATCGATGCTGGCGATGGTGCCCACCGCGTTCAGGCTGGCAACCGCGCCAGCCAGGCGGTGAGCGGACACGCCTACGCCCATGCCGCCCTGAACGATGGGCAGCAATTCGCGTCCGGCGAGTTTGAGTGATTTGAACCACGTCATGTTGAGTCTTTCCTCTGGTCAAGTGGACAGAGGCTAGAGCAAGGGATGACGGGTCGCCTTGCGCGGGATCAAGCCGGGGGGCAATGGCGGGGACGGGGGGCGCCCGCCGCCATGCTTAGCCGACGCTGCCCGTCAGCCGATTGGCGGCTTGCAGCACGGACGCCAGGTGATCCGGGTTGTAACGGTGCGCGGGCGCCGTCAGCGTGACCGCCGCCGCGATGCCGCCGGACAGCAGGAAGACGGGCGCCGAGATGCCGGCGACTTCACTCAGGCGGTCGCCCAGCGCGGCGAAATAGCCGTCTTGGCGAATTCGGGCGTACAGCGCCTGGTCCGGGCCGGGGGCGTGCCCCAGGATGTCGTCATAGGCCGTCAGCACGCGTCCGCCGCTACCGCGTTCCAGTGGCAGCAGGTCGCCGGCCCGGATGTGGTCGCGCACCGGGTGCGGGGAATCCACGCGGTACAGGCACAGCCGGGCATCGCCCTGACGCACGTGGTAAGCCGCGCTTTCGCCGGTGGCGGCCACCAGTTCCCGCAGCACGGGCATGACCACGTGCTCCAGCGAGAACGACGCCGAATAGATGCCGTGCAGGCGGGCCACTTCGGGCCCCAGCGCATAGCGGCCGTCGTCCAGGCGGCGAATCCACTGCGCGTGCTCCAGCGACGCCAGCAGGCGCAGCACGGTGCTCTTGTATAGCCGCGTGCGTTCCGCCAGATCGCCCAGCGATAGCGTCCGGTCGGCAGCGGTGAACACAGCCATCAGGCTCATCGCCCGGTCGACGGCGGCCACGCCGCCTTCAGCGGCATCGGCATCCGCGACGGATTCAGTGGCGGCTTTACGGGGCACGGCGGGCCCCCGTCGGACAGCGGACTTCAATGTGCATATTCCATCCTTTAGAACGATTGGGGCCATTGTAGGCACAGCCCGGCGGGCGATTCGGGCCGTATCTCCCGCTTGACACTGATTTTGCATTCGTCTTTAATTCTATTAGAAAGAACATCGTTCTATTAGATAGAATTAAATCGGAGACAGAAAGATGGCGAGCGACATTACGGGCGAAACGGATGTCTTGATCAGCGAAGTCGGGCCGCGCGACGGGCTGCAATCGGTCAAGGCCACCATGCCGACCGCCGACAAGTGCCGGTGGATCGATGCGCTGGTCGCCGCGGGCGTGCGCGAGATCGAAGTGGCGTCGTTCGTGCCCGCGCGGCTTCTGCCGCAGATGGCGGATGCGGCGGAGGTGGTGGCCCATGCGATCCGCCATCCGGGCGTGACCGTGATGGCGCTGGTGCCCAATCTGCGCGGGGCCGAGGCGGCATTGCGCGCGGGCGTCCACAAGTTGACGCTGCCGGTCTCCGCCAGCCGCGCCCATTCGTTGGCCAATGTGCGCAAGACGCCGGAAGACATGGTGGAAGAGGTTCGCGCCATCGTGGCGTTGCGCGACGGCATCGCACCCGGCGTCACGCTCGAGGCTGGAATTTCGACGGCCTTCGGCTGCACCTTGCAGGGGCTTGTGCCGGAAGACGACGTGATCCGGCTGGCGGCGATGTGCGTCGAGGCAGGCGCGGACGAATCGGGCCTGTCCGACACCGTGGGCTACGCCAACCCCGCGCAGGTGCGCCGCCTGTTCCGTCGCTTGCGCAGCGAAATCGGGGCCCGCGCCGGCGCGGCCCATATGCACAACACCCGGGGCCTGGGGCTGGCCAATTGCCTGGCTGCCTGGGAAGAGGGCGTGCGCACGTTCGACAGTTCGCTGGGCGGACTGGGCGGATGCCCCTACGCGCCGGGCGCATCGGGCAACGTCGTCACCGAAGACCTGGTCTTCATGTTCGAGGCGATGGGCGTGCGCACCGGGATCTCGCTGGAAAAAATCATCGCGGCGCGCTCGCCGCTTGCCGCCGGCCTGCCCGGCGAGCCGCTGTACGGCATGACGCCCGATGCCGGGCTGCCCAAAGGCTTTTCGTCTTCCCGACCCGTTTCCCCATGAAGGTGCCTGACATGTCCAGCCGTCCCCCGTCCCGTCTTCCGTACGAAGGCATTCGCGTCGTCGAATTCACCCACATGGTGATGGGGCCCACGTGCGGCATGCTGCTGGCGGACCTGGGCGCCGAAGTCATCAAGGTGGAACCGGTGGGCGGCGATTCCACCCGCCGCCTGTTGGGTTCCGGCGCGGGATTCTTTCCCATGTTCAACCGCAACAAAAAGAGCATCGCGCTGGATCTGAAGCAGCCCGAAGGCATTGAGGCCGCGCGGCGCCTGATCGATTCCGCCGACGTGGTCAGCGAGAACTTCAAGTCCGGCGTGATGGAGAAACTGGGCCTGGGGTATGCCGCGCTGAAGGCGCGCAACCCCCGGCTGGTCTATGTCAGCCATAAGGGCTTTCTGCCGGGTCCGTACGAAAACCGGACCGCGCTGGATGAAGTCGTGCAGATGATGGGCGGGCTGGCCTACATGACGGGCCGCCCCGGCGATCCGCTGCGTGCGGGCGCCAGTGTCAACGACATCATGGGCGGCATGTTCGGCGCGCTGGGCGCGATGGCGGCGCTGGCGCAGCGCGAACACACCGGCGCCGGCATGGAGGTGCAGGCGTCGCTGTTCGAGAACAATGTCTTCCTGGTGGGCCAGCACATGATGCAGCACGCGATGACCGGGCGCGCGCCGGCGCCGATGCCCACCCGCATTTCCGCATGGGCCGTGTACGACGTCTTCACCGTGAAAGACGGCGAGCAAGTGTTTCTGGCCGTCGTCAGCGATAAGCAATGGGACATTTTCTGCCGTGCATTTGGCCTGGCGGACTGGCTGGCCGATTCGCGCCTGAAGACGAACAACGACCGCGTGCTGGCCCGCGATTGGCTATTGCCGCAGTTGCGTGCGCACCTGGCTGGCTACCGCGCGTCTGAACTGGCCGCCATGTTTGAGCGGGAAGGCCTGCCGTTCGCACCGATCACGCGGCCGGAACAGCTTTTCGACGATCCGCATCTGAAGGCAACGGGCGGGCTTGCGCCGCTCACGCTGCCTGACGGACGCGAAACCCGGGTGCCGCTGGCCCCGCTGACGCTGGACGGCGTCCAGCCCCCCATCCGCCTGCAGCCGCCGGCCGTGGGCGAACACACCGACGAGCTCTTGCGAGCCGTTGGCTATCGCGACGACGAAATCGCGGCCTTGAAGGCAAGGCACATTACACAAGGAGACAAACCCTCATGATCGCTCTATCTCGACGCTCGTTCCTGGGCGCAGCCCTCTGCGCGGCCGCATTGCCGTTACGGGCGCAGACCGACGCCGGCTATCCCAATGGCCGTCCGATTCGCCTGATCGTCCCGTATACGCCAGGCGGCGGCACGGATTCCGTGGCGCGCGCCATCGCGGCCAAGATCACGGGCGCGGCCGGCTGGTCCGTCGTGGTCGAGAACCGTCCCGGCGCGGGCGGCAACATCGGCCTGGACTATGTCGCCAAGACCAAGCCTGATGGCTTCATGCTGGGTCTGGGGCAAACCGCCAACCTGGCCATCAATCCGGCGTTGATGCCGAAGATGCCCTTCGACGCCGAAAAGGACTTTTCCGCCGTTGCGCTGATCGCGTCGCTGCCGGTGGTGCTGGTGGTGAAGGCCAACGCGCGCTGGAACACCTTGGCGGATCTGGTTCGCGACGCCCGCGCCGCGCCCGGATCGATCAAGCAGGCGCTGGCGGGGTCGGGCACCGTGGGCCATCTGGCGGGTGAACTGCTGGCCTACCAGGCAAAGTTCGAAGTGCTGAACGTGCCCTATCGCGGCGCGGCGCCAGCCTTGAACGATTTGCTTGGCGAGAGCACCGACTATATGTTCGCCACGCCGCAGGCCGCGCAGGAAATGTTGAAGGGCAAAGTGTTGCGCCCCTTGGCTGTCACGGCGCGGACGCGGTTGCCGATCCTGCCCGATGTGCCCACGGTGGCCGAGTCTGGCTTCGAGGGGTTCGAGGCGCTGGACTGGAAGGCGCTGGTCGCGCCCGCCGGTACGCCCCGGGACGTGGTGCAGGCGGTGAACGGCGTCGTGGAAAAGGTGCTGGCCGATCCGGCCACGGTGGCGCTTTTCACCGCCGAAGGCAGCACGGCGATGGGTGGCACGCCCGAGGCGGCGCAGCAGTACATTCTTCAGGAACAGAAGAAGTGGGCCCGCCTGATCCGCGAGGCCAATATCCAGACCGCCTCTTGAAGCGGCCGGCCAGAATTGGCCGGCCCCGGGGGCAGACGCCTACGCCATCAGCTTGACGATGGCCGGTACCGACAGCACGGCGGTGTAGTAGCCCATGAACTGCACGCCGGTGTTGAAGCCAAAGCGGCGGGACAGCAAGCCGCCGAACAGGCCCATCGTCAGGATCACCAGCAAGCCCAGGAATTGGCCTTCCCAGATGCTGATGACGATGATCAGGCCCACGAAGGTGGCGATGATGGCTTCGTGGCTGACCTTGCGCGATACGAACAGCGCGGCGCGGCGCGCGAAGTTCATCGCGAAGGGGTAGGACACCAGCGCGGCCAGCAGCACGGCCAGCATGCCGTAGCCCAGGAACTCCCAGTGGTTCAGCAGGTTGTGCAGGTTGTGCGTCTGGCCCGTGGCGGCATCCACCGTGAAGCGCGGCGGTGCGTTGAACAGCGGCGCCGCGGGGCCCGCAGCCACCGGGCTCAGCGGCAGGCCGAACGCGATCAGCGGGATCAGCGCTTCAGCGATATAGGTCGCCTCGGTGACGCCGTTGCGTGCCGACAGCACCGTCGTCAGGCGATGGTAGGCGTGCTTGATGCGCGAACCGACCAGTTCGCCCAGCACCACGGTCATGGCGACGGGGCTGAACACGAAGGTCGCGCTGGAAATCGCCGCCGTGGCCAGCGTCCATCGCGTCTGCGTGCGGTCCATCACCTTCAGCGGGTTCGGAAAGTAGCCCGACCAGCTCTTGACGTCCGGCGCCAGCGAAAACGTACGGACTTTGTCGCGCATCATCTGCGCGCGGCCCATGGGCGAGATGACCGTGAACAGATCCGCGATCAGCGGCCCGATGGCAATGCCCAGGAAGTAGCTGATGCTGAGCTTGACGCCGTACTTGGCCGTCAGGCTTTGCAACGCGATGATGACCACCACGAAGGGCACCAGCAGCGCCACGGCGGCCCAGCGCCCGGCCGAGAAATAGGCGATCAGCACGGCCGCCGCCAGGAAGATCCACGGCGCGGATTTGGTGATGGCCGCGCCGAACGGCGCCAGCAACACGGCGAACAGCACCGCCAGCGGCACCGCGACGAAGGCGGCGACGATGGCGCCGGACACCATTTTGCGCAGTGCGATGTGCGGCACGCCCAGCTTGCGCAGCATGTTCGCGTCCTGCAGCAGTGGCGTGGCCAGCGTGTCGCCTGGTATGCCCAGCAATGCCGTGGGCACCGCGTGCGTCATGTGCTTGGCCACCGCGCCGGCCAGGAAAAAGGTGAAGACGCCTGCGGGCGGCACGCCCAGCAGCACCACCAGCAGCGTCAGCGGGGCCAGCGTCGTGGTTTCATCCGTTCCCGACACCAGGCCGATCGCGGCGAACACCACCGCGCCTAGCAGCCCCATCGCGGCGGCCACCATGATTTGTTCAAGCAGGGCGGGATCGCTCATGCCAAGGCCTCCTTGGATGCGCCTTGGGGGCGGGGGGACGACGCCTGCGCCGCGGTGGACGCGGCGGCTGGCGGTTCGGTGAACAGGTCGTACAGGTCCAGTTCCTTCAGTTCGCGCACGACCGCCTCGGGCAGGTCGGCCAGCGTGCCCAGGCCGCCGGGCTGCTCGGCCAGTTCGGCCAGCACCTCTGCGCGCCAGGCGGGATCATGCGTGGAGCTGTGTTCAATGACTTCGCGTTTGGGCGGGAACAGGCGCGCGCAGATGACGCCCGCGATCACGCAGCCGGCCAACCCGGCCAGCATGGCGTAGGCGTGCGCCAGTTCCGGCGAGGCGACCATGCCGCGCAACCAGCGGCTGGCCGCGTAGAAGCCTGCCACGCTGATCGTGATGCCGATGCCGATGGCCCACGCCAGTTGGCGCAGGTCGACCGTGTCGCTCCATACCTCTGCCAGGCGCCAGGACGGCGCAGGGGATTTTGCTTCCATGTCTCTCTCCGTTGTGTTTGGGCAGCGCCGGCGTTGCCGTGCGCCGCCTCTGTTCTTATATGGCCTGGGCCGGCCGGGCTTATCGCGACTGCCGCAGTTCCTCCAGCAAGGCCAGCGCGCGGTCGGTGCGGACGTCTTGCTCCGCCGCCATGCGCTTGGCGATGGTATCGATTTCGGCGCCCGATGCGCCGGCCACCAGGGCGATGTTGCGGGCATGCAGCGCCATGTGGCCGCGCTGGATGCCTTCGGTTGCCAGCGCGCGCAACGCGCCCAGATTCTGCGCCAGGCCCACGGCGACGGCCACTTCGCCCAGTTCCTGCGCCGAGCGCACGTCCATGATCTTCAGGGCCAGGCGGGCAAGCGGATGCGTTTTGGTCGCGCCGCCCACCAAGCCCACGGGCATGGGCATTTCAATCGTGCCCACCAGCGCGCCCGACGTGTCTTTTTCCCATTGCGTCAGCGACGTGTAGCGGCCCGAACGGGCCGCATAGGCGTGCGCGCCGGCCTCGACCGCGCGCCAGTCGTTGCCGGTGGCCACGATCACGGGATCGATGCCGTTCATGATGCCCTTGTTGTGCGTGGCCGCGCGGTACGGGTCGACGGCGGCGAACGTGTAGGCGTCGAGCACGCCCTCGATGATGTCGGCGCCGCTGCGGTCCTTGGTGTCCAGCACCTGCGGCGTCAGGCGCACGCGGGCGCGCGACAAGCGCAGGTCGGCCAGGTTGGACAGAATGCGCAGGCGCACCGAGCCGCCCGTGATGGTTTCGACCAGCGGCGCCACGGCCTCGGCCATGGTGTTGACGGTGTTGGCGCCCATCGCGTCGCGCACGTCCACGATCAGGTGCAGCACGATCATCGGGCCGCGCGGCGTGTCGGCGAAGACATGGACTTCCAGGTCCTGGCAGCCGCCGCCCAACCCGATCAGCACCTTGTCGCGGCTGTTGGCCAGCGTCACGATGCGCTCGCGTTCGCGTAGCAGCGCCAGCCGCGCGCCATGCGGGTCGGTCAGGCCCAGCACCTGTACCTGCGCGCGCATCAACGGGCGGCTGCTGGACGTTTCGAAACCGCCGCATTCGCGGGCCAGCTTGGCCATGTAAGAGGCCGCCGCGACGACGGAGGGTTCTTCCACGGCCATCGGCACCAGCACGTCGCGTCCATTGACCTGGAAGTTGCCGGCGACCCCCAGCGGCAGTTCGAACGCGCCAATGACGTTTTCGATCATGCCGTCGGCACGGTCCAGGCCGAGCGCGCCGGGGCGGGCCAGCAACTGCTGTTCTTCGGGGGTCAGCGAGGCGGCGTCCGCGATGGCGGCCAGGCGTTGCGCGGGCGTCAGCGCGCGGAAGTTGGGCAAGCGTGAATCGGCCACGATGGCAGTCTCCGTATAGGTATCGAGTGGCCTGATTCTAGGTAAACTGTACCGCTATTGAGAGGTACAGTTTTGGCAAACAGTACCATTGCACTGCACCAATTCTGGCCACGATTCACGCGGAAGACAACGCATGGAACACGCAATCAAACTGGGCAAACGGCCGCGCGGGGCGCCTATCGCCGAAAGCCTGGCCAAGCTCATCGGCCAGCAGATCGCCGATGGCGTGTACCGCCCGGGCGACAAGCTACCGTCTCTGCGCGAGCTGTCGCAACTGCACCGGTACGCCAAGAACACGGTGGTCGTGGCGTTTGAAATGCTGGTGGCCCAGGGGCTGGTGGAACCGCGCCGGGGCGCCGGTTTCTACGTGCTGGACGGCGACTTCGCGCGCAAGGCCGCCGACGAAGAAGCCGGGCAATTGAGCCGGGCGATGGACATCGTCTGGTTGATGCGCGAACAGCTCAAGACGCAGCCTGACGCCGTGCAGGCCGGGGACGGCTTCCCGCCCGTGGAGTGGCTGGCCGACATGCGCATGGACCGCTATCACCAGAAAGTGGTGCGCACGGGGCTTGGAGCGTTGTTCCGCTATGGCAGCCGCTTTGGCTACGCGCCGCTGCGCGAAAGCCTGGTGCGCAAGTTGGGCGATGTGGGCGTGAATGTGGCGCCGCCGCAATTGGTGCTGACGCATGGCGCGAACGAGGCCATGGACCTGGTCATCCGCTATTTCGTGCCGCCGGGCGCGACCGTGCTGGTGGACAACCCCGGGTACTACCCGTTGTTCGGCAAGCTGAAGCTGGCGGGCGTGCGCATGCTGGGCGTGCCGCGCCTGTCCGACGGGCCCGACGTGGTTGCGCTGGAGGCCTTGTTGCAACGCGAGAAGCCCCGGCTGTTCTTCACGCAGTCGCTGGCGCACAACCCCACGGGTTCGGATATCTCGCTGGCCAAGGCTTATAAGGTTTTGCAACTGTCCGAACGCTATAACCTGATGGTGGTCGAAAACGACTCGCTGGCCGACTTCAAGCCCACCTCCGCAGTCCGGCTGTCGGCGTTGGACCAGCTGGAACGCACCATCTACATCGGCAGTTTCTCGAAATCGTTTTCGGCCGCGCTCCGGGTGGGCTTCATCGCCTGCAATGCGGCGTTGGCGAGCGACCTGGCCGACCTGAAAGCCCTGGTGCATGTCAGCAGTTCGGAATATTGCGAGCGCATGGTGGACGTGATGCTGCGCGACGGGCATTACGAGCGGCACCTGGTGCGGCTGCGGCAGCGCCTGGAGGTTGCCACCGGCCACGCCCTGCAGGTGTTGGATTCACTGGGGGCAGAGGTGTTTGCGCGCCCCACGAGTTCGCTTTATCTATGGTCGTCGTTTCCTGACGTGTCCGATTCGCTGAAGCTCGCCACGGACCTGATGCCAGAGAAAGTCATCATGGCCCCGGGGCGCGTATTCAGCGTGGACCCGACCGCCACATCACCGTGGTCGCGATGCAATGTCGGGGCGATCGGATCGCCACGCTTTTACCCTACGCTGGCGGCGGCGCTGGCTCAGCGGTAGGCGAATTCCTCAAACCACTGCACCAGCATGGTTTGCGCCTGCGCACTTAACGCCCGCACGGGGGGGGCGCCCGGCGAACTGCGCGCCCCTTGGACGGCGAAGCGCCGCACACCGCGGCGGGCCAGCTCGCGGGCCAGGGCCAGCAACCGCGTTTCGTCCAGCCAGTCGGGGTGCCAGGTGATGCGGCATTCGAAATCCGTGCCGGCCGATAGCAATTGCGTCAGGCAGGCCAACGCGGGGCGCTGGGAATCGCGGCGGCCGGTGATGTCGTCGTAGCCCTGCGCGTCGGCCTTGATGTCCAGCCCCACCCAGTCCAGATGGCGCAGCACGTCGGCCAACCGCAGGGGATAGATGCCTGCCGTGTGTAGCCCCACGCGGTATCCCATGCGCCGCACGTCGCGAATCAAGGACGGGAGGCGGGGTTCGCTCAGGGGTTCGCCGCCCGAGAACACGACGGCATCCAGCAAGCCGGTGCGCGTTGCCAGGAAGGCTCGCGTTTCGCGCCAGTCGTACCGGGCGGCGCGGGTTTGCAGTTCGGTGTTGTGGCAGTAGTGGCAGCGCCAGGGGCAGCCCGAGATGAAGACGACGGCCGCTAACTGGCCTGGCCAATCCACCGTTGAAAAAGGCACCAGCCCGCCGATCGCGGGCGAATGCCGCGGCAACGGTTGGGCGACGGGTTGGGGCGGCGCCGCGTAGGCTGGCCTTGCGGCCAGCCTGCGGGTACCGGTTTCAGCGTGTTGAGGCGCGCCTTCAGGCGCGTTGCTCGACGAAGAAGCGGCGTTCATTGAATTCGCCTTGTTTGCCGGTGTTGAAGGAAGAGACGGGACGGTGGTAGCCCATGACTCGGGTCCAGACTTCGCAGCGCACGCGCTGGCTGTCGTCCAGTTGCAGAACGGGCGCAGCGGCGGTGGCGGGGACGGTCAAGGTTTGCATGAAGGACTCCTTGGGGTGAATGCCGGCTTGGGGCCGGCGGGGTGTCGCGCGCTAGGCGGGTGCGCAGCACGCGGATTGCTTGGCCAGCAGTTCGGCGTCGCATTTGGGGCAGAACTCGTGATGCCCGGCCAGGTAGCCATGGTTGGGGCAGATCGAGAACGTGGGCGTGACCGTGATGTAGGGCAGCCGGAAATTCGACAGGGCCCGGCGCACCAGCTGCTTGCAGGCGTCGGCGGACGACACCGCTTCGTTCATGTACAGGTGCAGCACGGTGCCGCCGGTGTACTTGCCCTGCAGGGTTTCCTGAAGCTCCAGCGCATGGAAGGGGTCGTCGGTGTAGCCCACGGGCAACTGGCTGGAATTGGTGTAGTACGGCTGGGCATCCGTGCCCGCTTGCAGAATGCCGGGGTAGCGCTTCCTGTCTTCGCGGGCGAAGCGGTAGGTCGTGCCTTCGGCCGGCGTGGCCTCCAGGTTGTAGAGGTGGCCGGTCTGTTCCTGGAATTCCGTCATGCGGTCGCGCACACGGTCCAGCAGGCGCACGGCCAACGCGTGGCCCGCGGCCGTGGTGACATCGTCCGCGCCGTTCGAGAAGTTGCGGATCATCTCGTTGATGCCGTTCACGCCCAGCGTGCTGAAGTGGTTGCGCAGCGTGCCCAGGTAGCGCCGGGTATAGGGATAGAGGCCCTGGTCGATGTAGCGCTGCACCACCTTGCGCTTGGTTTCCAGCACGTCGCGCCCCAGGCCCAGCAGCGCGTCCAGCCGTGCCATCAACCGCGCTTCGTCGCCTTGGCAGGTGTAGCCCAGGCGTGCGCAGTTCACGGTCACCACGCCGACTGATCCCGTCTGTTCCGCCGATCCGAACAGACCGTTGCCGCGCTTGAGCAGTTCGCGCAAGTCCAGCTGCAGGCGGCAGCACATGGACCGCACCATGTGAGGTTCCAGGTCGGAATTCAAGAAGTTCTGGAAGTAGGGCAGCCCGTAGCGCGCCGTCATTTCGAACAGGCGGTCGGCGTTGGGGTGGTCCCAGTCGAAGTCGGGCGTGATGTTGTAGGTGGGAATGGGGAAGGTGAACACGCGCCCTTTGGCGTCGCCCGCCATCATCACTTCGATGTAGGCCCGGTTGATCATGTCCATTTCGGCTTGCAGGTCACCGTAGTGGAACGGCATTTCCTGGCCGCCCACGTAAGGCACCTGTTCCTTCAGGTCGGCCGGGCAGGTCCAGTCGAACGTCAGGTTGGTGAACGGCGTTTGCGTGCCCCAGCGGCTGGGCACGTTCAGGTTGAAGATCAGTTCCTGCATCGACTGCTTCACCTCGGCGTACGTCATGGCGTCGCGGCGGATGAAGGGCGCCATGTAGGTGTCGAAGGAGCTGAACGCCTGCGCGCCTGCCCATTCGTTTTGAAGCGTGCCCAGGAAGTTGACGATCTGGCCGATGGCCGCAGACATATGTTTGGGCGGCGTGGATTCCACCTTGCCCGGGATGCCGTTGAAGCCTTCGGTCAGCAATTGGCGTAGCGACCAGCCGGCGCAATAGCCGCTAAGCATGTCGAGGTCATGGATGTGGATGTCGCCGTCGCGGTGCGCCTGGCCCGCTTCGGGGGCGAAGACGTTGGACAGCCAGTAGTTGGCGGTGACCTTTCCGGCCACGTTCAGGATCAGGCCGCCCAGGCTGTAGCCCTGGTTGGCGTTGGCGTTGACGCGCCAGTCTCGCTGGTCCAGGTATTCCTCCATGGCGCTTTCCACGTCGACTATCGTGTGGCGCAGCGCGCGCAGCCGGGCATGTTGTTCGCGGTGCACGATGTAGGCGCGGGCGGTGCGCCAGTGGCCCGCCTGGACCAGGGCTTCCTCGACCCGGTTCTGGATGGTTTCGACGCCGGGGCAGGGTTGGTCCGCCAGGGCACCGATGACGTTATCCGTAAGGGTTTGCGCGCCCGCCAGGTCCAACTCCCCGGTGCTGGTTCCGGCGGCCGCCATGGCATGCGCGATTTTGTCGCGATCAAAGGCCGCGACCCGGCCGTCGCGCTTGAGGATGTGTTGGATAGGCATTGTTGACACCATATGTAGTGGGGTGTGAAAACTCTACCACCACATATGGTGCTACCGGCGCGCAAGATGCGCGCGATATCAGCCTGATTTGATACGGGTCAAACAGGGGGGAACGGCCCCTGAAATGCGCAATGCACGGCGGGCGTCAGAAGCCGATGCCGATGCCGGCCAACGAAATGGCCACGGCAAGGGCGGCCGTGCTGGCGGCCGGACGCGGCGCCCAGGACAGCATGCCGACCCACAGCAGCGCGCCGGCCGAAAGCCAGCCCAGCCAGCCGCAGTTAGCCGCAGTTAGCCG
>LNAP01001893.1_pt1 | contig 21606 bp, 20 predicted proteins | sample 602601 | NCBI WGS metagenome assembly LNAP01 (sample SAMN02440304, study PRJNA202911) | soil metagenome | biome: Subtropical and temperate rainforests or woodlands; isolation source: soil samples (1 kg each in a 20% v/v slurry with milli Q water) were... ...
CGCCGCGGGGATGCGGCGCATGAGGGTGAGCGTGGGCGGCCCGCTGTAGGCATAGACGCGTGAGCGACCGACCTCCGGGATGACCAGGTCCGTCGGTTTGCCGCCCTGCACATAGAAGAGCTCACTGGTTTCCTCCCCCCAGCCCACCACGGTGAATCTGACGGAAACAGGCGGCTCCACCGGCTGCGCGGTGGCGACGACAGCCCAGAGGCCCAGAAAGAGTGTGCCGAGTCGAAGGAGGAAAGCATTCATGAGCGGAGGAAAGGCGCGGGGAAAATCAAGGGTTCGCACGACGAGACGACGCAGCCTGCCGGTTCCGCGGCGCGGCCATCGGAACGACGAACGTGTCGTTCACGCCCGGATCGGCCCGCACGGCTGTCGCCGCGAGCAGCCCCGTGCAAAACACGCCCGCCGGTGCTTTTAGTCGGGAGGATAAGCCTGTGGTTCGCCGTGTCATAATGGCCAAGAAAAGGTCAGATGTCGCTGGCGTTGAGCCAGCGGAAGGAGACGATCTTGAATTGCCGTCCGAAACGTCGGTTCTCCGCCGTCAACGCGGCGCCGGCAGCGGGAGGTTGCGTGTTTTGCGGCAGGATGTGCACGAAGACCTCGCCCTCGCGCATCATGCCGAGTTCGCCGCGGGCGCGCTCTTCGACGGCGCCGGTGCCGCCTTCAAGATCCCGCACTTCGGCTTCCAGGGCGGCATTGCGCGCGCGCAGGCCTTCGTTGGTCTCGCGCTGCTCCGCCACTTGGCGTTGCAAATCCCAGACCTTGAACCAGCCGCCCTTACCCAGCCACAGCGGGTATTGGATCAAGCCTACCAGCACGAACAGCACCAGGAACAACAGGCGCATACGCGAGAACCCTCAGAGCAGTCGTGGCGCGGATGCGGAAGCGGCGCCAGGCGCCGCCACCGCGCTTCCCATCAACGCAGGTTGTAGAAAGCTTCCAGGCCAGGATACGACGCCACTTCGGCCAGCTCTTCCTCAATGCGCAGGAGCTGGTTGTACTTGGCCATGCGATCCGAACGGGACAGCGAACCCGTCTTGATCTGCATCGCGTTGGTCGCCACGGCGATGTCGGCGATGGTGGAATCTTCGGTTTCGCCCGAACGATGCGACACGACGGCGGTGTAGCCGGCGCGCTTGGCCATTTCGATGGCGGCGAAGGTTTCGGTCAGCGTGCCGATCTGGTTGATCTTGATCAGGATCGAGTTGGCAACGCCCTTCTGGATGCCTTCGCGCAGGATCTTGGTGTTGGTAACGAACAGGTCGTCGCCCACCAATTGCACCTTCTTGCCCAACTGGTCGGTCAACAGCTTCCAGCCGTCCCAATCGTTTTCGGCCATGCCGTCTTCGATGGAGATGATCGGGTACTTGTCACACCACGTGGCCAGCAGGTTGGTGAATTCCTGCGAGGACAGCGAAATGCCGCCTTCGCCGGCCAGCGTGTACTTGCCGTCGCGGTAGAACTCCGAGCTGGCGCAATCCAGGCCCAGGGCGATCTGCGTGCCCGGCTCGTAGCCGGCTTCGGTGATGGCTTTCAGGATGAGCTGGATGGCGGCTTCATGGCTGGGCACGTTGGGGGCAAAACCGCCCTCGTCGCCGACGGCCGTGGACATGCCCTGGCCGTGGATCAGCTTCTTCAGCATGTGGAAGACTTCAGCGCCCCAACGCAGGGCTTCGCGGAAGCTGCCTGCGCCGACCGGCAGAATCATCAGTTCTTGCAGGTCGAGCGTGTTGTTGGCGTGCGCGCCGCCGTTGATGACGTTCATCATCGGCACGGGCATGCTCATGGGGCCGCTGCCGCCGAAATAGCGGTACAGCGACAGGCCGGACTCGTCGGCGGCGGCGCGGGCCACGGCCATGCTGGCGGCCAGGATCGCGTTGGCGCCCAGGCGTTCCTTGGACTCGGTGCCATCCAGCTCGATCAGCGTGCGATCGACGAAGGTCTGTTCCTGGGCGTCCAGGCCCATCAGGGCTTCGGAGATTTCCGTGTTCAGGTTTTCAACGGCGCGCAGCACGCCCTTGCCCAGATAACGGCTTTTGTCGCCGTCGCGCAGCTCGATGGCTTCGCGGGCGCCCGTGGAGGCGCCGGACGGCACGGCCGCGCGGCCCATGGCGCCGGACTCCAGCAGCACATCACATTCCACGGTGGGGTTGCCGCGCGAATCCAGAATTTCGCGGCCGATGATATCGACGATTGCACTCATGACTTTACATTCCCTGAACGATAAACATATTCATGACAGCCGCGCCCTCGCGGGCGTTGCGGGCACGGCGGTACTGCCAGGAGTCGTAGAAGGCCTGGGCGGCCGCCATGGAGGGAAACTCCATGACGACGGTGCGGCCCGGCTCACGGCCCTCAAGGTGCTTGGACTCTCCGCCTCGCACCAGGATCTTGGCATCGTACGCGCGCATGGCGAGCGTGGACAGACGCTTGTAGTCCTCGTATTGCGCGGGCTTGGTCACCGTGACGTCGGCGATGAGGTAAGCACTCATGGGGTTCCTTCAGGGCAGTTGCGTGGGTTGGTATCTGATTTCGGATACGACAACGCCGCCAGTGTGGCCCAAGCCGCCTGGCGACGCATATCCGATGCTAATTGGTTGTATCCGAAAGCAGCGCCGCCGTATAGCGCGGCACTGGGGGACGGGCCCGCGGCCCCGAGGATCCGCTTACGGAACTCGAGACCGCAGGCGCGCATTACGCCCCCTGGCCGCGGCGAGCCTTTTGCTCGATGGCGGCGCGGATATAGCTGGAGAACAACGGGTGGCCGTCGCGCGGCGTCGACGTGAACTCCGGGTGGAACTGGACGCCCACGAACCACGGGTGGTCGGGCAATTCCATCATTTCCGGCAGGTTCTCGGTCGGCGTGCGGGCGCTGATCACCATGCCGGCCTCTTCCAGGCGCGGCACGTAGACGTTGTTGACCTCGTAGCGGTGACGGTGACGCTCGTTCACTTCGTCGCCGTAGATGGTCTGCGCACGGGTGCCGGCCTTGATCGGCACGCGTTGCGCGCCCTTGCGCATGGTGCCGCCCAGGTCGGACGTGTTGTCGCGCTTTTCGACCTTGCCTTCGCGGTCCATCCACTCGGTGATCAGGGCCACCACCGGGTGCGGGGCGGACGGATCGAATTCCGTGCTGTTGGCGCCGCCCAGGCCGGCGACGTGGCGCGCGAACTCGATGACGGCCAACTGCATGCCCAGGCAGATGCCCAGATACGGCACGCCGTTTTCACGGGCGTAGCGGATCGCGGCGATCTTGCCTTCGGTGCCGCGCTTGCCGAAGCCGCCCGGCACCAGAATGGCGTCCAGGTGCTTCAGTTGGTCGGTGCCGCGGGTTTCGATGTCTTCCGAGTCGATGTACTCGATGTTGATCTTCGAGCGCGTGTGGATGCCGGCGTGAACAAGCGCTTCCGTCAGCGACTTGTACGACTCGGTCAGGTCGACGTACTTGCCGACCATGCCGATCGTCAGCTGGTGCTGGGGATGTTCCAGCGCTTCGACCAGGTTGTCCCACATGGACAGATCGGCCGGCGGCGGGGTCAGGCCCAGCGCTTCGCAGACGATGTTGTCCACGCCTTGCTTGTGCAGCATGGCCGGGATCTTGTAGATGGAATCGGCATCCCAGACGGAAATGACGGCGTCCAGCGGCACGTTCGAGAACATCGAGATCTTGGCGCGCTCGTCGTCCGGGATGGGACGGTCGGCGCGACACAACAGCGCGTTCGGATAGATGCCGATTTCGCGCAGCTTCTGCACCGAGTGCTGGGTGGGCTTGGTCTTCAGTTCGCCAGCGGAGGCGATGAAGGGCACCAGGGTCAGATGCACGAAGGCCGCGTTGTTGCGGCCCATGCGCAGGCTCATCTGGCGCGCGGCTTCCAGGAAAGGCAGGGATTCGATGTCGCCCACGGTGCCGCCGATTTCGACGATGGCGACGTCCGTGTTGCCGTTCCAGCCGGCTTCGGCGCCACGGGCGATGAAGTCCTGGATTTCGTTGGTGATGTGCGGAATCACCTGGACAGTCTTGCCCAGGTAGTCGCCACGACGCTCTTTGCGCAGCACCGATTCGTAGATCTGGCCCGTGGTGAAGTTATTCACCTTGTGCATGCGGGCGGAGATGAAGCGCTCGTAGTGGCCCAGGTCCAGATCGGTTTCGGCGCCGTCTTCCGTGACGAACACTTCACCGTGCTGGAAGGGGCTCATCGTGCCCGGATCGACGTTGATGTACGGGTCGAGCTTCAGCATGGTGACCTGCAAACCACGCGACTCGAGAATGGCGGCAAGCGACGCAGCGGCGATGCCCTTGCCCAGGGAAGACACCACTCCGCCGGTGACAAATACGTATTTGGTCATCGTAATGAGCACCCGGGACGAGCGGGCGCGTGCGGGAAATTTGGATTATAGCCGGGAGGCGGCGGTTATTTGGGTTTTCCCCTAGCGATGACGCGTAACATTTGGCAGCACTCGAAACGCGTTGACGGCAAGCGCGTTGCATGGCGCGGCGCAGCGTCATGCTATGTTCGATCCCTAATTTTTTGACTGCTGCTTTTTCTCAACACTTGCCGCCCTTGCCGATGATCGATTCCGTCCGGTCCCCCTCTTCCCTCGCCTGGCGTCTGGCGCTTACCGCCGTCTTCCTGCGCCTGGCCTACTCGGCCGTGGTCCAGGGATTCATGCTGTTCGGTTTACCCGACACCCGGCAAATGCGGGAACTGCATGCCCAACCCGAGTACCTGGCCCCGCTGCTGGCCCATATCGTCATGGGGGCGGTGATCGCGGGCTTGACGACCTGGGGCGCCATGCGCCGCTGGCTCGCGCGCCACGACACCATGGCGGTGGACGAACCCCGCAAGCTCTTCGGCACTTTCATCGCCCTGCTGCTGGTCTATACGCTGGCCGTGGCCGCCGGCATGGCCTTCCTGCACAACGTGCTGATGCAGTTCGTCATGACCCACCGCGGCACGCTGGAGGAATGGTCCGGCGTCGGCGTGATCGGCCAGTTCCTGACGCTTGGCATCGTCGTGCGCGTCGCGACCATCTTGCTGGAGATCATCGGCGTCTGCCTTGTCGTGCGCATTGCCACCTGGACCGTGCAGCCCGCCGGCCCCGCCGGTGGTCCGCCGTACGACCAGCGGCACGCGGCCTGGATCACCGGGCTGACCGTGCTGATCTGGCAACTGGGCGTCTCCATCACGTTGGGCGGCGTCCTGCAGATGCAGTCCCGCGATGCGGGCTGGACAGCCTTCACGCTAGGCTATCTGGCCCTGCCCGCGATAGTGCTGGCGATGTGCGTGCTGCTCTGCCTGAACCTGCTGCCGCGCGCGATCGGCGCGGCGCGGCTGGGCCGGGCGGTGGCCCACGGCACGCTGGCGTTCTGGCTGGCCCAGGCGCTGGGCGTCGGCCTGGGTTTCCTGGCCGTCCGGGCAATGAGCTGGGACCAACTCATTCGCGCCGCATCCTCCTCGGTGACAGCATGGGTGGCGCTGCTGGCCTACGGGTTGCTGCTGGCCCTGGCCTGCGTCATCGGCCGACAGGCGCTGTACCCGCGCGCGGAGATCGCTGCGCCGCAGGCCTGAGCCACGGGTCGCGACAAAGAAGAAGGCCGCGGGCATGACGCCCGCGGCCTTTTTTCATGTGCCTGCGCGGTGGATCAGATCGCCGCGGTGCGGCGCTCAAGCCAGGCCAGCGCCTCGCCTTCGACCAGCGGCGACAGACGCTCGAATACCGTCTTGTGATAGTCATTCAGCCAGGCGGTCTCGTCGGCGCGCATCAGCGACGGTTCAATGCAGCGGGTGTCGATGGGGCACAGGGTCAGCGTCTCGAAACACAGGAATTCACCCAGTTCGGACGTCAGCCAGCTGCGGTTGGCCACCAGGTTTTCAATGCGCACGCCCCAACGGCCCGGACGATAGATGCCCGGTTCGTTCGACGTGATCATGCCCGGTTCCATCGCCGTGTGCGGACCTGGCATGGCGCGGTACGAAATCACCTGCGGGCCTTCGTGCACGTTCAGGAAGTACCCCACGCCGTGGCCGGTGCCGTGACCGTATTCCGCACCGCCTTCCCAGATGGGTGCGCGGGCAATGGCATCCAGCATGGGCGACGGCGTGCCGCGCGGGAACGATGCGCGCGACAGCGCGATCATGCCCTTGAGCACAAGCGTGAAATCCACTTTCTGGTCCGCGCTGGGCGTGCCCACCGCGACCACGCGGGTGATGTCGGTGGTGCCGCCCAGATACTGGCCGCCCGAATCGATCAGCAGCAGGCCATCGCCTTCGATCGTCGCGTGCGATTCCGGCGTGGCGCGGTAATGCGGCATGGCGCCGTTGGCGTTGAAACCCGCGATGGTGGCGAAGCTGGGGCAGACATAGGCGGGCCGGCGCGCGCGGGCGGCGGTGATCTGCTCGTCGATCGTCAGTTCGGTGATGGTTTCCTTGCCCAGCGCGCCTTCGAACCACGAGAAGAATTCGCAAAGCGCCGCACCGTCCTGCGCCATCGCCTGGCGCACATGCGCCAGCTCGGCATCGGTCTTGCGGGACTTCAGCAACGTGGACGGGTTGATGGCTTCGATGCGCGGCACGGCAGGATCCATGGCGTGGAACACGCCGCAGGTCACGCGCGCCGGATCGATCAGCAGCTTCTGGTCCAGTTCAAGCGAGGCCAGGGCATCGGCGGCTTGGGCGTAACCCGCCACCTCGACGCCATCGGCGGCCAGCGTGGCCCGCAGCGCCTCGTCGACTTTGCCGTCTGCCACGAAGAGCGTGGCGTGGTCCAGGCCAATCAGCGCGTGGCCGACGAACACCGGGTTGTAGTCCACGTCGGCGCCGCGCAGGTTCAGCAACCACGCAATATCGTCCACCGTACAGATGAAATGCACATCGGCGCCGTGCGTGCGCATGGCATCGCGCACCTGCGCCAGCTTGTCGGCGCGGGTCACGCAGGCCTCGGGGGCAACGTGCTCATAGATCTTTGCGTCCGGCAGGCCGGCGCGGTCGGTCCAGACCTCGTCCAGCAGGTCCGCCCGGATCTCAAGCGTGGCGCCGGCGCTGGCCGCGGCCACCGACAAGGCGCGGAAGGCGCCCAGACCCAGCACCTGGCCGTCCACGCCGATGACGTCGCCCGCCCGCATGTTGGCGGCCAGCCAGTCGACATGGCCCGGCGTGGACGCCAGCGCGATCTTCATCAGCTGCACGCCGGTGCCCGCCAGTTGCGCCTCGGCCTGCACCCAGTAGCGGCTATCCACCCACAGGCCGGCGAAATCGGCCGTGACGACAAGGGTTCCCACCGACCCCGTGAAGCCCGACAGCCAGCGCCGTCCTTGCCAGCGCGCCGGCAGATATTCGGATAGGTGCGGGTCCGAGGACGGAACGATATAGGCGGACAGGCCGCGGCGGCTCATGGCCTGCCGCAATTGGGCAATACGGGCGTCGGTGCTAGACATGGGGGATGGGATCCTTAGCGCAACATGAAAGACATGGCGGCCAGGCTGTTCAACGTGCGGACAGCGGCCTGCATGCTATCCGTGGTGAATCGCAAGGTGACGCCGTCCACGCGTTCCAGCGTGGGCCACATGCAGAACAGGTCGGCCAGCGCCGCGCTCTGCGTCTGCAACCGGCATTCTATAGGGGCGGCAATGCGGAAAGGAACCGGGGCCTGCTTCTTGAGGTTGCGCACGGCGGTTTCGGCCGCGGCGGCAATCGCGCGGCGCGACGCGGCCGGTGACAGCGTGATGCCGCTGCCCTGGCCGTGGGCGACCTTGGTCTGCACCCATTCGGCGCCCGGGAAGGTGTCGCGGGTTTCCGAGATAAATACGTCGTCGCCCGTCCCCAGGATGACGGGCACGCCCATTTCACCGGCCAGCGCGCCATACAGGCCCGCTTCTCCCAGCTCCATGCCGTTGATCAGCACGCGCGCGAAGGCAAAGCTGTTGATCGTGTGGGCCAGGATGCCGCGCCCTTGCGAGCGCGAGTGGTAGCCGATCATGAAAACCGCGTCGCAGCCCTCTTCCAGCCCGCCCATCATGCCCAGGTAGCGCGGCTTGCCCAGCACCAGGCGAGCGCGCTCGTCCAGGCCGTCGGGCAACAGATTGCGAAAGCCGCCGTGCGAATCGTTGACCAGGATTTCTTCGGCCCCGCCCGCAATCGCGCCTTGCACGGCCGCGTTGGCCTCGGCAGTCATCCAGGCGCGGGCGCGCTCGTATTCGCCGTTGCCGGCGCGGACTTGTTCTGCATGGAAGACGCCGGCGACGCCTTCGATATCGGTGGAAATCAGGATCTTCATGGGATCAGCCTTCAAGGAATTCAGAATGCGGTGTCGGACAGCCATTGACGCCACTGCGGCACCGCGTCGCGGATCGCGGCACGGTGATGGCCATCGCGCCCCGTCACGCCGTCGGCGTGCCAGAGCGCGGAAATGATGGCTTGTTCGCAGGCCTCGGCGGCCGCTTCGAACAAGGGATCGATGCGCGTTTCATGCAGCATCGCAATCGAAGGCATCGGCTGCTCGGCCAGTTGCGGAACAGTGTAGGCGGTGGAAAAGGCCAGCACGATGTCGCCGCTGCCGTGACCAAACACCGAGCCGGTGCGCGCCAGGCCCGCACCGGCCCGCAGCGACAGGCGCCGCAACTGGCGCGAATCCAGCGGCGCGTCAGTCGCCAGCAACAGGATGATGGAGCCCTTCTCCGGCACGATCACCGCGTTCTCGCCCTGCTGCGCCAGGCCCCGGTCCAACTGGTCCGCCAGCCGGCGGCCAAACGGGCGGCCTGCCACGGTCAGATTGGGCAAGCGGCCGAAGTTGGCCAGTACCAGCGCGCCGACGGTGTAGCGCAGACCGGGCTGGATGGATGCCACGCGGGATGCCGACCCGATACCGCCCTTGAATGAAAAGCACGACATGCCGCGCCCGGCGCCCACCGCGCCCTGTGCGAACGGCTTGGCTGCGCTGGCGAACGCGTCGGCGTAATGCGCTTCCTCTACGGCCAGCGCCTGGATGTCGTTCAAATAGCCGTCATTGCATTCGAACACCAGCGGGTTCACGGTGGCCATGCCCCGCCCGATCTCGGGGTTGGCCGCGATGGCCTGGCGGATCTGCGCGTTGGCGACGGTGCCCACGCCAAAGGTGTTGGTCAGCGCGATGGGCGTTTCCAGCACGCCAAGCTCTTGCACCTGGACCAGGCCGGTGCTTTTGCCGAAGCCGTTCAGCACGGTCGCAGCGGCAGGAACCTTGTCCAGAAAAGGGTCGCCGGCATGTGGGCGCACGACGGTGACGCCGGTCTGCCGCGGGCCGTCGGCCAGCGTGCAGTGCCCGACCGTCACGTCGCCCACATCGCAAATTGAATCCAGGGGTCCCGACGGCAGCACGCCGATGCGGGGAAGGTCCAGCGCTTGTTTATCCATGGTTTTCGCCAAGGTCCTAAATGCAAAACGCCGCCGCCCTTCGTTCGGCTCACGCGCAACCGATTCGATAGGCGCGTGGAACGAGGGCGGCGGCGAGAAAAAGCGACGCGTTACTTGCGGTCGATCTTCGGATCGAGCGCGTCGCGCAGGCCGTCGCCCAGCAGGTTGAACGCCAGCACCGTCAGGAAGATCGCCAGGGCCGGGAAGATGGCCACGTGCGGGGCGATGACCATGTCGGCGCGTGCCTCGTTCAGCATGGCGCCCCACTCCGGCGTCGGAGGCGATGCGCCCATGCCCAGGAACGACAGGCTGGCGGCGGTGATGATCGACGTGCCGATGCGCATCGTGCCGTACACCACGATCGGCGAGATCGTGCCGGGCAGGATGTGGCGCATGATGATCGTCCAGTCGGACGCGCCCACGCTCTTGACGGCTTCGACATACGTCATCTGCTTGATCGACAGCGTGTTGCCGCGCACCAGGCGGGCAAACGCCGGCACGCTGAACACGGCCACGGCCACGATCACGTTGACCATGCTGGAACCCAGGATGGCGACCACGCCGATGGCCAGCAGCATGCCGGGAAACGCCAGCAGCACGTCCGAGATCCGCATCGTGATGCGTTCCCACCAGCCTTCGTAATAGCCGGCCATCAAGCCCATGAAGGTGCCGACGATGGCACCCATGGCCACGGACAGGAAGCCCGCGGCCAGCGAAATCCGCGCGCCCATGACGATGCGGCTGAAGATGTCGCGGCCCAGCGAATCCACGCCCAGCCAGTGGGTCAGGGACGGGCCGGCGTTCAGCGCGTCGTAGTCGAAGAAGTTCTCGGCGTCGAACGGCACGATCCACGGCGCGAAGACCGCGATCACGACAAGCAGCAGCACGAAGATGCCGGCGCCCACGCCCAGCTTCTGCTTCTTGAATTTGCGCCAGAACTCGGTGGCGGGCGTGCGCACGTCGTTCTTGGAAGCGGCGGCGATGGTCGTGGCGGGTGTCGTATTGCTCATGGCCGCCTCACTTGTAACGGATGCTGGGATTGATGACGCCATAGAGCACGTCGACAATCAGGTTGATCAGGATGAATTCCAGCGAGAACAGCAGCACCAGGCCCTGGATCACCGGATAGTCGCGCTGGGTCACGGCGTCGACCAGCAGACGGCCAAGGCCGGGCCAGTTGAACACGGTCTCGACGACGATCGAGCCGCCCAGCAGAAAGCCGAACTGCAAGCCCATCATGGTCACGACGGGAATCAGCGCGTTGCGCAGCGCGTGTTTGATCACGACGCGGCGTTCGGTCAGGCCCTTGGCGCGGGCGGTCCGCACGAAGTCTTCCTGGATGACTTCCACGAACGACGCACGGGTGAAGCGCGCCATCACGGCGGCCACCGCGGCGCCTAGCGTAATTGACGGAAGGATGTAGTGCTTCCAGCTGGAGGCGCCGACGGTCGGCAGCCAGCCCAGGTTCACGGAGAACACCTGCATCAGCATCATGCCCAGCGCGAACGCGGGGAACGAGATGCCCGACACCGCCAGCGTCATGCCAAGGCGGTCGGGCCAGCGGTTGCGCCAGACGGCGGACACGATCCCGATGATCATGCCGAAGGTCACTGACCACACCATGCTGGCCATCGTCAGCCACAAGGTGGGCATGAAGCGGTCGGAAATCTCGGTCGAGACGGGGCGCTTGGTACGCAAGGACGTACCCAGGTCGCCTTGCAGCATATGGCTGAAATAGCGCACGAACTGCTGCGGCAGGGGCAGATCCAGCCCAAGTTCCTTACGCACCAGCTCGACCGTTTGCTGGTCGGCCTCCTGGCCCGCGGCCAGTCGCGCCGGGTCGCCCGGAAGCATGTGCACAAACAGGAACACGACCACGGCTACCAGCAGCAGCGTGGGGATCATGCCCAGAAGACGTTTGACGATGTAGGTCAGCATTGAAATTCCTGCGACATCGGCGGGGACCCCGCGCCCCCGCCGTATGTGGCCTTACAAGAGCCCGAAGGCCCCGAGAGTGACTGCTAGGGTTACTGCTTCAGTTCGATGTCGCCGAACCAGAACGAGGTGTCCGGCTCCACGTACACGCCCGACAGGTTCTTCGACTTCACGTACAGATTGTTCTGGGTCACCAGGAAGGCCCACGGGGCGTCCTTCCAGATGGTTTCCTGAACGTTCTTGTAGATTTCGGTCTTCTTGGCGCGATCGGTGGTGGCCAGCGCCAGCTGGATGCCGTCGTCCACCGACTTGTTCGAGTAGTACGACACGTTGTTCAGCACCGGCGGGAACGCGGCGGTGCTCAGCAACGGACGCAGACCCCAGTCGGCTTCACCGGTCGAGGACGACCAGCCGGCGTAGTACATGCGAACCTTGGCGTCTTCAGGCTTCTGCACCTGTTGAACGCGCTGCACGCGCTGACCCGATTCCAGCACTTCAACCTGCACCTTGATGCCGACTTGCGCCAGCTGCTGTTGCAGGAACTGAACCACCTTCACCGAGGTGCCGTCGTTATAGGCGGACCACAGCTGGCTTTCAAAGCCGTTGGGGTAGCCGGCTTCGGCCAGCAGGGCCTTGGCCTTCTTGATGTCGTACGGCCACGGGCCAGTCTTGTGGGCAAAGTCCACGCCCTTGGGCACGACGCCGTCCACGATGGTGGCGTAACCCGAGAAGGCGACCTTGGCCAGCGCTTCCTTGTTGATGGCGTAGTTGATGGCTTCGCGCACCTTGGGGTTGTCGAACGGCTTTTGCTGCGTGTTCATCGACAGGTAGCGGGCCATGATCGAGTTCTGGTGATCGACCACGTCCAGCTTGTCGTTCTTCTTCAGCACGGCGGCTTGTTCGAACGGCACCGGGAAGGCGAACTGCGCTTCACCCGTCTGCACCACGGCGGCGCGGGTGTTGTTGTCGGTCACGGTACGGAAGGTCAGCGTGTCGACCTTCGGGTAGCCCTTCTTCCAGTAGCCGTCGAACTTCTTGACCTTCAGGTATTCAGCCGGCTTCCATTCGACGAATTCGAACGGGCCGGTGCCCACCGGGTGGAAGCCGATTTCCTTGCCGTACTTGGCCAGGGCGGCGGGCGAGATCATCATGGCGGCCGGGTGGGCCAGCGCGTTGATGAAGGCCGAGAACGGCTTCTTCAGCGTGATCTTTATGGTCATCGGGTCAACCACTTCGGTCTTGTCGATGACGCTGAACTGGATGTAGCGCGACAGGCGGTTTTCCGGGTTGGCCGGACGATCGAAGTTGATCTTGACCGCTTCAGCGTTGAAGTCGGTGCCGTCGTGGAACTTCACGCCGGGACGCAGCTTGAACGTGTAGACCAGGCCGTCTTCGCTGACGGTGTAGTCGGTCGCCAGGACCTTCTGGACCTTCAGGTCCTTGTCGAATTCGAACAGGCCTTCGTAGTAGGCCTTGCCGGCCGCCTGGTTCAGGGTGCTGTTGGTGTTGTACGGGTCAAGCGTTTCCAGTGCGATGGAGACGGCAAACGTCACGTCCTTGGCGGCGAACGCCAACGGCGAAGTGAGCACACCGAAGGCCACCGCGGCGGCGGCCATCAGCTTGGTGGGGCGCAGAACTTTCATCATTGCAACTCCTGGTTCCAAAACGGAATTAGGGGGTTTGTTGGAAGAAAAACAAGTACGACAACGGAATCAATACGCGCCGCCGACCGCATGGCGGGCAACGAAGTGATCGGTTCCAACCTGCACCAGCGGCTGCACCACGGGCTCGTCGCCGAGCTTGCGGATGGGGCTGGGAATTTCATCGGACAACAAGGTGCGCTTCAGATGGCGGCGCGCCGGATCGGCGATCGGCACGGCCGACATCAGCTTCTTGGTGTACGGGTGCTGCGGATTTTCAAAGATGGCGCGGCGCGGGCCGATCTCGACGATCTGGCCCAGGTACATCACCGCCACGCGGTGGCTGACGCGTTCCACCACGGCCATGTCGTGCGAAATGAACAGGAACGAAATACCCATGTCGCGCTGCAGGTCGATCAGCAGGTTCACGATCTGCGCCTGGATGGAGACGTCCAGCGCCGACACCGATTCGTCCGCGATCACGACCTTCGGGTTCAAGGCCAGCGCGCGCGCGATGCAGATGCGCTGGCGTTGGCCGCCCGAGAATTCATGCGGATAGCGCTGCGCCATTTCCGGCGGCAGGCCCACGCGTTCCAGCAGATCGGCCACGCGGCGCTCTGCGTCCCGCCCCTTCGCCACGCCGTGCACCAGCAGCGGCTCCATGATGGAAAAGCCGACGGTGACGCGCGGATCCAGCGATGCGAACGGATCCTGGAACACGAACTGGATGTCGCGGCGCAAGGATTGCAGCTCGTTGTTCTTCAGCCGGACGATGTCGCGGCCGCCAAACTTGATCTCGCCGCCCTGGCTTTCCACCAGGCGCAGCAGCGAACGGCCCGTGGTGGATTTGCCGCAACCCGATTCGCCCACCAGCGACAGCGTCTCGCCCGGGTACAGGTCGAAGCTGACCTGTTCCACGGCATGCACGCGTCGCTGCACGCGGCTGAGGATGCCGCCACGCAGGTCAAAGCGGGTTACCAGGTTGCGCACGCTCAGGATGGGCTCGCGCTTCTCGCCGGGCACGACCTGCGTGCTGGCAACGGCGGGCTCGTCCACGGGCTGCGCCTGGCCTTCCACCTGCAGCAGCGGGAAGCGCGCGGGCAGGTCGGTGCCTTCCATGGCGCCCAGCTTCGGCACCGCCGACAGCAACGCCTTGGTGTAGGTGTGCTTGGGCGCCGCGAACACCTGATCCGACGGGCCTTCTTCGACCTTGTCGCCGCGATACATGACCAGCACGCGGTCGGCCACTTCCGCCACCACGCCCATGTCGTGGGTGATGAACACCACGCCCATGTGCATCTCGTCCTGCAGTTGACGGATCAGTTGCAGGATCTGCGCCTGGATGGTGACATCCAGCGCGGTGGTGGGTTCGTCGGCGATCAGCAGCGCCGGCTTGCAGGCCAGCGCCATCGCGATCATCACGCGCTGGCGCATGCCGCCCGACAACTGATGCGGGTAGCGGTCCAGCACCGACTTGGCTTCCGGGATGCGCACCTGCTCCAGCATGCGCAGGGCCTCGGCGCGTGCGGCCGCGGCGTCCTTGCCCTGGTGCTGACGGATCGATTCGGCGATCTGGTCGCCGGCCGTGAACACCGGGTTCAAGGAGGTCATCGGCTCCTGGAAGATCATGGCCATGTCCGCGCCGCGCACATTGCGCATGACGCGCTGGCTGGAATTGGCCAGGTCGATCACCGAACCGTTGCGCCGGCGCAGGGCCATGTTGCCCTGGGCGATGCGGCCGCCGCCATGTTCCACCAGACGCATGAGCGCCAGGGACGTCACCGACTTGCCCGAACCCGATTCGCCCACGATGGCCAGGGTTTCACCCCGGTCCACATGGAACGACAGGTTGCGCACGGCTTCGACCGTACGCTCCGATCCTACGAAGCGCACCGTCAGGTCGTCGACCTGGACCACGCGGTTTTCCGGCAGCGCCAGGCTGTTTGCGCGATCAACCATCTTCATTAATCCCCAAAATCAAAACAGAACCCGTCACGCTTATCGATAGATCGCGGTGACCGGCTTTTCGCCTACGCGGGCGTAACCCCGATACATGCCTTCCGTGTTGAACGGCAAAGCCACATTGCCCTGGGCGTCAACGGCCACCAGACCGCCCTTGCCGCCAATGGTGGGCAGTTTTTCCATCACGACGCGATCCGCCGCTGCTTCCAGCGACGCACCGCAATACTCCATCTGCGCCGCCACGTCATAGGCCGAGACCATGCGGATGAACATCTCGCCGGTGCCGGTCGTGGAGACCGCGCAGGTCTTGTTGCTGGCATAGGTGCCGGCGCCGATCAACGGCGCGTCGCCCACGCGGCCGACCTGCTTGTTGGTGATGCCGCCGGTGGAGGTGGCGGCGGCCACGTTGCCTTGCGCGTCGACAGCCACCGCGCCCACCGTGCCGAACTTCTTGTCGGCATCCAGCGGATCGGCGGGTGCGGGCTGGCCGCGCGCGACCATGGCCTGGCCGTCGTGGTCCAGCACGGCGGCGTCAGGCGTTTCGCGCTGCACGCGCAGCAACTGCTCGCGGCGGGCTTCGGTCGAGAAATACGACGGGTCGACGATTTCCAGGCCGGCATCGCGAGCGAAGGTTTCGGCGCCCTCGCCCACGAAAAAGACGTGCTTGCTGGTTTCCATGACGCGGCGCGCGGCGAAGATCGGATTGCGCACGCAATTCACATTGGCGATCGCACCCGAACGCAGCGTGGCGCCGTCCATGATGGCGGCGTCCAGCTCATGGGTGCCGGCGCTGGTGAACACCGCGCCGTGGCCGGCGTTGAACAGCGGACAGTCTTCCAGCAAGCGGACGGCTTCGGTGACGGCATCCAGGGCGCTGCCGCCGCGGGCCAGCACGGCTTGGCCGGCGGTCAGGATGGACTCCAGGGCGGCCAGGTATTCCTGTTCTTTCTCGGGCGACATGGCCGCGCGGGACATCGCGCCGGCGCCACCGTGAATGGCGATCACGGGTTGAATCATCGTTTACCTACTCCATGGATAAGCCACGGCATCACGGACTGGGTCACCCCAGCGGCGGCCGCGACGGAATTTTTGGCCCGATAGGCCACCGCGGCGGAAAGCGCTTCGATCAGGCCCAGCGCGGCGGTTTCGGAATTGGGAATCAGCTGGCGCGCGGAAAACGCGTAAAGCACGACGGACGCCGTCGGTGCCAGCGGAGACGTGGGTTTGTCGGTCAGCACCAGCACCGGCACGCCGGCCTGCTTGGCGGCGGCGGCCAGCGTCACGGTGTCGGCCAGGTAGCGCGGAAAGCCGATGGCGATCACCAGGTCCTTGGCGGTCATGCGCGACATCTGGCGCGCGGCGTGCGACACGCCGCCGGGGCCCGCCAGCGATTCGACCGAATGCAGGTGCATGCACAGGCCGCGTTGCAGCAGGCCAGCCAGGAAGCCGCTGGCGCCAAAACCGATGATGAACACGCGGTCGGCGGCCAGAATGGCTTCCACCGCCTGTTCACAGGCGGCCGAATCCAGCGATTGCAGGTTGCGCTGCGCGTTGCGAATGTCTTCTTCCAGCGTGGCGGCGAAGATCTGCACGGCGCTGGCAGAATGCGCCAGTTCGGTGCGCAGCTTTTCCACCGGTTCCAGCGCGGCTTCGAACCCCCGCGCCAGTTCGGCGCGGAATTGCGGGTAGCCGGGCAGGTCCAGGGCGCGCGCGAAGCGATTCGCCGTGGCGACCGACACCCCCACCGCCGCCGCGAACTCGTCGATGGTCATCGTGGCGGCGCGAAACTGGTGCGCCAACACGTATTCGGCCATCTTGTGCTGCGTCCGGCTCAGCGAGGGCTGGGCCCGGGCGATCCGATCAGCGATCGTAAGTGCGGCCTTGTTCATCGATTCGGGGGAGGGTCTTAGCGGGAGATTGTGTAAATCTGTTTACACACAAATTTTAGATAAGAAAATTCATTTTCATAGTAAGGGTATACCCGTGAATTTATGTAACAGTGCATCAAAAGAAACGGGGCCGGTTTGAGGTACGCTATCCGCGCCTGTTTTTCACCCCGCTTTTGACCTATTGCCTTGGATTGACGCAATGCCCGATTGGATCTGCAAACCCCACCAGGACCTGACCGTGCCGGAGATCTACGCGATCCTCCGCTTGCGCTCGGAAGTCTTCGTCATCGAACAGCAGTGCATCTTCCAGGACATGGATGGCAAGGACCTGAGCGGCCAGACGACGCACCTGATGGCATGGCAAGACGGCCAGCTTGCCGCCTACTGCCGCATCCTGGACCCGTCGCTGAAGGAAGGCCAGATCGAGATCGGGCGCGTGATCACCGCGCCCTGGACGCGCGGCCAGGGCCTGGGCCACGAATTGATCCGCCACGCCATGCAGGAAGTGCGCCAGCGCTGGCCAGGCCGCGCCATGTACCTGGGCGCGCAGGCCCGCCTGCGCAACTACTACGGCGGACACGGCTTTGTTCAGGTCACCGAGGAATACATCGAAGACGGCATCCCGCACGTGGGCATGCGCTTGGACGAAGCGGCATAGCGCCTCCGGGGCCGCCCTTTCCTCCACCCAAAAAAAACGCCCCTTGCGGGGCGTTTTCGTAAGCGGGACGGCAGCCGGTTTATTTGACCGACGACACGTCCAGCTTGGCCAGCGTCTTGGACTGGATTTCGTCCACCGTCACGCCCGGCGCCGTTTCCAGCAGCTTCAGGCCGTTTTCGGTGACTTCCATCACGCCCAGGTCGGTGATGATCAGGTCGACCACGCCCACGCCAGTCAGCGGCAGATTGCATTCCGGCAGCAGCTTGATGTCTTCCGTGCCGTCTTTCTTCTTGGCCACGTGTTCCATCAGGACCACGACGCGGCCAACGCCGGCCACCAGGTCCATCGCGCCGCCCATGCCCTTGACCATCTTGCCCGGGATCATCCAGTTGGCCAGGTCGCCCTTTTCGGACACCTGCATCGCGCCCAGGATGGCCAGGTTGATCTTGCCGCCGCGGATCATCGCGAACGAGTCGGCGGACGAGAAGATCGACGAGCCCGGCAACGTCGTCACCGTCTGCTTGCCGGCATTGATCAGGTCGGCGTCGACTTCGTCATCGGTGGGGAACGGGCCGATACCCAACAGGCCGTTCTCGGATTGCAGCCACACTTCCACGCCCTTGGGCACGTGGTTGGCCACCAGGGTCGGCAAGCCGATGCCCAGGTTCACATAAAAACCGTCTTGCAGTTCGCGCGCGGCGCGCGCCGCCATTTCATCGCGGGACCATGCCATGTCGTCTTCTCCTTAGGCCGGGCGAGTGGTGCGTTGTTCGATGCGCTTTTCCGGCGTCGTGTTCAGCACGATCCGTTGCACATAGATGCCGGGCAGGTGAATCTGGTCGGGATCCAGGCTGCCGGTGTCAACGATCTCTTCGACTTCGACCACCGTGAACTTGCCGGCCATCGCGACGTTCGGGTTGAAGTTGCGGGCCGTCTTGCGGAACACCAGGTTGCCGCTGCGGTCGGCGATGTGCGCCTTGACCAGCGACACGTCCGGCACCAGCGAACGCTCCATCACGTATTGCTGGCCATCGAATTCGCGAATTTCCTTGCCGTCCGCCACGATGGTGCCCACGCCGGTGCGCGTGAAGAACGCGGGGATGCCCGCGCCGCCGGCGCGCAGCTTCTCGGCCAGCGTGCCCTGCGGGGTGAACTCAAGCTCGAGCTCGCCCGACAGGAACTGGCGTTCGAATTCCTTGTTCTCGCCCACGTACGATGCAATCATCTTGCGAACCTGGCGCGTATTGAGCAACTGGCCCAAGCCGAAACCGTCGACGCCCGCATTGTTGCTGATGCAAGTCAAATCCTTCACGCCCGAATCGCGCAGCGCGGCGATCAGGGCCTCGGGAATACCGCACAGGCCGAAACCGCCCACGGCGATCATCTGACCGTCCTTGACGATGCCTGCCAGCGCCTCCTGGGCGCTTGCAAAAACCTTGTCCATCGCTCCAACTCCTAGTTAAGGTAGAACTGAAGAGTGCCCGCCCCGCCGCTTGCGCAGCCGCCCCGCGAGGGGATCAAGAAATTCGGGGAGGGCCCTGTCTTTCCTTGGAGCGCGGCTGCCGGCGTCGGCCCAACGGCATCGCGCGACATTGCCCGATGCCCCTGGGTCACGGCGCCGAGGGTGGCGCGCCCCTTTATTTCTGTTTTGATTTTGCGCTTGATTTTAACGGCATGACGGGCAATTCCGCGCAGGCTTTCGGTGGAGGGTCCCTGCGGGATTGCCCGCCCTCAGGCAGCGGGCTTGAACTGCGTGGCCATCTTGGCCAGCACGTCCTGCGGCCACGGCGCGGACGTATTGGCCAGGTAGTCCATCCAGACTAGCACGTTGCGTCCGCGCGCATAGGGGCCCGCCTCGTCGCCGGCTTTCTCGAGCAGCAGCTCGAATTCGGCGCTGGAACGGCCGATGCGGGTGACTTTGTGCGTGACGCGGACGGTGGCCGGATAGGTCAGCGGACGCAGGAAATCGCACGAGGCGTGAGCCAGGATCGCGCCGTTGTCGGCCGGCAGCTCGAAGCCCGCGTCGTACAGGATCTGCATGCGCGCCTCTTCCATAAGGCGGAAATACAGCGTGTTGTTCAGATGATTCAAGGCGTCTGAGTCGCCCCACCGCAAAGGCAATTCCACCTGATGGGTATCGCCCACCGCCAGAATCCGCGCAGACAGATTGTCCGGGTTCACCAATTACTCCTGAAGGCTAAAAGAAATACGAAGGCATGCATGGCCTCCGCCTGCAATACAATCGCCGATAATACTTCCAGCCAAATATGGAATACATACGGGGAGCTTTGCAAATGTCTGAACGCGAGTCGATGGAATATGACGTGGTCGTGGTTGGCGGTGGACCCGCCGGCCTGGCCACCGCAATCCGTCTAAAGCAGCTGGCCGCTGAAAAGAATCAGGAGATCGGCGTCTGCGTCCTTGAGAAAGGGGCGGAACTGGGTGCGCACATCCTGTCCGGCGCCGTCATGGACCCGCTGGCACTGACCGAGCTTATCCCCGACTGGAAGGAAAAAGGCGCGCCCCTGAACGTGCCGGTCACGCAGGACAAGTTCCTGTTCCTGTCCCAGACCGGCGCGCGTTCCACGCCGAACTGGCTGCTGCCGCCCTGTTTCCACAACGAAGGCAACTACATCGTCCGCCTGGGCGACGTCGTCAAATGGATGGGCGAACAGGCCGAAGCGCTGGGCGTGGACATTTTCCCCGGCTTTGCCGCCGTTGAAGTGCTGTATGACGAAAACGGCGCCGTGCGCGGCGTGGCCACCGGCGACATGGGCGTGGCCCGCGACGGCTCGCACACCGACCACTACCAGCCCGGCATGGAATTGCATGCCCGCTATACGGTGTTCGGCGAAGGCGCGCGCGGCCAACTGGGCCGCCAGCTGATCGAACGCTTCAAGCTCGACGACGGCCGCGATCCGCAAGCCTATGGCATCGGCATCAAGGAAATGTGGGAAGTCGACCCGGCACAATCCAAGCCGGGCCTGGTGATCCACACCGCGGGCTGGCCGCTGGATTCCGATACCTACGGCGGCTCGTTCCTGTATCACCTGGACAACAACCTCGTGGCCGTGGGCATGATCGTCGGCCTGGACTACGCCAACCCCTGGCTGTCGCCGTTCGACGAATTCCAGCGCTACAAGACGCACCCCGCCATTCGCGGCACGTTCGAAGGCGGCAAACGCATCGCCTACGGCGCCCGCGCCATCACGGCGGGCGGCCTGCTGTCGCTGCCCAAGCTGACGTTCCCCGGCGGCGCGCTGGTCGGCTGCGAAGCCGGCTTCCTGAACGCGTCCCGCATCAAGGGCAGCCACGCCGCCATCAAGTCCGGCAAGCTGGCCGCCGAAGCCGCGTTCGACGCGCTGGTAGCCGACCGCCGCCAGGACGAGCTGACCGCCTACCCGAAGGCGTTCGAGGCTTCCTGGCTGCACGCCGAACTGAACAAGGCGCGCAATTTCAAGCAGTGGTTCAAGAAGGGCCGCACCATCGCCACGGTGATGACCGGTGTCGAACAGCTGCTGCTCAAAGGCAAGATGCCGTGGACCCTGCGCCACAGCAAGCCCGACCACGCCTGTCTGCAACCGGCATCGGAATGCGCGCGCATCGACTATCCCAAGCCCGACGGCAAGCTCACGTTCGACAAGCTCAGCTCGGTGTTCATCTCGAACACCAACCATGAAGAAAACGAGCCCATCCACCTGACCTTGAAAGATCCGTCGGTGCCGGTCAGCGTCAACCTGGCCAAGTACGGCGGGCCGGAATCGCGCTACTGCCCGGCCGGCGTGTACGAATTCATCAAGGACGACCACGGCGACGACCGCTTGCAGATCAACGCGCAGAACTGCGTGCACTGCAAGACGTGCGACATCAAGGACCCGACCCAGAACATCGTCTGGGTGGCGCCGCAGGGCGGCGAAGGGCCGGTGTACAGCGGCATGTGATCCGGCCGGGCTCCGCCCCGCCACAAGGCGCCCCTTGGGGCGCTTTTTCATTTTTCAGGTGACCTGCATGACCGAACGCGTACTTCTCATTGGCTGTGGCGACCTGGGCCGGCGTGTCGCCCGGCGCTTCCTGGCGCGTGGCGACGAGGTCCACGCGCTTCGCCGTCACCCGCCCGCCGACGACGG
>LNAP01001974.1_pt1 | contig 21604 bp, 20 predicted proteins | sample 602601 | NCBI WGS metagenome assembly LNAP01 (sample SAMN02440304, study PRJNA202911) | soil metagenome | biome: Subtropical and temperate rainforests or woodlands; isolation source: soil samples (1 kg each in a 20% v/v slurry with milli Q water) were... ...
CAAGCTGGCGCAAAGCGCGCTGATGAACTCCAAACTGCTGACCAAACCGATGCGCGTCACCTATATGCCCGGTGGCGTTGGCGCGGTGGCGTACAACGCTGTAGTTGCGCAGCGCCCTGGCGATGCCGGCACCATCACCGCCTGGTCCAGCGGTTCGTTGCTGAACCTGGCGCAAGGCAAGTTTGGTCGCTTCGATGAAAACGCCGTGCGTTGGCTGGCCGGCATTGGCACCAGCTATGGCGCCATCGCCGTGCGCAGCGACTCACCGTACAAAAACCTTGATGACCTGATGAAAGCCCTCAAGGCCGAGCCAGGCAAAGTGGTGATTGGCTCCTCCGGAACCGTTGGCAGCCAAGACTGGATGCAAACCGCCCTGCTCGCCAAAGCCGCTGGTATCAACCCGCGCGACCTGCGGTATGTGGCCTTGGAAGGCGGCGGCGAAATTGCCACGGCTCTGATGGGTGGGCATATCCAGGTGGGTAGTACCGATATCTCCGACTCCATGCCGCATATCAAGGCCGGCAATATGCGCATCCTCGCCGTGCTCTCCGATGAGCGCCTACCGGGTGCCGACAAGGCCGATATCCCCACCGCCAAGGAACAGGGCTACGACATCAGTTGGCCGGTGGTACGCGGTTTCTACCTGGGGCCAAAGGTCAGCGATGAAGATTACGCCTGGTGGAAAGCCAGCTTTGACCAGCTGCTAGCCTCAGACGACTTCGCCAAACTGCGCGACCAGCGCGAGCTGTATCCCTTCGCCATGACCGGCCCGGAGTTGGACGCCTACGTGAAAAAGCGTGTGGCTGATTACAAGCAGATGGCCCAAGAGTTCGGCCTGACGCAGTAACGCCACCCAGGGTTTTCCTCTCTCCCCTTGATGCCGGGTCAGGCCCAAGCGCCTGACCTCGGCAAGGAGATCACCATGCTTTTTCAACGCCTCTTTAGTGCGGGCTGGCTAGCTGCATGCCTGGTTTTTGCCTACCTGGCCTGGGATTACCAGGCCGCCTTCTCCTACGAGCCGGTTGGCCCCCGCGCTTTCCCGCTGCTGATGCTTGGCCTGATGGCCGCCGCCTTGCTGTGGGTAACCCTGCGCCCCACGCGCATTGAGCACAAAGAAGGCGAGCCCGTGCTGGACCGCGACACCTTGCGCAAAGTCAGCGCCTGCGTCGCGCTGCTGCTGGTGTACGCGGCGCTGTTCGAGCCCTTGGGTTTTATCGTTTCCAGCTCGCTGGTCGGGGTTTTTATGGCGCGCCTGTATGGCGGCAACTGGAAGGCCAGCGCCATCGCCGCGGTGCTAATCAGCATCGGCCTGTACGTTTTGTTCGACCGCACCCTCGACGTTCCCCTGCCGCTCGGCGTGCTCGACTTCCTGGAGCTTTGACATGGACACACTCGGCTATCTGGGCCAGGGCTTCGGCGTTGCCCTCACCCCGTACAACCTGATTACCGCGCTGATCGGCACCTTGATCGGCACTGTCGTTGGCCTGCTGCCCGGCCTTGGCCCGATCAATGGCGTGGCGCTGCTTATTCCGGTGGCCTTTGCCCTCGGCTTGCCGCCGGAGTCGGCGTTGATTCTACTGGCCGCCGTGTACTTGGGCTGCGAATACGGCGGACGCATCAGCTCGATTCTGCTGAATATCCCCGGCGAAGCCTCCACCGTAATGACCACCCTCGACGGCTACCCCATGGCGCGCCAAGGCATGGCCGGCGTGGCCTTGTCGCTGTCGGCCTGGAGTTCGTTTATCGGTGCCTTTATCGCCATCTGCGGCATGGTGCTGTTTGCCCCTTTGCTGGCGAAATGGGCGATTGCCTTTGGCCCGGCGGAATACTTTGTGCTGATGGTGTTTGCCATCGTCGCCCTGGGCGGCATGGCCGGCGACCGGCCGATGAAGACCTTTATCGCCGCCCTGCTCGGCCTGTTTTTGTCCACCATTGGCATTGACGCCAACAGCGGCGTGTATCGCTTTACCTTCGACAGCATCCATGTCGCCGACGGTATTCAGTTTGTGGTGTTGGTGCTGGGGCTGTTCTCGGTCAGCGAAATGCTGCTGTTGCTGGAGAAAACCCACCACGGCCACGCAGCGGTGCAAGCCACTGGGCGCATGATGTTTAACTTCAAGGAAGCGGCATCGGTGTTTGTGGTGAATATTCGCTGCGGCCTGATGGGCTTTGTGCTCGGCGTACTGCCGGGTGCCGGCGCAACATTGGCCAGTGCCGTGGCCTATATGACCGAGAAAAAAATCGCCGGCGACAAAGGCAAATTCGGCCAGGGCGATATGCGCGGCCTGGCAGCGCCGGAAACCGCTATCGGCGCCTCCGCTTGCGGCGCCATGGTGCCGATGCTGACCTTGGGCGTACCCGGTTCCGGCACCACGGCGGTAATGATCGGCGCCCTGACGCTGTACAACATCACCCCCGGACCGATGCTGTTTCAGGAGCAACCGGACATTGTTTGGGGCCTGATCGCCTCGCTGTTTATCGCCAATATCATGCTGGTGATTTTGAACATTCCGATGATCCGCCTGTTCACCCGCATCTTGAATGTGCCGAACTGGGTGCTGGTGCCAATCATCGCCATCATCACCTCCATCGGCGTGTACGCCGTGCATGCCACCACCTTCGACCTGTTCCTGATGGTGATCATCGGCATCTTTGGCTACATCCTGCGCAAGCTGGACTTCCCACTGTCGCCGCTGCTGCTCGGTTTTATTCTGGGCGGGCTGATGGAGCAGAACCTGCGCCGGGCGCTGTCGATCTCCAATGGCGAGCTGGGCATTTTGTGGGGCAGCCCGATCACCATGGGGGTGTGGGCCTTGGTGGTGGTGATGTTGGCCTTGCCGATCGTGCGTATCTGGCGCCGCCGCGCCAAGCAGCGCCAGGCCCTGGCCAATGCTTGAAGGCTGGCGCTTGTGGTGGCCAACGCCGTTGGTGGGCGCCGTGGGTGGCGTACTCGCCAGCCTGGCGCATTGGCCGCTGCCGTGGATGATCGGCGCCTTGGTGGCGGTCATCCTGTTTCGCTGCGCCACGCCCTGGGCCATTCGCGACCTGCCTGGCGGGCGTAAAACCGGGCAATGGATTATTGGCATCGGCATTGGCCTGCACTTCTCCCCTGCGGTTGTGGAGCAAGTGACCGCGCACTTCTGGCTGATTGTGTTCGGCGCGCTGGTGACCACCGGCTCCAGCGCCATTGCGGTGTGGGTGTTACGCCGCACGGGTGAAGACAAGGCCACCGCGTTTTTTTCCAGCATGCCGGGGGGCTCGGGGGAGATGGTTAACCTCGGGCTGCGCAACGGCGCGGTGACCAGCCGAGTTGCGGCCGGGCAGAGTTTGCGCGTGGTGGCGGTGGTGCTGTGTGTGCCGGCTGCGTTTAAGTTTCTGCTTGGCGATGGGCCGTTGCTCACTCATTCGGCGCAGGTCAACTGGTTGTGGCTGGCGCTGCTGGTGCCGGCAGGCGGCGCCTTGGCGCTGCTTTGGCAACGCTTGCAGCAACCTAACCCTTGGTTGTTTGGGCCGCTGCTGGTCAGTGCCGGAGCCAGCTTGATGTTTGATCTGCAACTGGGGCTGCCCGATGGCGCCAGTCAGGTTGGCCAACTGCTGATCGGCAGCGGCCTGGGTTGCCACTTCGACCGCGCCTTCTTTCGCCGGGCGCCCTCCTTTCTCGCCCGCACACTGCTGGGCACCGCTTTGATGATTGCCTTTGCCGCGCTCTGTGCATTGGGGCTGGGCTGGATGACCAGCCTAGACATCCGCTCGCTAACCCTGGGCATGATGCCTGGCGGTATTGCCGAAATGAGCCTGACGGCCGAGACCTTGCAACTGTCGGTGCCGCTGGTGACCGCGATGCAGGTGCTGCGCTTGTTGCTGGTATTGTTCCTCGCCGAACCGATCTTCAGGCGCTGGGATCGACGTAGGTTGGGTTGAGCCAAAGGCGAAGCCCAACAGGCCGCCCCCAGGGCGGCGCGTATCGGTCTCAATGCAAACCTACACGCGGAGCCCTCAGGGCTCCATGTTGGGCCGGCCCGTTGGGCTTCGCTGCGCTCAACCCAACCTACGGGCATGCACTTCTGCGCGGAGGCCCGGTCTATCCTCTAGACCGCCGCCCTCACGGAGAACCCCATGGCCAAACTGCTGCTGATTGCGGGACTGGTGCTGCTGACCTCTTGCAGCCGCCTGGAGCTGGGTTACCGCAACCTCGACTGGTTGATTCCCTGGTCCATGGACAATTACGTCAGCCTTACCCGCGAGCAAAAAGCCTGGCTGAAACCGCGCCTGACTCAGCACATCGCCTGGCATTGCCAAAGCCAACTGCCGCGCTATGCCGATTGGCTACAGCGCAGCGCCACGCTGGTTGCTGAACCTAAACCCGACGCCGAGCAGTTCGAAGCGCAGTTCCGCGCGTTCCGTCTTGCCGTAGACGACATCGTGGTGCAGGTCACCCCCGACCTTACCGAGCTGCTGCAGGGCATGAGCGCCGCGCAAGTGCAGGAGCTTGAAGAAAACCTGGCCAAGCAAAACAAAGAGCAGCGGGAGGACTACCTCGACGTGCCGCTGGACGAACAGATCAACGAGCGCGGCGAGCGCATGGCGGAGCGCATCAAGCCTTGGTTTGGGCGGTTGCATCCCGAGCAAAAGGCGCGGGTCAACGCCTGGGCGCAGGAACTTGGGAATTACAACCAGGGCTGGCTGGATAACAACCTACGCTGGCAGCAGGCGTTTCTGGCCGCAGTAAAAGACCGCAAAAGCGCGCAATTCCCCGCGCAGGTTCAGCACCTGCTGCAAGCGCGCATGAGCGTCTGGACGCCGGCGTATCAACAGCAGTTTGATGGCGCACAGGTGGCGTTGGGCCGGCTGTTTGCCGACTTGGTTGCCAGCGCCGACGCCACGCAGCGCGAGCGCCTGCAGGAGCGATTGCAAGGGTTGCGCAAACAGCTGGCAGACATGAGCTGCACGGAGGGATCAAACGCCATTACAGCGTCGGCAACTTCCACTCAATCGGCTGCAAGCCCCGCTCTTTGAGGTATTGATTGGCCCGGCTGAAATGCCCGTTGCCAATAAACCCGCGGTGCGCCGACAGCGGCGAGGGGTGCACCGACTTGAGCACCAGGTGGCGGGTGGTGTCGATCAGCGGCACCTTGCTTTGCGCATGGGCACCCCAGAGCAAAAACACCAAATTGCCAGGGCGGGCGTTCACCACTTCGATGACCTTATCGGTAAACGGCTGCCAGCCTTTTTTCGCGTGGGAACCGGCGTTGGCCTGCTCCACGGTGAGTGAGGTATTAAGCAGCAACACGCCCTGCTCGGCCCAGCTTTGCAGATAGCCGTGGGGGGCAATGTCGATATTGAGGTCGCGCTTGAGTTCTTTGTAGATGTTCTGCAACGACGGCGGCGTCGGCACGCCCGGCTGCACCGAGAAGCACAAACCATGGGCTTGGCCGGGGCCGTGGTAAGGGTCTTGGCCGATGATCACCACTTTTACCTGGTCCAGCGGCGTCGAGTTCAGGGCGTTGAAAATCATTGGGCCCGGCGGAAAAATCACTTTGCCGGCAGCCTTTTCCTCGCGCAGAAATTCGCTCAGAGCCGTCATATAGGGCTTGTCGAACTCATCGCGTAATGCGGCTTTCCAGCCTGCTTCGAGTTTGATCCGGTCGTCTGCGGTCATGGCCAATCCTGCACTCTGAAAAAACTGATGCGGCACGCTAAGGAACGCGCCACGGCAAGTCAAGGTTGGCCAATGGCCTGCAACTGATGCGCCACCATCACGGCCTCTGATGCATGTTGTTGCATGGCGTAAGTGGGTCAATGCTCAGCTCGAACCCACCTTGAGCATCGCCACCATGAACGCAGCAGCCGGCATAACCCGCGAACGCCTGGAACAGGCCATCCAACATTCCACCTTCGCGCAGATGCTAGGCGCCGAACTGCTGGACTTCGAGCCCGGCAAGGTCAGCCTGCAAGTGCACAGCCGCCCCGACCTGTGCCAGCACCATGGCTATATCCATGGCGCCGTGGTCGGCTTTATGGTCGACAGCGGTTGTGCCTGGGCGGCGGCCTCGATGGTTGGCGATGTGGTGACCAGCGAGTACAAGCTCAACCTGCTGGCGCCGGCGCTTGGCGAAACGTTGATTTGCCGTAGCGAAGTGCTTAAAGCCGGGCAACGCCAAGCGGTGTGCCGGGCTGACGTGTTTGCCGTAAAGGACGGGGTAGAAAAGCTCGTGGCCACCGGCCTTGCCACGATTGCGCGGGTGTAACCGTAGGCCGTGCGATGCGCAGCCTACGCCGTGTTAGTGCTGGAGATGACCGTAAAGCTTGGCGTACAAGCCACCTTCGGCGATCAACTCCTGATGCCCGCCGTCTTCGGCAATCTTGCCGTTGTCGAATACCAGCACCCGGTCCGCTTGCTTAACCGCGGACAGGCGGTGGGCAATGATCAGTGTGGTGCGGCCCTGGAGGAACTGGCCGAGAGCCTGATGCAGCGCGTATTCGGTGGCGGCATCGAGGGCAGAGGTGGCTTCGTCAAGAATCACCACGCTTGGCTCAGCCAGCACCATACGGGCAATCGCCAGGCGCTGACGTTGACCGCCAGACAAGCGCACACCGGAGCGGCCAACAATGCTGTCCAGGCCTTTGGGCAAGGCCTGGATGGTATGCGCCAGTTGGGCGATTTCCAGCGCGCGCCAGCAGGCTTCGTCGCTACGCTCACGGCCCATGGTCAGGTTGGCGCGGACCGTGTCGTTAAACAGCGCCGGGTGTTGCAGCACCACGGCAACATGCTCACGCACGGTTTCCAGGCCAATCTCTTCCAGGCTCTTGCCGCCATAACGAATGCTGCCCGCCTGGGCGCTGTAGAGGCCCAGCAACAGTTGCACCAGGGTGCTTTTGCCGCCGCCGCTGGCACCGACAATGGCGACTTTCTCCCCCGGTTCGATAGCCAGATTAAGACCGTCGAGCACCGGTTCGTCGTTGTAGGCAAAGCTGAGGCCGCGCACTTCTACGCCCACGGTCGGCTGACCGATAAAGGGATTGGCGCCGCCGGCGTATTGCGGCTCGTCGGCGCGGGCCAACAGTTCGTTAATGCGGGTTAACGCACCACCAGCGGCGTAGTAGGCGTATTGCAAATTCAGTAGCTGCTCGACCGGGCCGATCATAAACCACAGGTAGCTAAACACCGCGAGCATCTGGCCGATGGACAGGTCGGAGAACAACACGGTGAGCATGGCGGCGGCGCGAAAGATATCGATGCCGAACTGGAACAACAGCCCGCTGGCGCGACTGGAGGCATCGCTTTTCCATTGCGAGGCCACGGCGTAGTCGCGCACTTCCTGGGCACGCAAACCCAGACGACCCAGAAAGAAGCCCTGGCGGTTGCCGGCGCGTACTTCCTGAATGGCTTCGAGGGTTTCCGTGAGTGCCTGGGTAAAACGCGAGGTGCTGTCGTTTTCCAGCTTTTTCAGGTGTTTGACCCGCTTGCCCAACTGCACCGTGGCGTAGATCACCAGCGGGTTGAACAGCAAGATCAGCAGGGCCAGCTGCCAGTGCATCCACATCAGGATGCCGGCGGTGCCGGTCAGGGTGAGCATGGCGACCAGAAAACGGCTGAGGGTTTCGCCGACAAATTTGTCCAGGGTGTCGAGGTCGGTGACCAGGTGCGTGGTCACAGTGCCGCTGCCCAGGCTTTCGTATTCGCCGAGGGAAATGCGCTTGAGGCGTTCAATCAGGCGAACACGGATGCGGTACACGATATCTTTCGACAAGCGCGCAAATAGCCGTGCCTGCAAGACGTTGAAGACCAGCGCGCTGCTGCGCAATACCAAGGTCAACACCACCATCAGGCCGATATAACCGACGGCGCTTTGCCAGCCCAGTGGCAGAAAGTTGTTCATCACTTTCAGCGCGGCATCGCCCTGCTTAAGCAGTACTTCGTCCACCAACAGCGGCAGCAACAGGGGAATCGGCACGCTACACACCGTGGCGAACACGGCGACCAGATTGGCGATCAATAACGACTTTTTGTGGCGCAGGGCCAGGCGGCGGATTTCTTCCCAGCTCAAGCGATCAAGCATGGGCGTTGTGCTCCAACCAACGCGACAGCAGCGGCGCCAGTTGGTCCAGCGCCTGATAGCCATTGGTGAGCAGCGCGTATTGGCCTTGGCTTTCGGCCAGCACGGTAGGAAAACCGGCAATACCAAGGTTTTGCACCCATTCAAAATCAGCGACGGTAGCGGCCAGTTCGGCGGCGCTATCAAAGGCTGCCGCAAACTCAATGCGTGGCACGCCGGCCTGCTCGGCCAACTCCACCAATACGCTGGCTTGGGTGACGTCGCGGCCATCCACATAAAACGCCTGCTGAATCAGCTTAACCAGCGGCCAGGCACTATCGGCATCCAGACTGCGCGCGGCGACCAGCGCGCGGCAGGCAGGCTCAGTGTCGTAAACAAACCCATCGGGCAGCGCGCCATCAAAGGTGAAGGGCTGGCCGGTGCTGGTGTGCACCGACTGCCAATGTTCAAGGATGTAACGCTTGGTGGTCGGCTCCAACGCGGCCACGGTACCGGCGCGCAAACCGCCAGCAACCAAGTGGCTGCTAACACCGGCGGCTTGCGCCTGCTGTGTCAGGGCATCGAACACCGGCGCAAAACCCCAGCACCAGGAGCACATCGGGTCCATCACATAAATCAGGCGCGTTTGCATGCTTGAGGACTCCGCTATTCGGGCTGCCAGTGGGTTTTTACAGAACCGCCGAAGGCGGTTAGTCGCGGCTTTTATCGCGCGCGTTAAAGCCCAGAGGATGGGGCTGGTTTCGTGCTTTGGCCAGTTCGATCTGCTTTTGCCGCTCGCGCGCACCGTTGCGGGTTTTCTCGCTCAGGGTGTCCCAGCAATGCGGGCAACTGACGCCTGGCACATAGTGCGGCGACTCACGGTCGGCGATGGAAATCGGAATGCGGCAAGCGTGGCACTGGTCGTACTCGCCTTCGCTAAGGTCGTGGCGCACGGTGACGCGGTTATCAAACACAAAGCAGTCGCCCTGCCACTTGGTTTCTTCCTGGGGCACTTGCTCCAAGTATTTGAGGATGCCGCCCTTGAGGTGGAAGACCTCGTCAAAGCCTTGGCCGAGCATATAGCTGGAGGCTTTTTCACAGCGGATACCGCCGGTGCAGAACATCGCCACTTTCTTGTGCTTAGCCGGATCGAAGTTGGCTTTGATGTACTCAGGGAAGTCGCGAAAGCTTTTGGTTTTCGGGTCTTGCGCGCCTTCAAAGGTACCGATGGCCACCTCGTAATCGTTGCGGGTGTCGATCAGCAGCACTTCGGGGTCGGAGATCAGCGCGTTCCAATCCTGCGGTTCGACGTAGGTGCCGACCTTGAGGTTAGGGTCCACGCCCGGCACGCCGAGGGTGACGATCTCTTTCTTCAGCTTGACCTTGGTGCGGTAGAACGGCTGCTCGTCGCAGAACGACTCTTTGTGGTCGATATCGTTGAAGCGCGCATCGAGCTTGAGCCAGGCCAGCAGGCCATCAATGCCCTCGCGACTACCGGAAACGGTGCCGTTGATGCCTTCGAGGGCGATCAGCAGCGTACCTTTGATGCCGTTGTCGAGCATGGCTTGCAGCAACGGTTCACGCAGCGCTTCGTAGTCGGTCAGGGTGACAAACTTATACAGCGCCGCCACGACGATGGATTGGGTCATGGGGGGAGTTCTCCAGGTGGTCACCCGCGTAAAGGGCGGACCGGATGTTGTGGTGAAAATAGCGCCTGCTGGCGCGGCGCGCATTTTATGCGAACTTGTGGCCGGCGGCCATGCCGCGTTGCGTCCACGCTCGGGCCTGGAAGCGCTCGATGGTCACTGCCCTCGTCGATCAAACGCAAAAAGCCGTTAGGCAGACATAAAAAAACCGCCGTTTAACTGAGCAAACGGCGGTTTTTTTTACCGGAACACAGCGCGGCGGTTAATGCCCACCCGCACAGGTCGGCGAAGCCGGCGCAGCGCCGGTAGCCGCCCATTCTTCCGGGGTGTAGGTGTGCAGCGCCAAGGCATGCAGTTGCCCCATCAGGTCACCCAAGGTGGCGTAGACCTTCTGATGGCGCTTGACCGCATTCAGGCCAACAAACGCCGGCGTCACCACCACCGCCTTGAAGTGGGTTTCGAGGCCACGGCTGTGCATATGGCTTTCGTCCTTCACATCGACAAAAACCGGCTCGAGGGCGGCGGCCAGGGTGGTTTGAATGCGTTCACGCATGCTCATAGCAAACTCCAATTACGGCTTTTTAGCCGGGGCAGCGGCTGGAGCAGCAGGTGGCGCCAGTTCTTTAGCCGCATCGGCCAGCAGCTTGTTAACTTCCGGCACGGCCGCTTTGAGTTTCTCTTCGGCCATCTGGGCCGACTGCTGGGTCACACGCGGCATGGTTTCCTGAACTTTCTTACCCAACGGCGACTGGTAGAAGGCGATCAGGTCTTTGAGTTCCTGCTCGCTGAAGTTGGTGGTGTAGAGCTTGACCATATCGGGCTTGAGCTTGTCCCAACCCACGGCTTTATCCAGGGATGCCTTAGCTTTGGCTTGGTAGGTTTGTACCAGGGCTTTTTTCGCCTCGGGCGAGCCGGCTTCGGCAAAGCGTTGCTCGAACGCTTGTTGAACCTGGATGTAGATAGGGGCGGTGAGTTTGTCGGCGTGAGCCAGTTTCAGGAAGGCTTCAGCATTGGCGGCATGGCTTGCGGCGTCGGCGAATACTTGGCCGCTGAGGCAGATCATAAAGGCGGCAGTGCAAAGGGTACGAATCGGGGTCATGGTGTTTCCTTGGTCTGAGTAGCGACATTTACAGGTGAAGGTGAATCCCGGAGGTTGGGCATTCTGCGCGTTGCTTGGACCGGGCTCAAGCCGAGGGGTTTCAGCAATGGGCAGATCAGGTGTTTTTAACCGCCGTAAAAGTCGCCCCGTTGGTCCGCAAGCCAATTGCCAGCACTTGCCGCAGGGGCCCGCGAACGGGCATTCTTCGCGCCAACATTTTGGCAACCTTTTGCGCACTTAGTCGCTATAGACGACTAACCGGCGGCACTCTTCTTAATCAGCAACACACGGACGTGTTCGATGAGCAACCTCAGTACCGCCTTTACCACCGACCCCTGGCTGCCGTTATGCGATGCCAAGGGGCAACTGCTGCCCCAGGCCGTCGGCTGGTCTACTCGCCCGCAAATCCAATGCGCAATGCCGGGGCATTACGGCCGGCGCAAGCGCTGGAACCATTGGTGCGTGACCACACCAGACTGGATGCTCTCGCTGACCGTTGCCGACCTCGACTACCTGGGCTACGGCGCCGCTTATTTCCTCGACCTACACACCGGCCATGCTGTGGCCCACACGCAATTGCGCGCCTTCGCACGCGGTTGCACGCTGCCAGACACACCGCTGCAAGGCCATATTTTTCAAAACCAGCGCCTGCAAATTCGCGTGGACGAGCACCCCGGCCGTGCGCGCCTGGTCGCGACCGTGCCCGATATTGGCGGCCAGGCGTTGCAGGTGGCGTTGGATGTGCAGCGCCCTACCCATCTCGACTCGGTAAATTTGGTCGTGCCGTTTAGCGCAGGCGGCTTCCACGCCACGTCTCGGCATGTCGGCCTGCCGGTGTCCGGCGATGTGCAATTGGGCAGCACCCACTACCGCTGCGAACCTGGCAAAAGCTTCGCCGCGCTGGATTTCGGCCGTGGCGTATGGCCCCTGAATACCCACTGGACGCGCGCAGTATTCGCCGCACCTGGCGGCATTGCTGGCAACTTTGGTTCGGGCTGGACCGATAACACCGGCCTGTCCGAAAACGCACTGTGGTTTGGCGGCGAACTGCTGCATGTCACCAGCCCACTAACCATCGCCGGCAACCCGCACACCCCTTTGGCACCGTGGCAGTTAAGCAGTGAAGATGAGCGTCTGGCCTTGGTGTTTACCCCGCGCCAACAGCATATTGCCCGCCCCCAGGTAGGCCCGTTCTACGCCGAAACCAAGCAGTGGTTTGGCCAGTTCGATGGCGTATTGCGCGGCCCCAAGGGCGAGCGTGTGCCGGTGGACGGTGCCCTGGGTTGGCTGGGCACTACCAACGCGCGTTGGTGACAGGCCCTTACGATTTATCCCCACTGTATTGAACCTGCCAGACAGAGCAGCGCCTAAACTGCCGGAACAGTCCGCGGAGAAAGACCATGAATCGCAGTGAAACCGACAGCATTGGCGCCATCGACGTTCCTGAAACGGCCTATTGGGGCGCCCAGACGCAACGCTCGTTGATCAACTTCGCCATTGGCCAGGAACGCATGCCCCTCGCCGTGTTGCATGCCCTGGCCCTGATCAAAAAAGCCGCCGCGCGAGTTAATGACCGCATTGGCGATCTGCCGCCCGACATCGCCCGCCTGATCGAACAGGCCGCCGACGAGGTGTTAGCCGGCAAACACGACGAACAATTTCCCCTGGTGGTGTGGCAAACCGGCAGCGGCACGCAAAGCAATATGAACGTAAACGAGGTGATCGCCGGCCGCGCCAATGAACTGGCCGGCAAGGGCCGTGGCGGTAAAGCGCCGGTCCACCCCAACGATCATGTCAACCGCGCGCAAAGCTCCAACGACGCGTTCCCCACCGCCATGCATATCGCCACAGCCCAAGCGGTGACGCACGAACTGCTGCCGGCAATTGCCGAGCTGTCCGGCGGCCTGGCTGAGCAGGCAGCGCGGCATATGAGCCTGGTGAAAACCGGCCGCACCCACATGATGGACGCCACACCCGTGACCTTTGGCCAAGAGCTGTCGGCCTTTGTCGCTCAATTGGGCTATGCCGAGCGCGCCATACGCGCCGCCCTCCCCGCCGTCTGCGAACTGGCGCAAGGCGGCACAGCGGTTGGCACCGGGCTTAACTCGCCACAGGGTTTTGCCGAAGCCATTGCCGCTGAACTGACGGCGTTGTCTGGCTTGCCGCTGGTGTCGGCACCGAACAAATTTGCCGCCCTGGCCGGCCATGAACCCCTGGTAACCCTGGCCGGTGCCTTGAAAACGCTGGCCGTGGCCCTGATGAAAATCGCCAACGACCTGCGCTTGCTCGGCTCCGGCCCACGCGCCGGGTTTGCCGAAGTGCGCTTGCCGGCCAACGAGCCTGGCAGCTCGATCATGCCCGGCAAGGTCAACCCGACCCAATGTGAAGCGCTGTCGATGCTGGCCTGCCAGGTCATGGGCAACGACACCACCATCACCTTCGCCGCCAGCCAGGGGCACTTGCAGCTCAATGTATTTAAACCGGTGATCATCCATAACCTGCTGCAATCCATCCGCCTGCTGGCCGATGGCTGCCGTAACTTCAATACGCACTGCGTAGAAGGCATGGAACCAGATGCGCAAAAAATGGCTGAACACCTGGAGCGCGGGCTGATGCTGGTAACCGCGCTAAACCCGCATATCGGTTACGACAACGCGGCCAAAATCGCCAAAAAGGCCTACACCGAAGGCACCACCCTGCGTGAAGCAGCGCTGGAACTTGGGCTTTTGAGCAACGAACAGTTTGACCAATGGGTACGCCCGCAAAACATGCTTGAGGCGGGCAGCCATGAGTGATGAGGTTAAAAGTGGCGCCACGCCATTGGAAGGCGACGGCAAACGCATCCTGCTGATTTTAGGTACGCCCAAGGCCAGCAGCTTTTGCGGCGCGCTGGCCGAGGCCTATACCCAGGGCGCGCGCGGCCAGGGCCATGTGGTAAGGCAACTGAAGCTCGGCGAGCTGCAGTTCGACCCGATCCTGCGTGACGGCTATGACCAGAGCCAAAACCTGGAAGCGGACCTGCTCGAAGCCCAACGGCAAATCCACTGGGCCGAGCACTTGGTGTTCGTTTACCCCGTCTGGTGGGGCGGTATTCCGGCACTGCTCAAAGGTTTTTTCGACCGCGCCTTTCTACCCGGCTTCGCCTTCAAATACCGCAACCGCGGGCAGCTGTGGGACAAGCTGCTCACTGGCCGCACGGCCGATTTATTGGTGACGATGGACACCCCAGCCTGGTACTTCCGCTGGATTTACGGCGCACCGGCGCACCGGCAAATGACCCGCACCATTCTTGGTTTTTGCGGGATCAAGACCCGGCGCCTAACGCAGTTTTCGCCGATTCGGCCGTCCAATGAAACGCAGCGCCAAGCCTGGTTACGCAAGGCGGAAAACCTGGGTTCCTCGGTGTAATACCTACGCCCGGCGGGCGCGCAAACTGGCCATTAACGACGGCCCAATCGCCGTCACCGCCGAACCCAACACCACCAACACTGCGCCAACATAGGCGAGCCAGTTGATCTGCTCGGGGTGCACATGCTCGGGCCACCAATGGGCGGCCAAGGCCACCGAGGCAAAGGTTACCAAGGGGGTAATCGCCAGCGTGGCGCTGACCCGCGAGCCTTCCCAATGCGCCAAGGCTTCGGCGAAGGCACCGTAGGCCACCAGCGTGTTCAGGCAGCAGGCCACCAGCAGCCAGAACTGCAGGGTATTGAGCTGCAGCAGTTGCAGCGGATGGGCCCAAGGGCTGATCAACGCTGCGCAGCCCAGGTAGATCACCATCATCACTTGCATGGAATTCCAACGGGTCAGCAGTTGCTTTTGCGCCAGACCGTAGAAGGTCCAGACAAAGGCCGCCAGCAACACGGTTAGAATGCCTACCGTGTAGGTGCCAAGGGACGTCAGCAATTCGTGCAGTCGCTGGTTGAAGAACAAACCAAAGCCAACCACCAGCACGCACAGGCCAATGGCCTGGCCCAGGCTAAACCGCTCCTTGAACAGCCAGACGCTACCGAGCAAAAACAAAATCGGCGCCACCTGAATCACCAACTGCGTGGTGCCCGGGCTCAGCACTTTCAGACCGAGCAGATAGAGCACGTAGTTGCCGATCAAACCCAACACCGCCACCACCAGCAACCAGCGGCCGTTGCTGCCCAGCACACGGAAATCCGGAAGACGTTTGCTCAGGCTCAGGTACACCAGCAGCAGCGTTCCGGAAACAATCAGGCGGTACCAGGTGACGGTAATCGGGTCCATCACCTCGAGCACTTCTTTGAGCTGAATGGGCAGTACGCCCCAGAGCACAGCGGTGAGCAGAGCAAGCATCAGGCCGTAGAGCCAACGGCCAGAAGAGATGTGCATGGCAGCCTCAATAAGCAGAAAACGCGTAGTGGCGACGTAGCGCGCTACAGCGGAACCGGCATTCTAGGCGGGCACCAGGGCGTAACACAGCAACAGTTACTGCGGTGTGCAGGCGTCAACTGTATGGGCGACGTGCCGGATACGTCATTGGGCTGACGTCAAAAAAGCGCAAAATCTGCTAACGCGCGGTCATCTGCGGCGAAAACATAACCATCTATCGCCTACATAAGCAAAAAAGAGAAATTTCGGCAGATCGGATTAGACTCAAAAACAGCCTACTCGCCTCAGGAGCCACTCCTATGTTCAGCCAACGCCAGCAAGACCCAGCAGCCGGTACCCATTACCGTAGCGAACGCGTTAGCGCGGTGAATGGACAATATTTCTTCGCCACCCGCGAAGGCACTCTGGAAGGGCCGTACTTCACCCGCGTGGACGCGGAGCGTGAGATAGCCATGTATGTGCGCCGGCAGATGCAAGGTGACGAGATTATTGAGTCGCGTACGTTTCAGGACCGCCACGGGGTGGTGGGGCATTGATTAGCGCTGGCTGACCAGCCCTCTCCCCCGCCATCGGGCGACGGCGGTTGGCTACTTCAACAAATAAAAAAACCGCGCCTGGGCGCGGTTTTTAATTGCTGCGAAAAAGTTACTTGTAGACCTCAAACAAGCCAGTGGCGCCCATACCGCCACCTACGCACATGGTCACGATGCCGAAGCGCTTACCGCGGCGACGCAGTTCGCGAACCAAATGCCCCACCTGGCGCGAACCGGTCATGCCGAACGGGTGGCCAATAGAAATCGAGCCGCCGTTGACGTTGTATTTCTCGTTGTCGATTTTCAGGAAGTCACGGGCATACAAGCACTGCGAGGCGAAGGCTTCGTTGAGTTCCCACAGGTCGATGTCTTCAACGGTCAGGTCGCGGGCTTTGAGCAGTTTTGGCACCGAGTACACCGGGCCAATGCCCATTTCGTCCGGCTCACAGCCAGCCACAGTAAATCCACGGAAATACGCCAGCGGCTCCAGGCCCAGTTCTTTGGCTTTATCCAGGCTCATCACCAGTGTCATGGAGGCACCGTCGGACAGCTGCGAGGCATTACCGGCAGTCACCGAACCATCTTCAGCAAACACCGGTTTCAAGCCTTGCAGGCTGGCCAGGGTGGTGTCGGCACGGTTGCAGTCGTCGCGATCAACCACGCCTTCAACAATGGTCTTCTCGCCAGTGGCTTTGTCTTCAACGAAGTACTTCACCGCCATCGGCACGATTTCGTCGTCGAACAGGCCTTCAGCTTGCGCGCGAGCGGTGCGCTGCTGGCTTTGCAGGGCGTAGGCATCTTGCTGTTCGCGGGTGACGTTATAGCGCCGGGCAACGATTTCGGCGGTCTGCCCCATCGGGTAGTAAATACCCGGCACATTGGCCTTGAGCAGTGGATTGATCAGGTTGTCGGTGTTGACGCTTTTCATCGTCAGGGTGATCGACTCAACACCGCCGGCAACGATGATATCGCTGCAACCGGAGGCGATCTGGTTGGCGGCAATGGCAATGGCCTGCAGGCCCGAGGAGCAGAAGCGGTTGAGGGTCATGCCAGCAACCTGGGTGCCCAGCCCCGACAGCACAGCGACGTTACGACCAATGTTGTAGCCCTGTGCGCCCTCGTTGGAGCCCGCGCCGACAATGCAGTCTTCCACGCTAGCCGGGTCGATTTTGTTGCGTTCCAGCAGCGCATTGACGCAATGCGCGGCCATGTCGTCCGGGCGGGTCATGTTGAACTTGCCACGGAAGGACTTGGCCAGGCCAGTCCGCACGCTGTCGACGATCACTACTTCACGCATCACGCACCTCGTTGTTGTTCTTGGGTTGGGCGTAAGAATAAAACCGCCCTAGCGTCAGGGCGATGACTATTCATCCCGTGTATGCGCAGCGATCCTGCACCGTTTCAGCCCATCAGTCGCGGTTCATAGCGCGCTCCAACGCGTCATTGATCGTGCGCAACACCTTCACCCGGGCAAAGCGTTTGTCGTTGGCTTCCACCAACGTCCATGGCGCGTTTTCGGTGCTGGTGCGGTCGACCATATCGCCGACGGCATCGGCGTATTGCGGCCATTTTTTGCGGTTGCGCCAGTCTTCTTCGGTGATTTTGAAACGCTTGAAAGGGATCTCTTCGCGCTCTTTGAAACGCGCCAGCTGTTCGTCCTGATCGATGGACAACCAAAACTTCACCAGCACAATGCCAGCGCGGGTCAGTTGTTCTTCAAAGTCATTGATCTCGCCGTACGCGCGCAGCCAGTCGGCGGTCGAACAGAAGCCCTCTACACGCTCCACCAACACCCGCCCATACCAGGAACGGTCGAACACGGTGAACTGGCCATGGCCGGGGATATGCCGCCAGAAGCGCCATAAATAGGGCTGCGCCCGCTCTTCTTCAGTGGGCGCGGCGATCGGAATAATGCGGTATTGGCGCGGATCCAGTGCCGCCGCCACCCGGCGAATGGCACCGCCTTTACCCGCCGCATCGTTGCCCTCAAATACCGTAATCAATGCGTGCTTGCGGTAGCGCTTATCGCGCATCAAGCCGGCCAAACGCGCCTGTTCGCTGGCCAGTTGTTTTTGGTAGTCGTCTTTTTCCAGGCGCTGGGTCATGTCCAGGCTGCCCAGCAGACTGCGGTTATCCAGGCTGACGCTGGCCGGGCCCGCGTGGGGATGGCGTTGCGGGCGGTCTTTGGTCTTTAGTGCGGCCTGTAAACCTTCAAGGAGGATCTTCGCCACCGTCAGGCTGCGGTAGTTTTCATCGGAGCCTTCCACCACATACCAAGGCGCGTAGTCGCGGCTGGTGCGGTGCAACACATGCTCGCCGAAGCGCACGAACTTGTCGTAGGTCTGCGACTGCTGCCAATCCAGCGGGCTTAAACGCCAACTGCGCTGCGGGTCATCTTTGAGATTTTTCAGGCGGGCTTTCATCTGCTTTTTCGACAGGTGAAACCAGAATTTAAAAATCAGCGCACCTTCATCGCAGAGCATACGTTCCAGACCTTCGGCGCCGATGATGGCCTGGTCCAGCACCGCATCTTTGATGCGGCCATCGACGCGGCCCTGGAGCATCTGGCTGTACCAATTACCGAAGAAAATCCCCATGCGCCCTTTGGGTGGCAACTGCCGCCAGTAGCGCCAGGCCGCAGGCCGTGCCAGTTCTTCATCGGTTTGGCGGTCGAAGGTGCTGACCTGAATCAGCCGCGGGTCCATCCACTCATTGAGCAGCTTGACGGTCTCGCCCTTGCCCGCGCCCTCAATGCCATTAATCAGCACGATTACCGGAAAGCGCTTTTGTTGCTGCAGTTCGAACTGCGCTTCCAGCAACGCCTCGCGCAAGGCAGGCAATTCGGCTTCGTAGGTTTTGTCGTCAATCGCATGGCCGATTTCGGCGGACTCGAACATACACCCTCACTCCATTTATCTGCATGATTGGCCAAGCCTAGCGGATTGCCGCCGGTCAGCCATGACAGATAACAAGTTCGGCTAGAATGCGCCGCTCTTCGCCTCCGCCCTCCGCCCTTTTACAGCAGCCAACAGACCTTATGCCCCAGAGCCCAACCCCGCCGATTTCCGCGCTTGCCCAACTGGACTGGGACGACCAAGGGCAGCCCCATTCGCGCGCCTACGGCGATGTGTATTTCTCCAACAGCCTGGGCCTGACCGAACCGCGTTACGTGTTTCTCGACAACAACGACTTGCCGGCCCGCTTCGCCGCCCTACCCGCGAACGGCAAGCTGGTCATTGGCGAAACCGGCTTTGGCACGGGGCTTAACTTTCTCTGCGCGTGGGAGCTGTTTGCCCGCACCGCCGTGGCTGGGGCGCAGCTGCATTTTGTCAGCGTGGAAAAGCACCCGCTGAGCTACGCCGATCTCCATCGCGCCCTGCAACTGTGGCCTGAATTACAGCCATTTGCTGAACAGTTGCTCGAGCAATATGTCGCCCTGCACAGCGGCTTTCAGCGCGTGCTATTTGACGGCGGCCGCGTGGTGCTGACCTTGCTGATTGGCGATGTGATGGAGCTGTTGCCGCAATTGGATGGCGAAATCGACGCCTGGTTTCTTGATGGCTTCGCTCCGGCGAAAAACCCGCAGATGTGGTCACCCGAGTTATTTAACCAACTGGCGCGGCTGTCCACACCACGCACCACGCTCGGCACCTTTACCACCGCCGGTGATGTACGTCGCGCTTTGAAGGCAGTGGGTTTCAAGCTCAAACGTGTGGATGGTTTGGGGCATAAATGGCAGGTGCTTAAAGGGCACTTTATTGGCCTGGAAGAGGCCCCGGCCAAGCCTGCTGAAAAAGCCTGGTACGCGCGCCCGCCGGCAACACTTGGCCCGCGCACCGCGCTGGTGATTGGTGCCGGCTTGGCCGGTTGCGCCAGCGCCGAAAGCCTGGCGGCACGGGGTTGGCAGGTGACGCTGCTGGAGCGCCATGGCGACATTGCTCAGGAAGGCTCCGGCAACCCCCAGGGCGTGCTCTACCTGAAACTCTCCGCGCATGGCACCAGCCTGTCGCGCTTGATCGTCGCCGGTTTTGGTCATACCCGTCGGCACATCCAGCGCTTGCAACGCGGCCACGACTGGGATGCCTGTGGCGTGCTGCAACTGGCCTTCGACGATAAAGAAGCAGCGCGTCAGGCGCAGTTGGCGGCGGCCTTTCCCGCCGAGCTGCTGCACACGGTGAGTCGGTCCGAAGCCGAACAACAGGCCGGCATCGCCCTGGCCAGCGGCGGGTTGTTCTACCCGCAAGGCGGTTGGGTGCATCCGCCCGCGCTCTGCCGGCTGATGGCCGAGCACACCAACGTGCATCTGCGCCTGCATCAGCACACTCTGCAATTGCGCCAAGAACAAGGCCAGTGGCAGGCCTGGAACGGTGAGCAATTATTGGCCAGCGCCAGCGTTGTAGTGCTGGCCGGCGCCGCCGATGTACGCGGTTTTGCCGGCACCGCACAGCTGCCACTTAAGCGTATTCGCGGGCAGATCACCTGTTTGCCGCAAACGGCTGAGAGCCGCGCGCTAAATACCGTGGTCTGCGCCGAAGGTTATGTCGCGCCGGCACGCGAAGGTGAACATACACTGGGTGCCAGCTTTGATTTTCATAGCAACGACCTCAGCCTTAAAGCGGACGAGCACATCAGCAACTTGCAACTGCTTAACGAGATATCCACCGACCTGGCCCAGCGCCTAAATGCCGACAGCTTGCCGATTGGCAACCTGCAAGGCCGCGCCGCCTTTCGCTGCACCAGCCCAGACTACCTGCCCATCGTCGGCCCCGTAGCCGATGCCGCCGCCTTTGCCGAGGCCTACGGCGTATTACGTAAAGACGCCCGACAAACCCCTGACACGCCCTGCCCCTGGCTGCCCGGTTTGTATGTAAATACCGGCCATGGCTCACGCGGCCTGATTACCGCGCCGCTGGCCGCGGAACTGCTCGCCGCCTGGCTCGACAACGAACCGCTACCCCTGCCGCGCGAAGTAGCCGAAGCCTGCCACCCCAATCGTTTTGCTCTGCGGGAGCTGATACGCGGCAAATAAAACGTAGCGCAGGGCCAGGCGGCATGCCGCCATGATCAAAAAGCGATAAAAAGTAACTATTCTGACGAATAAATTCGAATTAACGGCAGAATACTTACATAAAACCGACTATCCAATTTGAGCTTAAGTAACTATTCTGGCTATTAGAAGCAATCTAACAGCAGAATACTTACACCATGGCCAACAAATCTTCCCCTCTGCTACCTGCCACTGCCGAGCTGCTTGCTGCGCTGGGAGAACGCCTGCGCCTGGCGCGGGAACGTCGCAAACTGACTGCAGCCCAGGTGGCCGCGCGCGCCGGTATGGCGCCGCTGACCCTGCGCAATATTGAACGCGGCGCTGATGGCGTAACCATAGGTGCCTACCTGGCGGTTATGCAGGTACTTGGCGTTGCTGGCCGCAAGCGACGACGTCGGTCGTCAGTTGCAGGACGCCGCCCTGATCGGTCGGCGTAAAAACCCACGGAGCAAGAAAGCCGCAACGGCCACAGACCCGCCCGCCGTGGTCAAAAAAATCAGCAAATACCCAGAGGCGCAGCCGCGGCCCCTAAGTGGCGTGCGGGAAACCAGCCTTGATTTTATCGACGACTACCGCGCGCAAATGGACGCCCTGTTCAACGCTCAGGATGACGAGCCATGAAGCCGCACATTTATGTGCACGCTGACTGGGATGGGTTAGCGCAGCCCCTGCACCTGGGCACCTTGCACGCCCGCCCGAGTGGGCGCGAGGAACTATTTGACCTCGAACTCACCGCCACCGCCATACAACACCCAGCGCTGAAGGGGGTGAGCCTGGATCCTCGCTTAGGCATCTGGCCGGGGCCGCAATACCCCCCGAAAGGCCGCACATCTTTCGGCATGATCGCCGACTCATCGCCCGACCGTTGGGGCCAACTTCTGATGAAG
>LNAP01004595.1_pt1 | contig 21603 bp, 17 predicted proteins | sample 602601 | NCBI WGS metagenome assembly LNAP01 (sample SAMN02440304, study PRJNA202911) | soil metagenome | biome: Subtropical and temperate rainforests or woodlands; isolation source: soil samples (1 kg each in a 20% v/v slurry with milli Q water) were... ...
CTCGCCGTTCGCCCATCATCGCGCCGCCCTCCGACCAAGGACAACTGAATCAGGACTTCATTGCCCCAGCAACCGCGACTTTTTCAACGACATCGGCGCTTCCCGAAAGTTCGGTTCCATCTACCGTCTGACAAGCAACAGAGTATAATCTTCTGTAAAGGCGCCTGCTTTTGCATACTTGCCTCGGCATAGAGGGTTCCTCGACAAGGGTGGCGATGATCAGCCACTTGCGAAGTGGCGCGACTTCGGTTCTTTCGTTATTCATCAACACGGCAAAGAACCGCTCGCGTAGTCGCGGCTGCCGGACATGCCAGCCCTCATGATGATCTCCAAGATATTCTGCCGAGCGTTCAAAGGACGGATTTGAGAAAGGCGATCGTTTCCGGCTGCCGCGGATTGCCGATCACCTGCGCCGGTGGGCCGATCTCGTGAATCTTCCCCTTATGGAAGAACGCGACGCGATTGGACACCTCGCGGGCGAACGCGATTTCGTGGGTGACGACGATCATCGTCATTCCAATGGTTCCATCGCCAATTGCCGCTGAATTGCGGTTTGCCGATAGCGTCCGCTCCCCTGACCTTCATCTAGCGCGAAGTACGCAATTGTTACTCACCAAGGCGTCGGAAAAGATGTCGGTCGCCAATGGAACTGAAGATGCCAAGCGGCTTGCCACACCCCGCGCCGGTAGCTGTCGCTAGAGCATGTTCCGCAAAAGTTGAATGACTTTTGCGATCAGAACATGCGCCAGCCCATTGAAACTAGATCATTTTCTTGTCGATCAGATGATTCCATCTGATCGGAAAAGGCTCTAGCCGCGCACGAAGAAGCGGGGAGATACGGTCTCGCCCTTCAGCAGCGCGATGACGTTACCACAGGTGATCAGTGACACTTCGCGGCGGCGCCGATATGCGGCGACAGCACGACGTTATCGAGCGCCCAGAGCGGGTTGTCCGGCGCCGGGGGTTCCGGCGAGAAGGTGTCGAGACCGGCTCCGCCGATGATGCCGGCCTTCAGTGCCTCGATGAGCGCCGTCTCGTCTACCACCTCGCCACGCGCGGTGTTGATCAGCAGCGCGTCCGTCTTCATCAGGCCGAGGGTACGGGCGTTGATCAGGCCCCGCGTCGCGTCGGTGAGCGGGCAGTGCAGACTGATCACGTCGGCGCCAGCCAGCATGGCGTCGAGATCGGCAGCGCGGCGGCAATCCGGCCCGAAGGCGTCGTCGGGTGCGAAGGGGTCGTAGGCGACCACATCCATGCCGATGGCGCTTGCCATGCGGGCGAGGTTGCGGCCGATCATCCCCATGCCGACAAGGCCGAGCATGCGCCCGCGCAGTTCATGGCCCTGATAGGTCTTCTTGGCCCAGCCGCCATCACGCACGAAGGCGTCCTGCCGGCGCATGTCCTTGATCAGCGCGAACATCAGCGCCAGCGAATGCTCGGCCACCGAATGGGCGTTGGCGCCCATGGCTGCCAGAACCGGCACGCCGATCGCCTTCGCCGCCGCGACATCGATGTCGTTGGTGCCGGCGCCATGCTTGGCAATCACCTTCAGGCGCGGGGAGGCGCGCATGATCTCCTCGTCGATCCGTTCGACGAGGCGCACAATGATCGCGTCAGCCTGGCGGAAAGAGAGCAGTTCGACGATCTCCGTCTTGGATGGGTAGGGGCCGGTGGCGAGCGAGGTGACGCCTGCCGCGCTCAGCATCTCCTCGCCTTCCGGCACGACCGGTCCGCCGAGGCTGACGACAGTGAAGCTCATCTCCGGCTCCTCACGCGAACGCGTCGGCGGTGACGGCTTCGGCATTGGCCGCCGAGATCGCCGCCACCTTGGCGTCGACGTCGTCGGCGATCAGCACCGGGGCGCGGCTGGCGCCGACCTCCGGCATGGCATGGCGCAGGGCACGCTTGACCAGCGCCGGCGGAAAGCCGAACGCGTAGAGGTCCTTGCGAAGGGTGCTGAAGCGGGCCTGCGCCGCATCGGCCGCCGCCCCATCGCCTTTGACGAAGGCGGTGTGGATGGCGTTCAGCGTCAGCGGGCTGACATTGCCGAGGCCCGAGATGCAACCGGCCGCGCCATTGCGCAAGCCGTGCAGCACCAGAGAGTCCGGGCCGACCAGCACGTCGAAATCGTCGCGCTCGCGAGCGATGGCGAGGAAGCCGTCGAGGCTTTCCTGCGAGCCGGCGCTATCCTTGATGCCGATGATGTTCGGGTGGTCGGCGAGGATGCGGGCCGTGGCCGGCTCGATGGTGTTCCCGGTGCGGGCGGGGATGTTATAGAGGTATACTGGCACCGAAAGCGCATCGGCGACCTTGCGATAGTGATCGATCAGTTCGGCCTGCGAGCAGGCGACGAAGGACGGGGTAATGGCGGACACCGCCTTCACGTCCAGTTTCTGGATTTCCCGACCGAGCGCGATGGTCTGATGGGTCGAGATTTCGCCGATATGGGCCAGCACCGGCACCTTGCCGGCTGCCGCCTCGACGCAGATTTTCGCCACCGCGACCTTCTCCTCGAAAGAGAGGGCATAGAATTCGCCATTGGTGCCGGCGCAGAAGATGCCGTTGCCGGCGGCAGCCTGGCGCTTGACCTGGCGTGTGAGAGCGGCGGCGCTGATCGCCTCGTCCTTGTCGAAGGGGGTGACGATAGCAACGAAGGGGCCGGTGATCTTGGTCATGTTCTGAACCTTGGCGTTGATCGGTTGTCGGGTGGCGTCAGAAGGCGGCCTGATAGATCGCCAGAATCTCCTCGCGGCTGATGTCGCGCGGGTTGTTATCGAGCAGGCGGCGGATGGCATGCGCCTCCGCCGCCATCACCGGAAGATCGTCTTCCGGCACTTTGTAGGCGGAGAGCCGCATTTCGCAGCCGAGCGACAGGCACCAGCCTCGCGCCGCTTCCAGCACGGTGGCGGGATCGCTGGACTTGGGCAGACCGAGCGCCTCCAGCACCAGCGCGGTCTTCTCCGGCACTGCCGGCGCATTGAAGGCCAGCACATGCGGGAAAACCAGCGCATTGGCGGCGCCGTGGGCGATGTGGTGGCGGGTGCCGAGCGGATAGGCCACCGCATGGCCGGCGGTGGTGTTCACCGGGCCGAGACAGAGGCCACCATAGAGCGAGGCCAGCGCCATCCCGGCCCGTGCTTCCCGGTCGCTGCCATCGGCGATGGCGCGGGCGAGAAAGCGCCCGGCGAGCCGCGCGCCTTCCAGCGCGTAGATGTCGATGGCCGGATGCGCCTTGCGGCTGGTGAAGGCCTCGACGCAATGGGCCAGCGCGTCGACGCCGGTGGCGGCGGTCACCGCCTGCGGCACGGTGAGGGTAAGGTCGGGGTCGATAACCGCAAGGTCGGCGAGCATGTGCAGGCTCTGTACCGCCAGTTTGTTCTGCGTCGCGGGATCTGTGACGAGCGCACGGGTGCCGACCTCGCTGCCGGTTCCGGCTGTGGTTGGAACCTGGATCAGCGCTGCCCGCTTGGCAGCGACCTTTTCCGGGCCGACGACATCGTGCAGGCTCTGGCCACTGCCGGGCAGCACTGCCGCTAGCTTGGCGAGGTCCATGGCGCTGCCGCCACCGAAGCCGATCACCACCTCGGCCCGCACGGTCTTGGCAAGCGCCAGCAGGGCTTCGAGGTTCGGCAGGTCCGGCTCGGGCTTCACATCGGCAAACACCGTCACCTCGCCTTCAAGGCCAAGCAGGTCAATGCGCGCGGCGTTGAAAGCGTCGGCGACCACGAGGATGCGGGAATAGCCCCGCTCGGCGATCCAGCGGGCGACCGCCGGCAACGTGCCCGAGCCGAAGGCGATGCGCGGCGGGCGCACGAGTTCGATGGGAAGCGACAGCGCGCTGGTCATGATCTGTCCCTCAGCGAGCGGCATTGGCAGCGGTTTCGGCAGCGGGGGTCTGGGTAGCCGCCAGCTTTTCGGCGTATTCGATCGCCTCGACCAGGCTGAGCTCGTTGGCGATGCCCTTGCCGGCAATGTCGAAGGCGGTGCCGTGATCCACCGAGGTGCGGATGATCGGCAGGCCGAGGGTGATGTTCACCCCGGACAGCGCATCCCAATTGCCGGTCTCGGGATTGACGTTGAAGCCGAGCAGCTTCACCGGGATGTGGCCCTGGTCGTGATACATCGCGACCACGGCGTCGAACTGGCCGGCGCGCAGCTTCACGAACACCGTGTCGCCCGGCACTGGGCCGACTACGTCGAGGCCGTCGGTCAGCGCGGTTGCGATGGTCGGCTCGGTGATGTCGATATCCTCGCGGCCGAACAATCCGCCCTCGCCGGCATGCGGGTTGAGAGCCGCCACCGCGATGCGCCGGCGCTCCAGCCCCAGACCCTTCAGCGCCTGGTCGGTCAGGTCGAGCACGTAACGCAGCCGCTGCGGCGTCAGCCGCTTCGGCACGTCCTGCAGCGCCACATGGGTGGTGACGTGGCTGACGCGCATGTTTCCATGCGCCAGCATCATCACCGAGCCACGCGCGCCGGTCAGTTCGGCGAGCATCTCGGTGTGGCCGGCATAGTGATAGCCGGCCTTGTTCAGCGATTCCTTGTTGAGCGGGCCGGTGACGATGCCGCCGATACGCCCCGCCTGAGCAAGGCGCACGGAGCGCTCCACCGCCAGATAGGCGAAGCGCCCGCCATCCACCGACAGCACGCCGGGCAGGATCGGCTCGCCCTCTGGCCCCGCCTGCAGGCACGCCAGCGCCGGCCACTCATTGTCGTCCGCCGACACCTCGGGAATGCCGAGCGTGCTGCCGAGCGCCGCCTGTGCCCCGCGCAGCGCCGGGTTGCTGCCGACGATCAGCAGGCGCAGATCGCCCGCCGCCAGCCTGTCCTTCAGGCGCTCGCAAGCCTTGACGATGATCTCGGGGCCGATGCCAGCCGGATCGCCCATGGTGATCGCCAGATGCGGCGTCATGCGTGGTCTCCTTGGAATGGGAATGTCAGCCGCTTGAGCAGATCGGGAGCGCCGAAGGCTCCGGATTTCGAGACGACGTGCACACCGTCGAAACGCCCGCCGCGCAGGATCGAGCGGGGGACGCCGGGCTCGATCTCGCCATTGAGATCGAGCCTTTCGGCCCCGAGCGCACGGCAGAGATCGCGCAGGGTTTCCCCACCAGCGACGATGAGCGTACCGGGAGCCGGCAACGCCCGGATCAGTTCGGAGAAGGCGCCGGCAATGCGGGCGGAGGCCTCGCTTCTTGCCGTGCCTTCCGAAAGGGCGAGCCTCACCAGCACCGGGCCGCCCCCGGCAAGCTGCGCGGCTACCCTTGCGACGCTTTCAGCACCGCCATCCGCGAGGATGATCACCGCTTCGCCGCAGGCTGCTATCTGGCCATGCGTCACCGGATGATCCGTGCCGAACAGGCCGAGTATGGGGCGTGGCAGATCAGCCGGAGCCACCACTACCGAATGTCCGCCGCCTGCCAGCGCTGCGGCGAGGCCGCCACTGCCGCACCACAGCGTAATGCCGGAGCGGGCGCGACCACGCGTCACGACGCAGGCGAGATCGGCATCGCTCTCGCAATCCCACAGGCTGACGCCGTCCGGGGCCGGATCTTCCGGCCGGCACAACGCGACGGAAAGGCCCTCGCGAGCGAGATCGTCGACAAGCCGCGCGCCTACCGGCCGGCATCCATCGGCATCGCGCAGATATTGCACGCCGTCGCGGGTGACACGACCGTGACGCGGGAAGGCCGGCGCGACGATACAGCGGTCCGGCCGGAGCGCATCGATCCAGCCGGCGATCTCGGCGCCGCCATTGCCTCGCAGCAAACTATCGAGCTTGGCATAAAACAGGGTATCGGCCCCCGCGCCTCGTCCCAAGGCGCCGGCCAGAGCCGCGACCCGCGTGCGAGCGTCGTTCCGCCCGGCCTCGCGCGTCGCGCTGTCCATGGCGAGATGTCGTACCCCGGCAGGAACATGTGCCGCCCCGCCCAGCGCCCACATCACCGGAATGGCGTCCCCGGCCGCAACGAACGGAATGGCGGTGTCGAGCGCACCTGTCAGGTCGTCGGCAATGAGGCGCAGCATGGTCATGGCGTGCCCGCATCCATACGCGTCGGGGCGGTGTCGAAGCCTGACGCGCCCTGCGCCTGTCCGCTGCCGACATGCTCCCCGGTCACCACGCGCCCCTTCATCCATCGGCAAGCTTGCCCTGCCGCTTATTTGCAGCACCTACTAGGCGCGGCTTGCTCATATGTCAACATGTTGTAATGTTGAAACGTAATGAGAAGTCGACACACTATAGGCGTGGGCACTTGCATGTTGGCAACGCCATCTCTGATTATTACAAGTTGAGAATCTCGCCGGGCGCGTCACCGATCCGGCCGAGGATCGCTCGCCCGAGCGGGCGGAAATTTGGAAAGATGTCATGACGGAACGCAACAACGTCGCCGACGAATCGGAAGACGCCGTGGCCGAGCCGGGCCGCGAGGGTGCCGACATCTTGGCCGACAGGACTCCCCGCATGCCCCTCGTCCAGCGCGTCTATCAGTTGCTGCACACCAAGATCAGCACCGGCGAATATCCACCCGACCAGAAGCTGCCGGGCGAACACGAGCTGGCAGCGCAGCATCTGGTCTCGCGCCCGATCATCCGCGAAGCATTGAAGCGCCTGCGCGACGAGGGGGTCATCTATTCCCGCCAGGGCGCCGGCAGCTTCGTCAAGATGCGGGCGGAAGAAGCGCGCGTGCTCGGCTATGCGCCGGTGGAAACCATTGCCGATATCCAGCGCTGCTACGAATTCCGCCTCACCATCGAGCCGTATCACGCCTATTACGCGGCATTGCGCTGGAATGAGGCCGCTCTGGCTGCGATCGCCGCCGCGCTCGACCTGATGCGCGACGCCACACAGGCCCACCGCCATCGCGAGGACGCCGATTTCGCCTTCCATTGCGCCGTCGCCCAGGCCACGAACAACCATTATTACATCTCATCCATGCAGGCGCTGAAGGACCACATCGCGGTCGGCATGAAGCTGCATGGCGCTTCGCTGATGGGACCGAATTCCGGCCTCATCGGCGTGTTCCAGGAGCACCAGGCGATCTTCGACGCCATTCGCCTGCGCGACGCCACCGCCGCGCGCGACGTCATGCACCGGCACCTGGAAGGCTCGCGGGACCGCATTTTCGAAGGCCGCGCGCTCGATCTGTCGCTCTGATACCGCAAAGACGCGCCGGCATCAGTTCAGGGGCTGCACGCCGCCGCGCCGGTTCTGGCTGTCAGCGCGCCGCCTGCCCCCCCCCGCGGCGCGCATCAGGGCGGCCATCAATGCCAGCGGCTAAATTTACATCTTGACAAATAATGGACAACTAATCAGCTTGCGACCCCGGAAAGCGTTGACCAAGTCGCGCTTGCCGTAACCGTCGGTTCCCCAGGAACCGTGAAATAGCGCCGGGCAACAGGCCGCATTCAACTATAATCACGGAGGAAGCTGTGAAGATCAGATCAATCGCCGCCACCTGTCTGGCGTTCGCCATCGCTCCCCCGATCCTCGCGGGCCCCGCCGTCGCCGATACGGCCTATCCGACCAAGCCAGTGACCATCGTCGTGCCGTTCTCGGCCGGCGGCACCGCCGATATCATCGCCCGCATGGCCGGCGAGCATCTGCAGAAGACCCTCGGTCAGCCCTTCGTGGTGGAGAACATTGGCGGTGGCGGTGGCGTGTCGGGCGTTGAGAAGGTGGTGAAGTCCGCCCCGGACGGCTACACGCTGGTGCTCGCCTCGACCTCGAACCTCGCGGTACACCCGACCCTTTACGGCGCCAAGTTTCCCTATCAGACGCTGCGCGACCTCAAGCCCATCACCCAGGTGAGCGTGGTGCCGAACGTGCTTGTCATCAATCCGGACAAAATCCCGGCCCGTACCGTTCCCGACCTCATCGCCTATCTGAAGGCCAATCCCGACAAGGTGAGCTTCGGCTCGTCGGGCACCGGCACGACCCAGCATCTGGCCGGCGAACTGTTCATGCAGCGCACCGGCACGCAGATGGTGCACATCCCCTACAAAGGCTCCAGCGCCATGCTGCCGGACCTGCTGTCCGGCAATGTCGAACTCGCCTTCGACAATGTGCCGCTGCTGCTGCCGCATGTGAAGTCCGGCAAGCTGGTGGCGCTCGCTGTTGCGACGCCAGAACGGCAGGATTTCGACAAGAACCTGCCGACCGTGGCCGAGTTCATCCCCGGCTTCGAGGCGACGGCCTGGCACGGCTTCCTCGCCCCGGCCGGCACACCGGATGCCGTCACCGACAAGCTCGCGACCGAGATCCAGGTCTTCATGAAGCAGCCCGAGACGATCAAGAAGCTGCAGGAACTCGGCATCACCCCCGTGGCCTCCACCCCGGCGCAGTTCACCGACCTGATCAAGGCGATGACCGCACAGTGGAAGGAAGTCATCGAGAAGGGCAACATCAAGCCGCAGTAACTGTCACCGACGGCACGGCTCAGCACGCGGCGGGCGTCTTCCCCGCCGCGTGTAGCCGGCATACCGCCGTGCGAACGGACTTCATCTCATGACCGGCAAATTCTCCCTCAAGGCCCTGACCAGCCAGGATGCGTTGTCCGGGCTCCTGTTCATGGCGCTCGCTGCCGCCTTCGCATATTTCGCGCAGGGGCTGTCGCTTGGAACGGCGCTGCGCATGGGGGCGGGCTATTTCCCCCTCGTCCTGTCGAGCCTTCTCGGTCTGATCGGCCTTGCCATCTTCGTGCGTGGCCTGCTCGGCGACGGCGGCGAGATGACGCCCTTCGCCTGGCGCGGCTTCATCCTCGTCACCGCCAGCGTGGTGGTGTTCGGCGTCGGCCTCAATGGCCTCGGGCTCGGCCCGACGGTGGCGATCGCTGCCGTGCTCGCCACGTTGGCGAGCGGACAGGTCGGCCTGCGTAACGCTATGATTCTGTCTGCCGGCCTGGTGGTGTTCACCTGGGCTGTCTTCATTCTCGGGCTTGGCCTGCCGATCGCCCTGATCGGCTCCTGGCTGTCCTGACCCAAGGAATCGTGCCGTGGACCTCTTCAGCAATCTGGCGCTGGGCTTCGCCACCACACTGAGCCTTGCCAACCTGTTCTACTGCTTCATCGGCGCGCTGTTCGGCACGCTGATCGGCGTGCTGCCGGGGCTGGGGCCGGTGGCGACCATTGCCATGCTGCTGCCGCTCACCTTCGGCCTCGAACCGGTATCGGCGCTGATCATGCTCGCCGGCATCTATTACGGTGCCCAGTATGGCGGCTCGACCACGGCGATCCTCATCAATCTGCCCGGCGAGAGCACCTCGGTGGTCACCGCGCTGGACGGCCACCAGATGGCACGGCAGGGGCGCGCCGGCGCGGCGCTCGCCACCGCCGCGCTCGGTTCCTTCTTCGCCGGCACCATGGCGACGGTGTTCATCGCGCTGTTCGCCCCGCCGCTGGCGCGTCTCGCGCTGCAGTTCGGGCCGCCGGAATATTTCGCGCTGATGGTACTCGGCCTGATCGCCTCGATCACGCTGGCCTCGGGCTCGCTGATGAAGGCGCTCGCCATGATCATCCTCGGCCTGCTGCTCGGGCTGATCGGCCGCGACATCTATACGACCGAGACGCGCTTTACCTTCGACCTCCAGAATCTCAGCGATGGTCTGCAGTTCGTCGCTCTGGCCATGGGCATCTACGGCGTCGGCGAGATCGTCAAGAACCTCGAAACGCCCGAGAACCGTTCCAGCGCCGTCACCGATGTCGGCCGGCTGATGCTGACCCGGGAGGAGTTCCGTCGCATCGGCCCGCCGGTGGTGCGCGGCACGTTGCTCGGCTCGCTGCTCGGCATCCTGCCCGGCGGCGGCGCGCTGCTTTCCTCATTTGCTTCCTATGCGCTGGAGAAGAAGCTCTCCCGCCGGCCGGGCGAATTCGGCAAGGGAGCCATCGAAGGCGTCGCCGGGCCGGAGAGCGCCAACAATGCCGGCGCGCAGTCCTCCTTCATACCGATGCTCACACTGGGCATCCCGTCCAACCCGGTGATGGCTCTGATGGTCGGCGCGCTGATCATCCACGGCATCACCCCCGGCCCGTCCTTCGTCACCGACAAGCCGGACCTGTTCTGGGGGCTGATCGCCTCGATGTGGGTCGGCAATCTGATGCTGGTGATCCTCAACCTGCCGCTGATCGGCATCTGGGTGCGTTTGCTCACCGTGCCTTATAATTACCTGTTCCCCGCGATCATCGTGTTCTCGGCGATCGGCGTCTACAGCGTGAACAACAGCGCCGCCGACGTGCTTGTGATGGCCGGCATGGGCGTGTTCGGCTACATCCTGCACAAGCTCAATTGCGAGCCGGCGCCGCTGCTGCTGGGCTTCATTCTCGGACCGATGCTGGAGGAGAATTTGCGCCGCTCCATGCTGCTGTTCCGCGGCGACCCGCTGCAGTTTTTCACCCGCCCGATCACCGCCTCGCTGCTGGCTCTGGCCGCGCTTTCCCTCATTGTGGTGCTGCTGCCCAACATTTCGCGCAAGCGCGACGTGGTGTTCAAGGAGTAAGGCGCATGGCCGGAATGCCCGCCCGCCGGCCCAGCTATGTGAAGCTGGTCGAGAATGTGAAGCTGCCGCACATGGCCCTCGTGCGCCAGCATTTCGACGCGGCGGATGCACCGGAACCGGCAAAGGCGGTGCATGATGCGATGGCCGGCGCCAGCGTGGTGCGCGAGCGCATCCGCCCGGGCATGTCGGTGGCGCTCACCGTCGGCAGCCGTGGTCTCGCCAGCCTACCGGAACTAGTGCACGCCGTCGTCGCCGAACTGCGCGCACTCGGCGCCGAGCCCTTCATCGTGCCCTCCATGGGCAGTCATGGCGGCGCCACCGCCGAGGGGCAGGTCAAGGTGCTGGCCCATCTCGGGGTGACGGAGGCCAGTGCCGGATGCCCGATCCGCTCCAGCATGGATACGGTGGAACTTGGCGTGCTCGACAATGGCATGTCGGTGCGCATCGACAAACTGGCCTATGAGGCGGACGGCATCGTGCTGTTCAACCGCATCAAGCCGCACAGCGCCTTTCGGGCACAGAACGAGAGCGGCCTCGTGAAGATGCTGTCCATTGGCCTTGGCAAGCAGTCCGGGGCCGATAATTGCCACGCATGGGGCTTCAATTTCGTCGGGCAGTTCATCATCGAGATGGCGCGGGTGAAGCTCGCCACGTGCAAGGTGCTGTTCGGCATCGGCACGATCGAGAACGCCTATGACCGTCTGTCCAAGGTGGTCGTACTGCCACCCGAGGGTATGATCGAGCGCGAGCGCGATTATCTTGCGCAGGCAATGCGCAACATGCCGCGCCTGCCGCTTGGCCCGCTCGACCAGCCCCTCGCCTCCGGGCCGCTGGACGTGCTGCTGGTTGATTATGTCGGTAAGGAATTCTCCGGCAGCGGCATGGACCCGAACATTACCGGCCGGCCCTCCACTACCGCGATTAAGGGCGGGCCGTCGGTCTCGCGCATCATCGTGCTCGACGTCACCGAGAAGAGCCAGGGCAACGCCAATGGCGTCGCCAGGGCCGACGTCATCACCGAACGCCTGTTCAATCGCTTCGACCGCGAGTCGGTCTATACCAATTCGCTGACCTCTGGCGTCCTGATCGCCGCCTCGCTGCCGATGGCGATGCCGGACGACAAGAGCGCGATCCAGGCGGCGGTGAAGACCTGCGAGTCGCACACGCCGGACGCGATCACCATGATCCGCATTCCGAACACGCTGCACCTCGAATACCTCTATGCCTCGGAGGCGCTGCTGCCGCAGATCGCCTCCCGTCCGGGCGTGGAGGTGCTCGGCGAGCCGGTTCCCATGGCGTTCGATGCGGACGGCGGGCTACTCGATCCCTGGCCGGGCGACCACTAACCCAGCGAAGGCGGTCGGCGAGGCGCGCTCCACTTCCGCCGGCGGGCTCGTAAGGCAAGCTATCGGTGTCGCGCGTTCACGACGACTTTATTCGCGAAGACTGCGATATGCGCTTTGCAGAACCTCAAAACCGCTGAAGCGGCGCGCGTGCCAATCGCGGGTTTGGGCATTCGGCGAATGAACTTTCTCGATCTCCGACATCGACCACATCGCCTTTTCGAAGTCCTCATAGCGGCCTGCGGCCACCGCGCCCAGCATGGCGGAGCCGAGCAAGACAGGTTCGGGCGAAAGGGTGGCGGCTATCCTCACCTTGGCCGCATCCGCCAGCACCTGCCGTACCAGCGGGCTCTGGCTGGCGCCGCCGGACACCACAACGGTGTCGGGTCGCACGCCCTTCGCTGAATGGGCATCGAGTATCTGCCTCAGGCCGTATCCGATGCCGGCAAGTCCGGCCATGTAGAGGCCGATCAGACCGTCCATCTCCTCGTCCATGTCGAGGCCGGCAATGATGCCGCGGGCGAGATGATCGGCAAAAGGAGCGCGGTTCCCCAGGAATTCCGGCACCACGTGAAGCGTTCCGACGAGCGTCGCAATTGACGCCGCGCCGCCGGCCAACTCGGCGCGATGAGCGAGCCACGCGCTGAGGTTCTGGCCGTTCGCCTTAGCCATTTCAAAAGCCTGCGGCGCCGCCGGATGCAGGCGAACAAGACGGTCGATCGCCGCACCGGCCGCCGATTGGCCGCCCTCATTCAACCAGAGGCCGGGCACCATTGCCGAGAAATAGGGACCCCATACGCCCGGCACGAAGGCTGGTTCGGTGGTGGCGATCAATGTGCAGGCCGATGTGCCGAATACATATGCCATGCGGTTCAAGGCGTTGCCATCGCCGCCCCGCGCGCCGACCGTCCCGAGGCCACCGGCATGCGCATCAATGAGGCCGGCCGAGACGGCGGTGCCAGGGGCAAGCCCAAGCTCATCGGCGGCTGGCACCGTAAGGCCATGGCCGAGCGGCGTTCCGGCGGCGACGATCTCCGTGCCGATCCGCGCAAAGCCCTCATCGGCCAGGGCGCCAAGCCCTATCTGCCGGAAATAGTCCTCGTTCCACCGCTGCTCATGGGCGAGATAGGTCCATTTGCAGGTCACGGTACAGATCGAGCGGGCGAGACTGCCGGTGGCCTTCCAGGTTAGGAAATCGGCGAGATCGAGAAACTGCCCGGCACCATTGAAGGTCGCGGGAAGTTCCTCGCTCAGCCAAAGCAGCTTGGGCGTCTCCATCTCGGGTGAGATCGTTCCACCGACATAATCGAGCACTGGACTGCCGAGCGCATTGATGCGGTCGGCCTGCCCGGTAGCGCGGTGGTCCATCCACACGATGACGTTGCGCGCCGGATCGCCATGGCGTCCGACCGAGATCGGCTGGCCCTCTCCGCCAAGGACCACCAGCGAACATGTCGCGTCGAAGCCGATACCCTTGAGATCTTCGGCCGCGATGCCAGCGCGCGAGACGGCCTCCCGCACGCTGGCGCAGACGCAGGCCCAGATGTCGTCACTCGACTGCTCGACGACGTCGCCCTGCTCCCTCCAGATTCGGATATCGCGCTTGGCGACGGCAAGCTGGTCGCCGTCGAAGATGCCGGCCCGCACGCTCCCCGTGCCGACATCAACCCCCGCGAAATATCCGCTCATGATCCGAAAGTCCGTTCGTTAGCAGGGCGTGCCGCATCAATCAGCGGCCGACGAAGTCGCTCATGGTTTTCACCAGCAGCACGCCCACGGTAGCGCCGGCATCCTGAAGTCCCACGGTTTTCTCCTGGAACGCCGCCGCCTTGCCGTGCTGCGCGACCATCGCCTTGGTCCTCTCCAGCGCCGCGTCGGCGGCGTCTGCCGCCGCCCTCAAGGCCGGAGCCAGCGCCAGGCCGGAAGCCACCGCCGCTTCCAGCGCGCCGGCAACCGGATCCAGCACGTCGAGAATGGTCTTGTCACCCAGCTTGGCCTTGCCGCGCTCGGCGATGCCGGTGGCAAAGGCACGCCAGAAGGCCGCTGCCTCCGATGTGCCGATGGCGTCAACGCCCTCCAGCACCTTCGCGCCGCGCAGGAAGCCGGTGGCGGTGAGCGTGCCCATAGTGGAGGGCGCGGTCTTGGCCATGATGGCGCCGGCCGAGCGCAGTAGCTTCGTGAGGCCGGCGCCGGCTCCCTCCGTTGCCACCGTGTCGGCGGCGGCGGCGAACGACTTCGCCATGGTGATGCCGAGATCGCTGTCGCCGACCTTGCCGTCCAGCGCGATCAGGAATTCGCGCTGCGCGGCGAACATGTCGCGCCAGCTCTGGAAAAGGCCGATCAGGTCGGCGGCGCGGATCGCGTCCATGCTGGCTCCTCAAGCCTTGTAGTGGGCGAAGAACGGGGTGTTGGCCGGCGCGGCGGCGAGCGGGTCCAGCTCGGCATCGAGCCTCAAGACCGAAATCGAGGCGCCGGCCATTTCCATCGCCGTGGCGAACTCGCCGATCCACACATATTTCACCTTCGAGCCGCGCTGTTCGAACAACTGCGAGACGCGACGGAACAGGATGTAGAGCTCTTCCTTCGGCGTGCCACCGAGGCCGTTGACCAGCACGGCGAATTCGTCGCCCTTGCCGGCGGGCAGCTCGGCGAAGACGCGCTCCATCATCTGGTCGACGACGACGTCGGCGGGCGCGAGCTTGGCGCGGCCGATGCCGGGCTCGCCATGGATGCCCATGCCGATTTCCATCTCGTCAGCACCGACCTCGAAGGTGGCGTGGCCGATTTCCGGCACCACGCAGCTCGACAGCGCGACGCCGATGGTGCGGACATTGAGGCGCGCCTTGTCGGCAAGGCGGGTCACCTCATCGAGCGAGAGCATGTTGGCGGCCGCCGCGCCGGCCACCTTGTAGACGAAGAAGATGCCGGCGACGCCGCGCCTTTTGTGCTCCTCGCCGACCACGGAGGAGGCCACGTCATCATTGCCGACGACCTGCTTCACGGTGATGCCGTCAATGTCGGCAAGCTCGGCGGCCATGTCGAAATTGATGATGTCGCCGGAGTAGTTGCCATAGATGTAGAGCACGCCGGCGCCCTGATCGATGTACTTGGTGACCTCGTGCATCTGATCGGCACTCGGGGACTGGAACACGCCGCCGACGGCGCAGCCATCCAGCATGTTGTCGCCGACATAGCCGAGGAACAGCGGCAAATGGCCGGAGCCGCCGCCGGTGGCGATACCGACCTTGCCGGGCTTCGGCTTGGCGACGACGAGGCAGCGCTTGTCGTCGTTGACATAGGTCACCTGGGGATGAGCCCGGTAGATGCCGTCGAGCATCTCGTCGACGAAATTCGCCGGATCGTTGAGAAACTTCTTCATGTCGGTCCTCTTGGAGCTCGGAGCTTCGCAGGTCTTTTTCTGGCTGAACATGAAGAAGGCGGCGGCCATCAGAATGAAGCCGCCCACCACCACGCGCTGCCAGGTGGAGGGAATGCCGACCATGACCAGCACGCTGTTCACCACCACGACCAGCAGCACGCCCAGCAGCGTACCGAGCACGGTGCCGGTGCCGCCCGTGATGCGCGCGCCGCCCAGCACCACGGCGGCAATGACGTTGATCTCGCTGCCCACCAGGTCGAACGGGTTGGCCTGCCGGTTGGCGCAGGTGTGGATGATGCCGGCAAGGCCGGCGAGGCCGCCGGCATAGGCGAACAGGAAGATGTGGATGGTCCGCAGGTTGTAGCCGAGCCGCTCGGCCACGCTGGCATTGCCGCCGACCGCGAAGATGGCGCGACCCATCAGCGTGCGGTTGAGCATCCACCAGGTGATCAGCGCCGCAACCGGCAGCACCAGAAAGTAGAACGGCAGGGTGATGGTGCGCCCGTCGGCGGCATCGAACTGCACCAGCGGCATGCGGCCGAACGCGCCCATCTGCGGCGGCAGCGACATGATCCATACGGTGCCGATGAAGGCGAGCAGGATGCCGCGAAACAGATATTGCGTGCCGATGGTCACGATCAGCGAGGGCACACGCAGATAATGCACCAGCAGGCCGTTGACTACGCCGAGCAAGGCGCCGCCGATAATCGCCGCCGCCAAAATCAGCGCCATCGGCGCATCGGGAAAGTGGTTCTTCACCAGCACGGTGAGGGAATACATGGTGAAGGCGGCGATGGCGGTGAACGACACGTCGATGCCGCCCGCCGCCAGGATGATGAACACGCCGAGCGCGAACAGCCCCATCACCACGCTGGAGCGCCCGATATCGACCAGCGATGACGGCTGCAGGAAGGCCGGATTGGCGATCGACACCGCGACGCAGATCGCCACCAGCAGCGCGAAGGTGATGATCTCGGGCCGCCGGCGTACCAGCGCGAGCAGCGGATTGGTCCGGGAGATCGGCGCGCCCGCGCTGTCGTCCAGATGAGTGGCGCTCATTGGATGGTCTCCGGCTGGACGGAAGGCGCCGGCATGGAGCCAAGCATGGCCTTGTAGAGAAGTTCCTCGGTGGCCTCGCCGGCGTCATACGCGGCGACGATGCGACCATTGCTCATCACCAGGATGCGATCGCAGTTCTGCAGCAGCTCCGGCAGGTCGTCGCTGACGATGACGAGGCCCATCCCGGCTTCCGCGAGTTGCTGGATCACCTTGTAGATCGTGTCCTTGGAGCCGACATCGACGCCCACCGTCGGGCCGTGCAGCACCAGCAGCTTCGGCAGGATGGAGAGCCAGCGCCCGATCAGCACGCGCTGCTGGTTGCCGCCGGACAGCGCGCCGACCGGCAAGTCCAGATCGCGGGTGTTCAAGCGCATGTCCTGCGCGATCTTGTCGGCGAGCGCGCGGCCCTTTGCCGTGTCGACGATGCCGAGAGCGTTGGCGAGCTTGGCCACCACCAGGGCGATCTCGTTCTCGAAGATCGACTTGTCGAGGAACAGGCCCTCATTGAGCCGGTCCTCGGGGACATAGCCGATGCCGAGCCTGATCGCCTCGGAGGGGTGGCGGACCCTCTCCTCCTTGCCGGCAATGGCGAGATGACCTTTGGTCGCCGGCAGCACCCCGGCGATCGCCATGGCGATCTCGTTGCGGCCGGAATCGGCAAGGCCGGTGATGCCGAGGATTTCGCCCTTTCGGACCGTAAAGCTGACATCGCGCAGGTTCGGAGGCAGCGAAAGCCCCTTGGCGGCGAATAATTCTTCCGCCATCGGCGCTCCGGTGCGGTAGCGCGCGCCGTCAATGTGGCGGCCGGTCATCAGCTCGGTGAGCTGGTGCTTGGTGTAGTTTTCCAGCGGCCCCTGCCCCACGCATTGGCCGTCGCGGAAGACGATGGCGTGGCCACCGATGCGGTAGCACTCGTCGAGCTTATGGGTGACGAACAGCACCGCGACGTTCTCGGAACGCAGCCGCTCGACCACGCCGATGAGATTATCAACCTCGCGGCGGGTGAGCGAGGTGGTCGGCTCGTCCATGATCACCATCTTCGCCTTGGTCGCGATGGCGCGCGCGATGGCGACGAGCTGGCGCTGCGCCAGCGGCAGATCGGACACGATGGAGCCGAGAAAGGCCTTGTCGGTCGGCAGGCCCACAGCGGCGAGCGCGGTGGCGGCGGTCTCGCGCAGGAGATTGCGGTTGAACAGCCTTGCCAGCTTGCCGCCGCTGGCGACGAGCTGTTCGCTGAGCGCGACATTCTCGGCGACGGTGAGGTTGGGCAGCAGGGAGAGGTCCTGATAGACGGTCTCGATACCGGCGGTCAGGGATTGGATGGCGCTGAGCGACTGAAAGCTCCGCCCTTCCAGCACGATCTCGCCTTCGTCCGGCATCAGCGCGCCGGACATGATCTTGATGACGGTGCTCTTGCCGCAGCCATTCTCGCCGAGCAGGTGATAGGCCTCGCCCGGTTCAATCGTGAAGCCGACGCCACGAAGCGCATGCACGCCGCCGAAACGCTTATGGATGCCGCGAAGTTCGAGGAACACGCGGGGCGGCGCGGCCTGTACGTGCAGGTCGTCTGAGACGGTGGCTGAGCCGTGGGACACTGAGCCGTGGGACACTTGCGACCCCTTCATCGATGGGCGGCTCGCGCTGCGAGATAGCGCGTTCGAGACCACCCGGAGACGCGCTCTGCGCCCCCGGGTGCTTGGGTTTTCGACCGATCAGAAGAGGTATTCCTTGTAGTTCTTCTTGTCGGCGAGAACCATTCCGTTGCCGATGATCAGCACGCCCTCGCCCGGCCCCTTGGTGACCTTCACCTTCTCGTAGCCCGGCACGCCGAGATTGGCGCCGTCCTCGATCTTCTTGCCGGCGATCAGGCTCTTGGCGACCGAGTTCATCGCCATGCCGGCCTTCTGCGGGTCCCAGAAGCCGATGGCGGTGATGGCACCGGACTCCAGCAGATCCTGCGAGGGGTTCGGCAGGCCGGTGCCCACCAGGCACACCTTGCCGGAGAGCCCCGCCTCGTCGATGGCGCGGCCAACGCCCAGCACGTCGTTGCCGGCGGACGTCTGGAAGCCCTTGATATCCGGGTGCTTGCGCAGGATTTCCTTGGCCTTCTCGTAGGTGCCGTTGGCGTCGTCGAACGACTCGTTATTGGCATCGACGAGCTTCATGTCCGGGTGCTGCTTGGCATTCGCCTCACCGGCCCCGACCCACTGCATGTGGGTGCGGCTGCCGAGCGAGCCGACGAAGGTCGTCCACTTGCCCTTGCCGCCCATGCATTCCGCCAGGCGCTGGTTGAGGGCCTTGCCGTAATCGGCATTGTCGAAGGCCTCGACATCGGCATGGGTGTTCTTCTGGTTGTCGGCCTCGTGGGTCACGACGATGATCCCGCGGTCCATGGCGCGCTTCAGCGTGCCTTCAAGCACGGACGGGTCCATCGGCACCACGGCGAGACCATTCACGCCCTTGGCGACGAGGTCGGTGACGATCTGCAACTGCTGGGCGGCATCGGCGGTGGCGGGGCCGTACTGGGTCGCGACGACGTCCGGATTGTCCTTCTGGAACTGCTTCACGCCGGTTTCCATGCGGTCAAACCACGGAATGCCGCTGATCTTGACCACGGTGGCGATGACCGGCTTGTTCTGCGCCATCAGCGCGCCAGCGGAGCCTGCAACCAGGGCCACCGCCATAGCGGAGCCAAGCAGCATCTTCTTCGAGAGAGCTCCCATAGTTTCCTCCATTGTTATTGTAACCCTCATGGCGAACTTCGATGCGTGAGGGGTTCGCATCACACGAGCCTTTTGCTCTTGTTTGGCGTCAGGAAGCCGACCACGTTGTAGCGGCCGACCGCCAGGAAGGTCAGAAGCAGCGCACCCCAGGCGAAGTCGCGGACGAAGTTCGAGAGCCCGCCGAAATTCAGCATGCTGGACATGAGCTGCAGAGCGATGGTCGCCAGCACCACGCAGATGACACGGCCGTAGCCGCCCTCGGGGCGCACGCCGGCCATCACCGCAATGAGAATGGCGATAAGGAGGTAGGAGGTGCCGTAATCCCACTTCACGTTGACGTTGCGGGCCGCGATGATCACGCCGGCAAGGCCGGAGAGCACGCCGCTGGTCGCATAGGTGGCGATGAGCACACGGGTCTTGGGAAAGCCGGCATAATGCGCCGCCTTCGGGTTGGTCCCCATCAGCATCAGCCACAGGCCGAATGGCGTGAACTTCAGAAGCGCGGCGATGAAGGCGGCAACGCCGATGAAGATCAGGAAGCTGATAGGCACGCCGAGGAACAGGCCGTTGCCGATCTCGGAGAGCAGATCAGGCGTGCCGACAGCCACCGCACGCCCGTCCGACGCCACCACCGCCAAGCCGGTGAACAGCATCTGCGTACCGAGTGTGCAGAGGATCGGGGTGATATTGAGCCGGCTGATGAGCAGCCCGTTGAAGATGCCACCCATCAGCCCCACCAGCAGCGCGCCGGCGATGAAGGCGATGGAATAGGCAGCCTGCTGGTCGGTGCTTGAGAGGAACGAGCCCACGACGACCGCCGAGACCACGCCGGAGAGATTGGCGAGCGCAATGCCCGAGAGATCGATGCCGCCATTGCCGGCGCACATCGCCAGCATGACGCCGATGGCCAGGAACCCGATTTCGGGCAGTTGCCCGGCCATGGATTGCAGATTGAACGGCGACAGAAACGCGCCGCCGGAAATCGCCGCGCCGAACATGAGCACCGCCACATTGATGACGATGAGCATGACCAGCTGTCCGCCGGTGGTCCGCATGGTCTCCTCCCGGAGTCGCGCTGGTATTTTTACTAAATTATGACCAGCTTCACTAAATCCCTAGCAAAGGCTTTTGCACGGCGCAAGCGATCTGCCGGGGATGCAAGACAGAGTTTTTGCCTATGGTCTTCCGCCCGGCGCGAGCGAGGGCGTGGGCAAAGTAGCGGCAGGCTGACTGGCGCGCGGAAGGGCGACCTCCCATGAGGATTCCGTATACCAAACCCTTATAGGACAGCCACTCTTACTCTTCCGAGGCGCCCCTAACGATTGTGCGCTGCACGGGTGGGATTAACCGGTCACCCCTGCGAACACCCAATCGCGCAGCTCGCCATGCGCAAATCTTGAGCGGCCTCAAAGCATCGGCCTTCGCGCTCCCCACCGTTTTTGCAAGACAGTTGCAAGGCCGGTATTTTTGGCTTAACGCTCGAAAAGGAACCCAAATGTTTACTAAACAAAATACACCTCCAAGGTGCATCCGGGTTTCATGAGGGCGCGCATCAGACCATGAAAGCGAAGACGTCTTTCACCATCAGGGACATCGCGGGTGCGGCAGGCGTATCGCCGGCGACCGTATCGCTCGTGCTCAACGGCAAGGGTGAGATTTCCGGCCTGACGCGTGCCCGCGTGCTGGAGGCCGCCGCGCGCCTCAACTATGTCCCCCGCCTCGCCAAGCCGCGCGCCGAGGCCTCCGGCACGATCCGCTTCCTCAAGATCGCCAAGCACGGCCACACGGTAAATCGCGACCACAACGTCTTCGTCTCGGACTATATCGACGGCATGTCGGCCGAGGCGACCCGGCGCGGCTACGCCCTGGAGGTGGTAAGCCACGAGGGCCAGAGCATCACATCCATTGCCGACTTGATAGCGACGGCACCGGTAAGCGGCATCATCGCCCTCGGTACCGAAATGTCGGAATCGGACATTCGCGTGCTTCAGGGCGTCGGCCGGCCGATCGTGTTCATCGACACGTTCTACGACGTCGTGGAAGCCAACTTCGTCAATATGAACAACGAGGACGCCGTCTATCAGGTGATGGCGCGGCTGCGCCAGCAGGGCTTCGAGCGCATCGGCTTCGTGGCGAGCCATGTCGAGACCACGAACTTCCGTCTTCGGCAGGAAGCCTTCCACAGAAACGCCGCGCGGCTCGGCCTCGCCGTCGACCCCGCGCACATCCTCTCGGTCGAATCCACCTATGACGGCGCCCATGCCGACACCGTCAAGGCGCTGAGCGAGGGCCTGGCGCTGGCGGATGGCTATTTCTGCACGAATGACGTCATCGCTTACGGCTTCATCAAGGCGCTGCGCGAGTTCGGCATCCGCATCCCGGAAGATGTCGGGGTCATCGGCTTCGATAATCTGCCGCTCAGCTCGACGATGGAGCCGGCGCTCACCACGATCGACGTGTCGAAGCGCAAGATCGGCAATCTCGCCGTCACCGTGCTCGACGATCTCATCAACGCCGCCGAGCCGCAGAGGCCGGTCAAGATCCTGGTCGGCGCCAGCCTTGTCACCCGCGCCAGCGATCGCGGCCCGGCCGATCCGCGCCCTGCG
>LNAP01001894.1_pt1 | contig 21602 bp, 18 predicted proteins | sample 602601 | NCBI WGS metagenome assembly LNAP01 (sample SAMN02440304, study PRJNA202911) | soil metagenome | biome: Subtropical and temperate rainforests or woodlands; isolation source: soil samples (1 kg each in a 20% v/v slurry with milli Q water) were... ...
CCTCACCGGCAAGCTTGCCGTGAAGGGCCGCGCCGTGGCCGTGGTGTGCTCGGGCGGCAACGTCGATCACGCGACCTTCGAGCGAGCCTTGAGCCGGCGCGCCGCATGAACCTCACGCGACGCGCCCGTCGGGACTGGCGGATCATCCTCTGGATCAACTTGGCGAGCGCTGTCATTAGCGCGTGCTTCGGCGTGCTCTCGTCCCCTGACGGCGCAAACCCATGGCTTTCAGCGCTGTTCGGCGTCATCACATCGGTCATGATCGCCACCCCGATCGTCTTCTTCGAATTGCGCACTGCCAGCCAGGGTCCCCTACGCCGACTGCGGCGACTGCCGCTCCTGCTATTCCTCGCGATCAAGGTGCTGTTCTATCTCGTAGTGATCATCGGCGGGCTGATCCTGGTGCGCCTCTTGTTCATGCCTTTTATGCCGGATCGCTTCTCCCTCGGGTCTGTCTTCGAGGCCTCGTTGGCCTTCGCCGTCGCCATGTCGGTGTTCGGCAACTTGGCTTTCGAGATGGGCCGCCTTCTGGGCTTTGGCACGCTCAAGAACTTCCTGACTGGCCGCTATGTCCAGCCGAGGCGCGAGGAGCGCGCATTTCTGCTGATTGACATGAAGGATTCGACGGGGCTCGCCGAGCGGCTGGGCGCGATCAAATTCCACGAACTCCTGAATCTGTTCTTCCGCGACATCGCCGACGCAGCGCTAGAATGCGAGGCGGAGATCCACAAATACGTCGGCGACGAGGCCATCCTGACCTGGCCCGGCGACCGCGCCCTCGCCGACGGCGCCTGCCTCTCTTGCCCCTTCGTCGCCCAGGATTTCATCGCTTCCAACAGTGAACGCTACCGCCAGCGCTTCGGTGTCGTGCCCGAATTCCGCGCGGCCCTGCATCGCGGAGAGATCGTCGCCGGCGAGATCGGCGACTTGCGCCGCGAGATCGCCTATATCGGCGACACGCTGAACGTGGCGGCGCGACTCCTAGATGCCGCCAAGACGCTGGGTCGCAACGTGATGGTCTCGACCGATCTGCTGGAGCGCGCAATCCTGCCGCCCGGCCTCGTTGCCGAGCCCCTGCCGATGCTGGCGGTGCGCGGCCGCAACGCGCCGCTCGGTGTCGCAGCGCTCAGCCGGGTCTAAGCAGGCTTCCTCACCGCCGGCGCCTTCGCACGGACGCCCTTGAGGCGGTCGAGGATGCTGCCCAGGATTCCCTTGGGCAGGAAGATGATGAACAGGACCAGCAGCACGCCATAGACCAGGTTGTCCCAGCCGACCGCCTTGGTGCCGAAGAAGATGCGCAGGAACTCGGCCAGCAGCAGCGTGATGATGGCCCCGACGGTGGGACCGAGCGCCACGTAGATGCCGCCGACCACGACGGCGAACACCATCTGCAGCGAGACCGCGATGCCGCTCACCGTGTCGGGCGAGATGAACATCTGGTACTGGCAGTAGAGCGCGCCGGCGAGTGCCGTCATCAGGGCGCTGATGACCGTGATCCGAAGCTTCTCGAAGGTGACGTTGACGCCGGCCGCAGCCGCCGCGTCCTCGTCCTCCGAGATCGCCTCCATGGCGTAGCGCGACATGCTGCGGTCGACCCAGTGCCAGATCAGCAGGCCGGACAGCCAGACGGCGAGCGCGATCAGGTACCACACCGTCTTGTCGTCGAACTGCAGCGCCACGATGTTGTTGCCCTTGGTCCGCTCCGGCGTGTAGCCGAGCGACCCGCCGGTCCAGTCGCGCGTCGCGGTGATGACCTGCAGCACGATGCCCGACAGCGCCAGCGTCACCAGCGCGAAATAGTGGCCGGTGATGCGGAAGCGGAAACACGGATAGGCGACGACCAGCGCCAGGGTGCCGGCGCAGGCGAGCGCGATCGGGATGCCGATCCACGGCGAGATGCCGAGGTGGTTCCACAGCAGCGCCGTCACATAGGCGCCGACGCCCATGAAGCCGCCATGGCCCAGCGACACCAGGCCGAAGCGGCCCATCATCGACCACGATGTGTAGGCGAACGACCAGATCAGGATGAGGACCAGGATGTGCAGGTGGTAGGGATCGCGATAGACGAAGGGCAGCGCAATCAGCGCCGCGACGCCGACCGGCCAGGCGAGGCGCGGGTTCACGAGCGCTTCGCCAGCAGCCCGTTGGGCCGCACGAACATCATGACGATGAAGAAGCCGAAGGCCAGCACGTAGCCCCATTCGAGGTCGGAGAAGAGCCCGCCCAGCGAGATGATCTCGGCGAACACGAAGGCCGCGACGAAGCCGCCGACGAAATTGCCCAGCCCGCCCAGCACGCAGATCAGGAAGGTGATCGGCCCGAACGACAGGCCGACAAAGGGATGGACGTCGTACTGCAGCACCAGCAGGCAGGCCGCCAGGCCGGCCAGCGCGCCGCCCAGCGCCGAGGTGATGAGATAGATTTTCTTCGTGTCGACGCCCATCAGCGCCATGATCTGGCGGTCCTGCGAGATCGCGCGGATGGCGGTGCCCGTATAGGTGCGCGTCATGAAGAAGTAGACCACCACCATGCCGATCAGCGCCGCGCCGAAGGCGAGCAGCCGCGAGTAGCTGAAGTGCATGTCGGCGAAGGCCAGCACCGGCAGGCGGATGCCGAGATTGCGGAAGTCGACGCCGAAGGCCACGGTGGCGAAGCTCTGCAGCACGAACAGCACGCCGCCGGTGGCCAGCAGCTGGTTGATCGGCGCCGCCGAGAGCAGCGGCGCGATCACCAGATAGTGCAGCAGGGCGCCCAGGATCGCCACCAGCACGATCGCGAGCGGCGCGGCGAGGTAGTACGACAGGCCGTAGTACTGCACGAGGAAGTACATGCCGTACATGCCGATCATCACCAGCTCGGCGTAGCAGATCCACGTCACGTCGATGACGCCGAAGATCAGGTTCAGGCCAAGCGCCAGCAGGGCAAGAAGGCCGCCCAGCAGGATGCCGTTCACCATCGCCTCGAGGAGGTAGATGTCGAAGATTTCGAGGAACGACTGCATCAGCTTCTCCTCACGGGCGCGCGGGCCTCCGGCCCGCATTCAAGAGCGGGCCGGAGGCCCGCGCTCCCACATGACTCACACACCGAGATACGCCTGCTTGACCAGGTCGCTTGCCAGCATCTCCTGCGCGCTGCCGGTGGCGCGGATGGTGCCGGCCTCCAGGAGATAGGCGCGGTCGACGACCTTCAGCACCTGCTGCACGTTCTGCTCGACGATCAGGACCGTGAGGCCGGAGGCGCGGATGCGCCGCACCAGCTCGAACACTTGCTGCACGATCACCGGGGCAAGGCCGGCCGAGGGTTCGTCCATCAGCAGGATCTGCGGGTCCGACATCAGGGCGCGGCCGATGGCGCACATCTGCTGCTCGCCGCCCGACATGGTGCCGGCCATCTGGCTGCGGCGCTCCTTGAGGCGCGGGAAGAGATCGAACACGACCTCCAGCCGTTGCGCGAACTTGGCGCGCGCGGCGGGCATGTAGGCGCCCATCTTGAGGTTGTCCTCGACGGTGAGCCGCGGGAACAGCCGGCGGTTCTCCGGCACGTGGGCGATGCCCAGGCCAACGATGAGATGCGCCGGCGTGGCGACGACATCGGTGCCTTCCATCGCGATCGTGCCGCGCGTCGGGCGGATCAGGCCGGAGATCACGCGCATCAGGGTGGTCTTGCCGGCGCCGTTGGGCCCGATCACGCCCACCGCCTCGCCTGCCTTGACCTCGAGGTTGACGCCGAACAGCGCCTGGAAGCTGGCGTAGCCGGCGTCGAGGGATTTCAGCTCGAGCATGTCAGCGCCGCTGCTCGGCCGCAGCCGCCTGGGTGGCGTGGGCGTCGGTGCCGAGATAGACCTCGATCACCTTGGGATCGCTGGAGACGGCACTGGGCAGCCCCTCGCTGATCTTCTCGCCGTGGTCCAGCACCATGACGCGATCGACCACGCGCATCAGCACGCCCATGATGTGCTCGACCCAGATGATGGTGATGCCGAGCTCGTCGCGGATCTTGCGCAACATGTCGGCCGCCTGGTCCATCTCGGTCTCGTCGAGGCCGCCCAGGCTCTCGTCGGCCAGCAGGAGCTTGGGACCGGTGGCCAGCGCCTTGGCGAGCTCGAGTTTCTTCAGCCCGGCCGCGCCCAGCCCGTCGACCAGCGCCTGGCGATCGGTCGGCAGGCCGACCATGGCGAGCGCGCGTTCGGCGGCCTCGTCGGCCCTCGCCCGATTGTGCCCGCCCTGGCCGTAGTAGCCCGCGAGCTCGACATTCTCGAAGATGGTGAGCCGGCGGAACGGACGCGGGATCTGGAAGGTCCGCCCGATGCCGCGATTGATGATGCGATGCGGCGGCAGTCCGCCGATCTCGTGCCCCTCGAAGACGATCGAGCCGGCCGAGGGCGGGAACGTCCCCGACAGCATGTTGAAGATCGTGCTCTTGCCCGAGCCATTGGGGCCGATCAGGCCGAGAATCTCGCCCTGATCGACCTTGAATGACACGTTGCTGACGGCTGTGAATCCGCCGAAACGCTTGACCAAACCCTCGACGACAAGCACAGCCGCAAGGCCTCCGTGTAAGCGTGTTCCTACTTGGCCGAGTACACCGTGCCGGCTGGGAACGGCAGGACGGCCTCCTTCTGCGCCTGGCTCTTCGGCCAGACCACGTAGGCCTTGTCGTCGACATACTGAACGACGACCGGGGCCGCCCGCATGTTCTGTCCGGCCACCGGCGAGCCTTCGCCGGCGAACTTCGCGCCGAAGCCAAGCATGGTGCCGCCTTCGGGAACGTCGACCTCGAGCGCCGCCTTGCGCAGCGCTTCGGGATCGATGCCGCCATGGCTCTTGATCGCCCGCGCCATCACCTCGGTGAAGAACAGGTAGGTGTTGGAGGCGGCCATGCCGACATGGGCCGAGCGGATCGTCGTCCCGGGCTTGGCCTTGTCGTACTCCTCGCCGACCATCTTGATCAGCGGCAGCAGCTTCTGGTCGAGCGACTTCTGGTTGGTTTCCCAGATCGAGATCGGATCGACGTTGTAGAAGTAGTTCACGTCCTTGCCCAAGCCTTCCTTCAGCTTGGCGTAGACGCCGTAGCCCGCGCCATGGCCGATCAAGGCGCTGAACTTCAGCCCGCCCTCGCGCGCCTGGCGATGGAACAGGGTGATGTCCGGATTGTAGCCGGTATGGAAGATGACGTCGGGCCGCGCGCGCTTGAGCTTGGTGACCAGCGCCGACAGGTCGGGCGCGGTCGCGGCGTAGCCTTCCTTCATCACGATGTTGAAGCCCGCCTTCTTGGCGCCGGCCTCGTTGCCCTTGGAGACGTCGACGCCGTAGGCGCCGTCCTCGTGGATGATCGCCACGCGCAGGTCCTTGGGCTCCTTGCCGAACTTCTCCTTGGCGTTCTTCTCGATGAAGTCCATCGACATTTCGCCGAACTGCGAGCCCGAGGGCTGGGCGCGGAACACGTATTTGAGATTGCGGTTCTCCAGCACCGCCGAGGAAATGCAGGTCGTGATCCACATGAACTTCTTGAGCTGCTCGACGCGCGCCGCCACCGGCACGCACTGCGCCGAGGAGTAGAAGCCCAGCACCATGTCGACCTTTTCCTGCTCGATGAGGCGCACGGCCTCATTGATGGCGACGTCGGGCTTGCTCTGGGCGTCGGCGTAGACCGCCTCGATCTTGTAGCCCTCGACACCGCCCTGCTTGATGAAGGCGTCGATCATGATCTTGGCGCCGAGGTAGTGCAGGTCCGACCCGCCGCCGGCGAGCGGCCCGGTCAGATCGTAGACGACGCCGATCTTGATCTTCTTTTCCTGGGCGTGGGCGGAAACCGCCAGGCCCAAGGCTGCGATCGCAGCCACCGTCCCGCCCATAAGACGGGCGATCATGCCCATGGACATTCAAGTCCTCCCTAGTGACGCTTGTTTGCGTTTCTCCCTCATCACGCATCACAAGGGGCGCGCCGGGAGATGTCAAGCTCTTGCCGGACCGCGGGGCCTCCAGGGCCGCTCATTGCTCTTCGTCTTTGCCGGAGCGCGGCACTCCAGTGCCGCTCACGGGGTGTTGCAGCACGAAAGACGCGCCACTGGAGTGACGCGCTCCCGGCAAAGACATGAGTGGGCCTGGAGGCCCGCGGTCCGACAAGAGAGACTAGGGCCGCCCCTCGCCCGGCGTCAGGATGTCGAACATCAGCGGGTTGGGTTCCATCTCGACGACGGTGAACAGCACGGCAAGCCGCGACGGATCTCCCTCGATCGTGAGCTTGCCCGCCAGCATGGCCTGCGGCGCGGTGAGCTTGCCGAGCACCATGGCATCGAGCGTGTCACGCGTGGTGATGACCGAGGCCGTGGCCCTGTCGGACCGTTCGCCCAGGCGATGCGTCAAGGTCGAATGCCGCAGCGTCAGCGCCAGCTTCTCGTCGCGGTCGGTGAAGTGCCAGTTGATCACCATCGACTGGCCGGCAGCCTTTGCCGGATCGAGCCTGATCGCCATCAGGTCGAAAAAGATGTCGCTCGACAGGCCGGCCAGGGTATCGGCGCCGATGGCGATGCGCACCGGCAGCTGGAACACGCCGTGGCGCAATTCCTGGGCGCCGTAGAGGAAGGCGTTGCGCCAGGTCGCCGATTCGGCCTGGTAGCCCATCTGCTCCAGCGCATCGGCGCAGAGCGCCCGCGCCTCGATGTTCTTGGGCTCGGCGTAGACGACCTCCTTCATGACCTGCGCCACCCAGCGATACTCGCCCTTGGCAAAATCGGCCCTGGCGCGGGCGATGACCGCCACCGCGCCGCCCATGTACTCGACGAACTTGGCGGCGGCGCGCGCCGGCGGCAGCGGATGGAGGTTGCAGGGGTTGGCGTCGTACCAGGAGAGATAGCGCTGGTAGACCGCCTTCACGTTGTGGCTGACCGAGCCGTAGTAGCCGCGCACCGTCCAGCGCTCGGCCAGCCCCGGCGGCAGGTCGATCGCCTCGGCGATCTCGGCCGGCCGCCAGCCCTTGTTCATCAGGCGCAAGGTCTGGTCGTGGATGTGCTTGTAGAGGTCGCGCTGAGATTCGAGATGATCGAGGACCGCCGCGCGGCCCCACACCGGCCAATGATGCTGGCCGATCATGACGTCGGTCTGCGGGCCGTACATCGCGATGGCATCGTCGATGTACTTGGCCCAGATGCGCGGATCGCGGGCGACGGCGCCGCGCAAGGGGATGAAGTTGTGCAGCAGCGGGCAGGCGTTCTCCGCCATGTTGAGCACGCCGAGCTCAGGATAGAACATGTGCATCTCGGCCGGTGCCTCGGTCTCGGGCGCGAGCTGGAAGATGATCCGCACGCCGTCGATCGTGTGCTCCTCGACCGGCTGCACGATGCTCAGGGTCAGCGCGATAAGGCCAGTCGAGCCGCGGGCGATGCCCTTGCCCAGGCCAGCATCGACCTGGCCGCGCGGGCCGCGCGGCAGCATGGTGCCGAACTGGAACTGCGCGCGCCGCGCCATCGGCATGCCGGCCAGCACGTTCTCGCCCGACACTGCCTCCATGAAGCCATCGGGCGCGATGACGGCGACCTTGCCCGCCTTGACGTCGGCCTCGTCGATCACGCCGCGCACGCCGCCGTAATGGTCGACGTGGCTGTGGGTGTAGATCACCGCCACGACCGGCTTCTTCGGCCGATGCGTGAAGTAATGCGCCAGAGCGGCGCGGGCGACCTCGGCGGTGGTGAGCGGATCGATCAGGATCAGCCCCGTGTCGCCCTCAATCACCGTCATGTTGGAAATGTCGAAGCCACGCAGCTGGTAGAGCCGGTCGGTGACCTTGAACAGGCCGTTGGCCATGTTGAGCCGCGCCATGCGCCACAGGCTGGGATTGACCGTGGCGGGCGCCAGTTCGCCGTCGATGAAGGCGTATTCGCCGAGGTTCCACAGCACCGTGCCGCTCGCCGACTTCACGATGCCTTCCGGCACCGGCGCGATCAGGCCGCGCTTGGCCGCCTCGAAATCACTTTGCTCGGCAAAAGGCAGCTTGGCAGCCATCGCCGCATTGGCGGCCCGGGTGGCGGGCTCGGCGTCACGCGCGACGTCGAGATGCGATGCCGGAACGGGAACGGCCGACGCTGTCGCCATTTCTCTCTTCCCCCATTGAGCGTCCCGGCGCACTTTGCGGGTCCGCCATGGCCACGCGCAAGCTCTCCCTCGCCGTCATCCGCCGCACGATCTCCGCCCTCTCCGGCGTCGAGGAAGGCACGTCCTACGGCACGCCTGCCTGGCGCCATAAGGGCAAGCTTTTAGCCCGCCTGCACCAGGACGGCCGGTCGATCGTGCTGAGGGTCGGCAACGAGACGCGTGATCACCTCCTGCAGGCGGACCCGGAGACATTCTTCGTCACCGACCACTACGTCGGCCACCCGATGGTGCTGGCGCACCTCGACCGCCTGAGCGCGGGAGACCTGAAGACGCTGCTGCTGCGGGCGATGGCAACGACTGGGATCAAAAAGCTCGCCTAGACATCCAAGAAGTCCGGTCGCCGCACGCCGGGCATCGAATCGTAGGCCTTGGCGAAAGTCTGCTCTGGCGTCTGCGCTACACCGCTGTCGAAATAGATCGCCTTCAGCCACAGTGCGGCTTGGACCAGGTCTCCTCCCTCGCAGAACCTGGGGAGCATGTTCGCATTGAGCATGTCCCGACCGCGGGACATAAAAGCCTGATCGCGAGTACCGCGATCGACAAGGTGCCGGCAGGCCCAGTGCCCGAATCGGACAGGGGAAGTCGCCGCTTCTATTGGAGGCTTCATCTCAGCAGCTGCATAGATTTTGAGCCCGATCAAGGGCGCGTCGGCTGCGAGTGCCAAGGCAAGGTGATCGTCCATGTAGTTGCGGCGACTCGCGCGGGCTTGTGCCGCAAAAGCTGGGCCTGCGAGTTCCAGAACGTGCAAATCCGCGACAGCAGCGGATGACAGCTCGGAGAAAACGCAGCCACCTCGACTGAGCCACTTGCACAGTCCAAGTGCCTGACGCCACTCTTTTACGGAGTCCAGCCAGCCTTCATAGGTGAAACCCTGATCTGTGTAGATGGCGAGATCCGGCTCCGGCTCAGTCTCCATCCATGAGACATGCTTCTCCACGAGCGGCCGAAGTTCCGTTGAGAGCCCGACAAAGTAGCCATTGACGAAATCGGCGGACCGCCTAGCCGAGTACGAGACTCGAGCAAAGTGCGCAACGCCTGGCGGTGTGCGCTCGTCAGGCGTGGGCGGCTTGCTTTCGATCGCATACTTCAGACGGATCTCCAGCCAAAAGTTGCGGATGTCTATTGGATCAAATGGGAGCATCACCTCACCTCCGCCGGCCTGTGGGCGTGTGTCGCCGAACAGCTTCGAAGTAACCGTCGTAGGCATTGCGTGTACCGACGGTACAAGTGTTGTAGTTGCCCTTATCCAACTCCTGCAGCGCCTGGTCGGCGGCTTCGGGCGTCACTGAGCGCGCGCGCATAGCGTTCCACACATAGTCGTGCGCAAGCTGGTACTTCAGACTCGCCTTGGTGGCCATGGCAGGTCCGACCCGCCGTGCTCCGGTGCGCGACTTGGAGTCCCATTCCATGAGTCGAACGTCGGGTCCAATCGTGAGAACGTCCGGACCATGATCTCCAGCTGGATTTCCGTAGTGAACGAACTTCTCGTAAGGCACTGCCTTCTCGATGCGGTTCTTGAGTTCGAGTTCCCCTTTGAAGCCGTTCAAGTGTCGCAAGTAGTCGGGGCTGTAGTCGTAACCGCCTTTGGGCGATGGAAAGCCCGGCGCCACACGAATGCCAGTTGCAGTCTCGATGCCTCCACGCCCGCCGTAATGTACAGGCGGTGCCGGTTGTCCTGGCATCGCCCTGACAGCGCGGCACGCCAGCAAGCGCTCCTCTTCAGGATCGCGTTGCTTTGCTTCTTCAAGGACCTTGGCGTCTATCCGGCTTGGCGCCAAGGATTGCGCCGCCGGAGGGTTGCCAATGCCGGGCTTGTTGGCTTCCTCTGCGCCGGAGCCGGTATTAGCCGGTGGCTGTTGCTGCGGCGCGCCGTCCTTCGGCGGTTGCGCCATCGCGCTGGTGCCAGCGTCCTTCGATTGCACCGGCGCAGTCTGTCCAAGCGCTCGATTGAGTTGCTCGTGATTGATGACAGTGTTGGCGCTGCCATCCCTGCCCACGACCTGCTGGGCTTCGACTGGCAAGGTCTCCCATTTCGCGCCGATGCCGGTGCCGAACAAGCCGTTGTGGACACGCCGCTCGATTTCCACGGTCCGCTGCCCGGGTCGGGCGCGGGCGCGAAGGCCATCGCCGAGATCGGTGGTCTCCGACTGCGTGTTGGTTGGGATGAACAGGAAGGGCAACGCGCCAGCGGCAGCAGATCCAGCGCCCGCCACGGCGGGAGCAGCGCGCGCCATAAGCCCCGCAAGATCTACCGCCGCACTGGCGCTCGCCGGAACGGCGATGGAGGCGGCCGCAGCGGTCGACAGCGGCGCATCAGCTGGCGGGGATGGCAAGACATCCGAGGAAGTCACGCCATTGCTCCGGGCGAGGTCGCTCGGATGCTCTTGCGGTTCAAGGGGGGTGAACGCTCCCGCCATCAGCCTGACTTTGGCGCCCGGATCATCGGTCCGCACCGAACCGTCTGGATTCAGCCGGAAGCCCGGAACCTCATCGGCCGGCGCGCGAAGCCAAGGCCAGTGTGGCTCGGATCCGCCCTCGAAGACGCTGTTGGGGCCGGTTGACGGTTCCCACCAGGGATATGATGCGGCTTCTGCGGCGGGCGTGGCGTTGTCCGGCGCGGGCTGCGCGGTGGCCGTCGCAGTCGGTTGCCAGCCAGCCAGACCAGGTACATCGTCGGACGCAACATCGACCGAGCGCACCCGAAAACCGGGCAGATGTTCCGGCGGCGGTCGGAAGCTTAGCCAAGGCGAGAGCGGATCGAACCCGATACTGGGCATGGACGCTCCGGCTGCTGTGGCGGGCGGAGCGCTGTCCGGCGCAGGCTGAGCCGTGGGTGTCGCGGGCGGCTGCCACCCAGCCAGACCAAGTACGCCGTCGGGCGCAACATCGACCGGGCGCACCCCAAAACCAGGCAGATCTTCCGGCGGCGGGCGGAAACGTAGCCACGGCGACAGAGGATCGAACCCGAAATTGGACATGAACGTCTCCTTGAAGTGGCGCTGACCGGCCTGGCGTCTCAGATATATTACTATAGTGCTTTAATGTCAAGCACTATAGTTATTACATTGACGCACGCACTTCTCTGGGAGGGAGACGACTCCTCAGCGGAAACTGTTACAGCTTGTCAGCTTGGTCAGACTGAGGCCGAAAGTACTGGGTCAGCCCTCGACCTTGATGCCGTTGTCCTTGACCACCTTGGTCCAGCGCTCGGTCTCGAACTTCAGCTTCTCGAGATAGGCCTCGGGCGTGCTGCCGGTGGTGACGTAGCCAAGATCGGCAAACTTCTTCTTCACCTCGGGATCGGCGATGATCTGGCGGACCAGCCCGTTCAGCCGATCGACGATCGGCCGCGGCACGCCGGCCGGCGCGACCACGCCGAAGAACACCGCGCTCACCATGTCGGGCATGCCGATCTCGACCACCGTCGGCACGTCGGGGCACACCTGGGAACGCTCGGTCGAGGAGACGACCAGGCCCTTCATGCGCCCGGCCTTGACGTGGTTGCCGGTCGGCAGGACGACGTCGCAGATCATCGGCACGTGGCCCGCCAGCACGTCGCGAATGGCGTCGGCCGCGCCCTTGTAGGCCACGACCTCCATGTTGAGCTTGTTGCGCGTCTTGAACAGCTCCATCCAGAGATGAGGCTGGTTGCCGATGCCTGAGGTGGCGAAGCGCACCTTCTGCGGCTGCTTGTTCACCCACTCGACGAACTCGGCCCAGTTCTTCGCCGGCACGTCGTTGTTGTAGGCGATCAGGTCGGGAATGTCGGCCAAGGTCGAGATCGGCTGGAAGTCCTTCAAGGGCTCGTAGGGCTGCTTGAGGCCGAGGGCGGCGTTGGTCGCCAGCGTCGTCGTGCCGAGCAGCAAGGTCTGGCCGTCGGGCTTGGACTTGGCCACCAGCTCCATGCCGATGATGGTGTTGCCGCCGCCGCGGTTCTCGACGATCACCTGCTGGCCGAGCAGCGCCGTCATCTTCTCGGCAACCAGGCGGCCCGCCGTGTCGGTGGCGCCGCCCGGGATGTAAGGCACCACGATCTTGACCGGTCCGTTCGGCCAGGCCTGCGCGCGTACGGCCGAGGCCCCGACGATGGCGAAGCCGGCAGTTCCGGCGAGTACGGTACGTCGTTTGATCATGATCCCCTCCCGAATTCAGGCACCCTGTCATCCCGAGCGCAGCGAGGGACCTTTAAGGCAACAGGAAAGGTCCCTCGCTGCGCTCGGGATGACAGCAGTGCCGAAGCGCCCACCGGGAGTCATTGCAGAGGGCCCTGCGTCGCACAATGCACGGCCCGGTTATCGTTTTACTCTGCGGGCTTCAGGCTCGCCTTGCCCATCTCATGCTCGGAGGGCAGCAGCGAGATTGCGCAGAAGCCCAGGAACGCACACCCCGCCAGGACCATCAGGACGACCGGGAAGCCCGCGGCCTTCACCATGGGGCCGATCAGCGCCACGACGACCGAGCTCACGCCAAAGCCGATCGCCAGCCGCGCACCGGTGACGCGGCTGCGCATGCGGTCGTCGATGTACTTCACGATCATGGCGTCGGTGAACGGGATGGCGCCGAACACCAGCAGCATGAAGCCGATCGCCGTGACGAACAGCGCCCAGTCCGTGACCTGCGAGGCGATCAGGAACAAGGGCACCTGCAGGAGGACGATCGGCACGTAGATGTTCTTCAGCGAATAGCGGTCTATGAGCTTGCCCACCACGAGCTGGGCCAAGGAGGCGAGCGAGAAGATCACGAACAGCATCATCGCGAGTTCGGCCGGATCCTGCACCGCGCCTTTGACGCGCTCGCGCAAAAGCTCGCCGTTACCGTTGGTCGTGAAGTTGAAGATGATGCTGCCGGTCACCGCGGTGAAGGTCATGATGGCGAAGACGCGCGCCATCACCGACGGCGGCAGGTCGATCATCTTGGCCTTGCGCTTAGCCGGCGCCTCCTCCTCGCGCGGCACCAGGGCCACGAAGGCCACCGCGCAGACCAGGCAGATCACGCCGGGGATGACGAAGGCCATCTGCCAGCCGAAGCGCTGGGCGATATAGACCGAGACACCGGCGGCGATGGCGATGCCCATGTTGCCGGCGAGCCCGTTCACGCCGATGGTGAAGCCGTAGTTCTTGGCCTTCTGCACCAGCATCGGGATGCCGACGGGATGGTAGATCGAGGCGAAGGCGCCCATCAGGGTCAGCGCCGCGCCGATCTGCCATTTGTTGCTGCAGAGCGCGATGACCAGCGCCGACACGCCCATGCCGGCGAAGAAGATCACCATCATGATCCAGCGACCCCACAGGTCGCCGAGGCGCCCGCTCACGATCGAGCCCACGCCGAACATGAACAGCGCGCCGTAATTGAACGGCGTGAGCTCGGTCCATTCGACGCCCCACACCCCGGCGATCACGCCCCAGGTGTAGGCGAACACCACGATGATCCAGTGATCCATGGCGTGGCCGATGTTGAGCAGGATCGCGGTCGGACTGCTGTGACTCATACGCATTTCCTCCGTCCGTCAGAGTAGGCATGGCGGGCCTGTCTGTCTTGCGCTAGGCTGCCAACTTATGTCGCGAAAGAGACAAAGCGTCCCCAACCGGTCCACCGACCCGCTCGACTATCAGCGCGTGCCGCGGGCGGTGGCGGCCATGCCCAAGGACTTCGCCTCGGGCTTCGAGGTGCTGCCGCACGTCCATGAGCGCGCCCAGCTGATCTACGCCACCGCGGGCGCGATGCGCGTCTCGACCGACGACGGCATGTGGATGGTGCCGCCGCAGCGGGCGCTGTGGATGCCGGCCGGCGTGCGCCACAGCATCGTCATGCTGAGCGATCTCACCATGCGGACGCTCTACCTGCGCGAGGACGCGGCCGAGTTCATGCCCGAGGTCTGCCGTGTGCTGCCGGTGTCGCCGTTGCTGCGCGAGCTGATCGTGCGCGCCACCGAGCTGCCCCTGGACTACGACGAGCATGGGCCGGCCGGGCACGTGGTTGCGCTGATCATTGCCGAATTGCGCGGGTTGCAGTCCCTGCCCCTGCAGCTGCCGATGCCCAGCGACCCCAGGCTGCGCGCCCTTTGCCAGGCGCTGCTCGATGCGCCGGGCGATCAGCGCACGCTGGATGAATGGGCGGCGACGCTCAATGCCAGTGCCCGCACCTTGGCGCGGCACTTCCAGAGCGAGACCGGGCTTTCTTTCGGCGCTTGGCGCCAGCAGGCGCGGGTGCTCGAGGCGATGGGACGACTGGGAAACGGCGCCCCAGTGACGCAGGTGGCGCTCGATTTAGGCTACGACAGCGTTAGTGCTTTCAGTGCGATGTTCCGGCGCGCGGCCGGCGCGTCGCCCAGCGCCTATCGCCATCGCCCCTGAAAGGCCATGAAGATGCTGTGGATTTGTTGTTTCGTCCCAAGCCGTTAGCGCACAAGGTTCTTGACGACACCATCTCGAATCTACCCAATGCGCGACCCTTTTGGGCTATGCTCTGAACTGTCATTTACCCGGCCGCGGACCGGCGTCTGGAGTTGCTGTTGAAGCCGACCGACATCAAGAATCCCGACTACTTTCATAAGGTCGTCGACTGTCAGTGGGCCTGTCCCGCCCACACCCCGGTCCCCGAGTACATCCGTCTGATCGCCCACGGGCGGTACTCCGACGCGTACATGATCAACTGGAAGTCCAACGTCTTCCCCGGGATCCTGGGACGTACCTGCGACAGACCGTGCGAGCCCGCCTGCCGGCGCAGCCGCGTCGAGGACGAGCACCTGGTCAAGGGCAAGAAGGAGCCGGTCGCGATCTGCCGCCTCAAGCGCGTCGCCGCCGACTACAAGGACGACGAGGGCATCAAGGCTGCGATGCCCAAGGCGCCGGCCAAGAACGGAAAGCGCATCGCCTGCATCGGCGGCGGCCCCGCCTCGCTCACCGTGGCGCGCGATCTTGCCGTGCTGGGCTACGAGATCGTGATCTACGACCAGGATCCCAAGCTCGGCGGCTTCATCCGCACCCAGATCCCGCACTTCCGCCTGCCTGAGTCGGTGATCGACGAGGAAGTCGGCTACATCACCGGCATCGGCAACATCGAGTTCCGCCACAAGAAGATCGACTCGATGAAGGCGGTGCTGGCCGAGGGCTACGACGCGGTGTTCGTGGGCTCAGGCGCGCCGCGTGGCCGCGACCTCGACGTGCCGGGCCGCAAGGAAGCCGCCGCCAACATCCACATCGGCCTCGACTGGCTGTCCTCGGTCTCGTTCGGCCACGTCACCAAGGTCGGCAAGCGCGTGATCGTGCTGGGCGGCGGCAACACGGCGATGGATTGCTGCCGCACGGCACGGCGTCTGGGCGGCGACGACGTCAAGGTGATCGTCCGCTCGGGCTTCGACGAGATGAAGGCGTCTCCCTGGGAGAAGGAAGACGCGATGGGCGAGGACATCCCCATCCTCAACATGCTGGTGCCGAAGGAAGTCACGCACAAGGACGGCAAGATCACCGGCGTGCTGTTCGAGAAGGTCAAGGCCGAGTACGACGCCAAGGGCCGCCGCTCGCTCATCCCGTCGGGCGAGCCCGACGAGCACCATGAATGCGACGACGTGCTGGTGGCGATCGGCCAGGAGAACGCCTTCCCCTGGATCGAGAAGGACGCCGGCATCGAGTTCGACAGGTGGGGCCTGCCCAAGCTCAACGAGAAGAGCTTCCAGAGCACGAATCTCAAGGTGTTCTTCGGCGGAGACGCCGCCTTCGGCCCCAAGAACATCATCTGGGCGGCCGCGCACGGCCACGATGCTGCGATCTCCATCCATAAGATGTTCTGCGGCGAGGATCTCGACGATCGTCCGGCGCCCGGCGTCAACATCGTCAGCCAGAAGATGGGCATCCACGAGTGGAGCTACGACAACGCTCCGACCAACGATCATCGCTTCAAGGTCCCGCACCGCCCCAAGCAGGAGGCGCTGAAGGACATCATGGCCGAGGTCGAATTGGGCTTCGATCCCAAGCTCGCCTTCGACGAGGCGCAGCGCTGCCTGAACTGCGACGTGCAGACCGTGTTTGCCGGGACGCTGTGCATCGAGTGCGACGCCTGCGTCGACATCTGCCCGATGGACTGCATCACCTTCACCGACAACGGCGAGGAGAAGGACCTCCGCCAGCGGCTGAACGCGCCGGCGGTCAACCTGACCCAGGACCTCTATATTGGCAACGACCTCAAGACCGGCCGCGTCATGGTCAAGGACGAGGACGTCTGCCTGCATTGCGGGCTGTGCGCCGAGCGCTGCCCGACCGGCGCGTGGGACATGCGCAAGTACTACATGGAAATGGCTCAAGCGGAGCACGCATGCCACAAGCACTAGAACATAGTCACTTCCTCCCCGGCTTCGCCGGGGAGGTGTCTGCGTCTTACGCAGACGGAGGGGTCATGAGCTTCATCGCTGATGCTCATGACCCCTCCGCCCGCTACGCGGGCACCTCCCCTTTGCGGAATCCGCAAAAGGGAGGAAGAGAGTGACCATGCAAGCCATAGCCGCGGTCAACGACTTCGTCGTCAAGTTCGCGAACGTCAACGGGTCCGGATCGGCTTCCGCCAACGAGCTGTTCGCCCGTGCGATCCTGCGCATGGGCGTGCCGGTCAGCCCGCGCAACATCTTCCCGTCGAACATCCAGGGCCTGCCGACCTGGTACGAGGTGCGGGTCACCGAGAAGGGCTATCTCGGCCGCCGCGGCGGCGTCGACATGATGGTCGCGATGAACCCGCAGACCTGGGCCGAGGACGTCAAGGAGATCGAGCCCGGCGGCTACCTCTTCTACGACAGCACCAAGCCGATGCCGGCATCGGCGTTCCGCGAGGACATCAACATCGTCGGCGTGCCGCTGACGGCCATCACCAATGCCACCTACACCGACGCCCGCCAGCGCCAGCTGTTCAAGAACATCATCTATGTCGGCGCGCTATCGATCCTGCTCGACATCGACCCCGAGGAGATCAAGAAGCTGTTCGGCGAGCAGTTCAAGGGCAAGGAGAAGCTTCTGGACTCCAACGTCAAGGCGCTGAACCTCGGCCGCGACTGGGCGACGCAGCACATCGAGCACGGCACGGTGAAGCTCAAGGTCCAGCGCGCCGACAATGTCGGCAATCGCATCTTCGTCGAAGGCAACAATGCCGCCGCCCTGGGCGCGGTCTATGGCGGCGCCACGGTGTGCGCCTGGTATCCCATCACGCCCTCCTCCTCGCTGGCCGAGGCCTTCCAGTCGCACTGCAAGCGGCTGCGCCACGACAAGGAGAGCGGCAAGGCCAAGTACGCCATCGTCCAGGCCGAGGACGAGCTCGCCTCGATCGGCATCGTGATCGGCGCCGGCTGGAACGGCTCGCGCGCTTTCACCAGCACGTCGGGCCCCGGCATTTCGCTGATGACCGAGTTCATCGGCCTCGCCTCCTTCGCCGAAGTCCCGGCCGTCCTGGTCAACGTGCAGCGCGGCGGGCCGTCGACCGGCATGCCGACGCGCACCCAGCAGTCGGACCTTCTGAGCTGCGCCTACGCCTCCAACGGCGACACCAAGCACGTCCTGCTGTTCCCCGAGGATCCCAAGGAGTGCTTCGACCTCACCGCCGACGCGCTCGACCTCGCCGACCGCCTGCAGACCCCGGTGTTCGTCATGACCGACCTCGACATCGGCATGAACCATCGCCTGTGCGAGCCCTTCGTGTGGGACGAGAAGCGCGTCTATGACCGCGGCAAGGTGATGACGGCGGCCGACCTCGACGCCGGCAAGACCTTCGGCCGCTACCTCGACGTCGACGGCGACGGCATCCCCTTCCGCACCTATCCCGGCACCCATCCGACCAAGGGTTCGTACTTCACGCGCGGCACGACCAAGGACGAGTTCGCGCGCTACTCCGAGGAAGGCGCCGTCTACGTGCGCAACATGGAGCGGCTGCAAAAGAAGTTCCATACGGCCGCCAAGATCGCGCCGCAGCCGCTGCGCTACTCCTCGCCCAAGGCGACGCGCTTCGGCGTGATCTACTTCGGCTCGACCAGTCCGGCCATGGCCGAGGCGCTGGATCATCTCGAGGAGGCCGGCAATCACGTCAATGCGCTGCGCGTGCGCGCCTTCCCGTTCGCCCAGGCGGTCGAGGACTTCATCCACGAGCACGACCGCGTGTTCGTGGTCGAGCAGAACCGCGACGGCCAGCTCCGTTCCATGATCATGAACGAGTTCACGCTCGATGCGCGCAAGCTCGTTCCCGTGCTGCACTATGACGGCACGCCCATCACCGCGCGCTTCATCGCGAGCGACATCGCCAAGAAGCTCGCCCAGTTCAAGGTCGTTCCGTTCGAGAAGGCGGCATCATGACGTATATCGCCAAGCCCAAGCTGCATCATCCGTCGCTGGTCAAGAACAAGGCCGGCTACACACGCCGCGACTATGAAGGCGCGGTCTCGACCTTGTGCGCCGGCTGCGGCCACGATTCGATCAGCGCCGCCATCATCCAGGCCTGCTACGAGCTCGACATCCTGCCGCACCAGGTGGCCAAGCTCTCGGGCATCGGCTGCTCGTCCAAGGCGCCGACCTACTTCGTCGGCGCCTCCCACGGCTTCAACACCGTGCACGGCCGCATGCCGTCGGTGATGACCGGCGCCAACCTGGCCAACCGCGACCTCATCTACATGGGCGTGTCGGGCGACGGCGACTCGGCCTCGATCGGCCTCGGCCAGTTCGCCCACGTCATGCGCCGCGGCGTGAACATGACTTACATCGTCATGAACAACGGCGTGTACGGCCTGACCAAGGGCCAGTTCTCGGCCACCGCCGACAAGGGCTCGGTCAGCAAGAAGGGCGTCGCCAACTCCGACGAATCGATCGACATGGTGTCGCTCGCCATCCTGATGGGCGCCACCTTCGTCGGCCGCTCCTTCTCGGGCGACAAGCACCAGCTCGTGCCGCTGATCAAGGCGGCGATGAGCCACAAGGGTGCCGCCTTCCTCGACGTCATCAGCCCGTGCGTGGCCTTCAACAACCACGCCGGCTCGACCAAGAGCTACGACTATGTGCGCGAGCACAACGAGGCCCTGAACCGCATCGACTTCATCGAGGGCCGCGAGGAGATCACTGCCCAGTACGCGCCGGGCACCATGACGACGGTGCAGCAGCACGACGGCTCGTGGCTGCGCCTGCGCAAGCTCGGCGAGGAGTACGATCCTGCCGACAAGATCGCCGCCATGAAGCGCGTGCAGGAGGGCCTGCAGGCCGGCGAGGTCGTGACCGGGCTTCTGTACGTCGATCCGACGCCCAAGGACCTGCACCACCACCTCAACACGGTCGAGGCGCCGCTCAACACGCTCGGCACGCCCGACCTCTGCCCCGGCCCGGCAGCGCTCGACAAGATCAACGCCAGCCTGCGCTGAGTTACCCGTGCCTATGGCGTCGCATGACCTCCTGCAGGAGGTCGAGCGGTAGCGCGTGGATGGTACGACCGTCCCGCCCGGACATGGTCTCGGCCATGCACATTGCGTTCAGGATCGCCTCTTCGGTTGCCTCGGCCGCGGCCTGAAAGAGGCTCGTCATCGCGTCGGGCGCGATCATCTTCACGGTGCTGATCCTGTCGTTCTGGCCGACATGATTGCCCGTTGAAAACGCGATGAAGATATCGCCGCTGCCGTTAGCGCCGATGCCGCCGACCCAGGCGAGCCCCGTTGTGGCCCGGCGGGCCAGCCGCTGGCATTGGAGCGGAATGAGAGGCGCGTTGGGCGCCAGGACAACGATGATGGAACCTTCCGTCGTCTGTGGTGGGGCTGCGCTTTTGCCCGAGCGATGCGCCGGCACCACGTCGGGTCCGATCGCGCGACCGACCGGCACGCCATCAACGCGTAACAGGTCGCGCGCCCCATAGTTCGCCTGCACCAACGCACCGACCGTATAGCGCTGTCCGTTTTCGACGACGACGCGTGATGCCGTGCCAGTCCCGCCCTTGAACTCGTGGCAGATCATGCCGGTGCCGCCGCCAACATTGCCCTCGGCAATGCCGCTGCCGCCGACCGCGCTGTCGAACGCAGCAAACGCGTGCTCCTGGGTCAGCGTGAAAGCCTGGATGTCGCTCAGCCAGCCATCGTAGGTCTCGGCGACGACTGGCAGATGGAAGGCTTGGGAAGCGCCATCCCGAACCGCAATGGCCGTGATGGCGTCACGGACGATACCGACCTGGTAAGTGTTGGTGATGCCGATCGGCGCGCCGAGCAGGCCCTGCTCCGCGAGCCACGGAAGGCCGGTCATCTCTCCGTTGCCGTTGAATGAGAACGTCCCCGCGAAGACGTAGTCGGTCCAGATTTCCGGGCCGCGCGGCCAGATGGCGGTGACGCCCGTCCGCGCAATCCGTGGACTATCCTGGATGACGGTCGAGTAGCCTACTTTGACGCCGGGCACATCGGTGATGGCGTTGAATGGTCCGGGCGGCAGGATTCCGACCTTGAGGCCGAGATCGCGCAGGCGTGCACGGGACATTGCTTCACTCTGGAGTTTTCGAGGATGGGACGATGCCTAGAGTTTTGGCGGTACGTAGCCGCCATACGCCTGCTCCAGGAGCTGCGCGAACTGGATCGGCGTCAGGTCCTCGAGGTAGGGTCCGATGATCTGCACCCCAATCGGCAGGCCGGAGTCCGTCCGCCCGATCGGCGCCACGGTCGCCGGCAGCCCGGCGCCGGTGGCGGGAGCCGCCCAGACGAAGTTGATGTTATAGGGCTCGACCTTGCCGTCGACCTCGAAGCGGCGGGAGTTCGCATCGGAGTGATCGTGCTTGAAGGCCGGCGTCGGCATGACAGGGCAGAGCACGACGTCCCATTCCTTGAACAGCATCGCCCACTGGTGTTGCAGCCTGGTGCGAACGGTGTTCGCCGCCTCCCATTCGCGCCAGCCGACATTGGCGCTGCGCAGGTAGATCGCATCGAGGCTCTGATCGTCGGGCCCCAACGCCGCCGCAAGCGAGCGCATCCGTTCGTAGAACTCGGGCGGGCGGCCATTGGTCATGATTGGGCCGAGCAGGCGCATGTAGTTGCGGGTTACCTCGGCGAGATCGGGCAACTGCGGGCTTTGCCGCGCCACCGTGGCGCCCTCCTTGGTGAGGCGATCGGCCAGTTGAGCCAGCGTCGTGCGGATCACCTCGGCCGTGGGACCGAGCGGATGGGTGTCGATCACCAGGACGCGGAAGTCGCGCAACGCCCGATGCCGCGGTTGGGGCAGCTGCAGGCGCCAGCCGATGCCGTCACGCTGCTCGTCGGGTCCGGCAACCACGTCGAACGCGAGCGCGATATCCTTTGCGCTGCGCGCCATAGGGCCCACCACCGCCAGGCCGTCGCCGGCCGACGGCAATGCCGGCTGTCTCGGGAAGTTATGGCCGCGCCTCGCGATGACGCCGTAGGTCGGCTTGTGGGCGAACACGCCGCAATAGTGCGCTGGCGTACGCAGCGAGCCGCCGATGTCCGAGCCG